>Ga0102939_1000875_pt1 | contig 11200 bp, 9 predicted proteins | sample SalPon2_B_H2O_MG_FD_78214 | JGI IMG/M metagenome (GOLD analysis project Ga0102939, IMG submission 78214) | Salt pond water microbial communities from South San Francisco under conditions of wetland restoration - Salt Pond MetaG R2_B_H2O_MG | ecosystem: Environmental > Aquatic > Non-marine Saline... | reverse complement strand
GGCTGGAACTCGACGAGGGGTTCGTGGTCGACTTCGGCGACGCGCCCGGCGGCCCGGCCCGCGCCCACGAGATCCGCTGGCCCGGTGGCGACTGCACCAGCGACGTCTGGCAGTAGCCGGCGATGCCCCACACAGTCACCTTGGAGTGGCGCGGCGGCCGGGAGGCGACTGTCGACGTCCAGGAGGCCGAGACCGTTATCGACGCGACAGAGCGTGCGGGCCTCGGCGTTCCCTACGGCTGTCTGTACGGTGCCTGCGCCACCTGCACCGGACGGCTGCTGGAGGGTAACCTCGTCCACGTCAGCCGACCGCGGGGGTTGAAACCACGACACCGACAGGGCGGGTACGTCCTGCTGTGTGTGGCCGAACCGCGCTCGGACTGCCGGATCGAGGTGGGTGCGGAGATACAGGCCGACCTCGTGGCGAACCCGTGGAAATGAGCTCGGGCGCCCGACGCGCGGCCGCCGTACTCGGCGTCACACTCCTGTCGACGCCGGCGTCCGCCCACGGCGAGGCCGCCGCCGCGAGCGGTCTTTCCTTTCGGCTCGTGGTGGCTGGCGTCGTCCTCGTCAGTCTGTTCGGCGGCGGTTTCGCCCTGGTCGCCTCCGGCCGACTGCCGCGGTCTGCCGGGCGAGCGGCGCTGCCGGTTGTCGTGCTCGCGCTCGGCGCCGCAGCGGTCGCGCTCGCGGTCACCCGGGCGCCGGCGACGAGTCTCGCCGGCCTCGTAGCCGGCGTTGGCGTCGTTTATTTCGCCCGCGGTGCGGCGATTTCGGAGTGCGGTACCTGTGCGGACGCTGCGTTGGGCGCGGTGACCCTCCACCGCGGCGTCGAAGGTGTCGTCCTCGCCACGATCTACGCCGCCGACGCGGCGCTCGGTCTCGCGGGCGCCATCGTCGTCGCCGGGCACGCCACGGTCGAGACGGCCGCCGTCGGGTGGCTGTACGCCACCGACGGTCGTCGGTACGCGTTCGTAGCGGTTCTCGTCGTCCAGATCGGGTTTCTCGTCGGCGTCGCGGCGGGGGCGGGGATCGTCGGCGGCGTGTCGGCAACGGTCGAGGCCGGCCTGTTGGCACTTGTGGGAGGTGTTCTCCTCGCCGTCGGCGCTCGGGAGGGACGGCGCCTGCGCGCGGGTGGCACTGTGCCGGCGTAGGTGGACTCACGCTCCACTCAAACCAGTGCCCCACGCGCAGGGGAACCCGAACGACGGGGAACCGGAGGCCGTAGCCGCTTCCATGGGCAGAACCCACTTACCCGTGGCCGCCAACCAGAGTACGATGGCCGAAACCGGACGCGAACTCCTCCGGGACGCCGCTGGCCGGGTCGCGGGCGACGACTCTGCGACCGGGGCGGACACAGCCGACGCCACGGGCGCATTCTCGTTCGACCCGGAAACCGTCGACATCGCCGACGGCGACGTACTGGAACGGCTCGAACCGCCGGTGAGAGAGTGGTGGATCGACGAGTTCGGACGATACGTGGATCAAAACGGGGGCTTTTTCACTCCGCCGCAGCGGGAGGCGATCCCGCTCGTCGACGAGGGGACGAACGCCTTGGTGTGTGCCCCGACGGGGAGTGGCAAAACGCTCGCTAGTTTCACTGCGATCCTGAACGACCTGTTCGGGCGAGCGCGGGAGTCGGCGGACGGCCTCGAAAATACCGTCTACTGTCTGTACGTCTCCCCATTGAAGTCGCTCGCAAACGACATCCACCGGAACCTCGCGGTTCCAGTCGAAGGGATCGAAGCCCGGGTCGGCGACCGCGGCGACGACGCCGAGGTCCGCCACGCGATCCGCCACGGCGACACCGACAAAGCCGAACGGCAGCGTATGCTCGAGGAGACGCCGCACATCCTCAACACCACCCCTGAGACGCTCTCGATCCTGTTGAACGCCCCCAAGTTCCGGGAGAAGCTCCGCTCGGTCGAATACGTGATCGTCGACGAGATCCACAGCCTCGCGGAGAACAAGCGCGGCACGCATCTGTCGGTCTCGCTGGAACGGCTGGAGCGTCTCGCGGAGACCTCCCCGACCCGGATCGGGTGTTCCGCGACGGTCGAGCCGCTGGACACGATGGCGGAGTTTCTGGTCGGCCGCGACGACACCGGATCGAGCAGAGACTACGAGATCGTCGACACGCGGTTCGTCCGCGACTTCGACCTCCAACTGGAGTGCCCCACAGACGACCTGATCAACACGCCGCGATCCACGGTCCAGTCGGGGTTCTACGATCGGCTTCACGACCTGATCTCCACACACGACAACACGCTGGTGTTCACCAACACCCGGTCGGGCGCCGAGCGGGTCTTAGAGAACCTCCGGGAGCGATTCGACGCCTACGACGAACGGAATTCGGGCTGTCACCACGGCAGTCTCTCGACGGACCGCCGCACCGCAGTCGAGGAAGGGCTGAAAGACGGCTCTCTCGACGTGGTCACCACCTCCACCAGCCTGGAACTCGGGATCGATATGCCACACTTGGATCTCGTCGTCCAGGTCGGCTCTCCGAAGTCGGTCGCTGCCCTGCTCCAGCGAGTCGGTCGCGCGGGCCACAGCCTCGGCCAGACCGTCGAGGGCAGGGTGATCGCCTTGGACCGCGACGAGCTCGTGGAGTGTGCGGTCATGTTGCAGAAGGCCGAAGCCGGCTTCGTCGACCGGGTGTTCGTCCCGGAGGACGCCCAGGACGTCGCCGCCCAGCACGTCTACGGGATGGCGATCAACGCGGTGCGTCGCGAAGGCGAACTCCTCCGGACGCTCCGGCGGGCGTACCCCTACCGGAACTACGGCGACGACGAGTGGGAGCAGCTTCTGACGTATCTCACTGCCGACTACGAGGGACTGGAGGAGAAGAACGTCTACGCGAAGGTGTGGCGCGACGAGAACGACCCGCCGGACGGCGAGCACCACTACCCCGACTTCGAGGTCGGCGCGCCGCTGATCGGCAAGCGAGGACGGATGGCCCGGGTCATCTACATGACCAACATCGGGACTATCCCCGACTCGTTCACGTGTGAGGTCCGGACCCGCCGGACCGACGACCGGGTGGGCCAACTCGACGAGAACTACCTCGACACCTTAGAGCAGGGCGACGTGTTCGTGTTGGGCGGTGACCGATTCGAGTACCGGTATCGGCGCGGGTCGAAAGTGTACGTCGATCGCACCAGTGCCCAGCCGACGGTCCCGTCGTGGTTCTCCGAGCGGCTGCCGCTGTCGTACGACCTGGGCCGCGAGATTGCGGCGTTCCAGCGCGAACTCCTCGCTCGGCTGACCGAGGGCGGGCCGCCGGCGGTCAGAGAGTGGCTCAGGGAGTTCCCGGTGGACGAGAACTCCGTTCGGGCGATAACCCGGCTGTTCGACGAGCAGTGCCGGTACGCGGGGAGCGAGAGCGTCGCCACCGGCGACCGATTCGTTGTCGAGGAGGTGCTCGACCGCGGGGAGTACCGCCGGCACTTCTACGTCCACTCCACCTACGGCCGGCGGTTCAACGACGGGCTCTCCCGGCTCGTCGCCGCCCGGTGTGCGCGCCGGTCCAACGCCAACGTCCAGGTGGCGGTCGCGGACAACGGATTCTCGCTATCGATGCCGCTGAACCGGAAGGTCGACGTCGGGGCGGTGCTCCGCGACCTCGACCCCGGCGCGGTTCGCGCCGACCTCCGGGACGCGCTCGAAGGGACCGACCTCCTCCAACGATACTTCCGGATCAATGCCACCCGTTCGCTGATGATCCTGAAGCGGTACAAAGGCTACGAGAAGTCCGCGGCCGAACAGCAGGTCTCTGCGGAGATGCTTTTGTCGTTCGCGGCCGACCTCGACGAGTTCGCGGTGATCGATGAGACCTACCGCGAGATCGTTGAGGACAAGCTCAACGTCACGGCCATCGAACAGGTGCTGGCGGCAGTCGGCCGCGGGGAGATCGAGGTGGCGACGACGGAACTCGACTCGCCAACCCCGCGGGCGTTCGGGCTGGCGACCCTGCTCGCGAGCGACGTCGTGCTCGCAGAAGACGAGAGCGCGGTGTTACAGGAGTTCCACGAGCGCGTGCTGGAGTCGATCGAGGGCGAGGGTGACAGCGAAGACGTGGCGGTCGGGGAGTCCTGATCACTGTCGCGCCCACGCCAACAGCCGCGAATAAAACGGGTCTGACGAGAGCGCGTCGGCGTCGCCCACCAACGCAAGCGCCTTCCGCGCCCGCGTGAGCGCGACGTTCACCCGCCGGTGGTCCTCGAAGATCGGGCCGTCCAGCGACCCGCTGGCCACGAGCGAAACCACGATCACCTCCTTGGCCGACCCCTGGAACCGATCGACAGTGTCGACGGTCACGTCCGTCCGCCGGCCGATCTCCGCGACCTGCGCGCGGAACGGCGCAATCACGCCGATGTCATCGGGGTCGACGCCCGCGGCGACGTAGGCGTCGACCACTTCCGCCACGCGGTCGGCCTCGGTCGGATTGGTGTTGCCGGCGCGCGCGCCGTCGGGGTCGACGAACGCGACCCGGTCGCGGAGGCCTTCGGGGAGCGCCGACTCGTCGACGCCGAGGTCCGCGAGCCGCTGGGCCGCCACCGACCCGTCCGCCGGGCGGAGTGCGCCGTCGTAGAACTCCCGAGACGAGAACGCCTGGATCCGCTGGGCCATCCGGTACTGGCGGTCGAGCAGGACCGACGCCGCCGGGTAGGTGTCGATCAGCCGCTCGAACAACGAGGTCTGAAGCTCGTTCTCCGCGCGGACGACCGGCGGCAGCTGCTCGTGGTCGCCGACGAGGACGAACCGGTCCGCACGGGTGACCGCCGCCAGCGTCCCGGGTTCTGTCAGCTGTGAGGCCTCGTCGATCAGCGCCACGTCGAAGGACTGCTCGCGCATCACTCGCGACCCGCAGGTGGCGGTGGTGGCGGCGACGACGGGAGCGTCCCGGAGCGTTGCGGCCCGCTCGTTCGGCTCTCCGCCCTGCTCCAGTCTGACGTCCAGCATATCCTCCCGAACCCCGTGTTCGGTCCCGACCCGGGCGACGTCCGCGACGCCCCGCTCGCGGACCGCCTCCAATGCGTTGTCGACCGCACGGTTGGTGAACGCCGACAGCAACACGTCTTCGCCGCGGCCGACCAACGCCGTCACGATCCGGCCGATGGTGTGGGTCTTGCCGGTCCCGGGCGGGCCGTGGATCAACGCGAAGTCGTCGGCTTCGACCGCGAGCCGGACGGCACGGTCCTGTGCGTCGTTGTTGGCGACGAAGGTCTCGGGGTCGCCGTCGGGGCCGAGCGAGCGTTGGCTGAACGCCGGCTCCCGTCGACCGAACACCACGTCTTTCCGGTCGGGATCGCCTTTCAGCACGAAGTCGTGGAGCGCAGTCAGCATCCGGTCGACTCCGATCTCGGAGGGATAGACGTCGAGCCGGGCGAGATCGAGCGGTTCGTCGGCGGTGACCACGACGGTGTCGCCGAGTTCGACGATCCGGCAGAGCTCGGCGTGGCCGGCGACCGGATCGCCGTCGCTCGCCAACGCGACGTCGCCGTCCCGGAGCTTCGAGACCGACTCGTCGGGCTTTCGCGCCCGGAGTTCCCACCGGCCGTCGCCGCGTTGCGTTCGGTCGAGCGGTTCGAGCCCGATCAGCGCCCGGTCGTCGTCGGCCCGCTCCTGCGCCGACTGCTCCCACAGCTTCCGGTACTCCGCGTGGACCTGGGTTCGCTCGGCCTCGATCGCACGGTAGAACCGGTCGAAGTACTCCCGTTCGGCCTCGGGGACGGCCGTCCCGACCTGCCCCGCCTTCGACTCCTGATCGAGCCGGCCCGACACCACCATACACGTGTCCTGCTCGAAGCAGTACTCACACCGGGCGTCGGCCTCGTAGCCGGTCGGAACGTCCGTCTCCCACTCCATCGCGGCGATCTCGTTTCGCGTCCGGACCACGAAGTCGAGCAGGCCGTCGCCGATCGAGAACTCCTTGGCGGGCGAGAGGTCACCGGTCTCTTCGGTGCGTTCTAAGGCGGTGTTCTTGGTGTACAGAAGCGTCCCCGTATCGGCCGGGACGCCGCGTTCTGCGAGCACTACGGCGTACGCCGCCGCCTGGATCTTATCCTGAAACCGAGGCTCCCGGTTGGTGTTTTTGCCGGTTTTGAGCTCCACCGGCATCCCGCGTCTGAGCGCGTCCGCGCGGCCTTTGATTCCGAACGTTGGGGAGATCAGCGTGTACTCCGAGCGCCACGCGTCCGCCTCGGTGAGGGTGCCCTGCGCGAGCCACCCTTCGATCGCGGCGGCGTTCCGGCGGACCTCCTCGCGCACCTCCGCTGCCTCCCGCCCCAACAATCCGAGCTCCAGCCCCGCCTCCTCGACCCGCTCGTCGATCGCGTCGTCGAGGTCCCGGTCCCGGAGGAGGTCGCCGAACACCTCGTGGACGATCGTCCCCTTCACCACCGGGTAGTTCAACGGGATTCCGGAGAGTTTGTTCAGGTAGTACATCCGCGGACACTGCACCCACGACCGGATGTCCGTCACGTCGACCAGAAACCCGGGTTCGAGCACCACCCGGGAGTCGCCGGTCGTCGCATAGCCCGTCTCGCCGCGGTACTCGGAGGCCTCAAGGTCGGTCGCAAGGAGTTCCATACCGGGCTCGGCGTGCTCGACGGTGTGGGTCCACTTCCCCCAGAGAGTGAGCCGGGCGGTGGCGTCACCGACCGCCGGTCGGTCAGTCTCGGCACTGTCGATGCGGACCGTCACCTCCGCCAGCGACCGCGACCCGTACTCCGTGTCGACCTCCCGTTCCGCGCCGACGTCGACGAGACGGCCACGCAGTTTCACGTCAGGTATCTACCTATCGCGCGGTAAGACGCTATCGGTCGTCACCCTGTGCCGCCGATTCCGACGGCGCGGAGGGGGTCACCGCCGACCCCGAGCCCGGTCCGAAGAGGGGAGAAACTCCGCCCACCACCGGAGGACGAACCACAGAAGGAGCGTACCCAAGACCGCGCCGCCGACGAACCCTGCGGCGACAAACGGCAGCGACCCGTCTGCCCAGACCGCTGTGAGCGCCCCCGAAGCCGCCACCAGCCCGATGAACCCGAACTTGAGCCGGCGGCTGGCGAGGTCGCGTTCCGCGTCGGTCAGGCTGGGGCCGACCACGGGAGCCTCCCGGCGCCGCGTTGGTTCCGTGTCCACGCCCCGGCCCCGCTCACGGTCGTCGCCGACGTCACTGGAACCCGCGGCCGACGCCGTCCTCCTCGACCAACTGGTCGAGATCCTTCGAGAGCAACTCGTCGGCGTCGGCGAACTCCTCTGTGAGGTCGTCAAGCCGGTCCGGTCGGCCGTCGAACTCGTACTCCATCGGCCCGAACGCCGGACTGTCGAGGGCGTCCATCACGTCCGTGAAGAAGTCGTCAGGGTCGGTGGGCGCCTCGGCGTGAACCTTCACCGCCTCTTCCAGACGCGTTGCCATCGTCTCGGCGTGAGTCTCGTCTTCCGGCGGCGACTGGACACCGAACCGGCCGGCGTCGTCGCGACCCCGTCGAGGGAACAGGGAATCGAGGTCGTCGTCGATCCGGCGCGCGATTCGGCTGCCGACGCCCCGGAGCTCCGCGGGGTTCTTGGCGTACGTCTTCAGCGCATACACTCCCGCGTCGGGGTGACCGAAGAAGAGGTCCTCGCCCAGCCCGTCGCGGCGGTCGCCCGCGATGGCTCGCCACCCGTCGGGGTCGGCGTCGGACGCGGTCACGTCCGCGAGGATGTCCTGCCAGTCTCTGACGTGCATAGCTGTCATTACACCCCTGGACAGAAAGAGTATGACGGTTGCGTGTCGCGGCCGAGGTCTACAGGCGGGGCAGGCCGAGTGCATCGGGGGTTGACTCCGAGGCGGTTCACGATGGAAGCGTATTAACCGGATGGGCGACAACCGGATTTCAGCCGTGCCGCTCATCTCTACTCCCTCTCTCGTCCGGAGCGACCTGACGGACCTCACGACGTTGGCGTTCTCCCGGTTCGAGAACGAGTTCGGGACGCTCGGACAGAAGCCGTTTCCGGGTCGTTACACCTCCGACGCTCGGTACGCGGCAGCCCGTATCGCGATTCCGCACTGGTTCGTCCACAGCACCCAGGTCGGGAGCGCGGACAGTGACCGGAAACTGAACCGGACGCCGACGGAGACGTTCGAGGAGGGCGGAAACTGCGTTGACCGCTGCATACTTCTGGGGTCGATGTGGGCAATGCTGTCTCTTCCCTCCGAACTCTTGTCACTATGTGCTGAAGGCGACGATGTCGCGCATCTGACCGCGGTTGCAACGGTTCCGGATGCCGACGACGGCCCGGCACCGGACGCAGTGACGAGTGAACTCACACACATATACACGGAGCACCTGTCCCGGAACTTTGCCACGTCCGACATCCACACCTGGACCGACGACGGCGATCTGTGTCTGATCGCCGACCCTGTGTTCTCCGATCACGTCGGGGACATCGGTTCGATGGTCGAGCACGGCTTCGGGGCGGTCGACGGGGAGGACGTCGAGTGGGAGTTCCACAACGAGACACAGGACGTGTTGGTGTGTTCCGACGGCTCCGCGTCGTACAGATACGAATCGATGTGAGGAGTGGGCGACAGTGGTGTCCGAACTCAGGGGTCGACGCGCGCCAGCCACCGCGCGGGATCGTCGAACTCGTCGTCGGTCGGGAGGTTCACCGGAGCGTCCCACACCGCGGCGGCGGCCGCGACACCGCGGCGATCCGCCACTACCCCGAAGAAGTTCGCGCCGCGCTCGTACTGGCGACGCTTCATTCCGAGCCCGAGCAGCCGGCGTGCAATCCTAGTCAGGGGCCCGCCACCCCGGCGTCGGGCGTCCAGCTTCCGCCTGAGGTCGGTGTACTCCTCGTCGAACGCGCGATCCATCAACATCTCCGCGTACCCCTCGACGGCGGTCATCGTGGCGTCGAGGTCGCGAAACGCCGTGCGGTCGAATCCACCCTGCGACAGCGTCTCCAGGGCCTCCTCCATTCGGGCTTCCAAGTGACTGGACAGCCACGGAGCGGCGCCGAACTCGGCCGCGTGGGCGACCTCGTGGAACGCGATCCACCGACGGAACCGGGGGTAGTCCACCTCGAGTTCGGCCGCGGCGTCGACGATGTTGGGGTGGACGAAGTAGAGTTCGTGGTCGTCTCCGTCGGCCAGGAGGAGGGGGTCGTACTGCCCGAGCACGTGCGACGCCAGAAACGAGAGCACCGCCGCCATCGACCCGGTGTTGAACACGCTCACCGCCGCCGGAAACGCCACGTTCACCTCTGATTCGACGGGCTGCATCACCCGGCGGAACGTCGCCACGTTGGCGTCGATCCAGTGGTGGCGGTTCTGGACTTCGACGGTCGCGGGGAGGTCGAAGTCGAGGCCGCCGACCGAGCGCAGCCGGTCGCGCGCGTCGCCGACGTCCGCGGCGTAGCCAGCCCGCTCGACGTCGGTCAGTTCGAGGGCGCCGGCGTCGGTCGCGGACCTGGCGGCCGTCACGACCGCCTCCCAGTCGATCCCGCCCGACCCGTCGCCGGACGCGGTCGCAACCGCCCGAACGCTCCGCTGGAGATCCATACCGACTGGGAAGGGACGCGCGGGCAAAACCCTTGTTCCGCCCGCTTTCACCGGCGACCGGGCGACAACCCCGACTACACCGCGCAGTTGTTCGGGCCGAGTTCCAGACTGGTGGCCTCGTCGTCGTCGAGATCGAACTGGCCGCGATTGGCGTCGACGATGGCCTGGTAGTTCGGCGGTTTCTCGGCTAGGGTGGACGTAACGCGTTCGACGAATCCCTCGCAGTCCAGTGAGAACATCGGCAGCTCGGCTCTGAGACCTCCCAACGTCGTCGCCACGAGTTCGCCGGGGTCCCCCACGCTGAACCGGCCGCCGGCGTCGACCGAGACGTGCCCGGGGAGGACCACCGTATCGCCCGGAAGCGATGCGTACCGGTCGTGCAGCGTGTCGTAGAGGAGCGCCGCGCCGTGGGCCGCGTCGCCCGCACCGAACTCTAGTTCCGTCCGGCCAACCGAGTCCACGAACAGCGCGTCGGCGGTGAGGAGATACCGGTCATCGACGTGGAGACTCAGGAGTTCCGTGGTGTGGCCCGGTGCGGCGACGACGTCGACGTCAATCCCGCCGACCGAGAGCACGTCGCCGTCGCCGATCGGTTCGTAGTCGACAGCGACATCGCGTTCGTCCGCTTCTCCGCTCAGGTAGTACGGAACCGAGAGCCGGTCGGCCAGGCTGCGCCCACCCGAGAGGTGGTCCGCGTGAACGTGCGTGTCGACGACGCCCGTGATCACCGTTCCGGCGCCGGCGGCGACGAGTTCGAACTCGTGATGCTGGCGCGTTGCGTCGACGACGAGCGCTTCTCCGGCCGCCCGGTCGCCGACCACGTACCCGAGACACCCCTTGGCGCGGCGCTGGACCTGTGCGAGAAACAGGTCGCTGTCGGTCGCGACTTCGACGACGTCGTAGACTTTGCTCCAGTCTTCCATCCCGCCTTTGATGACGCGGACGTCGTCGTGGCCCCGGCTCGCCAGTTCGATGCCGAACGGGGTCGAGGACAGTCCTTTGCCGCAGATCACGGCGACAGGGGTGTCCCCGATTCTGTCCGCGACTTCTCCCCAACTCCGTCCGCCACGGAGCCCCTCGATCGGGTGATATGGCACGTTCACCGCGCCCGGAACGTGCCACGCCTCGTAGCTGTCGGGCGGGCGCGTGTCGACGACGAGGAGGTCTTCGCTTCGGTCCAACGCCGCCGCGAGGTCCGCGACAGTGCGCTGCTCGAGAAGGTCGGTCATACGACACCCTACGAGGGTGGCAGGAATAACTCTTGGACCTCCGTGCGACGACCGCGTGGGCGTGGCTCACGCGAGTGGGAACCCACAAAAGACTCGCTGAATCCGAACGCCGCTCAGATCTCGTCCTCGAAGTCCTCGAGGGCGTAGACGGTGTCGCTGCCGCGGCGGTCGAGCGTCTCGTTCGCCAACAGCCAGTACACCACCGACAGCGCGCGCCGCCCCTTGTTGTTGGTGGGGACGACGAGGTCGACGTTGCCGGTCTGGTTGTTGGAGTCACACATCGCGATAACGGGAATGCCGACCGTGATGGCCTCCTTCACTGCTTGTGCGTCGCCGATCGGGTCGGTGACGACCACCACGTCGGGTTCGATGTAGCCGTCGTAGTCGGGGTTGGTCAGCGTGCCGGGGATGAACCGGCCGGT
>Ga0102939_1000873_pt1 | contig 11203 bp, 10 predicted proteins | sample SalPon2_B_H2O_MG_FD_78214 | JGI IMG/M metagenome (GOLD analysis project Ga0102939, IMG submission 78214) | Salt pond water microbial communities from South San Francisco under conditions of wetland restoration - Salt Pond MetaG R2_B_H2O_MG | ecosystem: Environmental > Aquatic > Non-marine Saline... | reverse complement strand
GCGTTTGCTCGCGAGATTCTGCTGACGGCGAAACAACGCTTGGAGGCCGGTGGCTGGCGCGTCGTCCACGGCATCGTTGATTCGATCTGGGTGACGCCCGATCCTGACATTGACGACGATGACCGCGAGGACCTCGAGGCGCTCGCGACGGAAATCACGGAGGACGTCGAGATTCGGCTTGAACACGAAGCCCACTATGACTGGGTCGCGTTCGTCCCCCGACGCGAAAGCGACGCCGGCGCGTTGACGAAGTACTTCGGGAAAGCCGCCGAGGCCGATGCTTTCAAGATCAGAGGTATCGAAGCCCGCCAGCGCTCGACGCCACCGTTCATCGAGGCCGTCCAGCAGAACTGTCTCGATCGGTTTGACGCGACCCGGTCGCCGCAGGCAGTCCTCACCGTCCTTCGAGGCGCGATCGACCGTCTCCGGGCGGGCGAGGTCCCGACCGAGCAACTCGTCGCACGGAATCGCGTCTCCAAGCCGCTGGAGGGGTACACGCAGACTACCCGGAACGTGGCGGCGCTGAAACGGGCTCGCGACCAGGGCCTCGCCGTCCATCCCGGACAGGACATCGGATACGTAGTCGTCGACGACGAGAAACCCTCAAGAGAGCGGGTCGCGTTGGCTCACGAGGGAATCGAGACCTACGACGCCTCGTACTATGTGACGCAACTCGTTCGGGCGATAGAGAACATCCTCTCTCCGCTTGGGTGGGATCGAACGGACATTCAGCAGAAACTCTCGGGGATATACGAACCAACGCTAGCTGATTTCTGAGGACCGATGGGTAGGTGTGTTCATCGGTCAGGCCCTTGTGCTCGGGTTCCGGGAGCTGAACGCCCCCGGGCGAGGGTGCGTCGAACGCCTCTCTCACTCGTCGACGTCGCTACCGGCCGCTATCGGCTCGTGTCCCAAGCGTCTTCCGTCGGCTCCGCGTATCCCGGCCGTGCAAGAGACAACCCGTCAGTGGCATCTCGCCGAGCGGCCACAGGGAGAGCCGGACGCCAGTTGCTTCGAGCTCGCGGAAAGCGATGTTCCGGAGCCGGCGCCGGGCGAGTTGCTCGTCCGCGTCAACTACCTCTCGGTGGACCCCTACATGCGGGGGCGGATGAACGCCGGCGAGTCCTACGCCGAACCGTGGGGGGTCGGCGACGTCCTGAATGGCGGCGTCGTCGGCGAAGTCGTCGACAGCGCCAGCGAGCGCTTCAGCGAGGGCGAGTTGGTCACCGGCGAGGGCAGCTGGGCCGACTACACCCTCCTGGATGCCGACGACGTCGCACCCGTCGACCCCGCCGTCGCCGACCAACCGGCGTATCTGGGAGCGTTGGGGATGCCCGGCCGGACGGCCTACTTCGGTCTGCTGGAAGTCGGCAGCCCCAAACCCGGTGAGACGGTCGTCGTCTCCGGTGCCGCGGGGGCGGTCGGCTCCGTCGTCGGCCAGATCGCCGCACTCAACGGCTGTCGCGTCGTCGGCTTCGCCGGTTCGGAGGAGAAAACCGAGTGGCTGACCGGGGAGTTGGGCTACGACGCCGCCATCAACTACGAGACGACCGACGACTACGGCGCGGCGCTCGCGGCGGCCGCGCCCGGCGGCGTCGACGTCTACTTCGACAACGTCGGCGGCCCGATCACCGACGCCGTCTTCCCGGAGTTGAACCTGGACGCCCGCGTCGCCGTCTGCGGGCAGATCGCCCACTACAACGACGAGACGGTGCCGACCGGGCCCCGGAAGCTCCCGCAGTTGATCGTCCCGCGGGCCACGGTCCGGGGGCTGTTGGTCAGCGACTTCGTCACCCGGTTCGGGGAGGCCAACGAGCAACTCGCGGCGTGGGTCGACGCCGGCGATCTCGTCCACCGCGAGACGGTCGTCGACGGCCTCGAACGGGCCCCCGATGCCTTCCTCGGGCTGTTCGCCGGCGATAATATCGGAAAACAGGTCGTGAAGGTCGCCGACGCGGCGTAACCGAGTCGGCCTGCACCGATCGCTGTCCGGTTTCCCCGTCGTAGTTCGCCGGCACTCCCCGGCCGCTTTTGTCGGTGCACGGAGTGAACTCACGTATGGACGACAGAATGGTGCGAGAGATGCTCGCCGACCACGCCCGACGGCCGCGGAACTACGGGGAACTCCCGGCACCCGACCTCGAATGCGAGCTGACGAACCCACAGTGCGTCGGCCCGACCCATCCCGAAGGGGATCGAGTCTCCGTGCAGGCGACCCTCTCCGAGGACGGGACTGTGGTCGAAGCGGTCCGGTTCACCGGCGACGGGTGTACGCTGTCGCAGGCGGCGGCCTCGCTGTTGTCGGCGGAGATGATCGACACTCCCGTTGCGGACATCCTGGAGTGGGACAACGAGTTCATCGAGGAGCGAGTCGGCATGGACCTGACCCCGTCCCGGTTGCAGTGTGCGGAACTACTTGTCGCGTCGTTTCGACGGGCCATCGAAGCCCGAGAGACGGACGCCTCGTCCCGCGTTTCGAAGGAGTGAACCCTGTCCACGGTCAATGATCCGTCGATGGACGTCCTGTGTAACGCAGTGTTGAGCACGAACGTCAGGGGTCGAGAGGAGTACGACGAGTTCGTTCGGGCGATCGAGGACCGACTGGACGGCGTCGACGTCGTCAGCGTCGAGATGGGAGAGGTGGCTCGAATCAAACTCGACGCTGCCGACGGCACCTACGACGAACAGCGGTTGCGCGAGGCCATCGGCGACGTGGATCGGATCGAGCAGATACAGCAGGTCGAGACGCTCGCTGAATGAATCGGTTGCGACGGAAGCGCATCGGGCGTCGGAGATAGCCGAGCGGGCCTGCGAGTGGCCGCCGGACGACTATCGGGTTGTCGCCGTCCGCCCCCCGTTAGCTCCCGTTCTCTCACCCAGCCACTCGCGCTTCCCCGATCCGGACCGACGGGAACACGATCGATTCCTCGCGCGCCGACTCCACTGACACCCATCGCGTCGAGCTGTGCCCACCTCCATCCACCCCCCAGATACCGGCTCGCCGCCCTCGCCTCAACGGCTGGCGGCCGCTCACGGCTCGCCCGTCCGAGTGAGACTCACATCGTACACACGAAAACGGCTAAGAGGGTTGGCTCACAATGTACACATCATGAGCACCGACAAGAAGCGCGTGCAGTTTCGGGCCCCCGATCGGCTCATCGACCGGGCCGACGCACTGGCCGCAGTCCTCGGGGAAGACCGAACGGACATCCTCGTGACCGCGCTTCGGGAGTATCTTCAAGACGCCGTTCACGACGACACACTCACCCAGGAGATCGCCGCCGCGTACTACGACGATGAGGTCACCTTCGAACAGCTCAAAGCGCTCGTCGGCGCCGAGGAGGCGGCAAACCTCCGTGTGTTGAAACAGCAGTTGGACGGGGACTTCATCGACGAGGTCGCCGACGCGTAGATGTCGCGGCTTATCGCAGACGCCTCCGCCCTCGTGAGTCTCGGGATCGTTACTGGCGACGACCCCGATCCACTCGCGCTCTGTCTGTCCCAGTACGAGGTCGTCGTCCCAACGGCGGTCATCGATGAGCTCCGGGAGACTGCCTCGTACGAGGACATCCACGGCCACGCCGCCTCCGCCGTACTCGACCGAGCGGATTCACTCACGACACAGTCGATCGATCTCGATGCCGAGTTTCCGCTCGATGACGGTGAAAACGCGGCGGTCACGCTCTCGAACGATCTCGATGCTTCGCTCTTTCTCTGTGACGAGTTCAACCAACTTGGCTTGATCCACGCCTCACTCGCTGATACCCGGCTCGTCACGACACCGACGCTGCTTTCGGTTCTCGTTCGAACTGAACACCTATCAGCCGCTGAAGCGCGGTCGCTCCTTGATTCGATCAGCGACGCCCGCAGTTGGGACGCGAACAGCTACGTGCAACGCGCTCGCTCGTTGCTCGAGGAGCCCTGACACCGGCACAGACGCTTCGAGGTACCTCCGGCTTGCGAGACGTTGATCGACTCCCGCGTGGAACACGGAGGGCGCGCACCTCGTACGAACCGGGGGTTGCTGTTCGGATGTATCCTCTGACGACCGACGTGGATTCGCGAATACTTATTAGGTAGGTGATGGTTAGGTAACTACGTTCGAATTATGCTTTTAGGTATATGACGCCAGATCTACACCTCTTGCGGGTCCTGTTGGTCGGTAACTTCGTTCTCGGACTGGCGTTTGTGTATCATCTGTTCGATAACCGGGAGCGCCGGGCGGCGACGTCTCTCATCGTTCTCTTTGGCGGGTTGTTGCTCTGGTTGCTCGCGGACATCATACAGGTCTGGACGCCCGCAGATCCCGCCCCACCCGCTGGAATACCACTGCGGATGGTGGGCGCGGACGTTACGATCATCGGACTCCTGTTGTTTGCGTTCGCGTATACGGGGAGAGAGGGCGTGATGCGCGAACGGGCCGTTTCGCTGCTGTGGATCAAGCCTGCGCTCTCCCTCGTGGTGGTTCTCACACCCAGTTTGGACGGCCTGTTGGAGATTGCGACACCCGAGACCGCCGCTCAGGGGTACGAGTTCGTCGCGACCCCGTTTTTCCTCTTCCACGTCTCCTACAACTGGATCCTGACGGCCATCGCGATCGCGGTTCTTCTGCGGATGCTGTTAAAAGGGATGTACGGGAACCAACGCCAACTGCTCGTGGTCCTCGTCGCTGTTTCGATCCCGATCGGATGTAACGTCTTGCTCCGGCTCGGTGTCATCCGACTCGATCTGACAACCGCGGCGTTCTTCGTGACAGCGACGGGACTGATGTACGCCACGTTCAGGCTTCGGTTGCTCGATGCGTTGCCGATCGCCCGTCGGACGGTCTTCGCGGAAATGGCCGAGCTAGTGTTTGTCCTAGACGAAACCGGAGCGATCGCGACGGCCAACAACGCAGCCACGGAGCGGTTCGGGAGCGAACGCGACCTCTCCGGGACACACATAACGGCGGTGTTGGGAAGCGATGCGGCCGCGATACTGGAGACGGAGGATAAAAAGGTGAATATCGTCACCGAAATCGGCGACAGACCGCGACACTTCACCGTCAGCCGGACCACGCTAACCGACAACTACGGGATGGTGGTCGGACAGCTACTCGTCTGCCGGGACGTCACCGAGCGTGTACACCGCGAGCGCGAACTCGAGGAGTTGAATACGCGCCTCGAACTTTCGCTCAGCGAGACGGACACCGGCGTCTGGGAGTGGGAGCCCGACACCGATACGATCGTCTGGGACGAAACCAGCGAACGACTGTTCGGGTACGAGCCCGGCGCATTTCCCGGGACGGTCGAGGCGTTCGCCAGCCGTGTTCACGAGGCAGACTTCCCGACAGTCCGGGACGCCGTCGATACTGCGGTCGAAACGGGTGCGGAATTCGCGGCCGACTTCCGGGTCGAACCGACGGACGGCGACCAGCGGTGGGTACGGGCGCGCGGAGTCGTGAAGACGGACGACTCCGACACCGCGGTTCGCGTGATCGGTATCCAGACCGACATCACCGACTTCGTCGAACGAAGACGGGCCCTCGAACGAAAGAACGAGCAACTCGATCGATTCGCCGGCATGATCAGTCACGACCTGCGAAACCCGCTCACGGTCGCCGCGGGGCGATTGAACCTAGCACAAGAGGAGTTCGACAGCGAAGACCTCGATGCGGTCGAAGAGGCCCACGACCGGATGGAGACGATGATCGGAGATCTACTGACACTGGCCAAGACCGGTGAGACGATCGACGATACCGAGCGCTGTTCGCTCGCAGCCATCGCCAGAGACGCGTGGGGAAACGCCGACGTCGGCGGCTGCGAACTCGAGGCCTCGATCCCGGAGACAGCGGGAATCATCGCCGATCGTGACCGACTGTTACACGTCTTCGAGAACCTCTATCGAAACGCCGCCGACCACAACGAGACCCCAGTGACCGTCCGCGTCGGGCTCCTCGATGGACGCGAATCAACGGCCGACGGGAGCCAGCGGACGGGATTTTTCGTCGAAGACAGCGGGCACGGCATCCCGGCCGAGCAGCGAGCCACCGTCTTTGACGAGGGGTACACCACTAGCTCCGTCGGATCCGGATACGGACTCTCGATTGTCCGCGACATCGTCGAAGCGCACGGTGGAGCCGTCCGAGCCTCTAGTGGGCCCGATGGGGGCGCACGGTTCGAGATGACCGGTCTCAACTTCAGCACCGAACGGACGGCCGGTGGCGAGTGATGTCCGTGGTGAGCTTCGATCTCGACGGGACGCTCGTCACCTGCTCGGAACCGCGGCGAGGCTCCTTCGAGCGCGTTCGTGCCGAACTCGACGCGTCGGTCCCGCTGCCCGCCGTCGGGGCGTATCGAACCGCCTTTCGCGACGCCCTCGATGTGCGATTGCCCGACCGGGCTCCGGACGGGCCCGTCCGTCGGGCGGCGTTCGAAGCCGCCTTCGACGCCGCCGGGGCGTCCGTCCCCGACTCGACGGTCGAAGCGTTCGCGAGCACGTACCGACAGCGACGGCTCGATCAGTTGTGCCCGGTCGATGGCGCAGGCGGGCTCTTGAGTGACCTCTCCGGGGAGCACCGCGTCCTCGTCGTCACGAACGGCCCGGCGGATCTCCAGCGGGAGAAGCTCCGACGGACGGGGCTTGCCTCGTACGTCGACGCGATGGCTGTCGCCGGGTGCTGTGGTGTCCGAAAGCCCGATCCGGAGCTCTTCGGTATCGCCTTCGAGCGGGCCGGGGAGGCAACGTCCGGATCGATCCACGTCGGCGATTCGCGCCCCGACGTCGAGGGCGCGCTCGCTGCGGGGCTCGATCCGATCCTCCTCGACGTCGGGCGGCAAGCGCCTCCCGGGTGGCTCCCCGACGAGGCGGCGGTGTGTCGGTCCCTGGCGGCCGTTCGCCGCGCGATCCGCGATCACACCCGTGAGTCGTCCTCGGAGTAGCGGTCCCGAACCCGGTCGACGAGTCCGTGCTCGCGGATGTACGTCGCGACCGGATCCGGGACACGATTCGCCCACGGATCGCCATCGGCCATCGCCGCGCGGATCTCGGTACCGCTTATCGTTCGAGTTCCCCGCTTGCGTTCGACGGCCCGCCCGTGTTCCCGCAGCCGCTCGAGTTTGCGTTCGTGCCACTCCTCGAGGACGTTGACGTAGTGGACCGCGTCCGCGGGGGCGTAGGCGTCCCAAAGCTCCGGCCGGTTGATCGGAAACGGAACGACCGATACAGAACAGCCCAGTTCGGCTCCCATCCCACTGAGCGTCGCGTGGATCATCCGTTGGCGTTCGTAGTACGTAAACGGGTTGTTCCGGGGGCGGTGTCGCTTCGGATCCGCCTCGGTTCGCGCCGTGTGGGCCGCATCGGCGTTCGTCACGCCGACCACGAGACGATCGCCCGGATGGTCCGTGGCGGCCCAGCGGACGTACTCGAGGTGTTCGTCGTGAAACGGCTGGAATCGACCGTGTACGTGTGCTATCCCCTCGGTCATGGTCGTTGCTTTTTCGCATCGCAGTCAAGCATTGTCGTTGTTTTCTCGCGTCATCGTCGAACACTGTCGTGTGTGGCTTCGCTCGGTGTGACGTCGATATCCCGCTGTCGGCGCTGTTCGGGCGTCCATCACCGCGGGCGACGTTCGATACCGTCGAGATATCGCTCGGCGTGGGACCCCTCAGCCGGCCGGAACTCGCCGGAGACGCCGGTCACCGTACCGATGCGGGTGGGATCGGCGGACGGACACCCGGCGAGTCGGCGCTCGAACCGATCGAGCGCGTCGGCCGTCCCGACCGCCGCGATCGGGCCGTTCGTCTCGACGGTGACGTCGGGGACGATCCACCGTCGGCGGACGGCGTCGAGCCCCCGTCGATCGAGCGGCGGCACCGATTCGACGGAGAGCCCACAGCCCGCGGCGGCCGTTATTTCGGCGAGTCCCCCGATCCCGGGCCCGGAGATATCTCCCGCCCACTTCAGGTGTCGCTCCGGGTCGAAACGCTCGCCCGGACGGGGACACGAAGCCTCGATCGCGCGGGCGACCGGCGCGTGGTCCGCCGTGAGCGCCTCGAGCGCTCGCTTTCGAACGTCCGATCCGACCGGCTGCTCGCCATCGACGCTGCCGGCATACAGCGCGAGCGATCCTACCGGCCGGTGGAGCGACACCTCGTCGCCCGCGTCGATCCGTCCCGTGTGAATCGGCGGCAACCGCTCGGTCGCCGCGAGAACGGAGGCCCCGAACTGCCACCCTCGGCCGTCGTGGGCGACGAGCGATGGCTCCCTGACGGTGACCCCCGAGTCGGCCGCCGCCACGTACCACCGACGGACGCGATCCGGATCGATATCCGATCCCTCCGGGTGGCCGACGATCGGGCGAATATCGCGATCGGCGGCTGCGCCCTGCGTGTAACAGTCGTTGAGTGCGTGTGCAGTGGCGACGGTCGCTTGCGCGACCGGATCGAGTCCGGGGAGCGCGTGAATCACGTCGACGTTGATCGCCCGGTAGCCGTCGCGCTGTTGTCCGCTCGAGCGGAACGTTTCGCCCCAGACAGTCGGCTCCGAGCTCGTTTCGAGTTGGATCGAGTGGCCCTTGCGGATCGTCGCCCTTCCCGACATCCCTGCCCATTGCCGGTAGGTCTCCGAAAGCACCGCCCGGAACGCTTCGCTGTCGGACCCACACTCCGGACCGAGGAACGCCGCGGCGACGAACTCCCTCGACGTCCCGTTGCCACCCCCGGGTCCGTCGACGACCGAGCGTTCGACCTCGGCCGTCCCCGGGAGCAGTCCGGCCTCCAGTCCGTCGACGACCGCGACACCGGGCGCGCTTCGACGGATTTCGTCGAGCGCCGGCCGGACCACCCGATCGAGCGACGTCTTCCCGGCACAGCCACACCGCGTCGGAACGGCCTCGATCGGGTGCTCGCTCACGGCGGGTCCTCCTCGAACAGCGGTCGAACGTCGGTCGTCGGGACCGTCCCGCCGCCCGGCGTTCGCCTGAGTCCGTCGAGAAGGACCCGATCGCCGAGAGAGCGGGCGATCCGGAGCACGTCGGTGCCGTCGATCCGCCCCAACCCCCCTGTCGCCGCGTTTCGTTCGCCGGTGGACGTGACGGCGTCGGTCCGTGCGGTCGATGCGGTCATGGTAATCGGTACCGCTTCCCCCGAGTGGACGACGTTGCCGACGCTCGGCGTCGTGTGGTCGGCGGTGACGATCGCGACGAAATCCCGTTCGAGGACGGCCTCGACCACCCCGGAGAGCGACCGATCGATCGCTTCCAGTTCGCGTTTCTTCTCGCGGGGCGTACCCGCGTGTGCGACCTCGTCGGGCTCGGGATAGTGGGCGTAGACGAACTCGGCGGTGTCGAGGGCCTCGCGAACGGCTGTCGCGCGCCTGTCGTACCCATCGGGCGGATCGATCACGTCCATTCCCAGTGTGTCGGTTAGCCCAGCCAACACCGGCTTCGGTGTCAACGAGACGGCCTCCATTCCGTGTCGCCCGGCGAAGGGTTCGGGATGCGTCGGCATACCGGCCCACTTCGATAAGACGACGTCACTCGCGGTATCGCGGAGCCGTTCGACGCTCCAGCGGGTGTACGCCGCCAGCGCGTCCGCCGTCCGGGCCGCTGCATCGCTGTCGTCGGCGTTCGCAGTCGCCTCCGGACGGACGACCGGTAGGCCCGATTCGAACGGGTCGGTATCGGTCACGCCCGGGTCGAGGGGTGCCGCCGACTCGAGCGTGAGTAGGCCCCTGTTCTTCCAGGTGTATTCGAACGACACGGAGACGCCGGCCGTCTCGAACGCGCCGATCGCTTCGGCTGCGTCGCGGCACTGCTCGCGGCTCCCGGACAGCGACCGGTCGGTGACCGTCCCCGGGGGTTCGGCCGCCGGCTCGAGTCGGGCGAAACTCGCGCTACAGGTCACACCGGTTTCGGGCACCTCGACGCCGAGTCCTCGGGCCTCGAGGACGCCGCGTCTCGGAACGGACTCCGGATCGTAGCCGAACAGCCGGGCGTGAGCGCGATCGCTCGGCATCGGCGTCCCCGGCGGCCCGACGTCGACGAGCCCCGAGACCCCATCGGTTACGAGCCGATCGAGCGCCGGCGTCTCCGCGGCCTCGAGCGGCGTCTCCCCGCCGAGTTCCGAAGCAGGCCGGTCCGCAGCACCGTCCAGAAGGACGAGCAGGATGCGACGGCCAGCGCCCCGCATCTCACTCCCCGAGCCCGAGCGTCTTCGCGATCGTCGATTTCTGTATCTCCGTCGCCCCGGCCGGAATCCGGAGGTTCCGGGCGACCCGAAACACCCGCTCGACGCCCCCGGCGCGCATGAGACCCAGCCCTCCGAGGGCCTGGATCGCTCTGTCGGACCACTCGAAGAGCCGCTCCTCCGGGTAGTACTTCAGCATCGAGAGGATCTGTCTCGCCTCCTCGGGTTGGTGGAGGTCTTCGAGACTCGCGAGGGACTCGTATTCGGATATGAGCTGCGTCGAGAACGCCCGGGTCGCCTTCAGTTCGGTCGCCGTCTCGACGATCGGCCACTGGACGGCTTGGTTGGCCCCGATCGATTTCCCGAACGCCTCCCGCTCGTTGACGTGTGAGATCATCCGATCGAGAAGATACTCGCCCATGCCGACGCACATCCCGCCGCGGTCGATCCGCCGCCAGTTGATCCACGACAGCGCGAGCTGAAGCCCCTGTCCGACCTCTCCGATCATCTGGTGCTCTCCGACGCGGCAGTCGTCGAGGTGGAGATCGGAGGTGATCCCATCCATCATGAGATTGGTGTTGATCTTCCCCGGTCGAATCCCCGGGTTCTCGTTCATGTCGACGAGGAACATCGCCATTCCCGCCGCCCCCTCGGCTTGATCGGTTTTCGCCAGTATCTGCGCCGTGTCGGCGTAGGGGCCGTTCGTGATGTAGCGTTTGTGCCCGTTGAGCACCCAGCCGTCGCCGTCGCTCTCCGCTGTCGTCTCGATCGCGCCGATGTCCGAGCCGGCACCGGGTTCGGTGATGCCGATACAGGCTGTCTTTCGCCCCTCGACGAGCGGCTCGAGCCAGGTCGTGCGCTGGTCGTCGTCCAAGTGCAAAAGCATCGCTGACGGGCCCTCGGTCCAAGCGAGCACCGACTTCGTCAGCCCCGACCCGTGCCCGGTTCCGTACCGGAACACCTCCTCGATCACGTAGAAGTGTTCGAGCTGTGAGAGCCCGCCCCCACCGACGTCTTCGGGCAAGTGGAGCGCGTAT
>Ga0102939_1000872_pt1 | contig 11204 bp, 9 predicted proteins | sample SalPon2_B_H2O_MG_FD_78214 | JGI IMG/M metagenome (GOLD analysis project Ga0102939, IMG submission 78214) | Salt pond water microbial communities from South San Francisco under conditions of wetland restoration - Salt Pond MetaG R2_B_H2O_MG | ecosystem: Environmental > Aquatic > Non-marine Saline... | reverse complement strand
CCGAGCAGCATCAGCCTGCGGTGATATGGGTTCGGAACCGAAGCGACCACAGCCCAGCGGTAGCCGTATTTAGACATCCTGTATAGTCAGTGGGTCGAATAAACTCGATTGCGACCGTACAGGGGCTATGTCGCCACCACCGCCCGACGGCGTGCTGACAAGCGTTACGTTCGATACACTGTCGGAAACGTACCGTGCGGAGTACGAACCGGAGACAACGCCGCCGAGTATGGCCGTCGTCTCCCTGCTCGCGTGGGTCCTCGACACCAGCCCTAAAGAGATGGCCCAGCTGCAGCACAGTGTCGACACCGAAGCCCTCGACACGCTGTTGACCTCCCGGTCAGCACGCGCAGTCATAGAAATCTCGTTTCCCTTCGAAGGCTACGAGATCACCGTCGGCAACAACGGACTCGCTGCGAAAGGACCACAGCAGCGCAAGGTTGAGGATATTGATGGATGAATGACACACCCGAGACGACCGAAGCGTTCGCTGCCGCTCTTGAGACGCTCCTCCAGCAGGCAGCCGACGCTGGTGTCACGGTCACGGGTGGCTGGGACTGCCGGGCCGCCGGCGACAGTCCGGACTGGGATGTCGTAATTACGGAAGTCGAGCGAGAATAAAACCGACCGACGGCGTCGATTAGTGCGCGCTACTCACGTTGGTGACGCCGTTCGTCACGTGCCGTTTGTCGCGTTACCGTTCGTGACGTTGCCGTTTGTCGCGTTCCCATTCGTCACGTTTCCGTTCGTCGCGTTGCCATTGGTCACGTTGCCGTCTGTGACGTTGCCGTTTGTCGCGTTGTCGGCACCATTTGTGACGTTGTCTGCCGGCTCAGCCGGTTCAGCTGGCTCGGCTGGTTCTTCAGTCACGTTGTCGGCCGGTTCTTCCGTGGCGTTGTCAACGTCGGTTTCGTTGGTGTCGGTCTCGTTGGTGTCTTCGCCATCCTCGGCTTCCTCTTCGGCTTCGACGATGTACTCGCTGACGAGATCAAGGACCTCATCGCGCGACCGCGGCTCGTCGATGGCGTTCGGGAAGCCGGTCTCGTCGATGAGCGTTCGCAGGTAGGAGGCGTGCCGCGCCGTGGCACTGTGGATGCCGAGCGCGGGAGCGAGCACGGCCTCGTCTTCGATATCCGGGGCCGCACCCGCGTACGCTGAAACCGAGATGTCGGCGAACTGGGCACCGGTTCCAAGGAACGCCATCGGGTACTGTACAGCGATCCCGAAGTCGAAGGTCGGCTCTTCGGCTGGGGTGCCGCCCAGACTCTCGATAGCCGAGGTAAGGGCGGAAACTGTTTCGTTTTTCTGGCTCTGAATCGTTTGGATTTGGCCGAGCAGGTCTTCCTGTAGTCGGCTGTCATCGGGCGCGACGAGGGTGTAGAAGTCCTCCTCGTCGATGTTGCTGAGGCCTTCTTCGTAGAAGCTCGCTTGGAGATACTCGATTGTCAACGCGTAGTTGAGGATCTCCACGTCGTCCTCGAAGTCGTTTTCGACCGCCTCGTCTTCCTCGTCTTCTTCGGCTTGCCCGGCCGCCGGGCCGATAAGCGCGCTCCCGGCGGCGACACCGCCGACCGCGCCGGCCGCGCCCACCATGAACTGGCGGCGGGTATTGCCGAGCGATCCCTCTTCGGTCCGTTCGTCGGAGTCAGTTGGATTCACCACATACAACATTACCGCCGGGGCGAGGTTTGTTATGTAGCCGCTTGCCGTCGGTTCGGTCAGCTTACGAACCGAACAGCAACCGCATCACTGCCACCCCATTAGAGTGTCCAACACGCTGCTGGGTCGTGGTATGGTCGGCTGTCATTGTCCTAAGTGTGTTGTATCTGATCGATTAATCACGAAATTCGGCTCGACAGTGCCATGACGCTGAGAGACAAAACACGGTAATCACAGTCGGGGAATACGATTTGTCTACCCACGCTGTCGTCGTCACAGGTGAGATAGTAAGTATCACTGGAAAAATATTTCCAGCGACAGCAGTCGGTAGCCGCTGTATAGCAAACCCCCAGTGACCTAATAAATCGACTATGCAGGTAGTCATCCTCGCTGCCGGTCGCGGAACACGGATGGGGCCACTCACCGAATCGATGCCGAAACCGCTGCTGCCCGTCGCGGGTCAACCCCTTGTCGGTCATGTCGCCGACGCCGCGGTTGCGGCGGGCGCCGACGAACTCGTCATTACCATCGGCTTCGGCGGCCAACAGATCCGCGACCATCTCGGCGGCAAGTACGACGGCGTGCCGATCCGATACGCCGAACAAGCCGAGCAACGCGGGACCGCGGACGCGCTGGCGGCCGCTGCCGACCACCTTACCGACGATTTCGCCGTGCTGAACGGTGATTCGATCTACGAGGCCGCAGACCTCGCGGGCCTGTTCGAGTCGACCCCGCAGGTCGGTGCCATCCGCGTCGAGAACCCTTCGGAGTACGGCGTCTTGGAAACCGAACACGGCGTCGTCACTGAGGTCCGCGAAAAACCCGAGGACCCACAGTCAAACCTCATCAACGCGGGTGCCTACAGCTTCCCGCAGGACGTAATCGAGTTGCTTGACGTGCCGGAAAGCGAGCGCGGCGAGTACGAACTCACGGACGTCCTGGAGCGGCTCATCGAGCGCGACGCCCTCGGCGCGACCGTCTTCGAGACGTGGCTGGACGTTGGTCGACCATGGGAGTTGCTCGCAGCGAACGAACGCCGGCTGCCGGGCGGTACGCCGACCGCGGCGACGCCCGACGGCGGCGCGGTCGTCGTCGACGACGGGAGCCACCACAGCGAAGAGGCCGTCACCGCTGTCGACGCCGAAATCCATCCCGATGCGACGATCCGCGGCAACGTCGTCATCGAATCCGGCGTCACCGTCGGCCCGGGCGTCGTCATCGAGGGGCCGACGCGGCTCTGTGCTGGCTGTACGGTCGGCCCCAACGCCTACATCCGCGGGGCGACGCTGGTCGGCGAGAACGCCCGTGTCGGCCACGCAGTCGAGCTCAAAAACAGCGTCCTGATGAACGAGGCCACCGTCGGCCATCTCTCGTATGTCGGCGACAGCGTCCTCGCAGGCGGCGTCAACCTCGGAGCCGGCACCAACGTTGCCAATCTCAGACACGACGAGGAGCCGGTTTCGCTCACGGTCAAAGGCGAACGCGTCTCGACGGGTCGCCGGAAGTTCGGCGTGGTGCTCGGCCCGGACGTCGCCACCGGCATCCAGACCGGCATCAACGCTGGCGTCACGCTCTCAGCAGGCAGTCGCACCGAACCCGGTGAGATCGTCCGTCGGGATCGATAGCGCGTCGCTCACGTCGTCAACAGGGCTGCTTTGCTGTCTGCTGTCGTCCGTGCTCTTTCTGCCGCGGTCGTCGGTGATGCGTTCGGCGGTGATGTGAGTCAGCTGTGACGCGTGTCGTCGCACTCGACAGCGGGACGCGAAAAACGGGAGTCGCGGAAGCAGTATCGATGGTCAGTCGCCCGAATCAACGATTTCTCGGCCGAATCGAGAGGATTCAGCTTTCAGTCGGTCGCCACGCCGTAAGCGTGTCGCTGTCGGTTTTCTCGGAGTCGCGTTGGGCCGCCGCACCCTGTGAGAGCTCCCGGCGGGGCCGGCAGTCGAGACAGCCATGCACCGTGTTGCCCATCCCGAAGACGCGGACGAACTGTTGACTGACGGCAGTACCACACCGGCTGCATCGGCGGCTGTTCTCCATGTCGTAGTCTGACATACACGCGGTGGGTCGAAAGGGAATAGCGTAAGTACAAACCGGCTACCCGGCAGTAGCACCGTGTTACCCTGCCAGACGGACAACCGCGGCACCGCGCCACGTCACCGCGAGCGGTAGAACGCCGACGTGCTTGGATAGGAGCCCAGCGTCGGCGTCGAGTCGATTTCGGCATCGCGTGGCTCACAATCGTCGAGTGGGGGTCCCAACTCAGCGACTGGCTGGCCTTCGACGAAGACCTGTTCGACCGTCGGCGTCGGTTCGGGATCGACGACGATGAGGTCGGCGCGGGCACCCACCTCGATCCGGCCGCGGTCCGTAAGCCCGACAGCGTCGGCCGGATTCCGTGTCACCCGATTGACCCGCGTCGACAGCGGCTCGCCGGTGTCGACGAACGGCGCGGCCAGCAGCGATGGCGGATGGTAATCCGCACAGAGCACGTCGACACAGCCGGCGTCGATAGCGGTGTCGACAGCGAGGTTATCCCAGAGGCTGCCGCCGCGCAGGAGGTTCGGCGCGCCCATGACGGTCGTCAGCCCGCGGGCCTCGGCCTGTTGGATCGCATCGAGCGTGAGCGGGTACTCGCTGATCGTGACACCGTGGGCGGCCATCCGGTCGACGGCGGCCGGCGAGGCGTCGTCGTGGGACGCCAGCGGCACCGCGGCCTGTCGGGCGATCTCGGCGATTCGGGCGACGCGTGCGTCGCGGTCGTCCGCATCGAGTGATTCGCGTGCGGCCGCGAGCCGGGCGACGCCTTCGGCGGAGACGTTCCGATCCTCGATGTAGTGGCGTTCGAAATCGTCGCTGTCGTACTGCCCCTCGCCGGGCGCGTGGTGCATAATCGAGACGAGATCGGCACCGGTCGTCTCGATGGTTTCGGCGACCGCCGTGACGCTCGCTTCGGTGAGTTCACACCGGGCGTGGAGGCGGTTGTCGCCGAGCGTGTAGTCGGCGTCGTCGATCTCGGCGGCGAGTGCCGAAGCGGCCGCCAGACTCCGGTCGTCGTCGGGAGCGTCCTCGAAGGCGACCGCGTGGAACTTCGTCGTCACGCCGGCCAGCAGGTTCGTCCGGTCGGCAGTCGTCAGTGCGGTCCGGGGTGGGACGGTCGCGCCGGCCCGCGGGGAGTGGTGGCCTTCGATGTCGTCGCCGTGGAGGTCGACGAGCCCCGGCATGACGATCTGCCCGTTGGCGTCGACCGTTGTGGCGCGGGTGAGTTCGCTGTCGGGTGTCGACCCGACCTGTGCGATCCGGTCACCAGTCAGAATGACGCGGCCGTCATCGAGACACTCTGTCGGCGTCACGACGGTCGCGTTTCGAATCTCGGTGATCTCGCTCATCGATCCGCCACCCGTCGGCTACGGTCGGCCCAAGCCGTCGCCCCCGGTCGGCCCGAGCGGATCGCTCGCAGGGTCGACAGCAGTTCCTCGGCTGGCGGCACGTGGGTAGTTGGTTGCAACGCGGTGTGCATGCCGTACTCGTTACAGCCACGCGGGTTTTGTTACGCAGCGTTATCAGCGATCCCGACTCAGTGAGAACGCTCGTATGCGGTGTCTATACCACACGCTTGCTGTCGCTTCTCTCGACGCCCGCGGCGACGAGGGTCGGTGTTCAGTTAGTGATGGTAAGCTGATCATACCTTACCGACGCGTCGGCGTTGGTACCGGTATGCGCTTCAAACACGGGTTACTGACGGTGCTGACGGTAGTCATGCTGTGTGCCGTCACGCTCGCCGGGCCGTCGGGCGTCGCTGCCGACAGTCCAGAGTCGGACGGGTTCGCTGTCGAGGTTACCGAGATGAACACGACAGTGACAGCCGGCGAGCGGGTCGTTGTCACCGCAACCGTGACCAACAGGGGTACTGAGACCGACAGCCAACAGATCCACCTGAAGGACTTCGACGACGAGATCGTCGATTCGGTCGCCGGACCGCCGTTGACGCTGGCTCCCGGCGACGCCGAGACCGTGCGGCTCGTGTGGGCGACGACAGCCGAAGATGCCGGCACCGGCACGATCAGCGTCCAGAGCAACGACGACTACCCGCGGCCGGAACTGACGGTGCGGCCGGCCCCTGAAATCGAGACGACAGTCGGAGCGATCGACGCCCGAGTCACGGTTGGCGAGCCGCTCACCGTCACGATCAGCGTCGAAAACACGGGCGAGCGGACAGCGACGCCCGAGATCTGGCTGGCACACAACGGCTCGGAGACGACCAATCGAACCGTGACGATTGCGGCCGGCGAGACTGAGCGGGCAAATCTGACGTGGACGCCGACCGCCGACGAGGTCGGCCCGTCGACGCTGACTGTTGGGACGGACTACGATTACAGTGAGCACGCTGTCACAGTCACCCCAGCCGCGGACCCGACTGACACACCGGACGAGGAGTCGCGTGTGACCGACCGGTCGGACGGTGGTGACGGCATTCCGCCGAACGTCCGCGACCGGCTCCGGGCACCGATTACGGGCGGTACCGCGACGTTTGCCGGCGGCGACATCAGACAGGTCACGTTCGAAACCAACCACGTCGCTGGCGATGTCGTTGCCACACGGTTCGCTGATCGACCCGAGGGTGTCGACGCCGTCGAGAACGCCGTCAGCTACTACGAGGTGACAATGCCCGAGGAGGCGACCGACCACAACGCGACGATCCGGTTTCAGCTCACCGAGCGCGCGCTCGGAACCAACGACAGCCAGCGGGTCGGTGTCCAGCGGTGGAACGGAACCGAGTGGGACGCACTTGCTGGGACAGTCGAAACCCACAGCAATGGAACAGCTATCGCTGTCGACGCTGCGGGCGATGCCGTCTTCGCCGTGACAGTCGACGAATCGACTGTCGACACGGCGGCGGCGATAGCAACCGATCAAGCGTCGACGACCGAAGAACAGGCGTCGACGACCGAATCGAGCGAGCGGACTCCCAACGCGGGCGAAAACCCCGCCAGCGACGAAGGGACCGAGAACCCGCTGACAGGTATCGAAGGAGGGGTTGGAGCCGTCCTCCTGTTCGGGACAGTCGGTCTCCTATGGGGAACACGGGTCCGCAACCGATAGCTCGGCGAGCGCGCCGCCGCTAGGCCGAAACCGTCACCCAGTCGTCGGTGACGCCGTCGAGCCCGGTGATCCGCACCGAAAGCTCCTCACCAGAGGCGTCGACCTCGGCGACGCCGTCGAAAGCGCGCTTGAGCGTGGCGATCGTCTCCTCGTCGTGGGCGTTGTCGTTGAGCGCGAACAGTCCGAGCGCGCCCTCGTTGGCGAGCCCGCGGGTGAGCGTCTGGCAGAACCGATAGACCGTTTCTTGGTCGACATACGAAAGAATGATCGACAGCGACAGCAGGCCGAACCGAACGCGGTCGACGCCCTGGCGGTCGAAGCGGTCGAAGGCGTCCTTGAACGCGATCCCGATGTCGGTGAGGTTGCGCGGCGTGTTCACGTCGCGGTCGACCATCGAGTCGTCATCGACGCCGAGACCGTCGGTCTGACAGTCGATGATGCGGATCGGGTCGGTCGCGGCGTCGGCCGGCACGGTGGCCGCAGCGCGGAGCTCGTCGCCGACCGTCCCCGCCGGGTCGTCGGCTGTCAACACGAGAGCGTCCCCGCCGGTGTCGATCCCGTGGGCCAAACTCGACACGATGAACTCGCGGCCGGCGGGCTGGGCGGCCGTCACGAGGAGGCTAGTGCCGGTGGGCAGATCGACGGCCGGAGGCGAGGCGAATAGGTCGTAGGCGTCGGTCGGATCAGTCATTCGATGGCTCCGTCTCAGCCGCGGCGTCGGGGATCGAGCGCACGATGTCCTCGCGGTCGAGGGAGGTTGACTGCTCGGCCAGTCGGGCATCGAGGTCGGCAAACCGCTCGGCTGCCTCCTGATAGCGTTCGCTCGTCGCCAACTCGGCGTCGGTTTTCTCGCTCTCCAGCGTCGCCAGTTTCTCGGCGAGGGCGTAGTGTTCTTGCACCAGCGAATCGTACTCCGCCCGCGCGAGCAGGCGTTCAACGACCTCGACAACTGCAGGTCTGTCGAGCGGTTTGGTGACGTAGGTATCGAACGGCATCTCGGCGATTTCGAAGTCGGGATCGACCGCCGTGACGACGGCGACCTGACAGGCTCCGTCGCGCTCGGCGATCGCCGTCAACACGTCGTCACCGGACATCCCCGGCATGCGGCGGTCGAGCAACACTACGTCGACCGTCTCGTCCAGTTTGTCCAGCCCGTCGCTGCCGTTGGTCGCGGTTCGCACCGCGTACTCGTCGGCGAGCCACGTCTCGAAGATGCGCAAAATGCTCTCCTCATCATCAATGACCAACACGACGGGACGCTCATCGGAACTCATAGCAGACAGGGACTCACTCCCAATGGCTTGTCGCGTGGCCGTAAATAACCCCGCCTCACTGGCGGCAACGTTGCGGCGGTGTATTCGACCGTGAAAACACGGTCATCAGGATACAGTCACGAACAACTCAGTCTTCGGCCGCGGGGAGCGTGATCCGAACGAGACTCCCGCCGCTGGACGGCACTTCGAACGCCAGTTCCCCGCCGTAGCGGGTGACAACCCAGTGGACAACCCAGAGACCGATCCCGCTGCCGTGGTGGAGCGCGGTCTCCTCGCCGGCCGTGAGCACTGCGATCTCGTCGGACGGAATGCCGGGGCCGTTGTCCTCGATCTCGATGGCGATCCAGCCGTCCCGGTCGGCGGCTTCCTGGACGCGAACCGCGAGTGCCGGGTCGTCGGCGTCGTTGTGTTCGACCGCGTTCGTCAGGAGTTGCTGGAGACCGCGCCGCAACAGGGTATCGGCGAGCACCGACTGCTGGTCGGGCAGGTCGGTTTCGATCCGGCCGTCGAACGTGGCAGCGACCTCGGCGAGTTCTTCCTCCAAGAGGGCAACCACGTCGGTCGGTTTGCGGACGATCTCGTGGCCGATGATATCGCGGGCGTCGCCCGCGGCTTCGATGGTGCCCAGCAGGCTATCGGCGTTCTCTTTGACGATCTCGGCGTGGTCGGCGGCGGTGCCGTCGAGTTCCTCTAGGAGGATTTCGACGCGCCCCATGACGACGGTGAGGTCGTTGCGGAGGTTGTGTCGCAACACACGATGGAGGACTTCGGACTGCTGGCGACGCTCACGGCGGCCGGTGACCTCCTGGACGAGCATGAGGTTGTGACGTTCGCCGTCGATCTCGACGGCAGTCGTCGTCGTTTCGACGGGCACCGTCGAGCGGTCGGGTCGGCTGTGTTCGGTCTGTTCGGTTCGGGTCTCGTTTGGATCGAAGGAGTCCCAGTAGGCGTCGAACGTCGTCGGCGAGAGGTCGTCGACGGTCTCCCAGACGGCGGCCGACTGGAGGGCCTCGCGGCGACGCCCGACGAGTTGGGCGTAGTGGTCGTTGACGTACTCGAAGCGGCCCTCGTCGTCGTACATCGTGAGACCGATGCCGGCTTCGGTGATCGCTTGCTGGAACACCCGGAGTTCGGCCTCCCGCTGGCGGCGTTCGCTGATGTCACGAACCGCGCCGACCGCGCCGCGGAACTGGTCCTCGTAAGGCAGCAGCGACACCTCGATCTCGACGGGCGTCTCCGTTCCGTCGCGGCCGATCAGCGTCCCCTCATAACAGCTGCTGACGGCATCGGGCGTCACCAGCAGGTCGAATTCGAGGGCTTCCCGCTCGGTCTCGGTCGTTTCGGTCGTGATCGTCGAGATGTGTTCACCCTCCAACTCGGCCGGCGTTCGCCCCACAGCGGCCGCCAGCGGCTCGCTCACCAACTCGATGTAGCCCTCGCTGTCGATGACGTACCGCTTTTCTTGGACCGTTTCGAACAGCGTTTCGTACTGTTCGAGCTGGATTTCGCGTTCTTTCCGGTCGGTGATAATCGAGAAGAAGACCGACAGCCCGTGTTCGTCGGGGTAGGCTCGCACTTCGAACCACTCGTCGAGGAGCTCGTAGCGTTCCTCGAAGGTGACGCTGGTCTGTTCGTCCATCGCCCGCGTGTACGCCTCGTAGAACGCGGTGTCGACGGCTTCGGGAGCCTCCTCCCAGAGGTGTTTGCCGATCAGCTCGTCGTTGTCGTAGTCGGCGTTCATCACGCCGCGGAGCACGTCGCCACCGGCATCGTTGACGAGTCGGACCTGCCAGTCGTCGCTGAGGCTGAAGAAGGCGTCGTCGATCCGTTCGAGCAGGCGTTGATTGCGGCGTCTGGCCGACTCCACCTCGTCGAGGTACTCGCGGCGTTCGAGTTCCTGTTGGAGCCACTGGGCCATGTAATCGAGGATCGTCCGCTCCATCTCGGAGATCGCCTCGGTTCGTGGCTCGGTATCCGCAAAACAGAGCGTTCCGTAGAGTTCGTCGTTGACGATGACTTTCGCACCCATATAGCAACGCAGCCCGGCCAACTCGTAGGCCGGGTCGTCGGTCATGCCGGCGTCCTCGACCGACTCGATCACCAGCGGCGAGTCGGCGTCCTCGCCAAGCGTGTGCCGGCAGAAGGTCTGTTTGAGCGGGGCCTCGTTACCGGCTTCGATGAGCGGGTGGTCGCCTGCGGCCTCGACGATTTCGAAGTCGCCGTTGGCTTCGTCGATCCGGGAGAGATAGCCGATATCGAGTCCGAGATACGCCGCACCGAAGTCCAACAGCTGGTGAATCTGTGTCGTGAGGTCCGCGGCCGGATTCGCGGTGATCTCCTGTAACCGTTCGAGAGCGACCTGATTATCCCGGAGTTGGCTCTTCTGGGCCCTGCGGTCGCTGGTATCGCGGACGGAGCTAACGACGTACTGTGAGCCGCCGAGCGTCGCCGTTTCAAGTGTGACTTCGACCCACAAGCTGTCGCCGTCGCTGGTCACGTCCTTCCACTCGAAGGTCGTTGGCTCTCCTGCCGCTGCACGTTGGATCATCTCAACGGCCCGCGCCTCGCTGAACTCGTCGTCGTGATCGACCAGATCGGCCAGCGTGAGCTGATCGGTCGCCGGATCGTAGCCTACCATCCGGTAGAGCCGGTCGTTACAGGCGACGATCTCGCCGGTTTCGGGATCGTGAACGGCGATCCCGTCGGCCGTTTCGTTGAGGAGATCACACGAGAACCGTCGTTCGTGGGCGCGGTCGATGATCCGGTCGATCTGGGCGGTGACCGTTTCGAGGTGGTCCGCGACGGCCAGCGGGATCACCGCCGTCGCGCCGTCAGCGTAGGCGGCGGCGGGGTCGACATCGCCGACGACGATTTGCGGAGTGGTGCTCGCCGAAGAGTCGGGAGTATCAGGTCGCACCTCGCTGGGGAGCGTGTCGAGATAGACAACCCCGGCTGTCGACGGCGCGCCGAGCCGGTCGGTAAGCGTCGCCGGCTCGGCCGCATCGATAGGGTCGATACTGTATCGCGGATCGTGGTCCGCTACCCGGCTGCAAAGCGTGTGTCGCGTGCCCGAATCGCCGCCGACAACACAGAGCTGCGAGGAACTCGTGTCGAGAAGGCGCGTGCCCGTCCCGGACTGCATTGCCTGTCGTATGTTCGATACGATGT
>Ga0102939_1000871_pt1 | contig 11209 bp, 10 predicted proteins | sample SalPon2_B_H2O_MG_FD_78214 | JGI IMG/M metagenome (GOLD analysis project Ga0102939, IMG submission 78214) | Salt pond water microbial communities from South San Francisco under conditions of wetland restoration - Salt Pond MetaG R2_B_H2O_MG | ecosystem: Environmental > Aquatic > Non-marine Saline... | reverse complement strand
CAAAGGCCTGAATGGCTGACATGATAACGAGGGGCACGACTACGCCGACAAACCAGTTCTGTGGAATTGCTGCAAGGTCGGCGCGCCCAACTGTCGCCATCAGTAGAATCCACATTGTTGCGAAGATTACCCCTGAGGCGAGGATTGAGCCAATGTATTCAAGGATGTTGCTTGGTGTGGTTAGTTTGGACATTATTTCAGCTACCGCTAGTCGAATAAATGGGCTGCTAGTATAAAAATGTTTCGGTCGCTACGAGCCGTAGGTCTGCTGGTTCGGTGGAGAGTCAGATTTCGTACCGGATGAGGACGATGCCGAAGTTTCTATTACCATCTGTCGCTTCACCGTTTGTACATCCCGAAAATGGAGTTGAAGCTCATATACCGTACCTGTCTCTTATTGCTTCGAAGTTCTGGGATATTTCTAATGTCGTCAATCCATCAGTATGCATCCGCGCCTAATGCGCTTTTGACACGCTTGTAATGTTAGCCCTCATATGTCAATAGTTGGATAGAGATGCGAATTTATTCTCAAATATGGGGTATATAATACCTATATATTCGTGGCTGGCTGGTGGCATAATAACTCTCCCATCTGGCAACGACACCGATCCATAGAAACTTCCGAACATCGCATCCGAGTAGTTCGGATATGGAATGGCAGCCGTGTATGCGCCTAAAGCTGCGTCATATATAACGGCAAAATCCATGCGTGAAGGAACGAACAAAAACGTCCCATCATTCAATGCAACTATATCATTAAACTCAAAAAACCCCGATGCAGACGGTGGAAGTTCGCTGACATCTATATCTTCTTTTGTGTACGAGAGATTTTTTATATCGATTTTACATATACTTCTACCACGCACGCCAAGAATTTTTTCACCCGCAATTCCGATTGCACCACCTTCAAGCGGTCTTGTCTCTCCATTTATATTAGATAGCGTTTCTGTAGAAATGGAGTTGTCTGTGGGATCAAAAAATCCAACTTTGTTCGAATCTTCAAAGTCTGGCGGTCCCGTGAAAGATTCAACTATGAGTACTCTTCCATCAGGGATAACTATACTTTCATTTGCACCTTCCAAGTCGGGACTTAACGATGTTGCCACACTTACAGTATCGTCAGAAGGATCGAATATACGGATTTCGTTGTTGGTAAAGTCGTCAATAATTGCAACTCTACCGTCGCGTAATGACAAAATCTGCCCACCCGCATCTGTTGGTCCACTCGTGTACGTGTTATCACTCGGATCGAATAGCCCAATACTGCCTGATTGATTTGCTGAAAACATTACGCGACCATCTGGAAGAAGGAGCGATCTCCCAAACGCGCCGCCGCTTGAAAACATACCTCCTGTACTCTCGCCATGTGCCGGTCCACTCGTGTACGTGTTATCACTCGGATCGAATAACCCCACATTACCAGACCCTGAAGGAGAAAATACAACCCTTCCATCTGGTGGCGGGAGAAGAGTACAATCAATAAATTGCGTTGTGAACTGAAGATTATTGGAGGACACCTCGCCTGGTGCTGGACCCTCAATATAGTTTCCGCCTGCGTTAAATGATGGTGATGTTTCCACAAACGCATCTGGAGACTCCCCATCAAACAAGTCCATATCAAGACCTGTAGTTGTGGAGATAACTCCTGAATCATTTATCTGCAAACTGTTTCCTGTTTGCTTGGATACAATCTCAACAAAGCCCTCACTGGATTCATCCGAAATTTCCCATTCTGATAGATTTATTTCACTCATTGATACTCACCTGATTGTAATTAGCCGTAAGTGATGTATCCCATACATTAAGATGTTCTATATTACCGTTAGAATAATCTTGTTCAAGCGAATCAAAATCAGATTCTGTCAAAATCTCTTTAATTTCATCTTTGTATGTTTCAGGATCGAGTTGTGAAGGGTGTTCTACATATCCATCCATGCCAATCTTCCAGCTAAATCCGTTAACCACCTTACCGATTTTTACATCCGGTGGTTCTGTCTCGTGATTACTTACAAACCAAATAGCTAACGAATCATCCCCCCGGCTTGTGGTCTGTACATCAATATCTTCAATTGATAGATTTCCCTGACGCACCTGCTTTACTTCTTCTTCACTTGGCGACTCGGTTGTCGTAAAACGATTTATCGTGTATTGTATCATGTTTGTATTTTAGTAATTTGAGGTTGCTGCAAACGTATTATCGGGTAGTTGGTAAACAGCATCAACCGTATCTACCTCGTGGGGACAAAGTATCACCCTTCCATCGTGTAGTAACGTAGAATCACTATAAGCATCTACTTCATTAGACTCGATTGCGGTGGATTCAATCACTTCATCTGCCACCACATCATAAATAAATACTGCTTCTGCATCATCATCAATTATCATTATTCTCCCATCTGGTAACAGTTGTAAAGCATAGTTGACGAAAATATCCAAACCTTCATTTTCGGGCACAAAACTTGTTTCCTCTACTTCAAGTGTTTGCGAGTTGAGCGTGATGGCCGGATCTGTATCAGCTCCTATAATCAAAAACCTTCCACCAGATATGCCCACTGAAACACTCATATTCACGAGCGTCAGACCACTGTAATCCACTTCGAAACGTTCAAACGAATCATCTGCTGGATCAAACACCCGAAGAGGAAAAGCTCCGTTATAGAAAACCCTCCCATCGGGCGCACGGCCAATTAGATCATGTTGTTCTGATTCCAGATAAGTTGGTCCATTTGTCAGCGAATCGTCTGACGGGTCGAAAATCTTCAAAACTTTGCTATCACCATCATTCAAAAGAATCCTACCATCTCGTAATCTAACGGGAATTGATTTACCAGATCCAAAGGATGGTCCGAGTGAAAAGGAATCATCTGACGGGTCAAAAATTCCTATATTGTCGCTTGAATCAGGCCCGAAAATAATCCGCCCATCTGGCGCTAACGCAGAACCAACAAAAACCCCACCGAAAGAAGAGGGAATGCTCTCATTGTGAGATGGACCAGCCGAATATGTATTATCACTCGGATCGAACAATCCTACAGTGTCAGCCTTCTTTGGGGTGAATACAACCCTTCCATCCGGCTGCGGGAGCTGAATTGAACCACTGAAAATTTCGTCGAATTGATTAATTTGCGAGGATCCTTTAATATGATTCACACCAGCGCTGGGTGATCGTGAAGTCCTAATAAAATCACTACTGTCATTTCCATTTAACGTGTCCCCATCGATAATAGAGGACGACGACAGATTTCCTTCGGTAGTCAATTCAAACGTCTCTCCAGTTACCAACGAAGAAATTTCTATATTACCCGAAATGGTGTCCTCCGTGATAGCCCAGTTTTCTAGATTGAACTTGCTCATAAGTTATCGTTTGTTGTAGTTTGTATTTTACTGTATATAACGTATATCATTTTTGTATATTAGTAATTTCCTGAATTGCTTAACACGTTTGATAGTGGCTGATATACAACATCAACCGAATCTCGCACTGCTGGTGTAAGTATCACTCTCCCATCCTGAAGAATGGTTGATGAACCGTAATATTGAGTTGTGTTCTGATACGGCTTTACCTTTGGTCCCGGAACTGTCTCATCCCTCACCGGGTCGTATATTGCTGTCACCTCACTTTTAAGTGGGACGAGGAAGATCCTACCATCCGGTAAAACTTGACCATCAATAAATTCCCCGTTAGCACCGTTACTCTCCTCTGGTGGGAGGTTGTCTTTGGGAGTAGCTGTAAGTTCAGTAATCTCAAGCGTCTCCGGGTCAAGTTTCGAGAATGGGGCAGTTGGGGTAATCGGAATAAGTAATAATTGCCCATCAGGAAGCACTACCCCAGCTCTTGGACTAACAACACTAAAAGTAGAAGCATTGCTAAAGTCTACCTCTTGAGTAGTGAATGAGTCATCAGTGGGGTCAAAAATTCCTACATAAGTGTCTCCAGCTGCGTAGAAAACTCTTCCATCAGGAACACGTCCTATAGTTTTCCAAAACTCATCTGTTACAGATGGACCGTTTGTCAACGAATCGTCTGTGTAGTCGAAAATCTTTATGACCAAATCTCCATCCCCGTTAGCATCGTCATTGAAGATAATTCTACCATCTTTAAGTCTCGTTGGGGCATTGGAATCGTTTGGGCTTGATCCCGATCCATAAGCTGGCCCGCTTGTGTAACTATCATCACTCGGATCGAATATCCCAATATTAGCACTGTTGGCTGGCTGGAACACAACTCTTCCATCTGGGGCTAATACAGATCCCCCAAACGCCGCAGAACCCTCATTGTGTGCGGGTCCACTAGTATAAGTTTCATCACTCGGATCGAACAGCCCCACATTACCCGATTCGTGTGGAGTAAAAACGACCCTTCCATCTGGCGGTGGGAGGAGCGTAGACCCGATAAACTGCCTCTGAAAAGCACCTGCTTCATTTGGCTCCGGACCCGCAGTAAAGTCAACTCCAACACTGAATGATGGGGATAGCTTCACAAAGTCGGATTGTGTACCTCCGTTAAATTTTTCAGCATCAAGTCCGACCGATGAGTCTATATCTCCATTATCTTTTAGTTGTACTTCCTCAGATGTGGATAGTGATTTTATATTTATACTTCCACCTTGACTGTCATCAATAATCTCAAATCCGGGTAAAATAATTTTACTCATTATTTATACTACCGTGATTGACCCACCATCTTCTATAGTAAGAGTCCCATTTACTGTGTAATTTTCTGAAAATACAGCTCCTTCATCGGGGCTGAGTGTAATACTATCTCCTGCCTCCAGTGTTTTTCCATGAATATTTACATCTTCTGCTCGAACAATGCTTGTAAGTATTTCGGACGGGTTGGGGTCAAGATTACCCTCATGGAATGCGGTATTTCCACCAATGGTCGTCCCTGATGCAAGTGTCGCCCCAGTTTCAACATCTTCAGGCACCACATAGTGAGAATCTTCATAATGCTGGTGTACAACCTCCAACAACTCATCATAATCGGCACCACTTGCGACAGTGCCCGATGGGTCACCAGCAGTTGCATGTGCTACTTCTGTATCAAATGATGCCTCATTCACACATTGTTGGCACACAACTCGCTTATCATCGCCGCGTACATCGTGGTAATCAATGTATCCATACGCTCCATTAAACTCGCGGAACTCGATTACCCCAATGTATTTCTCTCCTCGGTCGACAATTTGTACAACTGGGTCAACAATGTCGCTCACGAGTTCTGCAATCACCTCTCCGGCGATTGCTTCAGTAATATCTACTTCTCCTGTGAGTAGGTCCGTCGCCTCTGAACGAGTGAACAGTTCTCCCTCATTGTCGTGAAATACGTCCGCGCACTCACGAATGTGGGGAGACACTCTCTCGTGTTTCGTTTCTACGTTTGTTAGAATGTCGTCTGCTTTCATCTTATTGGTTATAGTTTATTGTTTGTGTCGCAAGTACTTAAATCTTTCGGTCGTGGAATTGTTAAGAATATCTATAGAGAACTATTCTCTGTTAAAGTTCCTGTAATATTCATATTGCCAGACGCTCGTTCAAGTTCAAGTTTGTCGGAATTGTTGACTTCATCTTGAATTTTAAACGAATCATTTGTAGGATCGTATAGTTGGCTGACATCATTATCTGTTCCAAACGTTGTGCGTATATTGTCTTCTAACAATAGATTGCCAGTTTTTAACAATAGGTCGCCAGTCATCGTGTCTCCGCTCTCATTGATGAATGCGTCTGCTTCTAACCCATCGACTGTGTCTGCATCAAGCCCCGATCCTTCACTCTGTTCGATTGACTCCGCATTAATCTGGTCAAAGGAGCGCCGGTCATCGACTCCAATAACCCCATCAACTCCCGTATCGAACGAGTATAGCTCAATCTTCTGGTCTGCATCTCCATCCGCATCACTGAAAGCAGTGTCAGTGCCAACAATTACATCATCTGTACCATTCTTATTCCATCCAACATATACAACTTGCCCACTCGTGTCAGCACTGAGCGTGACTGTAGTTGCTGTATCAATTGCAATCCATGAACCAAAGACGAATGCCTCTCCACCATTAATTGTTATATCAAGGCTTGTTTCAGAACTTGTTTGCTCAAATGCATTCAAGTTCGATTCAATAATTTCATCGTCCTGAATAGAAATTTCTGTGGGGCTGCTCGCCGGGGAGATATACCCATCCCCCGATCCACCATATGCAATTGCCCCAGCAGTTTTAAATGCTTGGGCGCGGCGATTAATACTTGGATTAGCCTTTTCAGTCATTTTTATTTTCTCGTTTAATCATCTGTATATTTGTCTTCTAATACTTAAAGGTTTCGGTCATACTGTGTTTAATAGAAATTTAAATTCTTCGAGTGTAGTGTTATCAATACTCCGTGTGAATGGTTTCTCTTCTCGTTGGTCGATTATTGTGTTGAGGCAATCATTTATTTAGTATAATCTAAGTAACTTTTTGTCCTTTCAGTAGTGGTGGGGTTACTTGTCATCAGCTATGTAACAGTTATTGGTCCAAGTATAAAAAGCTTTCGGTTGGAAGTGCGTGACTTTATGTAAGGACTACAAATACCCTAAGTTTTTGAGCCGCTCTTTGGCCGGGTCAGTGCTCGATTGTTTTTCTGAGTTAATCTGTTCCCACTCACTTCCAACAGGCTCTACATCAAATCGGTTAAGTAGCCACGGATACAACTCATCTGTGTATGTGGGCGGATTCACCCCAGCAGAAGAAATTATGATAGACTCTTTTCTGTGCCGAGGAAGAATATATCCATTCTTTTTCATTGCGCCGGGATGGGGTGAGCCGTGGTCGCCAAATAAGAGCCACTCAATCCCACGAGTCTCGCAAAATTGAATGAGTTTTGCAACCTCTTTGTCAAACTGTGGTGCCTCTTGCATAACCCATTTCTCTGAAGCTTTTTCTTCACCGATTGCGTGAAGGTACTTGTCTGGCATCTGAATCGAGGAGAACACTACTTCAGCCCCATTTTCAAATTGCTCTTGAAGAATTTTTGGCTTTTCTCGAACGTGTTGCTCCATCCGCTCGGGCATATCAGGGAACCACGAATTTTTTAATTCTCGGGTGGTCCTAAACGAATATGGTGGGAGTACTATCGGTACTTGTACCGCTCGTGCGTCTATTCCATCAGCATAAAGGTCGTCCCAGATAAATGACTCATTCGAGTAGTCTTGTTCTCGTGAAAATCCGCGCGCTCCTTCAACCGGTGCACCGCTGTCTCTGTCAAAGTATTGTGATGGGTCAACGTACTGGCCACCATTTTCTCCATCTATACCATCCTCTCGCTCGACCCAAAAGTTTGATTCATTACTAATACCACCGAAGATCATTGGATTACTTATTGCTGTGTGTGGAAGTGTGGTGCAAGTAAATATTTTTCCGTCTTCTTCCCACCGCGCTTGAATATATTCCAACCCGAGCAGGTAAATATTAAATTGGTCCAATGCGTCCAATGCACACACAAGTAGTTTCTCACCCATACACTACTATTGCAACTACTCTTATAAAAATGTTTGGGTGAAATTGTATTAGTTAGAGGAATCTGGTCGGGTCGAAGGGACGCCGATGCCGCGAGGAGTATTCCCCCTCTTCGTCATTATCAATGCTTGATGTGTTTCCATTCTCGACAACCTCAGGCGAGGGTAGTTCAGGACTCAGGTCGACCCATTTGCCCTCTCCAATCGACGGCATGTCCCAATCCATAATGTCATAGAGTGGCTTATCTGGCGGACCATTGCCATCACTTGTCGGGCCAGGGCCGCCCGCTCCTGGTTCATCATTAGGACCTGCCCAATCAGGAGCATTGTACCCGATGTGGTCATCAGGCAAGTCAGAGTATGGATGATTCATCGGAGAGTGGGCAGGCTTTTGGGCAAGGATGTCTTCACCGAGCGCTTCTTCAATTTTTGTGCGATACTCGTCCAGTTCTGTGGTTGTGAGCGTTCCTGGCTGAATCTCAAGGCCACGCTTTGTCCCTTCGATAAGTCCCCAATCTCGCGCAGAGGATGAGGAGTCTACCAGTGTTGTGAGTTCACCTGTGTCAACACCGTCTTTCACTCGATACAGTGTTGAGGCAATACCATTGTTCATGTTATGCTCGATTGCCACGAGGTCGACTTTCACTTGTTCGTATGCCTGTTCGTCTGCGTCGAGGGAGATGTCGTCTCCGCTCGGGTCATATGCGAGTTCGATAATTGTGTGCACCATAGTTCTATTATTGTGTTGCTAGTATTTAAGTGTTTCTACTATTCTGTCAGTTCTTCGAATCTATTCACGCGAGTGTCGATGTGTTTTTTCCAATCAAATGTCTCGTGAACCATTTCTCTTGCGCGAGTTGCCATTGCATCAGACTCGTCCGAGTCCATTTCATACGCTTGTCTGAGGGCCGCCTGCACTGCTCCAATATCTGGTTCAAACCAGTTTGCCTCATCAGGATACCATTCACCTGTTTTTATTGGCACCCAGTTTACTCTTGGCTCAGGGTGTTTTACCTCCCCATCACCGATAAGAATTGCTTCATCGTCCGAGATGTATTCCTCCATCGCGGACCAATTGTTTGTCACAACTGGGGTTCCTGCATGCATTGCCTGAACCCATGCGATGCCCACACACTCTGCCCGAGAGGGGAAGGCGAACGCATCGGCCAAGCCAAACAAGTCCATTAATTGTTGCTCGCCCATCATCTCAGTTTTGATGCCAATCTCTGGCGGGTTTGTAACGCCAATCTCTCTGGAGAATTGGTTCACCTGTTGGCCGATGTTGCCCATCTGGAAGTTGTTGTTGCTCGTTGTTTTGAGGAAGAGGCGGACATCCTCGTCGCCAGAGAACTCGCGCAAGAATGCTTCAATCAGCACGTCTACCCCTTTGATGTGATACCAGCGCATCACACTAAAAAACGTGAAGGTGTCATCATTGAGGCACTCACTGTTTCTATGTTGACCAGTGTGTTTGCCTCGACAGCTTGTGCAATCATAGGCAGTTGGCTTGTAGGAGAAGTCGACACCATATGGGACAACGTAGACGTTGTCGTCGTATCCAGCAGATCGGAACGCATCTGCTACCCACTGATTGGGCACCCACACTTCGTCCACATCCTTGGCCCATCGTATCCACTGTGCTGGCACTTGGTCAAGGTTGTAATCTGTTTCAATAACTGTGGCAATATTTGGGTCACGAGATGGGGACATTGTTGTAAATTCCATCCCCCCAATTGTGTGCCAAACATCTTCTTTTCCAGTAAAGTCTCGAATCAGGCAATCGTGCGGGCGGCACGTCTCGTTTGTGCCAAGGAATGAAGTGAGGTCATCAGAGCGATTCTGTAAGTCGCTTGCATCATCTATAAGATAGTCTTCGTTGAGGCGTTCTGTTGTGAGCAGCTTATTCTTGAATCTACTGTCGACAAATGGTCTGTCTCCAACAATCTCGCCCTGTTTATTCCACCCGCCCTGCTGTGTTCGAAAGGTGATGTCTACGTCTTGGCCAAGCAGTGAACTGATGTGTCCTCGCATGACGTGGCCATGCCCTGACGCAAACACATCTCCTGTTTCATAAATCTGCATATATTGTATAGAGAGGACTACTACTTAACTGTTTTGGTTAAAATTGAATGAATGGTTGTTGTGTGAGTTGATAGATAGAACCGACCGAAGCGTCAGCATGCCAGATACTGTCATTAGAGTCGATACCGATACCTTCTGGGTTACCACTCGGAGACGCGAATTTTGAAATTATGGATCCCGATTGGTCTAGTTGATAGATAGAATAGCCAGAAAAGTCAGCATTCCATATACTGTCATTAGAGTCGATGCCGATGCCTGTTTGGATGCGCAGCCCCGGAGATCGGAATTTTGAAAGGATGGAGCCCGATTGGTCTAGTTGATAGATAGAATTAGCCCCGTTGGTAGCATGCCAGATACTGTCAGAAGAATCGAGGCCGATTCCTTGTGGGAGACGGCTCGGAGACGCGAATTTTGAAAGGATGGAGCCCGATTGGTCTAGTTGATAGATAGAATTGGCATCAACGTCAGCATTCCATATACTGTCATTAGAGTCGATGCCAATGCCTGTTGGGCCACTGCTTGGAGACGTGAATTGGGAGAGTGTATTGCCCGATTGGTCGAGTTGATAGATAGAATCGAACCCGGTGAAAGGGTTCTCAGCCTGCCAGATGCTGTCATTAGAGTCGATACCGATCCCTCGTGGTTCTTGACCCGGAGCCCGGAATTGGGTAATCGTTTGCCCTTCTTCAAAACTAAGTCCAACTCCCGTATTAAGTGCTTCATTCCCTTGCACAAAGTCTGCGTCAACCCCAGAGCCAGCCCCATCCATCCCAATATGAATAGCTTCGTTTCCATTAATGGTAGTACCACTTAACAAGGTTGCACCAGTGGCAACCTTAACAGATCCTTGGTCAACAGCGTGCGCCTCATCATAGTGGCGCGCAAACTTCCGGCGAGCCGTGTCTGTCTCATCGCCCAATGTGCGCGCTACTTCATCAGCCGAGTCCCACTGCTTAATACAGGCCGCGCACACGCCCACTGATAGTTCGCCAATTGTGTCATCCCATCGTGTGTACTCATACCATCCATCGTGCTCATTATAGGCGATGACTCCATAGTAGCGCTCACCATCTGCTTCGATTTGCTGAACTGGGTCAACACTGTCATTAGTAAGCGTTACAATCTCTTGTCGAGCAAATGGAGTTTCTTCTTCTGTGAATAATTCACCCTCTCTTTTGTGAAACCAGTTAGCTATTTCTCGTGTCATGTATTATAATTGTGTGAGTTTTTTGCCGAGCACCTTTGTGCCTGAATCGATGTGATAGATAGAATTGGCATCAACGTCAGCATTCCATATACTGTCATTAGAGTCGATGCCGATGCCTGTTGGGATACTGCTCGGAGACGCGAATTGAGAAAGTGTATTGCCCGATTGGTCTAGTTGATAGATAGAATTAGCCCTGCTGGAAGCATGCCAAATACTGTCATTAGAGTCGAGGCCGATTCCTTGTGGGAGACGTCTCGGAGAAGCGAATTGGGTGAGGATCGAGCCTGATTGGTCGAGTTGATAGATAGAATTGGCATTAAGGTCAGCATTCCATATACTGTCATTAGAGTCGATGCCAATGCCTGTTGGGCCACTGCTTGGAGACGTGAATTGGGAGAGTGTATTGCCCGATTGGTCGAGTTGATAGATAGAAT
>Ga0102939_1000869_pt1 | contig 11212 bp, 10 predicted proteins | sample SalPon2_B_H2O_MG_FD_78214 | JGI IMG/M metagenome (GOLD analysis project Ga0102939, IMG submission 78214) | Salt pond water microbial communities from South San Francisco under conditions of wetland restoration - Salt Pond MetaG R2_B_H2O_MG | ecosystem: Environmental > Aquatic > Non-marine Saline... | reverse complement strand
TAGCTCGGGAGGTCGTCGCCCTCGGCGTCGAGCAGTCGCTCGTAGCCGTCGGCGAGCCGGCGAATCCGGTCGTCGTAGCGGTCGTCGCCGAGCGGGGACTGTCGCCATCGCGCCACCCCGAGCAGGGCGAGCGGGCCGTAGCGGCGGCGCGACCCTTCGCCGGCGCGCCACACCATCGTTGTCTCGTCCGTAAGCGAGTAGTCCAGTCGGCCGTGGAAGCGGTCCGTCTCGGGGTCGAAGAAGCCGTGGTCGTCGACCGGGCGGAGCAGGCAGTCGAGCGCGTCATCCAGTCGTGCGCGGTAGCCGGGGGCGGTCGCCCCGGTGACGACGTAGCTGGCGCGGTCACGGGAGCAGGTCTCCGTGCGGCGTTGCGCGTAGTCGGCGACCCGCTGTTCGAGGCCAGTCGGGAGGTTGCCCGCGAGCCACTGCACCTTCTCGGGCGGCTGGTAGATGTACGTCTGGTCGTCAGGGTGGAAATGCGGGGCCAACACGCTCTCGAACTCGTCGGGGGTCCGGTAGGTGAGTTCGTAGCGACCGCCGGCGTGATATGGAGATTCGGGCGTCGGAGCGGTGACGGCGAAGGTCCCCGCGCGCGTGAGGACGCGGCTCACCTCGCGGGCGAGAGCGTCGGCGTCGAGGAACCGCCAATCGAGCGGGCCGACACAAACCGCGGCGTCGAACCGCGCCCGCCCGAACGGGAGCGTCGGTGACTCGGGCGTCGTCGACGCGAAGTTCTCGATCCCATTGAGGGCGTCTCGCGCGCGGGCGCTGGCTTCGGGCGAGAAATCGAGGCGGGTGACGGTCGCGTCGTCGGGGAGCGCGCGAGTGACCCCGGTCTCGGAGGCGATGTCGAGGACGTGGGTCGGCGAACCGAGGGCATCGAGGGCGGCGCGTCGCTCGGCGTCGCGGAGATACTGCACGAGCGGGCCGGCGGGGGGTTGGGCCACCCACTCGGAGAGCAGGCGCGTCCGGTCGTCCATACCCGTTTCACCGGGAGTCGCACAATCAGCCTTCCGGCTGGCGGTCGAAAGCCATTCGCCGACGGAGGGTGAACCCCGAGTATGGCTCCGCTCGTCTCCGTCGTCATCCCGACACACTACCGCAACGGGCGACTCGCCGACGCCATCGAGAGCGTTCGGGCACTTCGAGACGATAATATGGAGAGATAGAACAGATAGCCATCGGAGCTGATCGTTTTGTTTCCAGCGCAAGAGTACTGCAATGTCGTGTATTCGATACTTTTCACGCACGCCGTTCACTCAGGGAAAATCGACAGTGACGGAGGAACGCGGTCAGCTTCGATTCGGTCCAACAACAGGAGTGCGTGAAAATACACTGATGGCGGCACGCTACGGTCTGAGAGGCGGTCAACGACATCGTCGAACGTTTTGCTATCGACCATTCCGAGCGTCGGGTCCGAGTAGTAGGACCGACCCGGTGACGCGAGTCGGTCACGAATCGCACGCGCAAGTTGACCGACGACCGGCGTCGTTCCAATCACCTGTTCGAGATGTGTCCGCATTCGACTCTTTCCTGACGAGAACGTCTCCTCGGGGGCAGACAGCGAGGACGTTCTCGTGTAGTATCGTTCGGTGTATCGGTCGTGGAAACGCTTGTTCCGTCGATGTTCGAGCGGGACCGACTGCCAGAATTCCATGATACTGGTATCCCACAACGGAAACCACCAGTCGAATCCAGCGTGCTCATACGCCGGGGTCGAACGGATGCGCTTTGCCTGTCGCTCCCGCCAGTCCCACCGTTCGTACGCACTCGCAGCTACTTCTACTGGGACACGCTCCGTGCCGTCCTCGAACGGCGCGTCTGGAACGGTCGCCAGCACGCGCTCACCGAGCGAGGCTTGATATCGGTCACGATTCCACACCCACGTGCCGTAGTTGTGGGCAAGGAGTTCATCAACGAACTGCGACCGCGAGACGCTTCCACGAAACGACGTTGGGAGGTGTTCGCCAGTCGTCTGTGGGCCGTCTCCAGTGACGACAACCGTCTCCCGTGGGATATCTCCGCGTCTTCGAAGCAGTTCCATCGCGAACGCCAACGATGGGTTGGGTACCGAAGCAATCCACCCCGAAGCACAGTCAAACGCCGGTCTGGCGAGAGAGCGATACCACGCCCGGAACGTCTCGTGATCGAAATCGACGAACGACCAGGGCAGTTCGAGATCGGCGGCGACACGTTCGGCTACCTCGCGCTCGGTGTGTGCCCCACCGTAAGTGAATGCGACGACGGGGTCGTATTCGCGGCGAGCGAGCTCAGTTGCGACGAGCCGTGAGTCGTGTCCACCGGATAACGACACTGCGATTGGTCGTCCATCGGCGTATTCGATGAGTCGGTTGAATGCAGTCTCTATCGCCTGTTCGTACCGGGCTGTGAGGTTGTCGCTGCTGGTGTTCTCGTGTGTGTACTTGACGTGTTCAACGTAGCGCGTATCGTCACCTTCGATGACAAGTTGTGTTCCCGGAGGGATAGCGACGATGTCGGGAACAAGAGTTTCGTCTCTAGAGACCCGCCCAGTCAGCAGGTACTCACCGGCCGCGAGAGGGTCATCTCCGGGGTCGCCGGCGACCGAATGGCAAGCGGTATCCACGTCGTCGGTCACGAGGGGACCCTCTGCAGACGTAGGGTTAGCAACGTAGTAGAGCGGGTGGCTCCGTAGTCGGTCAACGGTGACGACGGTCGGTTCTCCCTCGTGGATGACAGCCCAGAACCCGCCAACGTCCGCTAGTGTCTCGGATAGTTCTCCCCCATCATCGGGGAGACAACTGGCGAGTGCCGCGTCGGCGTACCCCTCGCCGTCAACGAAACCGTACCCTGCAGCGAGCGTCTCCCCGTCGCGCGCGAACGGGCCGTGAAGTTCGACTGTTGGGATAGACATACCAGACTGAGCCGCTGACACCACCTCAGTGTACTGGTCCCACCCGAAAGACATTCACGCTCAGAGCGACCAAAGCGACCGTGTCGCCGCTCGTCTCTGTCGTCGTTCCGACACACTACCGGAACGACAGATTGGAAACCGCTATCGACAGCGTACTCGACCAGACACACGAGGAGGTCGAATTGATCGTCGTCGATGACTCCGGTGAGTCACACGCACGCCCAGTCGTTGACAGCTACGCTACAAACGAGCTGACGTACATTTCATTGTCGGAGAATCGAGGAGGTAATATGGCACGGAACGCTGGAATCGAACGAGCGAACGGAGCGTTCGTTGCCCTGCTTGACGACGACGATTGGTTTCACGAGACTCGACTGGAGAGAGGTGTCGCACAACTCCAAGAGGCGGACGTAGGGGTGAGCTACTGTGGCCGAGTGTTCGAGAACGGTAGAACGCTGTGTCCGCGACCGGGTCGGACGGGGGTGGTCCTTGATAGAGCGTTAGCGTTCGATATAGCACCGTGCGTCACCTCAACGATGCTGATGAGTTCGACGGTGTTAGATAACGTCACTCCACTCGCTGATCGACCAGGGGGAGATGATCTTGGATTAATGATAGAACTTGCGTGTCGGACTCGTTTTACTGCGTCAATGAACCGTTAGTGGAGCGGGCCGTTGAGACAGATGCTCGGAGCCGGTCACCTGGTGTCATTCGGGGCCGGCGCGACATCATCGACGAGTACGCCGCCCTCTACGAGGAGTATCCGGCGGCGCGCAAACGGGCGGTCGCGGACACAGCGCGCAAGGCCGGTGAGCAGTTTCTTCAAGCGGGCGAACGCCGTGCCGCCATCGGTGAGTTCTGGCGCGCCTTTCGAACCCGGCCGACGCCCGCGCGGGCCGTCCCGCTCGCGTCGGCGCTCGGCGGGTGGCGGAGCTATCGCGCGAGTAAGCACCTGTCCGTTCGCCTGCCGTAGCCGAACGGCACCGAGCACAACTGACTTTTCCTGTCGCCGCGTTCGCCGGATATGCACGTCTGCGTCGTCTTCGGTCTCACGCTCGTACCCCCCGGCGGCGCGGAACGGCTCTGTATCGAGGAAGCGACCCACTTCGCCGGCGACCACGATGTGACGGTGTTCGCCCCGGAGTACGACGCCGGCTACGTGGCGGAGACGCTGCCCGACTCGGTTGAGACGGTCGAATACGGCCGCCCGCACAAGGGATGGCGCGGCGTTCGCCGGCTTCGTCCCCTGCTTTCCGAGCGCGACCCCGACCTCGTTCTCTCCCACTACGCCACCGAGGAAGTGAGCGTCTGTTGTGGTCTCGACGGGACGCCGTATGCACCTCACGTCCACGGCTCCGTGCTGTGGTTTGCCGACGACCCGCGGCTCGTCCCACACGTCGACACGCCGGTCTACGAACGGCTCGTTTCGGAGGTGCCGGGCCACCGGACGTTCCACGACCCGCCGGACCTCTCGGCGCGACAACGACTGTGGGCGACGATTGGCGAGCGCGTTCGCGGGCGCGGGCTCCGGAAGGCGGCGGCCGTCTTCACCGGTTCACAGCGTGTCGCCCGCGAACTCGACGGGCTGTACGACGCCGACAGCACCGTCGTCCGGCCGGGTATCGACGCGGCGTGGCTGGATGGTCACGACCCCCGAGCGCTCTCCAATCACGAGCACGACCTGCTGTCGGTGAGCAGACTCGACCCGCGCAAGCGCATCGAGACCCAGATTCGCGCCGTCGCTCAGCTCACGGAGCGTGGCTACGACGCGGGACTCACCGTCTGTGGCACCGGCCCGGACGAGGAACGCCTGCGCGAGGCGGTCGCCGACGCCGGCATCGAGCGTCGGGTGACGTTCGCCGGCTACGTCGACGACGCCGACCTGCCGGGCTACTACGCCGGCGCGGACGTGTTTGGCTGCTCGGCGTGGATGTCCTACGGGCTGTCGCCGCTGGAGGCGTACGGCGTCGGGACGCCCGTCGTGCTCGCGACGGACACCTACGCGAAGGAACTACTCGCCGCGGAGCCGGCCGTCTCGGTCGCTGACCCCGACCCCGGATCGTGGGCCGACGCTGTCGCCGCGCGACTCGACAGCGACGAGACGCCGAACCGGGATGTTGTCCCGACGTGGACCGATTTCTGTCAGGAGAAGGAGCGCCGGCTCACGGAGCAGGGGCTGCTCAGGTGAGCGCGTCGAGCAGTTCCCGAACCGGGTCGAGGGTGTCGAGCCGGGTCACGTCGAGTACGAGGATGGCCACGCCGTAGACGACGACGCCGACCCCGATACTCCCGAGCAGTCCGAGCAGCGTCGTCGGGAGGGCTGTGACCGTCGGCGCGACAGCGGCAGCCATCAACAGCGTCGCGAGTGCCGGTCCGGCGACCGGCGTTAGGAGCGAGACAATCGAGGTATCGAGCAGCCGCGCGACGAGCAGGATGCGGACCGGCGCGACGACGAAGGCGGTGACGGTGACGGCGGCCGCGGTGCCGACGACGCCGTATTCGAGGGTGGCGGGTACGGCGGTCACGGCGAGGACGACCATCGAGAGCGTCTGTGTCTTCGTCGAGAGGTCCGGGCGGTCGAGCGCCTGCCAGAGCGAGCCAGCGGTGGCCGCGACGGCGTGGCCGACGGCCGCGAGCGCGATAATCTGGAGCGGGCGAATCGTCGGCTCCCACCCCGGCCCGAGCACGACCGGGACGAACACCGGCGCGACAAGTGCGGTGCCGGCGGCGGCAGGGAAGACGGCTGTCACGGCGACCCCGAGGGTCCGCCGGTAGCCGACCAGCAGGGCGTGGGCGTCGTCCTTCACCTGTGCGTAGGTCGGGAACGCCACCTCGCTGACGACGCCCGTGAGTTCCGACTGGGGAGCCTGTCCGAACTGGAACGCGCTCCGGTAGTAGGCGAGCCCGGCGCTCCCGACGACGGCCCCGACGAGTGCGTCGTCTCCCTCGCGGTAAATCCACGAGACGATGGAACTGCCGGTGAGCCACTTGCCGTAGTCGAACAGCGTGCGCATCTGTTCGATATCGAACGAGGGAAACGGGCTGTGGTCGGTGAGGAGATGCGAGACGACGGTATGAACCGCCGCGCCGGCGATGACTCCGGCCACGAGTGCGTCGACGGACCGGAATCGGTAGGCAAGTCCAATCGAGACGGCCGCGTTCGCGAGCACGCCGGAGACTCGAAACAGCGAGCGCCGCCGGAAGTTCAGCTCCTTCTCGAAGACGACGGTCGCGGGGTTCTCCACCGTGTCGATGAGCGGGATGATGGCGATGAGCCGAACGAGTCGGACGACCGACTCGTCACCGAAGACGGCGGCCGGGATCGGCGCGGCAACGTAGAGGAGGCTGGCAAGGACGAGCGAGCGAACGATTTGGAGGCTGAAGGCGGCGTCGAGTTGGCGGTCGATGTCGCCGTCCTGTGCGATGATGGCGGCGTCGATACCCAGATTTGAGAACTGCTTGACGACCGAGAGGGTGATGATACCGAACGTGAACAGCCCGATTTGGCTCGGGACGAGCAGGCGGGCGATGGCGACGTACCGGACCAGTTCGAGCCCGCGGACGAGCGCGGTCTCGCCGGCCGCCCACAGCCCGCCGCGGGCGGCCCGCCCTTCGAGGTCAGGCATACCCGAGCGCGGAGAGTCGGTCGGAGAGTTCATTATTGTCGCGGGCGGTGCGGTCGATTGGTGGGTCGGCCGTCGTCTCCCGTCTCGGCGCGTCGGGATTGGTGACCAGCCACGGCACGTCGACCAGTTCGGGCGTCTGGTACTCCTGCGGGTGGCCCCAGACGGTTTCGGCGAACGGGGTCGCGCGCTCACCGAGCATGTTGCCGTGGTCACTGGTCACGACGGTTCGGCCGTCAAGCGCATCAAGCAGGCCGTGGACAGCAGGGAGCGCGAGTTTGAGGTTCTCGCGGTAGGCCCGCCACAGCGTCTCGACGGGAAGTTCCCCCTCCTCAACCTGCCGGCCCCACGCGCGCCACGCCCGGACCTCCGTCTTGGTCTCGCCGTCGGTGACGAACTGTCGGAGGCGCATCTCGGGGTCAAGCAGCCCGCGTTCGCGGGCGAATCGGCTAACAAACGGGTGGTGTGGCTGCATGAAGTGGACGAGCAGCCGCTTGTCGGGATATTCGTCTGCGGCCCACGCGGCTGCGGCGGCGACAGTGTACGGCATCGTGGTGCCGTCCTCGACGAACGCACCCTCGGTCAGGTCGATAACGTCGTGGAACGTCTCCGAGAGGTCCGCGCCGACCCACTCGGTCGCGCGATACATCGGATTCGCCGTCACGTAGACGGTGTCGTGGGCGTCGCGGTTGGCGAAGTGACGGCTGAGCCACTCGGCGGTCGCAGATCCCTTGGAGTGGCGCTGTTCGAGTTCGCCCGGTAGGTCATGCGTGGACGCAAAGAGGTCATACCGGCAGGCGTCGAGGATGACGAGATTGTCCCACTCGGCCTCGTAGTGGTCGAAGGCGTCGCGACGCCGGATATCCATCAGCCCGCGGAACGCAGCGTCACGGAGTCGACGGCGGAGCCACGGATATGCGTTCGTCACCCACCAGCGTGGATTTAGCCCGTTGGCACGCACCTTGCGGGCGATGATCCGGTGGAGTGGGTCGGCGTCGTCGCTCATACCCCCGTCTGCGACCCCGACCCTAACTAGCCTTGCGTCCCGTCGCCGAGCACGGACACCGAGATACCTGCCTCCCGAAGCGTATCGTGTGCGAGGATGTTCCGCGAGTCGACGACGGTCCGGGTTCGCATCCCGTCGAAGTCGGCGGGCGCGAGCTCACGGAAGGCGTCGTGGTCGGTGATGACGACCGCACAGTCTGCGCCCTCGAGTGCGGTCTCGCGGTCGACCAGCGGTTCGTCGTAGGCCTCGACGTGTGGGTCGTGGACGCGCACGTCGTAGCCGTCGTTCTCGGCCCGGCGGATGAACCGGCCGGCCGGCGTCTCGCGCGTGTCGCTGACGTTCCGCTTGTAGGCGACGCCGAGCACGGCGACCCGCGGCCGGCGAACGTGTGCCACCTGCTCGCGCACGAGTCCGAGCACGTGGTCCGGCATCCCGTCGTTGATATCGCGAGCGAGGGGGACGAGTCGGGCCTGCGCGTCGGCCCCGGTGAGGAACCACGGGTCCGTCGTGATACAGTGGCCGCCGACGCCCGGGCCGGGATTCAGGATGTCGACGCGGGGGTGTTCGTTCGCGATGTCGATTGCCTCGTGGGCGTCGACGCCGATACCCTCGGCGAGCGTCGCGAACTCGTTTGCGAGCGCGATACCCACGTCGCGAGAGGTGTTCTCGGCCAGCTTGACGAACTCGGCCGTAGTCGGGTCCGTCAGATGGAGTTCGCCGTCGGTGAACGCGTAGAGGTCCCGAATCGTCTCGGTCGCGCGCTCGTCGGTGCCGACGACGCGGTCGTTTGCTGTCATCTCTTCGAGCGTGCGCTCAGGGATAGCCCGTTCGGGACAGTGGGCGTACCGCACGTCGTCGGCGGCGTCGGCGAGAATCGGCTGAACGAGTCGCTCGGAGGTGCCGGGCGGGACGGTCGATTCGAGCACCACGAGTTCGCCCGCGGAGACCACCTCGGCGACGGATTCGACGGCCGCGCGGACGAAGCCGAGGTCGGCGACGTTCTCGCGCTGGTCGAGCGGCGTGGGCACGGTGATGACGTAGGCGTCTGCCGGCTCCGGCTCCGTCGCCGCGGTGAACCGCTCTGCTACCTCGTCGTGGAGCGAATCGAGTCCCGGTTCGTCGAGGGGTAGCTCCCCGTCGTTGAGGGTGGCGACCAGCGACTCGTCCACGTCGACGCCGACCACCTCGTGTCGCCGGGCCAGCAGGAGCGCGGTCGGCAGCCCGATGTGACCGAGTCCGACGACGGCGACCTTCATCCGAGCACCTCCGCCGGCGACGTTTCGCGGCCGGCGAGCGCGTCGTATAGCCGGGGGTGAATCGTCGCGGCCGCGAGCGAGCCGAGATGTTCGACGGAGGGGTCGAGCCACGAGGCGGCGAGGAAGTGAGCCGTCGCGCGCCGGCGGTCGCGGTCTCCGACGGCGACCCGGCCGCGGTGTTTCTCGTGGGTCGCGGCGAACCGGCGTTCCGTCTCGGGGTGGGCGCGCAGTTCCTCGCGGAACTTCCGCCAGATGCGGTCGCGGGCGGCGACCTGATACGCGGGATCGCCGGTGAGGGCACCGCCGGAGACGTTGCCGCCGTGGAACTGGCGCTCGACCAGAATCTCGTCCACGTATGCGACGCGGAACTCCCGGGCGAGCCGGATGTTCACCTCCCAGTCGACGGCCTCGGGAAAGTTGGTGTCGAAGCCGCCGACGGCCTCAAGACACGAGGCTCGGAGGAGATGACTGGAGTGGGGCGCAAGGGGGAATTCGGTGAGAATCTCGGGGTAGCAGTTCCCGTGGACGGTCGGGTGCACTTCGGTGAGCGTTTGCCCGTCGTCGTCGACGCGGACGCCACCGGCGTAGACGATGCCGTAGTCGTCGTTGAGTTGGGCAAAGCGGTCGAGCTGGCGGGCCGTCTTCTCGGGTCGCCAGCGGTCGTCGTCGCCTAAGATACCGAGATACTCGCCGTTCGCGACCTCGGCGGCGCGGTCGAAGGTGGCCGCGATGCCGCGGTTTTCCTCGTTGTGGCGGACGCGGACGCGGTCGTCGTCGGCGTACTCCGCGAGCACCGCGCGGGTGTCGTCGGTGGAGCCGTCGTTCACCACGACGACCTCCAGCTCGTCGTGGGTCTGTGCGAGGGCGCTGTCTATCGCGCCGCCGACGCGGTCCGCGCGGTTGTACGTCGGTATCAGGGCGGAGACGAGCGGCATGCCACGCAGTGGGATGGCCCGGGGCGAAAGCCTTCCGGAGCGGGGTCGGTAGAGCTACGGTCGTGGCTGCGTGAGCGAAGATATGTCAGAGTCGGTGCCGTTCACGGATATCGCGATGGACGACGCGATGGTGGAACGAGTCGAGGCGGTGTTGCGGTCCGGTCGCCACGTCAAGGGACCGGAGTGTGAGACGTTCGAAGCGAACTTCGCTGCGGCCTGTGAGACCGACCACGCAGTCGGCGTCTCGAACGGGACGGCCGCGCTCTTGCTCGCGATGAAGGTGCTCGACATCGGCCCGGGCGACGAGGTGTTCGTCCCCGCCCACACCTACTTCGCGACCGTGTCGCCGATACTCGAACTCGGCGCGACGCCGAGATTCGTCGACATCGACCCCGAGCGGTACACGATGGACCCGGACGCGCTCCGAGCGGCAGTTGCGGACAGCGAATCGCCGGCCGCGGTCGCCGTGACCCACATGCACGGCCAGCCGGCGGCGATGGACGAACTCCTCGCAGTCGCCGACAAACACGATTTGCACGTCATCGAGGACGCCGCACAGGCGCACCTCGCGACGCACGAGGACCGGCCGGTCGGGAGTCTCGGCGACGTGGGCTGTTTCTCCTTCTACCCGACGAAGAACATGACCGTCGGCGGCGACGGCGGGATGGTGACGACCGACGACGAGGCGCTTGCAGACCACATCCGGGCGCTCCGGAATCACGGCCGCGACGGGTCGGGCGAGCACGTCGCGCTCGGGTTGAATTACCGGCTCGACGAGACGAACGCCGCGGTCGGCGACGAGCAGTTGGCCCGGCTTCCCTCGTGGATTGCTGGCCGACGCGAGGCCGCCGCGGCGTACGACGACCGACTCGACGCCTGTCCCGCGGTCGTGACGCCAGCGACCTTCGAGGGAGCGACGCACGTCTATCACCACTACCCCGTGCAGGTGCCCGCGGGCGAGCGCGAGGCGTTCAGGGCGTTCCTCGACGAGCGGGGCATCTCGACGGGTGTCCACTACGACCGCACCGTGCAGGCACAGCCCGCGGTACAAGACCGCGTCGACGCGAGCGAAACCCCGATCGCGACCGACTACTGCGCCCGAACCGTATCGCTCCCGATGCATCCACGGCTGAGCGACGACGAAATTGCGACGGTGTGTGACGCCGTCGAGGCGTTCGCCGAGGGGGAGCGATGACGACCCACGCTGTTGTCGGGACCGGCTACTGGGGGAGCAATCACGTCCGCGTCGGCGCGGAGTTGGCCGAGGCCGGGGTTATCGACGAACTCGTCGTCTGTGACGCCGACCGCGACCGGGCGGCCTCGGCGGCCGACGACTACGGGGTCGAGTACGTCACCGACCACACCGACCTCGATACCGACACCGCGGTCGTGGCGACACCCTCGCCGACTCACCGTGAGATTGCGACGGACCTGCTCGCGGCGGGGACGGACTGTCTGGTCGAGAAGCCGCTCGCGCTGACGGCGGCCGACGCGTGGGC
>Ga0102939_1000867_pt1 | contig 11223 bp, 11 predicted proteins | sample SalPon2_B_H2O_MG_FD_78214 | JGI IMG/M metagenome (GOLD analysis project Ga0102939, IMG submission 78214) | Salt pond water microbial communities from South San Francisco under conditions of wetland restoration - Salt Pond MetaG R2_B_H2O_MG | ecosystem: Environmental > Aquatic > Non-marine Saline... | reverse complement strand
TGTTCGGATACAGCGACGCGAAGTCCAGTTCGTGAACGTTCTCGTGGACGCCGACGTCGGGCGCGAACGTCGTTCCACCGCGGTCGGCGGTGTCGAGCGTCGACGCCGTCTTGAACAGCTCGGGTCGCCACGCCCGCCACGGTACCAGCACGTCACGCGACCGTGCTTCCCGAATCTGCATGGCCGTCAAAACCCGGCCGATAGACGCCCAGCCAAGTTCTTGCAGCGGCAACCCGGACCGTTCCACGAGATTGAGACACCCCGCTAACCCCGACTCGTGATAGAAAAACGAGTTGGACTCGTCGATGATAACCCGGCCGGGGACCGCGTATCTGGCCGGCGAGTGGCCGACGTTCCCGTAGGAGGTGTACGTCGATTCGCCGGCGAGCTTCGTGTACCCCGGCTGCCGTCCGAGTACAAATTCGACACCGTAGGCGTCGGCTGCCTCGATCAACAACGGAACCAGATTGGCAGTCGACAGAACCAGCACGTCGGGATCACGCTCTTCAAGCGCCTCCCGGAGACCCGTCACGACCTCACGGGGCGACGAGCCGACGCGGTCGCCGTCGACGGTGAGCTGCGGCAGCGACTCGATACCGGATTCGTGACTTGGAAACGAGAGATGGAGCGTCCGTAGATCGCGGACTGACCGATCGGGCGCGGCTGGTGTGTCCGTTTCGAGACAGAACCGCAGTTGCCGCGTAAAATCGACGTTGTAGCAGGTGAACGTGTCTGGCTGGTCAAACTGTCGGACGCGCTTCGCAATTGTCCGAACAGCCTCGATTGACGTGGCGTCGATCCGAAGGAGCGGTCGGGCATCCGTCCGGAACGTCTGTCGGTGGAATTCGACACGAGGGCTGTCGACAGCCGCCTGTCCATCGAGAAAGGCGCGCAGTTCGGCCAGTGACTCCGAGAGGCTGTCTCGTTCGGGGGGCATCGGGTCTGGACCACCTGCGCGCCCGTAGAGATCGTCAGGACTGTCCCCGACGAACAGTGTCGGTCGATAGTTCTCGTGGGCCTCACGATCGACACCGTCTGGGGTGAGCGTCCACCGGGCGACACGCCCGTCGTCGAGGTAGTCCAGCGTGAGGGTCACGGGCTACTCGTCAGTGAGGTCGTCGACTCGCGCCTCCAGTTCGGTGATGCGGCGGTCCTGTTCGAGCGCGATCGCCATCCAGATTGGAGCCAGTGAGTTGGCGTGGTTGAGGTTCCCGGCCGCGTCGGCGTGATCGCGAGCGTACACGAATAGTTGGTCGAAGATGTACTGGTCCTCCCGCCGGAGTGCCCGTCGGTACGCTCCCCACTCGTCTTCGATCGCGTTCAACTGATCGCGGTAGGTCGGATTCGTTCGGCCCATTACTGGACCCCCACGGGACCGGTAGTGCGTTCGAGTGACGACGATTCGTGCATCCGGGCGCGGTGTTCGAGGACCTCCTGCCAGTACGCGAGTGTCGTCTGCATCCAGCCGTCGTCCGTATGGTAGACGAGCGTCTTCTTATCGCCTGCTGCGTCCTCGTACTGCGGTCCGAACGGCGTCGACCGACACTGGAGGTGTGTCGTCGCCGCGCGACGGAGCGGCCGCGAGAATCCGTCCTCGCGACTCCGCGTGACGATCACCGGCACGCCATGAACGCGAGCGACGCGTGCGAGCGAGGCGATCGCCCGGATGAACATTTGTTCGGCCAGCTCGTCAGCGATATCGGCGCCGCGATACATCTCGTCAAGACCGGTAGCGACGACGGTTGAGGGCGATCCCCGAGCGTCGAGACGGCCGGCGAGCCGATCAAGAAGCGACGTGTGTTGGTGAGCGGTGAATCCGCGGGCCACCTCGATCCGGTCAAGGGCGCGATCGCCCGGCGCTAGTTCTCGAAGCCGCGTCGTGTTCGCTCTGTTCGCACCGTCGACCCAGAACGCTGGCCCGTCGCCGCCGAGTACCTGATCGATCAGCAGGGCTTGAACGGGCGTGACGCCGAGGTCGTCGTCAACGTCGACGAGCGTGACACCCGGTGTGAGGTCCGGGAGATCCGCCGTCGGTTGTCGGGAATAAGTGCTCATGGTAGCGCAGATGGACAGATGTGTAAAAGGGGTGAGCCATGGACGGAGGGTGAAAGTGAAAGTAGTCTGAACGGTCGGTCCTACGGCCGATGCCAGTACGTTAAGGCGGCTTTGCACTGGTTGCGCTTCTGGAAATCCTGTATGTCGAGTTTTCTGTCTAGCAGAATGTGCGCTCTGAGGTGAGGATCAGTTTCGTCCGTCCGGTCGTTCAACGTCTTCAGCTGCCGTGATTTCGTCTGTTTTCTCGACTTCGGCGAATAGTTCTCGATATGCGCCGGGCTCGAAGAGGTTGTTCCGGTCAAACAGCTCGCGGGCGGCGTCGGTGAGCTGAAAGAACCGGTACGGCTGACCCCGTTTGAGCCCTTCACGATCTCGTTCGATGGCCTCGATCAGTCCCACTTCCTCCAGCCGGATGAGGTGGTCGGTGAGCGTCGACGCTGCGATACTCGGATTGTAGTATTCGAGTTCCTTCTTCGAGGGCGCGCCTTTCGGGTGACCGACGATTGTCCCGATGATATTCGCACGGGTCGCATCGTCGAGGACACTCAACGCTGCGATCGGATCGAGGCCGGCCCTGTTCTCGGCTGGCGTAAGCGGAGTGGCGTCAGACCGGGACATTGTGTATAGGCCTTTGCGTTCCGGTCGGATAACCATTTCGGTAAATCTCGAAATGGTAGTTAGAATGCTCTCGTATTCCACTTCCAGTCGTATTTCCGTACCGTTAGGTGGAGGTGGTGAATCCTCTCCAGTATGAACAACGACGACGCTATCCGTGCAGTCATCGACAAGTTGGGTGACCAGCCCGGTGAGACACTCACACCCGAACGCGTCGAGGCGATCCAGACCGCGATGCACGAGGACCTCGGACGGTTCGTCAACACCACTTCCTACTTCGTACTCGGGTCCTACGGTGAGGAGGAGCGGCCACAATTGGAGGCTGTTCGCGACCAACTCGCGAGCGATGCCGCAGCCTCGAACTCCGATGACGACGTCGACGCGTTCCTAATGGACGATCTTCTGGATGTGTCGGAGTTCTTCACGTCGAAATTCAAGTTGCTGGTCAGCTACGCGGACCATATCGTGGGGGTGTACGAACACTCCCACGGCGGACACGCGTGGGAAGCAGGCTACATCGATCAGCCGACCTATCGAGACCGGACGCGAGCCTTTTACCGGACCTACGAGACTGAAGAGGAACAGTATACGGCATACGACGGGATGTTCGCACACTATCTCCTCTCGATGGAGCGAGTGGACCGTGCGTACACGTGGACGACGCCCGGGGAACTTCGTAATTGTGTGGCGGACGCCTATGCGCCCGATTGATGGCGATTCAACCCAAAAATGGCCTATCCTCCGAAACTGTGAACTCCACCGGTGCTCAGTAGTTGAGACTGCCTGTCTCAATGTATACGATTCTCGAACTGCTTCGACGAGGCTCCGGGTGAAGGATCTCCTTCAGTATTTTCGCCGCTTTCGGTAGTGTTCAGATAAGCTGATTCCATGCGAAAGCGAACGATCTCAGCCACTCCTCAGCAGTTTCTGCTTCGGCGTTGCTGAAACAGTTTGAGAAACAGATAGCTCTGCGTTTTATTTCACGAAAGACATGTTTGACGCTGTTCCGATTTCCATGTCGTTCGTATCTGAAATAGAGGTCATGTTTTTCACAGGCTCGGTGAAGTTGAACCGCACTATCAACGAGAAATATCGCATCATCCACGTCGTGTTTTTCACGGAGTTTCGCGAGAAACCGATCAGCGATCACGTTCGTCCTTGTCGGTTCAAGTGTTGTATGTAGCAAATCGTTCGAGTCGGGATCGACGGCGGCGTACAGCCAGTATTGTTCATCGTCAATCTGAATCACAGTTTCATCAACCACAACGTGATTCGAAGTCCGACCAAATTTCGGCTGTAGATCAGCCTTGTGAACCCAGTTATGAACGGTGGATCAAACCCTTTCAACACCAAATACCTCAAGAAGCAAAACAGTATTCGAAAGCGAAAATTCTGCTAAATGAAGTTGAATACTGATCTTCATCAACAGCTGCGGTGTTGCCTCTCGCTTCACAAAGTCTAAGCTGATCTCGTCTAAAAAGCCGCTGAGGCGGTCGTTTATCGCGCTGAGCACGGGTTCCGGGTCCGTCTCGATGTGAACCTGCTTGTGGTCGGGCCAGGTATCGAACCAGCGGTAATCGACCGGTTCCGCTGCGGCTTGAAACGTGTAGAAGTCCGGATACGTATAGAATTCGTTCTCCCCCAGGTACTCGGCTACTCTCGTATCGTCGTCGATGGTGTCCGCGACGGCCGACGCGGTTGAAACACGATCTTGCCGATACAGATCGCAAAATGCGCCGACACAGGAGCAGACGAAGGCGGTCGCTCCGAGAACGTCGAACTGCCGCCGTTTGACGACGCCGAGACGCATGTGCGCGTCGATCGATGGCACGACGCCCGCCCGTCGAACGGATCGACCGTTCTGTACGTATTCGAACGATTCGTCGTCTAGTTCCGCACTACTGTGCATAATTCTATCACACCAGTTCTCTCGAGGTATAACGCTTGTGTGTCTCAAATCGCTTCTGATAATCGCCTTTCGTACGGAGAATGAGAGCACGAAGCGTCGTGTCGGAGAGCGCCATAGAGACACTGTCTCCGGTGTCTGAACGGACCAAATATACCTACAGACGGAGGGACGGGGGGAGCGCGGTCAGTAGTTCATGTAGACGGTCTTTGTGCTGGTGAAGAAATCGATCGCGGCATCCCCCTGCTCCCGGTAGGTGTTCGTCGACGAGTTCTTGTAGCCGCCGAACGGTACGTGGAGTTCGAGGCCCGTCGTTTTCTCGTTGACCTTCGCGACGCCTGCTTCGACGTCATCGACGAATCGGTTCGCTTCGGTGAGATCCTGCGTGACGATACTCGCAGAGAGACCGAACTCGACGTCGTTGGCGACCTTGACGGCCTCCTCGAAGTCGCTCACCTTCAGGACCGCGAGTACCGGACCGAAGACCTCCTCCTGAGCGATTCGCATCCCACTCTCGACGTCGCTGAAGACGGTCGGCTCGACGTAGTAGCCGTCGTTGAACTCGCCATCGTTGACCTCGCTTCCACCCGTTTGCAGCGTTGCCCCGTCCTCGCGAGCGATGTCGACGTACTCGAGCGTGCCTTCGAGTTCCGATTCGCTTACGTGCGGGCCCATATCGGGATCGTCGAGCCCTGCACCGACCTCGAGCGATTCCGCGTAGTCACTAATCGAGTCGACGAACTCGTCGTAGATCTCTTCGTGGACGATCGCTCGAGAGCAGGCGGTACACGACTGGCCTGTGGTTCCGAACGCCCCGACGCCGATGATGTCCACGGCCTCGTCGATGTCGGCGCTGGGCATGACGACCGTCGGGTTCTTCCCCCCCATCTCACACTGGACGCGTTTGAGGTCGTCCGCCGCGGACTGAGCGACCGCCGTTCCGACTGACGTGCTGCCGGTGAACGAGACGCCGTCGATGTCGTCGTGGGACGCTAACCGGGCTCCGACTTCGCTGCCAGAACCCGTCACGAAGTTCGCGACGCCATCAGGCAGCCCCGCCTCGTCGAGACATTCGAAAATAACTCGCGTCATATTCGGCGCTTGGCTGGCCGGCTTGATGACCAACGTGTTTCCGGTAGCGAGTGCTGGCGCAAGTTTCCAAGCCGGAATCGCGATGGGGTAGTTCCAGGGCGTGATAAGCCCTATCGTCCCAAGCGGTTCGCGCTTGGTATGAAGTTCCTTTCCGGTCGCACTGGACGCCTTCGACGTTCCGCCAATATCGCGGGCCTTCTCAGCGTAATAGTGGAAGATGTCGATCGCGCGTTGGACTTCCCCGGCAGCCTCGCTCCGAGTCTTTCCTTCCTCGCGAACGAGCGTCTCCGTTATGTCGTTCTTCCGTGCTTTGAGTTGATTCCCAGCCTCCTTGAGGATTTGACCGCGGCTTGGCCCAGGAGTCCCAGCCCAATCGTCCTGCGCAGCGCTCGCTGCATCGATCGCAGCTTTGGCGTCGTTCCGAGTCGATGCTTGGTACCGGCCAACGACCTCATCGACGTTCGCAGGGTTCCGAACTTCGAACGTGTCGCCGTTTTCTGATCCGACCCACTGCCCGTCGATATAGTTTTCATACTCTGTCGACATTCCGTTCTACGGTGACCTCTGCTAGTATACATTACTTATGGTACCAGCGGGTATTTGAGTTTGATTGTTCCGAGTCGGTATGTCTGAATGTCAGAAATTTAATTCTTCATCAAGTAAGTATCAATAATCGCGGAGATTCAACTCAATCCGATTTTTTGCCGACTGTAGCCGGTCTGGAAGGGTCTCCCGATACCAGTCTCCTCTCATGTCGGCTGCAGGTCCTGAAAGACTAATTGCACCGATCACTTCGCCTTCAGAACCGAATATCGGAACGCCAACACAGCGGAGCCCAGGACCATACTCCTCTTCATCGAACGCCACACCGCGATCGCGCACTTGTTCGAGTTCGTCTAGCAAATCCTGTTTATTGGTGATTGTCTGTTCAGTATAGCGGGTCATGTCCAACGATTCAAGTAGCCTTTCAACTCGATCTGAGGACACGTGAGCGAGGATGGATTTTCCGGTAGCCGTACAATGTAGCTCGTGTCTCTCGCCGGCTCGTGTTGAAAACCGGATTTCGTCGCTTCCTCGAGATCGGTACAAGTACACTCCCTCTCCGTGTTCTTCTACAGCGAGATTACCCACTAAATCCATTCCCTCAACAAGAGTTTCAACCTGGGGTCGTGCAATCTCATACAGCCCCGTTCGTATTCGTGTCGTCTCACCTATTCGGAGAAAACGGAGTCCAAGCTGATATCGACCCTCTTGGTTCACCACATACCCCTTTTCACGAAGCGTTGTAAGGTGGTTATGTACAGTGCTTTTCGAAACCCCAACGGAATCAGAAATTTCGGTCACGCCCGCCTCGCCGGCTTGTTCAAGATACTCTACTACTGTTAAGAGGGTAGTGATTGATTCGACGGGCGCGTTTGTGCGAGCCATGAATAGAGTGGATATATCGAGAGTACTTGTAATTGATCTCTGAATACGTTCTGTTCTGTAGAACGCTTGCTCTATTTTCATATATACAACTTCAGTCTCTCTGGATTATTCTCTAACGGCCTAGCAAATTACATTCGTAGGATTGTAATGTCTAATCACTTTTTACTCGCGCTGTTCTGTAGTCTGGATAATTCGTCTCGCGCTTCACACAGTTTTTTTTGCTTCGCATTTTCTGTATATTATCTGTATCTCGATTTAGAGTAGTATTATTACACTTGAAGAGGCCCCAGAGAAGGGTATTACTGCGTTCTGCTCTACAGAACTATATGTTTGGCCAATCCCACTGACTGTCGCAGGAGATCTCTGAGCGAGATCTATTTTACCAATGGAATTGGTTCAAGATCAGCTTGAACGACAATAAATTGAGAATACCCGCACGGTACCGGCGTTGGATGGGTTTTGAACATCGTGAGACCGCCGATATTTCGGTGGATTGGTTGTCGTAAATGATTTTGTCGGTTCAGATTCGATTCAGTTAGTCGCGTCACTGGAACTATAATTTAGTTCTATTATATTTTTGATCGACAGAAGATCCTTTCGGAGTTCCCCTTGAATTTCGGGTTCTCGAATCCGGTGAGCGGGACCAGTGATACTTAGTCCGCCGACTACATTCCCGGTCGAATCTCCGATGATCGTTGAGATTGACGCCATCCCGACTCTGTATTCTTCGCGATCGAACGAGACGCCGTCCTCGCGGATTTGGTCGAACTCCTCTTCTAACTGCCCTCGGTCAGTAATCGTGTTTTCTGTGTGCGCGGGCATCCCATGTCTGTCGAGTATTTCAGTTACGCGCTCATCAGTATACTCTGCAAGAATCGCCTTTCCAACAGCCGAAGAGTGCATATGAAAGTGCGTACCATCTGTAAAATCGTACGAGACACTGAGGTCGTTCTGGACGACATCAAGCGCGACACAAATTCCATTTTGCTCGACGGACAACGTAACAAATTCATTGCTGGTTTTTTCAGCGAGTGTATTCAATTCCGGCTTCGCGACTTTGTACAGCGGCATGTGGTCGCGGACACGCCCTCCGACTTCCAGATACCGGAGACCGAGTTTATACGCACCACTGTCGTCTTGTATCACATATCCCAGCTCTCGAAGCGTACTCAGATAGTCGTGGACGACGCTGGGCGGTCTATCGATCTCCTCCGCTATTGCCGTAACAGTCTTTGTACGGCCTCTCTCGAGCGTAGTCACGATATCGTTCATACTCAATAACGCCTTAATCGGCCGGTTAGCTTCGTCCATACCTCTTCTTTCAGTACCACCATTCATATACATTCGGAATTGTCGAATTCTGGGGTGGACAAACGACTCAAATCAAGAACCCTCGCGGATATCACGACTATTGACTAGATTAGTTCTATACTATTCGACAATACCGAATCATTCAACTCCTTTTTAATACTGTCTCCATCGCAATTATGCCGAATACGCCCAGTAGAACCGATCCACAACCGATTTCATAATCCAAAATAAGGAAAGATTTATTAAAAATCATGATGGAGTGCCTGTGTAGAGCATGGCACGTGATACCCAGGGGACGGTAACGGAGAGTCGTTCAGAGTCGGAGCTGACATTAGTCGATGCAGATGTCCACCAGCGGTGGGCGGACAACGAAGCAATCGCTCAATACCTTCCAGATCGCTACAAGGACGATGGACTGGTCCTCCCGGAACTTCTCTATCGGAATCCCGGAGAGTTCCTTCGGCAGGACGAAAAGACCGAAGATGGCAATAAACCGGGGTCGGATCTGGAAAAGATCTGTGATGATCACTTGGACAAGCACGATATCGACTACGCGATGTTGACAGGGAACTCGTGGTTCAATCTCGCGGCGCTGCCCCATCGTGACTACGCTAACGAACTCGCACGCGCCTTTAACGAGTGGTTAGTGAATGATGTCCTTCCAGTCGACGACCGGTTTATTGGGTCGATGTATGTCGCACCGAAGGCTCCCGAAAAAGCTGCGGAGCTTATCCGCGAATATGGCGATCACCCCCAGGTCCGTCAGGTGATGCTCCCGGGCGGCGCTGAAGTACCGTACGGCCGGCCCCAATACTGGCCGATGTATGAGGCCGCCGAAGAACAGAACCTCGCGATGGCGGTTCACCCGTTCTCGGAAGGACACGGAACGAGCAACCCACCGACCGGTGCCGGCCATCCAAACAGTTACATCGAGTGGCACACGCTCCTTGGATCATACTACATGGGGCAGCTCGCCTCGATCGTTACCGAGGGCGTTCTTGTCGAGTATCCCGACCTGCGGTGGGCGTTTATTGAGGGCGGCTACGGATGGCTCCCGCACTTCATGTGGCGACTCGATAAAAACTGGAAAGGGCTCCGTTCGCAGGTCCCGTGGTTGAAAGAGAAACCGAGCCACTATATCCGAAACAACGTCTGGTTCGCCAGCCAGCCAATTGAAGAGCCCGAGCGACCCGAACACCACGACCAGATCCTTGAGATGATGCATGCAGACGAGATGCTCATCTACGCATCGGATTATCCACATTGGGACGGTGACGACCCCGATTGGGGGCTGCCTCCGATGAACGATGAGATGGAACAGGCAATAAAACACGAGAACGCAGCGGAACTGTGGGATCTGCCAACGGACGGAAGTAAACTCGAGTGATTTAGATGACAGAAAAAAGATTTGAGATCTGTCCGGCTGAGGAGTTCGACCCCGGTGAGCGGCGGATCGCGACGCTCGACGGGTTCTCGGTTGGGATCTTTAATCTCGACGGGGAGTACTACGCGATGAAAAACGACTGTCCCCACCAGCGTGCCCCGCTCTGTGAGGGTAAACTCGGTGGGACCACCGAGTCGGACAAACCGGGCGAGTACGACTGGGTCAAGCCGGGACAGGTTGTCCGTTGTCCGTGGCACGGCTGGGAGTTTGACATCACGAGCGGCGAATCAGTGTTCAACCCGCACAAGGTGAAGGCCAAGACGTTTGAGGCTCGCGTCGAATCCCCAGCAGACGAGGCCGGCGCCACCGACGGGGGCTGTGCGGAATGCGGTGTCGAGCTCAAGGGTGACGAACCGCCAGTTGAGACGTACAACACCGAAATCGAAGAGGGAACGGTGGTGGTATACCTATGAGTGCAGGTTCGAGCGGTTTTACCGCATTCTGGGAAGAGATTGACCCGTTTGTCTTCATTGGCGGCGCGATAATCACGATTCTGGCCATCAGCTACATCGCGATGAACCCCGACGCCGCTGCGACCGAACTTACGAACATCAACAACTTCCTCTGGACCGAGTTCGGGTGGGTTTTCCTCTGGTCGATGTTCCTCGCCGTCGCGTTCTGCCTGTGGCTGCTTGTCGGCCCGTGGGGGAAGATCAAACTCGGAGATGACGACGAGGAACCGGAGTTCTCGTACTTCTCGTTCCTGGCGATGCTGTTCTCCGCTGGCCTATCCACCGGACTGGTGTTCTACGGACCGGCAGAGGCACTCTTTCACTACTCCTCCGGGCCACCGTTCTTTAGTGCCGGAGCCGAAAGTGCAGCTATCATCCCCGATGCAGTCCAGTACACGATGCTCCACTGGGGCATCTCTCCATGGTCGGCGTACCTTGTGGTCGGTCTGACTATCGCGTACTACGTCCATCGAAAAGGAGCGCCGATAAAGCCGTCAACGGTGTTTGCACCGTTCATCGGCGTCGAAAATCTCGACGCGAGGTGGGTCAAACCACTAGATCTTCTAATGGTCGTTATCTCGGTTGGAGGTGTCGCCGTTTCGCTTGGCTTCGTCGTCACACAGTTCCTTGCCGGGATGAGCTACAACTACGGCATCCAAGTCGGTGACCTCGGTACGATACTGGTCACTGTCGGACTCACAATCGGGTTTACCGCCTCCGCAGCGCTTGGCGTCAAACGCGGCATCCGTCGGGTCTCAACGTTCAATATGTACCTGTTCGGTGCGCTGCTCGCGCTCGCATTCTTGTTTGGTCCAACAGCGTTCCTGATTAACACCGGAACAGAGGCGTTTGGTGGCTACGTGAACCAATTCATCAGCATGAGCCTATTCATGAATACCGCAAACGGCGGCGAGTGGGTC
>Ga0102939_1000866_pt1 | contig 11230 bp, 18 predicted proteins | sample SalPon2_B_H2O_MG_FD_78214 | JGI IMG/M metagenome (GOLD analysis project Ga0102939, IMG submission 78214) | Salt pond water microbial communities from South San Francisco under conditions of wetland restoration - Salt Pond MetaG R2_B_H2O_MG | ecosystem: Environmental > Aquatic > Non-marine Saline... | reverse complement strand
AGTACGATACACGCTGTTACAACACCTGCGGCGAATTTGTCTGATGTATCCATTGCGATTGTACCAATGGCTGGCTATTACTTATATCTGTCGTCTAATCTGTCATCCCATATGGTGCGGCACTACTGCGAGGATCAAATACTTTTCCACGGATTATCTCTTCTGCAACCATATCGGCAATAACGTTTTGTTCTCGTGGAATCCAGCTAATCGAGAGTTTTTCGAACGTATTTCGAGAATAGCTGGTATTCACTTTCTCAGCGACAGTGTTACAATCAGTATAGATATGTACATGTTTCACACAATCAATATTCGAAAGATACCGGATAATTCGCTTCACACCCTCGACCTCTGCTGCATTTGTGTCGATGTTTCTCCCGAGTTGTTCTCCGTGTTTCTGTAACACTTTCCCATTATGGTTACAGAGTGCCCATCCAACTGCTGCGAGAGATGTTTCATAGTCAATGGTGGCATCACAATACACTGTCAATGGTGAATGCTTGCTTGTATTAGGAAGCCTGCTCTCGTTGAATGGTGTAGATCGGGTCATCATCCTATATGTCTCTCGGATCACCCTTAAATGTATCGAAAAAAAAGTGTGTTGAACCGTCTTCAAAGTAAAGACGAGTGTTACGATCCAGCCTGTTCCGTCAGAATTGCCTGATCGTTGATATTACGGGGCTCTTCGCTCACAACATAGTCAAGCGAACTCTCAACGTAGTCGCCGCTCGTTGTGAAGAAGAAAATCGCCGCCCCATTCGTTCCATAGGAGCCGTCCATCTGTGGCGATTCAACAGTCTTGTAGTTCGGGCCAGTTGCGCCACCGGCACCACTCGTTCCGTCAAAGCCAGCACCCTCGATCCGAACAATTTGCTTATCGTTTGTGAGCTTTGAGTTAACCGAGGAGACCTTCCCTTGTGCAACATAGTATGAGACAACCTGTCCTTCGTCCATCAGGTAAACGTGGTGGACGTTGTTCTCGTCATTGAGGTACTCATATCGATTAATGAGATTCTGTCGCTCAAGAGATGACTCCATTACCTGTGGAGGCTGAGCACGAACGAGCTGGTTCTGATTCTTTTCAGTGAGCTTAACTTCATAGTTGTACGACTCGCCAGTCTCGACGTTCGAGACATCTTCACCGGTATCTTCTGCAAGTTCGTCGCCGCTGTTGTCTGAGCTGGTCTGTGCGCCTGCGCATCCGGCGATGGAAAGCATCGCCACGACTGCGACAAGTACGAGATGTTTTCGTTGAAGATTCATCGGCGATATATTGTTGGGACTATCGAGTAATAAAGGTTTTTGTAAGAAAATTGATATATCAATCGAAAAAAAAATTAGTCTCGCAACCGAGAGTTCGCCTTGTGGCCACACCATGGGCACCGCGCTGTTGATGTGGTTATACTAAAGCCGCCTTCACACTCAGGGCAGACAAAATCAGCCATCGTTGCCCACTTGTTGTTCGAGGCTGACCGAAGTCTGAATGTTCATTGGTTCTTCGCTAACTACGTATCTTCCGTTAAATTCAACGTAGTTGCCGCTGGTAGTGAAGAAGAAAATTGCATTTCCATTCGTTCCATAAGAGCCGTCCATCTGTGGAGACTCGACCTTAAACAGACCATCGTAGTCCCACGCTCCTCCATCCATTTGCGGAGCTTTGACAATCTGCGCATCGTTCGTGAGCTTTGAGTTCACCGAGGAGACCTTTCCTTGAGCAACCCAGTATCCAATGACTTTTCCATCGTTTGACATTGCGTAAACGTGGTGGACGTTGTTCTCGTCATTGAGGTACTGATATCGGCGGATCAGATTCTCTCGCTCAAGAGACGATTCCATTTGGAATGGCGGCTGTGATTGAACCAGTTGCATCTGATTCTTTTCTGTCACTTTAACTTCGTACTGATACGAAGCACCGGGATTTACGTTCTCGATATTATTGCCTGTACTTTCACCAAGCTCTTCTGCCTCACTTGTACTCTGTGACTCGGCGCATCCTGCCAGTGCGATCATTCCCACTACTGCGAGTAGCAGGATAACTTTCTTTGATTTGAGTTGCATTGCGATTGTAGAAAGGGGTGTATTACACTTAAATCATTCGATTCATTTTGCGAACGCATCCATCAATCGCTTTCCATCTTCAAGCGATCTATCAAATCCAGACGTGTTTGCCTTCATCGTCGTTGGGCTCCCATTTGTCTCGATTCGTGTGATCCACGTATCGCCGGAGATGCTACGAATATACAGAACAGGTCGATTACTGTATTCGTGGAATTCGTATTTTGTAATCTCCTTAGATGGATGCTCATATTTTGTCAGTTTATCCATCGTTGTAACTTCAACGAGTTTATCGTCGTCCATGGTAGTGTGACTAACTGTCAGGGTCAGGGTCGCCGGAGAATTTACAGTCCTCTGGCGATTCTGGAGGTGTGCGGTCACGAGCCTCATCTGAGGTGTACGAGACACCAGTACCATCCGAGATGAATAGCTTTTCATCAACCCTATTCGGTAATCCGCAGGCATATATTGCGCTCGTCGCATCATCCTGCATTGCATTATACTCTGAAATGAGGCTGGCCTCTTGATTCTCCGAGCCAGTGATTCGATCGTGGATTCGACCATGCCGAGTCTCCGCACTTCGTGACCACTCACTCGGGTCATCCCCATACGTCTCGTGGAACTGTTCTTCGTCAGCACGATAGTTTTCTGTCTGCTCATGCTGCGCCTGAATATCGTACCAGAGCGTTCGGTACTCTCGGTAGTTCTGTAGTGCATTGTCTGAGTCGATCGTGTCTTCTGCAATGTCTTGACCAGCCTCAGCGTTCTCGGTGAACACTGTTGGAGCAAGCCAGAATTGCCAGATGATCGGAGCCACGACTAACACAAGCAGTGCGACAGTGGCGACGACAAGTGTGAAGTTTCGTTCAAGCCAAGTTTCTCGTGTCATTGCGATCTACTATTGAGTTGCTATTTACTTAAAGGTTTTGGAGCATTTCTCTGAATCGTTCTGACGACATGAGTAGAACAAGAAATGCGACTCTGCGCGACCATCGCTGTACCTGTCCAGCAAATTGCGAGTTACTCCCATATAGTGTGAGAGATCCATCGTTCTCGATGTTAATACCAACCTTGCATCGTGTATTGTTGATGAACAAACCAACCGTCCAGTTATCCCATTGTTCTTTGTGTTCTAGTGGGCCACAGTGTTGATAGTTGACGAATTGGACGCCTGTTACTCTACGATCCCATGGGCCTTGCTTCCAGTCGTCGTTCAACTCCGATAGCACATCGTTGATCTCGCTCGGCTGGTAGGATTCACTCATTTATTCGACTTTGTTGCAATCTCATGCGCCGACTCATTCATATCTCGCGGAATCCACTCTACTGACTGAATTGTATCCATCTCTTTTACCTTTTTGATAAATTGCTTAACGTATGGACGATCTCCGATCTCCACGTTATTTGTAATATGGCCGATAACGGTCTGACAATCTGTGTACAGTGTCACGTTATCATACTCTGTTGCGAGATCTGTGGCGTGGATCAACGCGAGTAGCTCGGCCTCTGTTGAATTAACATCAAGTTCTCCAAGTTGTTTTCCGCCACGTAGCACAGGTTCACCGTCTTGTTCAACTGTCCATCCAATTCCAACATGGCCGTCTCGTAACGAAACATCGGTGTACACTTCAGTTAGTGAAGTTTTCATGAGTATTACTTAAACCTGAATGGGTTTGCTTCAGTCTTTTTGTATGCTTCAACGAGTGTCATGCCATCTGTGAGACGACTGTCATCCCACTGTGGCCACATTCCAGCATCGTATTGCCGTTTCAACTGGACTCGAACTCGCTGCTCAAGGAACCAGTCAGCACGCTCTTCGGGCGACCACATTCCCCAATCCTCAGGGAAATTGTAGTCAGTTGTGTTTGAACGATTTGGTTCGTAGTCAGGGAATGCATCGGTCTCATCAGTGTACCAATGAGGATCGTGGTGTCGTGTCGAATCTTTGTTTTGTTCAGTCATTCTCTGTATTTGCTTTGTTTCCTATACGCTTTTCTTTGTGAAGGTTGATACCTCGGTAAACTCCTTTCGGTGTTTTCATCAACTGTTACTTTGTTCCGAGGACATATAAGTCTTTTCAATCTCCCTCATACGCTCGACACGCTTTTGGTGCAACAGATCTCCAAATTCTTTGCCACCCATCTCTTCTGGAGAGTATCCCTCATCTATGAGGCGTTGCCCTGTCCATTCATCGACAGCTTGCTCCGCTGCGTCAAACCGACGAATTGCTTCACCTTTATTGAACTCTCCAATCGGTTCACGCCCGAGGCAATCTGCGATGGCAAGACTGATCATTTTTTCAAGATGGTTGATCTGTTGAACCATTTCAACAATCGTCGAAGCATTGAGTTCGTCGATCTTGTGGAAGCGCATATGGAACCGAGAGGCTTCCTTCATCGCAGACTCCTGCTCGTTGCTCATCGACAACCGCTCGGCCATGTGTTCAACAACGTCTACACCGTTGCTACCATGACCGTAGTGATGCGGGAGATCTTCGACAGGCGTTGCTGCCTTTCCCAAATCATGAGAAAGTGCCATCAGTAGGGCTAACTCGTCGTTAGGACGGAGTTTACTCATTTCGTCCAATACGAAAATTGTGTGGTCGAATGCTTTGCCTTCTTGATGGTACTCAGTTGGGCCTGCTGGAACACCCTTAAGTTCGGCTATTTCAGGGAATACCTGTTTTAGAGCACCAACTTCGTCAAGAATGTCAAAGAACTTGCTTGGTTTCTTTGACTGAATAAGGGCTTTAGTCATTTCCATTCTAGCCCGTTCTTGTGGAAGTTCTGAGAGCCTCTCAACCATTAACCCCATCTGATCCATGGTATGTCTTTCGATACCAAAGTCAAGTCTTGAGGCAAATCTTGCCGCTCTCATAATCCGAAGCGGATCTTCCTTAAACGAGGTAGAATCAACAGCTCTGATGATACCATTACGCAAATCATCTAAGCCGTCATGTGGATCATGAAACGTTTCCCATCTGAGATCAAAGTACATAGCATTGATCGTAAAATCACGACGTTGGCTATCACGATGTAGTGCTTCAGAGGCTTCGACAGAAGCCGCTACTGGCTCAACCTCAAAGTCGTCATGACCATCTCCTGTACTTTGCTCTTCTCTTGGGAGAGCCACCTCGCGGCTAAGGCTGTCCTGAAAGACGCCAAACGTCTCATTATTGGCACTGTCGATCTCCCGAAAGCCACGACTCCTCATTTCATTCGGAGTCGTCTCGGCCACCATTAAATCGAGGTCAGTCGGCTCTTTTCCAAGCAGTTTACTCCTAATTGCCCCACCAACGATAAAGACTGGTAATCCATCAAACTCTGGTGGGAGCTTTATGGCTTCGACCAACTCGTCAAGTCGTGCTAACTCTATCTCGCTCATAGACTACTATTATACGACATCTGTATTAAGTCTATCGGGCCACTTGTATTCGTACCCCGGTACTGGTTCTCCCATATAGTTAAATAGTTTTTCACTTTGGTCTACTGTCCAGCGAGCTATACAACGCGGCCAAGTTTGCCCATCTAACTTAGATTCACCGAATTGCCATGCTGGACTGGGGAGATTCTTGTTTGAGAAGTAGCATCCTATCTTGTCTGTATTGTCTACCTCATTCGACATAGATATTGTTATGTAGTTGTCACCATTAGTATCTTTATAATGACCGTCACAACAATACCAGTGTTTCAAGATAATTGGTGTCATTTTGATATTATCTGGCCAGACTTTTTTACCTGAATTATACCAATTTTCATATTGTTCCAAGGATGGGTGACATATAGTGCTGAGTCTATACAAGTCGTTGTAGTTTTCTTTTGGTCTACTCTTTCTTGAGGAGTTAGATTCGGCAGTCTCTTTTAATTTTACTCCGTTGGATAGAATGTCTAACTCTCTGTGAACGTATCCTAAATACTCTTTTTCAGTCACAGAGACGGATAGCCTTGGGTGTTTTTTGTCTTTATCAATCCACCCATCACCCATTAGTATTCCCGTAATTATTTCATGTTGGTATCTCGACATATTTGGATATTCGCAATCGGACATTGACCAATGGGCCCCCAATTTACTATACCACTTGCCACACTCGTGACAAGTTTGCCACTCTTCTGGTAGGTGTTCTGGATAGGATTGGTTTAAATGAACCTTTAAGTCAGAGTATTCTTTGCCACACGTAGGACAGGCAGACATATATGTAGTTACGTTCTATAGCTACTTAAATCTTTTGGTATGCTCCACCAACTACAACTCGACCTCCATGTCGTCCAAGTTCTCGATGTCCATAGAATTAGTAGAACCTCTACCCACTTAACTCTTCTCTATCTTCGATATAGTATTCACCCTCGGTCATGTCAACGACGCTCTCCATAGAGAGCGTCAAGCGGTCACGGTCGTCGGCCCAGTCGATGTGGAGCCTGACAGGATTCATGCGACCCGGCTCGTAATAGACACCGATAGCCACGCCTTCTTCGACGTGGAAGCGGTCGTTTCGCTCGAAGGCAACCTCTACGTCTTTTCGACCAGTCGGTACATCAACTTCTACGATATCTGTTTCAGTGACTATGTTCTGAAAGTTAACGATATCTGCCCGCATTCGACGTTTTTGCCATTCATTACTGTTCATTTGTGATATCCAGTAGTGGCCCATTGTACGCAAGCCACTGATCAGATGACTTCATTGCGTGCCATAAGTACGCATCATATGTGCCATCTGTATCGAGAATCGTCTGTGGATCGAACGTTCCCACTGATGGTTCCGGGTTCTCGTTCCACTGTTGAAAGCTTGCGTCATCTGGTGATTTCATATATTCGTAATTCGTGGCCCAGTGTATTCAGGATACTCAACTCTTCCTTCAAGTGGGAATGTGCATTTTCGTGTATATTCAAGGCACGGACAGAGCCCACGAGATGTGACATACTTTGGCTGCTTATATTCGATGTTCTCGTAGAACGTTCGTGCAATTTCTTGATGCTGCTCGTCGCCGTCTGTCCAGAAGTGTGACGACATATGATAAGATACGGTAACGAACCATAAAAAGCTTACGGTTAATACCACTGTTCTACGTTTGGCGCATAGTCAGGAAGAACGTCTTGTAAGTGTTCTTTTACTTCATCATCTGTCGATTCAACAGATTTTAACTCGACATTACCTGTATCTGTGTCAATAACTGCATAGCAGTTATCGTATCCGAGACTTCCGGGGTTCACAAAGTGAACATCATGGCCGAATCGCTCGCAGTCCAGCGAGTATTGCTCATGTGTATGACCATGGAACACGTAGTCGTAGTCGTCAGCCACGATTGAGGCGAAGTGTGGCACGTTCCCTTTTGGGATTCCCGCGTTACCCGGCTCGTAGCCAGAGGCTTTCTCGGGCCACGGCATCGCGTGAGTGAGGCAGATGCGACTCGGCCCACGCTGGACAACTTCCATGAATGGGAGATTACTCATCCAATTTTGTTGCTCTTGAGTGAGGTTCGAGAGCGTGTGATCTAACTCAAACTGAGAGAGCGCATCTGAGTTGACGTGTCCCTCTTTGTGATGGAATATCGCCTTATCGTGATTTCCTGAGAGCGTGAAATTAGAAATTTCACGGATGAGTTCCAGCGTTTCCTTTGGATAAGCGTTCAGGCCGTGAATGTCACCAAGAACGATATACTCAACATCCGTGCCCTCTTTTTCCACGACTTTGCGCAATGCTGGCGCATTTGAGTGGATATCTGAGACGAGTACGAATTTGCTCATCTATTGGAAGTCGTCACCAAACTCTGCTGCGAGGTTCTGCCCCACTTCGCGGAGTTCCACCGCAACGTCTTCAAACTCGTCATCAGGGTTATCGTGAATGTCTTGAGCGCGTCCAATGATCCCATACGCTACTTCAAGTGCTACCTCGTCGTCGGAAACGTCGATTTCTATTGTCGTCATACTCAAATAGAGGGGCTGTATGCATATAAATCTTTCTTCTCCCAGTTGTCAAGGTCGTACCACTCAGTCAAGAAGCGCCTATCAGCCTCGTACCACTCGACCTGAACCTTGTCTATCGTGGCCCATATTGTAATAGTCACATAGTCAGTCGCGCTCCACCCGATATTGTGTACAATCAACCAATGTTCGTCTTCATCATTGAACAATCGATGATCAATTGTGTAGTTATCGAAGTATTCTTCAGCGAGACGCTCAACCTCCGCTCGGTTCATCGTAGACCGAGCTTCGTCCAGAGCCACTCACAGTACCGTCCATACAATCCGAAAATCGGTGGCACGAGAGGAGCGAGCAGGACTATGAGCATGATTACGATAATGACCTGAACAATCACTTCAAACATCTTTCATTACCTCCTCAATTCGAGACATTGGGTCTGCCTCTCCTTCAGGGCGATGTCTTTTAAAGATAGGCATACGCAGCATTTTGTCCTTTTTACTTAGTCCTCGTGCTTCGACCTCGATAACACGGTTGAGATAATTGTCCCGATTCCGCCATATCTGGTCGCGCTGTCCGTCTGAGAAGCCAGAGCCACTTCGTCCGAGTGGGACACCATCGATCGACTCGATGGACACTGCACCGAGCGTCCCACTACTTTCACCGTCCCCCTCGTGGAAGTCAGTGATGATTACATCAACTGTGTTAGCATCATACTTTTGCTTCTGCCAGTAGGCCGACCGCTTACCAAACTCGTATGGGGATCGATCATCTTTAACGATAATTCCTTCTTTCCCTTGTTCAATAGCCGCATCTTTGGCCTTCTCAACACCGTACCAGACTGGAAGAATATTTAGACGCTCGTCACCAACTGCACCAACAAACTCCATAGCCATATTAAACCGATCCTCGAATTTCGACTCAGAGACATCATCTCCTTGGTAGACAACGCAATCGAATACCTCAAAATTCATCTCTGTGTCACGAGAGACATTTGCTGCCTTTCGGCCAATGCGCTCACTGGTCTCAGAGTACGAACCGTTCTCAGCGATGATCTCTGCGTCGAGGATGTAGTCACCGTCAGGCCACTCCATCTCGCTAAGTTCTGGCAGGCTTTCTGTCACGTCATTCTCGGCACGACTGAAGGCAGTTGCCTCGCCGTCAGTGACGTGAATCAGAATACGATAACCGTCGATTTTCATTTGACAGACACTATTGTCGGGCTGGCCTCGGGACTCCGGTACAGCAAGCATCGGAGCAAATGGCTCCCCAACTGTCGGACTGGTCGGAAGCTCTCCATCTTGGGCGAGGCGGATAAATTCCGTCGTGCTATCAGTGAAAGCCTCTGCGGTTTTTCGCTCATCACGAGTTCCATCGTGGAAGGCATCACGCATCTGACTCGTTCCAAGGCCGATATTTTCATCATCCAATAGAGCGAGCGTCACAAGACTTGGTTCTTGGTGTTTCTTCAAACAATGTCGAACATACTCTTTTTGGCTCTTGCCAGATCGCCGAGCAATAGAGTCGAGGTCAGCGACGAGTTCGGAAAGCGAACTCGTGCCGTCCGAATCAACCGACGCAAGTGCTTCACTGATAGTATCATATTCATCGTATTGCAAATCTGGATAGACAGATTCGACCGCCCTTTGAGCAGTCATTGGGCCGACGCCAGAATCATCATAGCGTTCTCCTGAGACGATCTGTGTAACCTCGGGTTGGTACACATTTCGAAATCGTTCTTGCTTTCGAGCTTTCGTCCCTTTGCCAGAGTCAGCTTTCATGAACTCGATGGCATCTCGTAGGTCAGACTGAGTTGTCTCGCTCATCGTATTCAATAGTAGGGTAGATACCTACTTAACTCTTGTCCTCATTGAATATCCATTTATCGACATACCAGAAAACACATGCGCCGAGAAATTGAGAGACAGCAAGTGCGACAACCGGTGGGAGCGTTGCACTCAATACAGTTATTGGTACTGCCATAACCAACGTACTCAACTGCCATCGACCGTGATAGATCGCATACTTTCGCCAATTCATGCTGAGAGGCTAAACTTACTTTCTGGAACCAGTGCGTCGATCTCGTCACTCACGCCACAGTTTATTGATTCGAGGAACCAATCTTCAAATAGTGAGCGATTTTGATTAATGAGTGACTTAAACGAGCTATCCAATAGATAGGTAACACAGTGGTCGTTTTTAGATCTCATTCCTCGTCCAACTGCTTGTTGTAGGTTGATTGCTGCCTGATTATTGTACCATCCCCAGTCATTAAGCTCATTGAGGCGATACGAAACACGCTCGTCTCCAACAAATGGGTAGCTCGCCTTGGCGACAACTTGCCAGCGAGCCCGATCGTCGTCTAATGAGATCCCTTCATCCATGGCAACAGAAAGGAATATCTGTTTGTTCGATTTGAACCACTTCTCCAACGAGGCCTCCCTATCGTCAGGGTCTTGCTTCATCGTGCGACGCTGGATAGACTTTGGTAACAGCTCGTACAGGTGTTCCATAATATTGTATGAATTACAGTGAATAAATCCATTTTCTCCTCTGTGGTGATTTGCAATCTCTTTAATCTTGTCAGCCATTTTAGGCATCGTTGCACGACGTTCGTCTCGTGTCATCTTGCCAACGTAGTCCGTAATCACCGGACGACGCTCTTTCGGGAAGGTGGACGGAACGTCAATTCGCTTAATGTCATCATCGCCAAGACCAATCTCATCAAGAAAGTCACCTTTTGGAATTGTGGCACTCGATAGCACATACTTATCCGCTTGGCTCCAGAGGAACCGGTCGATAAATCGACCGATAAACACCGGCTCAAATTCAACAGAGCCGCTATCGGTTCGTGTTTTTGTCCAGTGTTTTCCTTTTTTCTGATCTTCAAGGAAATTAATGATTCGATGCTTGATTCGGTTAATTTTTGTAAGTTCATTGTTCTCAGCAGTGGTGCGATTCTGCTGAGAAGATAGCCGATTTGCCTTATTTGTTAATTGTCCAAGCAGGATATTAAGCCATTCTGTCATCTCGCTCATGTCGCATCCCTTACGTGGCATTTGTTGTATCTTGTCGAAGTCAATAGGAATTCGATCGTGGTTAATCGTAAATCCAATGAACTGAAGGGCAAAGTCTTCGACGTTTTGTACTTCGTCGATTTCAAGTAGTATCCGAGGCAAGAATTCATACTCTTCAGAGATCATTACACTTGTCACAAATCTATCGTACCTGATGACAAATATAATAATCCCTGAACAGT
>Ga0102939_1000863_pt1 | contig 11244 bp, 13 predicted proteins | sample SalPon2_B_H2O_MG_FD_78214 | JGI IMG/M metagenome (GOLD analysis project Ga0102939, IMG submission 78214) | Salt pond water microbial communities from South San Francisco under conditions of wetland restoration - Salt Pond MetaG R2_B_H2O_MG | ecosystem: Environmental > Aquatic > Non-marine Saline... | reverse complement strand
CATCTTGGGCATTGTGAACTGTTTTTGCTTCCGTCTTCTTCGTATTTTTCCCAGACTTGTGTTTTAGCGTGTTTTCCCATTAAATAATCACCTTTATTGGCTTTGTAGCCATTCGATTAGTGTTGTACGGTTTTTGTCTTGTTTTTCTGCTTCTACTGCTTGTTTCCAGTCTGTTTCTTCCATTTCTTGCAGTGTTTCTTTGGCTTCTGTGATTGTGCCTGAAACTGCGTCTCGGTAGTCTTGTGTGACTTCGACTTCTTCCTTGATCGTGTCTTGTTCTAGTTCTTCGTCGTATTCGAATTCTTGGAAGATTTTTAATGTTGCTTCGGAAATGTTACTTCCGAATCCTGTGTAGACTGTTTCGACTGTTATGTTTTCTTCGTCTAGTCCGTTTTCTGCTGCTACACGGTTTTTGACATCTTCTTTTGAAGGTGTTTCTTCTCCTTCATGGTTTAGGGTTACTTTGGCTTCTCTACGGTCGAGAAGCGGGTTCTCTTTTACGGTTGTTATTTGGGCTTCCATAATATTATTCACTTTTTTGAATTATGTTTTTTATTTGACTCTGACGGCGTATCTTCCGGGTGTTGATATTCCGATTTTTTCTGCGATCTCTGATTCTTCTGGGTCGTAGATTACGACTAGTCCGCTCCATGAGTCGGATAAGTCGTTGTTTCTACATACTGGGCATTCGCTGCTGTCTTCTACTATACGGTTACAGTTTTTACATGCCTTCTCTGCCATTTATTCTTCACTCTCTTCTTCGTTTTCTTGTTCTTGTTCGGCTTTTTCTTCTTCGTACAATTGGATCCATTCTTTTTTGCCGAGTCCTGGCTGCCTCATCGTCAAGTTAATCTTGTTAGTATCTTGTTTTCCTAGACTGACAGCGATTATACGGGTTGTAACTGTGTCTGCTTTTTCTAGGGCTCTGTCTTGGTCTTCAGAAATAAGCATGTCTGCTTCTTCGTCCAGGTTGACATATTCGTCCATAACCTGTGAAACATGGCAGAGACCGTCGAAAGGTCCAATCCTGATAAATGCTCCAAAGTCTGTAATGTCAACGACTTCGCCGTTAACAACTTCATGAAGCTTAGGATCGAAAACTATAGCTTTATATTCAACATTGTAGTGGATTCCAGCGTCCTCAGGCTCAATATCACCGCCCTCAACACTGTTCACACCTTCAACACCGATAACAACGCCAACATCCTCAATAATCTGGCCCTCAACTTCCTCACGAAGACCATCTCTAACACTGTTTGAAACATTTTCACCAAGATGCTGCGGTGGAACACGAACGGAATCCTGAATTGTCAATCTTTTGTACATACAACTCCTCTACCTCTACAAAACAAAAACTAATTCAAAGACAAACTTTAAATGGTCACTGCCGATTTCATGATTTCTCTGCCAGAACAAATCTTCCTGGTTCATCTTCATAAATTTCTATCCAACCATCATCAGACAGACTTGCCGAAGCAATAGGATCTACAATTTCAACAATATCTTCATTTAAACTATCAGTGATCAGATAACCTCCTGAATCTAGGCTTTTTTCTATTATTTGGCTCGGATTAGATCCGGTATACATATTCAGGAAAATTAAATCAGCTGACCTACCTAATTCCTTATTTAAGACTATTTCTTCCGCATCACCTCCAACAACATTCAAACCTAAATCCTCTAATTCCGTCATCCAAATATCCTCAATGTCATTATAGAAAATCTCAGAGTCCTGAAAAGCGGCAGACGGCGATAGATCATTTCTACTTCCAGGATAATATACAACATCAGGTTCCAAACCAAAATGTTGTTGATAGGCTCTCAAAGCCATTAATTTGCCGGCATCAAACCTACCCTTAACTTCATAATCTGAACCAGCTTCGGGAATATTTACCTTGAAAGGAGTCTCTGCACCTAAACCAAGATCTTCAACTGGATGGTAAAAACCCACAGGATCTCCGGTTTGATTCAATTGAAAAGAATCCCTTAAACCAATATTAGAGTCTTCCTCATATGATGTAGACTCTCTTTCCATAGGATGAACGCAATTTCTTATTCTTAAATTTCTAATCAAAATCCTGGGTCTTTTCTGTTCAATACTTCCAGATAACTTTCGTTTCGGATGTGTATTACTTCTGCGTCGGCTTTGATGAGTCTTTGTTTGAGTTCTTTGTCGTTGGTGGCGATTACATACTGATTTGAGATTTGTACGAGTAGGTCGTCTACATTGCCTTCTCCTTCTGTCTCCAAAACCTGGATATCTTTTTCTTCGATGAGTTTTTGTACTAGTTTGCCGTATTTGCCGTTTTCGATGCTTTTTGCTTCTTGTACTGCGTCTTCGATAGTATATATTTCAGATTGTGGGTGTATTCGTTGTATTTCTTGGAATATGTTGATGGTGTCTAGTTGGAATGGTGCTGTGAGGAAGTTGGTGTCTAGTATGATTTCGCGTGTCATGTTTCTTGGTTTGGGGGAGTTAGTTGTAAAACTGTGTTCAACTAGGTCTTTGTTATGAAGAATATTGGTGTTTTGTGGGATGATGAGGTTGGTTGGAGTGGTGAATCTGCTTTTGGAGATGTTATTGATGGGACCTATGAGTATTTTTCTAGTCTGGGTTTGGAGGATGATGTTCAACTTGTTATCGGGAAGTATGGCTGGTATAGTGGCGGAGTTATGGATAAGGCTTGGAAGTTTGATGGTGAGAACTGGTTGAAGGTTGAGGATGTTGAGTTGGATGGTGTTTTTGACAAGTTTCATTTTGATGAGGGGACTAAGGGAGTTAAGCAGAGTATGGCTGAAAGTCCTGGGATTATAAATAATCCTGAGTTGGAGGAGCTTTGTAAGGACAAACTAATGACTTATGAGAGGTTTTCTGAATTTGTTCCTGAGACGAGAAAGGCTTTACAATCCAATATAAATGGGATGTTGGAGGAGTATGGTAAGGTTGTTTTGAAGCCTCGTTTCGCTTATGGTGCTGAAGGAATTCATATAATTAGTGAAGAAGATGAGCTGCCGGATATTGAGAATGATGAGTATATTGTGCAGAGGTTTGTTGATGCTAGTAATGGTATTGAAGGTTTGGTTGAGGGTTCTCATGATTTAAGGGCTATACTGGTTGATGGAGAGGTCAAAGGTTGTTATGTTCGTTATAATGAGGATAGTGAGATAAGCAATGTTTCTCAAGGTGGTGTAAAGGAAGCTGTAAGTATTGAGGAGTTTCCTGAATCTGCCTTAGATATAATTGACAAGGTAAATAGTGAGATTGAGTTTAGTCCTTCACTCTTCTCAGTAGACTTATTTTTTGATCCTGAAGGAAATCCTTGGATTGTAGAGCTGAATTCAAAGCCAGGGCTGAACTTCTTTGGAGAAGAAGAGTTGAAAAACCAGATAACACCTATAATGAAGACTTTGATTGAATCGTTCAAGAAGCTATAAGTAGGCTTTAGTAGGGAAGTACCGTCTGATGGAACTGCTCTGCTACTTTTAATCTAATTTTTCTTGCTTCTTCAAGAGTAAGTTCTTCACCAGCCTCAAGTTCTCCAGTTATAGGACTGTATTTATCCACACTGAAGCCATAGGATCGAAGATAATCTCTAACTTCTTCATTTTGAAGTCCTTCCAGTATTGCCTTCTCTGAAAGGTTCTTCAGTTCTATGAAAGAAGGCTTTGAATAATCTTGTTTATTCTCCATTACTTCCTTAATTTCTTCTATCATTCTAAGGGTATCTGGCAGGTTTCCTGCATCAGGTGCTCTCCATTCGACGGTTGGAAAGTCTTTTCTCAGTCTAACCGGAGTCCATAAAGCGTTTTCAGGTTTAAAGTTTTGATTGATTTTCTCCTTTGTTATTCCCTGTTTTTGTGCTGATGAAATGAATTCTTCGAATGTTTCTGTTATTTTGTTATTCCATTCATCTACCGATTCAACATAATCCCATAATTGGCCGTGTTCAGGGAAGTTCTGGTAGCACTTGTTTCTGTATACATGGCTTCTCGATGAAGACGCCACTTTCTGTCCGTGGTAGTAAAGTGAAGAGTTTGTTAGTGCTAAAGCAGGGTCCAATGCGGTCAAAGTGTTTAGTTGTTGTTTGATGTCTTTTTTCTCGAAGTGGATGTGTGTTCCTGCTACTCTTTTTGCTGCTTCTAGGTCTTTTCCTATTATCTTTTCCTGTACTTCTCCTCTTTCTGAAGGTATTTTCTCTATGTTTTGGGAGTTGAGTGGTGTTCCCAAGGGAACTATTCTCTGATCCTGTCTTTCAGCCGTTCTAACCAATTCCTTTAATTTTGAGATGATTTCTTTTTCAATCTCTTTAAAGTTCTTATTTGGCTGCGTTTTTATTTCAACTAAAGGCTCAATAAATTCTTGTTCGGCGAAGTCTAGTTTTTCCGATAGTTTTTCAGAAGAAACAAGTTTTCCTTTTTGATTTATAACCCAGTATTCAAGTTCGACTCCTATTTTCATTCTTCATCGTTTCTCTGTTTTTCCATTGCTCTTTCATGGAGTCTTTCTACTACTGTAAGTATTACATCTTCTTCTAATACTTGATTAATTTGTTCGTTAAGTCCTGGTGCGCCGTTTACTTCTAGTACTTCCGGTCCTTCGTCCGTTTCTATTATATCTATTCCTGCTACATCGAATCCTGTTGCTCCTGCTGCTAGTTTTGCTGTCTCCCTGATTTCTTCTGTTATATCTGCTTTTTTTCGGGTTCCTCCTTCAGCAATGTTGGATCTCCATTCTTTATTTCCTGAACTGGATCTCTTATAACCTGTGACATGTTCTCCAATTACTAGTATTCTGTTATCTGTGCCATTGTGTTCTTCGTATTCTTGAAGGCAGATGTCCTGTTCAAAAGCCTTCATCGTGTCCATTACTGGTTTTAACTCGCTTTCTGAAGATGCTCGCATTACTCCTTGTCCGCCAGCCCCTCCAATCGTCTTCATTATGACAGGATAGCCTAGTTTTTCTGCTGATTTGACTGCTGTCTGCGGTGATACTGTGTAGAAGCTGTCAGGTACTTTTACTCCGCTTTCGGCCAAGATTTTCATGCTGTAGAATTTATTGGATTCATAGGCAAAGCTGTCGTCTTCACACTGAGTTACGACACCTGCTTGGTTCATTACTTCTGCGATATGTTCTGAGAACATTTTGTCTTCGTCTCCTGTACGGAAGTAGACGGCATCAAACTCTGTCAAGTCTGTTCCTCTATAGTAGACTTTACTGCCTTCTTCACTATGGACGAACTTTATGCCATCCACAGGAACTGCTAATACGGATTCAAACATGTCAACCGCTCTCTCTATTATCAAGTCGTGGGTTGTGGAGATTTCACCGTAGATTATCGCCATCTTCACAGTTCATCACCGCCTTTCAATGCCTCAGCTACAGCACCGAACGAATCCTTTCCCGAAATATCTTTGTACATCTCAAGGTTAGGGTTGGGAATAACATCCACGATCTCTCCATTTCTAAGCTTAATCTCTGCTACATTTGTTCCCAATGCTTCTGCGGCTTGTTCAACTACTTCTCTCAACTCAGATGATATTGAAGAGTATTTTAAATTTTCATCGGAGAATTTCCAACCTTCAGAGTCATCTTGGAGAGATATAACATTATCTCCGGCTACAAGACAACGGTATTTATCTCCTTTCCTAAGTTCGTTGAAGATCAGTATTTGTTCGCCGTATTCCACTCCTTCCGCAAAGTCTTGAATTGCTTCAACCGTATCTATTTTAGTACTTTCCACCTTGGAAAGATTATTAAATCTCTTTGCTTCTAAAGGGCCTTTTAAATGGTTTTCCAAGTTTCTTGCAGCTTTCTCATCTGCTACAACAGCTGTGTTAGGTGAAGGCAACTCTCTCTCTTTTAAAACATGGTAAAGATAGTTCTTTTTTGACATCGTGAAGAAAGCAGTCGATGAATAGTTTAAAGCAACTCCTTTCTCCTCAATTATCTCTAAAAGCACTCTGCCGAATATTGCGCTTTCCACAGGTATATCTGCGTAAACAGCATCAAACCCAGAAACTGATTCATCTTCAATCATTATTTCAGAATTTTTTCCAGCTACTTGAGGTGTTAATTCTTCAAGAGTGATGCTCTCAACTTCACTGAAATGCTCATCAAGTTCAGGGATATCCTGGTTAGTTATCTTCAGAAGCCTCATCTTCGTCCCCTCCTAGTTTTTCTTTATCCCCTGTATATCCTTCTGGCTTCCAAACTCTTGACAGTTTTTCGTCTGAACCCCATTTCTCCAAGTATTTATCCATTGATTGTGGTGTACTGTTTTTCAAGATTCTACCCTGTCTGAGAATTTTTCTAAGCCTTGATTCAAGCGTCTTACTTAGTTCATCGTAAAGATTTTTGTCTGCATAAATCAAATCGTTTTTAATTCTCCAGTGTGCTGTAGTTCCTTTAGGTGCTAGAACAATGTAACCTCTTTTGTGACCGTGTTCTGCCATTGCTCCTTCGAGTGTGTCTTCATCTACATAGTATACTCCGCCATTTGTTCCTGATGGGTCTAGATTCAGTATTTCATCGCCTTCTACGCCTACTGAGAGCACGAAATGTCCTGCAGTTGCATTTGGGAAGATCTCTGGTTTAAAGTAGTTGGAAATAATCAAAGCTCCATCATTGAACCATGACTTGTATTCATCTGCCAAGTTAGTAATGTCATCATAACCTATCCAAGCTGTTTTGACTTCTCCTTCCGTCAAATCTTCTACAGCAGTCATCATTTCGTCTTCTTCAACGCCTTCTCCGTCAGCTACATTTGAAGCATCTCCAATTTCTTCTTGGTCATGTCGGAATCCCAGGATTTCTAATGCCATTTCGGCGGATGCTGGTCCGCAGTAGCTCGGGTTTTGTGCTACGAAGTATTTTGTAATGTCTTCTAGTGTTTCTAGGTCGCTTTGTGTTCTTTTGAATTTGAGTGATGAGTTCATTACTTTTTTGTTTGGTGTGAGTTGTGTGTAGCCTGTGTCTGTGTTTACTGATGTTGCGAACAGGTTTACTTCTTTGATTTCTCCTGTGTCGTTGTCTAGTTTGACTTCTTCTCCCGGTCTTACGAGCCGTGAGTTTTTGAGGTAGAATCCTGCTGCTATGTTTTGAACTAGGTCTTTGAGCGAGTAAAATACTAGTCCGGCTATTAGGAATGCTAGTGCCCATGCTGCTGCTGTGAAAAATTGTTCTAGATATGTGTAGCCTAGGTTTAATTCGTTTAGGACTACTTGTATTAATAGTAGGTAGAGTAGTGCTTTGGCTACTACCGAGACTATTTTTGTGGCGCTGTTTGAAAGACCTATTTCTCTTAGGTAGCTTTTTACTCCTATGGCGCCGAGGAAGTCTTCAAGTACTCTGACTATTATGTTGATTAGTATTATCCCAAGTACTGCTATTAGTAGTGCTGATAATACGTTTGGACTGTTTGTTATTATTCCTGAGAAGAAACTGTTTCCTATATCAGGGTTGAGATAGAATACTGCTGCAGTTATTACTGCTCCGTCTAGTATGTTTCCTGTAAGTCTTATGTTGTCTTCTCGTCTTTTGATGTCTTTTTTGGTGATGTCTTCTGTTTTTCTCAACGCTATTTTTCTGAACAGTAGTTTAACTGATTTTACTCCTAAGTGTCCGAACACTAGTATTAGGAGTACTTCGAGTATTGTGATCATTGGTCCGGATGATAGACCGGAGGCAAATTGGGTTAGAAGTGACATATAATTGGTTTACCTGTCTCTTTGTTTAAATACTGTGCTTTTTCTATTCCGTTGAGTTTACCTTACCGTGTCCGATTAGGCGCCAACGGCTCTCTACCTGCCTTGAAATAGCCACTCGGTCGTTTTCCTCCACGCTGACAGGCATTTTAAGGTCTAGACGTACATGCTTACCTGCCTGAGTTACAACTCCCGCGGTCTTGGTTGTACCAATGTTAAGCATTAAGGGTTCATGCTCCTTAATGTTTTCAATTTCCTCATCGTCCTCTGCTCCAACTAAGCGACTCATTAACTCCACTTCAATTTCCAAAGTTTCGGTGACTTCTGGAAGTTCGCCTTTATGCCCTAAAACATTTCCTGCCAAGCCATCAGACTTCACCATAGCTGGATCTAGATCTGTTTCTAATCCGAGAAGTCCTCCAGGTCTGCCTGTCTCTACAGGAGAATCTCCTTGAATAATACTCTGTATTTCTGTGGTAACGGTTTCGAACTTCTCGCCGTTTTTCCTGATTCCAGGCTTCAGTTCAACTTCATCACCTGGCTCTAGCTCGCCTTTAACTAGGCTTCCTCCGACAACTCCACCGTTTAAATCCTTTGGAGAAGTACCTGGTTTATTCGTATCAAAACTCCTTGCTACAAGCATTCTCGGATTTGAATCTAAATCTCTTTCCGGGGTTGGTATCTCAGTGTCAATTGCTTCCAGAAGCGCATCAATATTGACTTCGTGCTGTGCGCTGATAGGAACAATCGGTGCGTCTTCAGCTACTGAATCTTCAACAAATTCCTTGATCTGTTCGTAGTTGTCCTTTGCTTCTTCTTGGCTCACTAGGTCTATCTTGTTCTGTGCTATTACTATGTTGTCTATACCTGCAATATCTAAAGCTGCTAGGTGTTCACGGGTCTGTGGCTGTGGGACTTCTTCATCTGCTGCCACTAGGAGGATTGCTCCATCCATAATGGCTGCTCCTGAAAGGACATTTGCCATCAAGGTTTCGTGGCCTGGAGCATCAACTAGAGAAACAGTTCTAAGTTTTTCACCATCTTCTTTTACATTTAAGTTGCCGTCGTCATCATAATATGTGATGTCGGCGTAGCCTATTCGAATAGTTATCCCTCTTTCTAGTTCTTCGCTGTGTTTGTCTGTCCATTCTCCGGAAAGAGCATTCGTTAATGTTGTCTTTCCATGGTCTACATGCCCTACTAGCCCGATGTTTACTTCTGGTATCTGATCTGTCATGAATTTTATTCTTCTTCGTCTTCTGAAAGGATTTCTTCGACAGATTTAGAACCTTCTTCAATGACTGTGGTGTTTAGTTGTTGTATTTCGTCTGATACTCTTTTTCCTCTTACGCTTTTTCTTCTGCGGACTCCGTCTTCGTCTTCGTTGATTCCTTGTCCTTCTCCAATCATAATTCTTTTTCTCTCTGAACCTTCTATGGTTTTTCTCATTGGGATTCCGGATTTGTCGCTTCCACCAGTTATTTTCAGTGTGTAGCCTGAGAGTCCGATGATTCCTCCTTCGAACTCTTCTCCTATTTCTTTTCCTGCTAGTTGAATGGTTTCGTCTTTTTCTGTCTGGAAAGTTTGTCCGTCTGTAGTACCTATTGTAATTTGCATAATTTTTTCGACCTCAGTTTTATCCGAGTATAATGGAATTGGCTGGAAAGCTTTTTGAAAACCTTCCGCAGTGATGTACAGATGTGCAGGATTTTTTATTCTAGTACTAAGAATCGGTTAACTGTATGAGGCTGAAGGTACTTTCCAATATTTTGGGGCGTTTTATGCTGGTTTTTGCACCTATAGTTGCTTCACCTATACTTATCGGCCTTTACTATTCTGAACCAGGCCCTAATCTGGCACCTTTCGTTTATGCTTCTCTTATCTCATTGATAGCAGGTTTTATTATGAAGCATGGCGGTGAGAATACTAAGCCTTCTGTCAAGGAGGCTTTAACTGCTACGGTTCTTGGCTGGTTTGTGGCTGTGTCTCTCGGCAGTATTCCTCTCCTACCTGAGCTAGGTGTTGTGGACGCTGGTTTTGAAGCTGTCTCTGGTTTGACGACTTCCGGGATTTCAATTTTTTTGATGCCTGAAGAGCTTCCTCATTCTATACTGTTCTGGAGGGCTTTGATGCAATGGGTTGGAGGCTTAGGGATACTGACGTTCTTTATAGCAGTTATCAGAGAATCAGGAGGAATTTCAAGAAGGCTTTTCTCCGCTGAAACACATAAAACAGATGCAGGCAGTATAAGACCTTCTTTGAAGAAGTCTATAATTGATTTGTGGCGTGTGTATGGTTTCGTCACCTCTGTTATCATCGGGACTTTTATTGCGTTAGGTATGCCGGTTTTCGACGCAGTGGCACATGCATTCTCTACTATTTCTACAGGCGGATTTTCAACGACTTCTCAAAGTTTGTCAGGTTTTTCACCTGAGATCCAGGCTGCTACAGTACCGTTCATGTTTGTCGGAGGAGTCAATTTCGTTATATTGTACCAGGTTTTGCGTGGGAAGGCTGAGGCTTTGAGAAATGCCGAGTTGAAGACTTATTCGCTGTTTTTCGCAGGTTTGGCTGCTGTGTTATTTACTGGTTACATGGGTAGTGGTTCTGGTTTGTTGGATGCTGCTTTCCAGTCTGCAGCTGTTGTTTCTTCAACCGGTTTTTCGACCGCTTCGTTTGTCCAGTTGTCGACTGCGATCCAGTTCCTAGTTATCGGCGCAATGTTTGTCGGGGGGTCGGTTGGTTCTACAGCTGGAGGACTTAAGGTTTTCAGGATTAAGACGATGGTTGAGGTTTTGAGGCGTCGTGTTAGGAGTTATTCTCTGCCTGAGACTGCGGTTAATGAGCCTAAGATTGATGGAAGTATCCTTAAGAATTCAACTGTTAGAACTGTTTCCGCATTGTTCTTCACCTGGCTATCTGTGGTTTTCTTTACGGTCCTGATAACTTTGGTGTTTGATGGAGTAAGTGTCAAAGCAGCTATGTCCGGTGCTGTATCTTCTGCCGGCAACATGGGTCCCGTATACATGAGCGGGGCGGAGATGACCAGTCTTACTCCTCTCAGTAAACTGGCTTGGATGTTTGCGATGCTGGCCGGTAGACTAGAAATGCTTCCACTACTGGCAATATTTAATAGGACTCTACTACCAACCAATAAACAGTAAGCACCATGTACATCATAATCGCAGGGATAAACACACTTTCCAAAAGGCTGGTAGAAAGACTGGAAGGAAGACACGACATAGTAGTCATAGAAGAAGACGAAGACAGATGCGAACGCCTCTATTCATCTACAGGCGCCACAGTCATAAACAAAACACCTTACACACTCACAGCACTAGAGGACGCAGGAATTACCAAAGCAGACATAATAATATCCACACAAAAAAACGACAACGAAAACATGGTCGTATGCTCATTAGCTAAGAAATACGGCGTACCTAAAGTAGTCAGCAGGATGGAAGACGACGAATACTACGACGCATTCCAAATAATAGACACACAAACAGTAGGACACACAGACCTCCTATTAAGTGAGTT
>Ga0102939_1000860_pt1 | contig 11253 bp, 13 predicted proteins | sample SalPon2_B_H2O_MG_FD_78214 | JGI IMG/M metagenome (GOLD analysis project Ga0102939, IMG submission 78214) | Salt pond water microbial communities from South San Francisco under conditions of wetland restoration - Salt Pond MetaG R2_B_H2O_MG | ecosystem: Environmental > Aquatic > Non-marine Saline... | reverse complement strand
CAATTGGAACACAGGACGGCGAAACTTTCCAGACAACAGTTGAAAATCCTTCACAGATAATCGGGCATCAGATTGGCGAAGAATTCGAAGGCGGAGTAATCGGAGTTTCAGGCCACAAACTAGAAATTACAGGTGGAAGCGACCGCGACGGATTCCCAATGAAGGAATCTATTGAAGGTACTGGAAGAAGAAAAGTTCTGCTCAAAGACGGAGTAGGTCTTAGAGTTGAAAAAGAAGGAGAAAGACAGAGAAAATCCGTCCGTGGAAACACAGTATCGGATCAGATCGAACAGCTCAACACGAAAGTAGTTGAATCAGGCGACAAATCCGTCGAAGAACTTCTCAACGAAGAAGAATAAAACATGACAGAAAACATTCCAGAAGTTAACATCGGTCTTGTAGGTCACGTCGACCATGGAAAGACAACCCTGACAAGAGCTCTCTCAGGAAAATGGACTGATGAGCACTCTGAGGAACTCAAGAAAGGAATAACCATTCGCCTGGGTTACGCAGACGTTTCTTACTACAGAAATGATGAAGATGTTCTGAACGTTGACGGCGATGGAGAACATGAGAGAACTATTTCTCTTGTAGATGCTCCAGGACACGAAACACTGATGGCAAACGTTCTCTCAGGAGCAGCAATTATGGACGGCGCAGTACTTATCATTGCAGCAAATGAAGAATGTCCTCAGCCACAGACAAGAGAACATCTTGCAGCTCTTGATATAATAGGAATCGACAACATTGTAATCGTACAGAACAAAATTGACCTGGTTGATAAAGAACAGGTTAAAGAAAACCATAAACAGATCAAGGAATTCGTTTCTGGGACTGTTGCAGAGGATGCACCAATTATCCCGGTGTCTGCACAGCACGAGATCAACATAGACGCACTTCTCGAAGTAGTAGACAGAGAAATCCCTACACCACAAAGAGATTACGACAGCGATCCAAAGATGCTAGTAGCAAGAAGCTTCGACATCAACAAACCGGGAACAGACCCAGAAGATATTCGAGGAGGAGTTCTGGGAGGAAGCCTTGTACGTGGAGAACTCGAAGAAGGAGACGAAATCGAGATGAAGCCAGGGCTGAGAGAAGACGGAGACGACTGGGAAACAGTAACTACAGAAGTCGAAAGCGTTATCCAGGGTAAAGGACCTGTCGATAATGGAAGGCCTGGAGGCCTTATGAGCGTTGAAACAAGCCTAGATCCGGCAAAGACCAAATCAGATGGCCTATCAGGCAACGTTTTAGGTCTTAAAGGCGAACTACCTGAAACAACAAGCGAAATAGAGATTGAAGTAGAACTTATGGAAAGACTGGTAGGTGCAGAAGACGAACAGGAAGTAGAAAACATTAAGGAACACGAAGCACTGATGGTCAATGTTGGAACCTCCAAGTCCGCAGGCATCGTGACCCAAGCAGGTAAAAACGTCAGATTAGATCTAAAAATGCCTGTATGCTCCGAAGAAGGAGATAGAGTTGCTATTTCACGTCAAGTAGGATCAAGATGGCGCCTTATCGGCCACGGAACCATAAAATCTGTCGAGTAAAAAGGCAGGGTTTTTATACTAAGCAGGGTTATTTGAAGTTATGGCCGACCCTGTAAATTCTCTATTAAATTTCACGACAAGCGGACAACCACTAGTACACATACTGTTAACGCTTCTGATTCTTGCTGGAGGCCACCTAATAGTCAAGGCCTTGAAAATAGGCGGGAGAAAACTATGGGTAACCGGCAGAGAAGAGGCAACCAGAAAATGGATCAAACAACGTGAAGAAAAAATAGAACTAATAGGAAACTTCCTAGACGCAGGAGTAATCACAGTATCACTTTTCTACCTGAACACCGGAATAACCAATAAACTGTTCGAGGAGCTGCAAAGAGACCTTCCAAGAGTATTTACAGTTCTATTAATCGGTGTGCTAGGAGTTATCCTGATCAGAATAGCAACACAAATAGTCAAAAACTTCCTGCAAACAACAGGAGTCAAAAACTACATACGAGAAACAGGCCTCTCAGTAAACAGCATCAAACTACTAGTAGGAACATTCAAGGCCTTCCTGTATCTGCTACTAGTTCAGGTTCTCGTAGCCCAGTTAAATATCGGAAGCACATTCATAAGTGAGATAATAACTGCCTCATCATGGGCTATAGCATTCCTGGCGGCAGGCCTACTATTTTACGGGTTCAGAGACTTGTTCCAGAACTTTGCTGCAGGAGCATACCTGAAAAACTCCCGTATAGTAAGGCCTGGAGAAGAAGTAAAGGTAGATGGAGAATCTGGAGAAATAAGAGATGTCTCACTGTTCAGCACAACCGTAAACACAAGCTCAGGTTATACTGTTCTTGCACCGAACAAAAAGATCGTAGAAAGCAATCTGAGATTCAAGCGTGCAGAAAGCGACCTAGATACTTTAGAAGAGATCAGCAGTTACTTCGTAGCAGAAGGAAAAGATTATTCTGCAGCTGCGAGCCTGGAAATGACTCTGGAAGTCCTTGGATTCAGAAAGAGTCAGGAGGAGATCTTCCAGAGGATAGAGGATATAGAGGCTGATGAAGAAGAAAAAGAGTACAGTGAAATCGAGAAAATAGAGGAAACAGTATCAGAACTTACAAATCACAGGCTTAACTCAGCCTGGATAGAGAAAGAAAAAATCTCAGATGTAAACAACGAACTAAAATCTTGGTTCAACGATGGAGCGATGGCTATACTCAGAATAAATAAAGAATTAGCAAATGAAAAAACAGATAGGTCAGGTTACTGTCTTGCTGTGGGAGCAGAAGGAGAGGAAGTCCTGATTGTAGATCCTTCAGAAGAAGGAGTTTACTACATGCACGAGGATAGGCTAAAAGATGCTCTGGAATTCAAAGAAGGAGGTTATCTCGTTGTGGCTCCTGAAGGCACAACTTCATTCTGGAGAGTGAAAAACGACCTAATTTACAGCGAGAAAAAACATTACAAAGAACTCTCAAAGACCTTGGAGTCAAGGCTGAGAAAAATCATAAGGCAGGGGAGAATTCTGGAAAACGTAGCTCCGGAAGCCATGGAAAGATACATGGAAAAATGGAGATCAGATGAAACCTCAGCACTTCTATGGAGACCAACAGACGAGGATGACAAAGATGAACAAACTACTGAAGATAACTAACCGTGAATACGAAGAATTTCAGGAACTCTTCGATGAAGTAGATGAAGTAGAGATAGAAGAAGTCGCCCCAGAAGTAGTAAACGGAGAAAAAAACGTAAAGATCTCCGGAGAACCTGTAGAAGAATACGATGCCGCATACATAGAGGTAGCTCCAAAAAACTCAGTCTTCGGCAGAGTAGCATTTGAGATGATAAGAGAGAAAGGAGTAAAAACCAACCACACCTCAACAGGATTCTTCATAGCCTCAAAGAAAAACTACCTATACTACGTACTCCACGAAAAGAAAATACCCGCTCCAAAAACAGTAGTTGTAGCAACAGACAAGGCCTCAAGAAACATAGAAAAAGAACTTAGAGGACCACTTATCGCAAGAAGACTTGAAGAACTAGAAGAATCAGAGACCAAAAAACTGGAGACAGTTCAGGAAATAACAGAGTTTGCAGAAGGCTCAGAATATGAAAAAGACGTACTACTATTCCACGAATACAACTCTGGAGACAAATACAGATGTCTAGTAGCAGGAAACCAGATAATATCTCTAAAAGACAGGTCAGAAGGATGGAGATTTGATGAAGACAGCCTAAGCTACTCCAACATTTCGGACGAACAGAGAGAAGTAGTTCAAAAAAGTGCAAAGGCCTTAGGCACGCCAGTAATCGAAGTTAAACTAAGAGGTAGCGAAGTATACGATATAGAGCCCAACCCTAATCTCGAGTTATTCAAAGATGTCTCAGGGAAAAACGCTTTCGAAGCAGCAACAGAGGCTTTAACGAGGGACTAAAAGATGAAACTAGGAATAGTCTACGGAGAAATATCTACCAAACACCAGTTGATCATGGAGAGAGCTGAAGACATATTTGATTCGGTTCTAGCAGCCCCTATAGACGGCGTAAAATTCATACACGGCGAAGAAGAATCAAAAATACTTTACAAAGACGCAGATCTTACAGAATTTGATGCAGTATATATCAGAATAGCCGACAGCGATATGATGTTTGCAGAACATCTGGTAGAGATATTAAACGATGCAGGAGTAATAACTCAGGCAGAAAACGATACATACGGATACGAATCAAACAAATTTTACAGCATGAAAATATTGGCAGAAAACGGCGTCAGAGTCCCCGACAGCGTATACACATTATCTCCCGGAGTAGCTGTAGACTCTGCCGAAAAATTTGGATACCCTGTAATCATGAAAACAGTTCGCGGAGCAGGAGGAGAAGGAGTAATGCGAGCTGGATCCAAAAACGAACTAAAACCAGTGATGGATACGATGAAATCCCTGGAACAGGAAATATGCCTCCAGGAATTCAAAGAACACGGAGGCCAAGACACAAGAATAATTACCATAGGAGACTACATAACAGCATACTCCCGCAGCAGCGGCGGAAACGGCTGGAGATCCAACATATCAGGAGGCGGAGAACGCATAGAAGCAAACGTAACAAAAGAAATGAGAGAAGCAGCCTACCGTTCCTGCAAAGCAGTAGGATTCGACATCGGAGGCAGCGACGTCATCAACACAGAAGAAGGCCCATACGTACTCGAAGTCAACGGCTCATTCGGAATCAGCGAAGAAATGAACCAGATAATCGGAGAAGACGTCGTACTAAAAATGGTAGAACAAATGCATGATCGAGCACTCGAAAAGAAAAGAAACGAAACTTGATCCAACTTATTCTACAAGTTCCTCGATAGCATCCACAATCTTCAACATCCAAGGCCTCTCCCACTGTTCACTTCTACCCGGACCATGATAGTAAACGCCCGGCTGAGAATTTAACTCAACAACAAAAGGCTCTCCAGACGACATCATAAAGTCCACTGTATAAATTACAGGCCTATACTCTTCGAGTTCATCAGCAACTTCTTTAACACGTCTCAAAGCCTTTTTCGGAATATCTTCAAGATCTATATAATTCTTGGAACCTCCCTGAGCAACGTTCGAAAGAACAGAATCCTCACCAGGGATACGAAGGTAACTGCCTACGACTTCATCGTTGACAACCAGAACCCTCAGATCATGAGGGCCTTCAACATCTAACTCTGGGATACCTGCATCCCCTATAAACTTCTGTACAAGAATGTTTTCAGAATCTGAGGCCTCAAAATCCTCAAGAGACTCAACTACATGAATCCCTTCACCAGAAGAACCATAACGCGGCTTAATTATAACCTTACCATATTCTTCAAGCATCCTCTCCACATTTTCCTTTGAGGCCTTTCGAGTTTCAGGAATGTATCCTCTAAATTTCTGATATGTCTTCAGTTTATCCTGACATAGATCAGCGACTTCAGGATCATTCAAAATCCCTACTTTTTCCTCCATCTCCTTTTTCAACTCATATTTTTCTTTATCATGCCGGAAAAGATCATAGACACCACCAATTTCTACATCCTCGACCTTCTCCCATTGCTCTCCATCCCAACGGAAGGCCTTTTCCAGTTTACCATCAGAATACCAACGGTATTCACCGCATACTACATCGATATCTCTATCTCTCAACATCTCAGTATATTCAGCGTAATCATCACACTTCCATTTCTTATCGAAAGGCCTGTCTCTATCGAACTTTACCTCATTCTCCCACCAGAGAAAAGCAACAGTTTTCATCTTATTTCAGGCCTCCAGTCTTTTCCCCAACATTTTCAAGATATTCTTGATCTTTGGAATCTCCTTTCCTTTCTCCTTAACTTCATGATGATAATAAGTACCCGGCTTCGAGTTCAACTCAACTACCCACGGCTTCAAGTCTTCATCAAACATGATATCAACAGAAAATATCGCCGGCTGATACTTCTCAAACTCTTGTTTAATTTCCTCAATAATATCTATAACTTCCTCAGGCAGCTCATCTCTTGAAATATACTTCTGATTTCCTCCACGGGAAATATTGGATATAAGGCCTTCCTCAGGAACACGGACATAGTTACCGTTCTGGACTTCTCCATCTATAACGATAGTTCTCAAATCGTGGGGGCCTTCCACGTTCCAAGGAGGATAACCATCTGTTGGGATAAACCTCTGAATAATAAATCCTTCAGGATTATCAGGTTCATCAAAATCCTCTAACTCTTCAATTATCTCTACACCGTGACCTGCAAAACCGTAGCGAGGTTTGAATACAAACATACCGAATTTCTCGATCATCTTCGCAGCATTCTCCGTAGTAGCTTCACGAGTCTCTGCGATCCTATCCGGGAACAGCTCATAGGTCTTCAATTTATCCTTACAGATCTCTTCCAGCTCAGGATCATTAGCAGAACCAACATCATCAAATATCTCTTTTTTCAACTCCTTTGTTTGACCATCAAACTTGAACTTATCATAAACCAGATCAAGAGCAACATCTTCAACCTTCTCCCACTCACTTCCACCCCAATAAAAGGCCTTTTCCAGTTTACCATCAGAATACCATTTGTACTTAGCTATGTAGACCTTCAAATCCTCTTTATGGCCGAGTTCAGTATACTTTGCAAAGTCCTTACTGCGGTCTCCTCCAAACGGATCTTTCCTATCCCATTCTACTTCTGAATCCCAGAGAAACCCGACTTTATGCTCCTGTGTCATAAACCCAGTTTTCGCTTCAACGCTCTTTAAACCTATTGAACAGCAAAAACACAGTTATGAAAACGAACGTAGAAGAACTCGAAAACTTCAAAGATCTGGAGAAACCTGAGATCAGTTTCAACCAGGAAGAACTAGTTCATGAATTATCAGAGGCAGCAAAAACCTTGATAGAAAAGACCTCATGGATCAAAAATATCAAGATAGAAAATAAAGTAAAAGAAAGAGAAAGATTCAAAGAAAAAAGAAAAAATAAGGAAAAGTTCAAACCCGGCTTTGAATACAGAGAGTTCCAGTACAGCGAAGAAAAACTGCTAAACGTTCTTGATCAATGCATAGAGGCCTCAAAAGAAATCAAACAAGAGCACATGGAAAAATTCGGAGCAAAAGAGATCACCGCCGAAGAAATTCAAGAATTTTTCACCGAAATCTTTGAAGAACTGAAACTATATACGAAACTCAGCGCCAACATAGAAAACGAAAAGGCCTGGAAAAAATACTCAGAGAAGATATGGCCCCTACCAGAAGAAAAAACTGTTGAAAACTCTCTTGAGAAGCTAAAAGATCTAGAGGCAGAAGAACTGGAGAAAAACGTTACACCTAAAGAATTAGCGGAGATTTTTGAAGAGGAATTAGAACGTCTTAGAGTTCAATACAATGTCGAGATCAGAGATGTAGCTGGATGCTACAACATTCCTGAAGAAAAAACTGTAGTAGTAGCAAGAGGCAGCGAAGAAAAAAGGATGTATTCGAGGCCTGAAGCACAGATGTTGACAATGCATGAGCTTTTCCATGCTATGAGAGCTTTCAACGGTTTTGAAGCAGGAAGAAAATCAGGTTTCCCAGATATACTGGGAATACACACTCCTTTCTACGATCAGACAGAGGAAGGGGGCTCAATATTCAGAGAACATGCGACTGAAACCGCATTCGAAGACAAAGAATTCGATTATCACCTGAGATTGATCGCAGCGGTAAAGATCGCAGAAAGCAATGACTTTAAAAACGATTTCCAAAATATAGTAGAAGACCTCATAGAACTAGGAGGAACAGTTGATAGAAGCTTCTATTTAGTAGCAAGAAACAGAGAGGCCTTGAGACACCATATATATCAGACAGGATTTTTCGAAGAATGGAAGGATAGAGAAGAAAAATGGCCTCTACTAATCGGAAAAGTCAACAGCCAATGGGCAGAAAAACTCAAGAAAGAAATCGAGGCAAAAGGCATGCTGGAAAAACCCAAGATCTCAGCTGAAGACCTCTTCGAGTTCAGTTATTAAGAATTGAGAGAACAAAACAAGTTATGACAAGAAAAATCATGCTGGATACAAACTTTCTGGTAGCACCATTCCAGTTATCAATAGACCTCTTCGACGAGATAGACAGGATATACCCGGTAAACGAAGTCTACACACTGGAAGATGCCATACAGGAAGCCAGAAGCATCGAACAAGGCCGCTACAAGAACCTTGTAGACAAACTTATCGAGACTCAAGACATAGAAGTACTTGAGACCGAAGGCGAAGGCGAGGTAGATGACCTCCTAGTAGAAATATGCGACGATTTCATTATAGCCACAAACGACCGCGAACTGAAAGAAAGACTAGTGAAAAAAGGCGCAGAAGTACTGTTTATCAGAAGCGGAAGCCACCTAGAGGCCTTAAACAGAAAGGAATTAGGCATCTAAAACGTTGAAGACAAAGATAAATACGCTTTCCAAGCCTTAGATTATAAAGGCCTGTAGAAAGGTCTAACCCAGATGTCCTCGGTAGGGTTTTAAAAATTACTGCCGTCCCCTTTAATGTCCCATAGAGGTAGAGGAATTTTATGTACAAACACGTTACGATTGAGGACTCAGTGAGAGTGCCGCCAAAGCACCTTGGAGATAATGTTCAGAAATCTGTTAAAGGAGGCCTAGCCTCTGAAGTAGAAGGAGAGATTTTCGAAGATCTAGGTGTAGTAATCGGTATAGAAGAAGTTAAATAAGTCGAAGGTGGAGAAATAGAGCCTGAAGACGCAGGCGTCCACTACGACGTAGAATACACAGCACTAGTTTTCGAACCTGAGATGCACGAAATCGTAACAGGAGAAGTAGTCGATGTAACCGACTTCGGAGCATTCATCCGACTAGGCCCATTCGACGGACTCTGCCACGTATCCCAGATAATGGACGAATACGTAAACATGGACGAAGAAAACTCCATGCTAGTCTCTGAAGAGAACCAATTTACACTCGAAAAAGGAGACACCGTAACAGCAAGAATAATCGCAGTCTCAATGGAAAACAACGAAACCAACAAAATTAACCTAACAATGAGACAGCCAGGCCTCGGAAAGAAAGAATGGATCGAACTTTACGAAGAAGAACAAGAGGCAGAACAAGAGGAACAAGAGGAGGAATAAAAGATGATCGAAAATCAAAGATTTTCTGGACATGCAAAAACTCACAGAGGTGAGTTTTGAATGGCTGAGAAAGCATGTAGAGACTGCAACCGCATAGTAGAGGACGCATCAGAATGTCCTGTATGTAAAAACAATGATTTATCAGATTCCTGGAACGGACTCGTAGTTATCTACGACCCAGAAGACTCAGAAATCGCTGAAAGAATCGGAATCAGCACTCCAGGACGTTACGCAATCCGTGTCAAATAAAAAGTGATATTATGTACAAAAATCAAAGATTTTTTGGACAAGCAAAAACTCACAAAGGTGAGTTTTGAATGGAAGCTCAGATTATATCTGTAAAAGAAAACCCTCTCCTAGACAGGAGAGAAGCAGAAGTACAAGTAAAACATGAAGAAGAAGCTACTCCAAGCAAAGAAGACGTAGCAGACAGAATCGCAGCAGAGAACGGCCTGAACACAGACGAGATCGACGTAGATCACGTCTACACCGGTTACGGAAAACAAGAATCCAAGGCCATTCTGAAGATTCACCAGGAGTTCGAATACGATGAAGACCTTGAAAAGGACGCAATCGAAGACGACGAAGAAGTACAAGTAACACAGGAATACGAAGAAATCGTCTCAGGCACCATCACAGACGCAAAGAACCAGCTGAAGGACATGGAAGAACCTGACTTCAAGGCAGCACTCGAAGCAGAGAAAGAAAACAAAAACCGTACAACACTCACAGACTGGCTTGAAAACCAGATGGAATAAAAGGTGAAGAACGTGCGAAAATCGAAGATTTTCAGCCTCACAAAAACTCACGGAGGTGAGTTTTAAGATGGCAAAACACGAAGTAGTTCAGATCCACGAAAAGTACAACGACGACGGAAGCTACAACGGAGAGAAATGCCCAAGATGCGGATCTTTCCTAGCAGAACACGACGACCGCAAAGCATGCGGCAAGTGCGGCTACACAAAACACGAATAGGCTCTCGAAAAGGCCTACCACATATTCCTTCTAGCTTTTTCTTTCAACTATTTAATTACCAACTAAGTAACTATCTAACATGAAAATATACTTCGCCACGGGCAACAAAGGCAAAGTCAAACACGCTTCAAAAATTCTAGGAGACGACTTCAAAGTCAAGAGAGTAGAAGTCGATGTAACTGAGCCAAGTATTGACTCAATCGAGGAGATAGCTGAGGCCAAAGTTAGACAGGCAAGAGAGAAAGCAGACATCCCAGATGAAGGCCTTCTAATAGCGGATGATTCAGGCCTATTCGTTGATTCGTTAAATGGTTTTCCAGGACCACAAACCTCTTTCTTCGATGAAAAAGTAGGTAAAGAAAAACTTCTCAATCTGATTGAAAATGATAACTCCGCCAGCTTCCGTGCTGCTGTAGCCATTGACCTAGGAAACGACACCAAAGTATTCACAGGTGAGGCCTCAGGACAAATAGTCGAGCCTCATGGCGAGGAAGGCTTCGGATACGATCCCCTCTTCCTTCCTGATGGAAACCATAAGACATGGGGCGAGGACTCTAGTTTCAAAGACGAGCATTCTCACAGAAAAGAGGCCCTGGAGAAGCTGAGAGATTACATTAAGACTGGCGTTGAATAACTTTTTCTCTCACTCTATTAATAATTGCTTTTAACTTCTGATGACTAAGGCCTTTGGTATGAAGGTCCTCGGAATCGAATCCACAGCACATACTTTAGGAATCGGAATAGTGGACGAGGACGAAGTATATGCAAATACTAAGGACATGTTTGAACCGGATGAGGGAGGAATCCACCCAAGAAAAGCTGCCGAACACCATTACCAGCACGCCCTAGAGTTAATTAATAATGCACAGCAACAGGCAGGCCTTGAACTGGAAGATATAGATGGTATTGCTTTTTCACAAGGCCCTGGAATCCCGCAGTGTCTCGATGTAGGTTCTGTAATCGCCAGAAGCCTTTCACAGAAACAGGATATCCCATTGATCGGGGTCAACCACTGTCTGGCACATATTTCTATAGGCACTAGAACCACCGAAGCCGAAAAACCTACGACACTGTATATCTCAGGAGGCAACTCCCAGATACTGGATCTCAGAAACAACAGATACAGAGTAGTGGGAGAAACACTGGAT
>Ga0102939_1000859_pt1 | contig 11261 bp, 8 predicted proteins | sample SalPon2_B_H2O_MG_FD_78214 | JGI IMG/M metagenome (GOLD analysis project Ga0102939, IMG submission 78214) | Salt pond water microbial communities from South San Francisco under conditions of wetland restoration - Salt Pond MetaG R2_B_H2O_MG | ecosystem: Environmental > Aquatic > Non-marine Saline... | reverse complement strand
CCGGACTGGAACGGGTCGTGGCGGACGTCGCCGAGCAGCGCGCCGGCGTGGGCGCCCGTCGCGTCGCGGAACGGCGCGGACTTCGTGTCCGCGTTGTTCACCAACAGGTTCGGAATCATCGCGTCCGAGCCGCGGTTGAGGTACCGGAAGACGAGGTACACCACGCCGGCCGCGATGATGCCGACGAGGATCTGGCCGACGATGATGAGCGCGTAGCCCAACACGACGGCGATGATGATCCACATCAGCAGCGACCGCATCTGGTTGCGCTTGCGCGCCTCCTCGCGGTGCGCCTCGACGATCTGGTCGCCCTTGCCGGCCGGCACCGTCCGGACCTTCGGCTTGTTGCCGTCCTCGGGGTTGTGGTACACCAGGACGTCCTGAAGCTCCTCTTTCGGGAGGAGCTCGGACATCGCCTTCGCGAGCATCGACTTCCCGGTCCCGGGCGAGCCGATCATCATCACGTGGCGGCGCTGCTTCGCCGCCTTGATGATCACGTCGCGGGCGTGCTCCTGCCCGATGACCTGGTCGACGAGCCGGTCCGGGATCTCCAGTTCGGCCGTCGTGTCGATCTTGAGCCCGCCGAGGAGGTCGTCCTCGTCGGGGTCTTCTTCTATCTCGGCTCCCTCGACCTCGACGGTGCTCCCGAGCTCGTCGATCCCGCCGTCGTCGACCGGACCGACGCCGTCGCCGTTCCGGTCCTCGTCGGGACCGTCACCGACGATCTCGGTCTCGTCGAACCCGTCGTCGTCCACCACGACGCCGTCGTCCCAGGGGTCGTCGTCGGGGTCCGCGGCCGACTCCCCGCCGGAGTCCGCGGCCGGGTCCTCGTCGGCGCCGGGCTCGTTCGACGGACCGTCGTCGGGCTCGGGGTCGCCGTGCGCGGCGTCCTCGCCGTTCCCCGCCGGACTCGAGTCGTCGACGCCGCCGTGAGACGGTTCGTCGGGGTCGTCGGCCGTGGGGTCGTTCGTGTCCTTCTCGTTGCTCATAGAATCGGGTTTCGCTATCGAAAAGGACGGGTCGGCTACTGATATACTTTCTCCCCCCAGCGACACCACCCCGGTGGCAGTAAAAGCGGTCGAGAAGGCGTATAGCCGCTGATCTCGGCGCACGGGCGTTCCCACGGGGTTTATAAATGACGGCGACGGTACGTGGATCCATGCGGGGGTTCTACATCGGCCGGTATCAGCCGTTCCACGACGGCCACCAGCACATGGTGGAAGAAATCGCGGCGGACGTCGACGAGCTCGTCTTGGGCATCGGCTCCGCCGGCGACTCGCACACCACGCGGAACCCCTTCACCGCCGGCGAGCGCGTCATGATGGTGACGAAGGCGGTCGAGGACCTCGACGTCACCACCTACGTGGTCCCCATCGAGGACCTCGACCGGAACTCGGTGTGGGTGAGCCACGTCCGGAGCATGACCCCGCGGTTCGACGTCGCCTACTCGAACAACCCGCTCGTCGTCCGCCTGTTCGAGGAGGCCGGCGTCGAGGTGCGCCAGTCCCCGATGTTCCGCCGCGACGTGCTGGAGGGGACAGAGCTCCGCGAGCGGATGATCCGCGGCCGCGAGTGGGAGGGCCTCGTCCCCGACGCCGTCGTCGACGTGATCCGGGAGGTCGACGGCGTCGACCGCATCCGCCGCATCGCCGAGACCGACACGCTGGGGAAGGAGCCCTCCGACGCGTAACGCGCCGTCGCCGCCCGGTCGTTTTAACCGCCCGCCGACCCCCGTTCCGGCCATGATCACGCTCACCTCGGACTTCGGCTCGCCGTACCCGGCCGCGATGAAGGGAGTGATCCGCCGGCACACGGACGCCGAACTGATCGACGTCGCGCACGACCTCCCGCGCGGGGACCCGCGGGCCGCCGCCTTCTGGCTCCGGTTCGTCCTCCCGGAGTTTCCCCCAGCGGTCCACTGCGCCGTCGTCGACCCCGGCGTCGGGACCGACCGCGACGCCCTCGTCGTCCGCGCCGGCGGACACGTCGTCGTCGCCCCGGACAACGGCCTCGCCATGCCGCCGGCGCGGGCGCTGGCGACCGACGAGTCGGACGTCGAGGCCTGGACCGTCGCCGTCGACGACCCCGCGAGCGAGACGTTCCACGGCCGCGACGTGTTCGCGCCGGTCGCGGCCCGCGTCCGGACGGCGCTCGACGACGCCGCGGAATCGGCGGAAGGGGGAGCGGCCGACGCCGCGGGAGACGGGGCGCTCGACGCCGACGCGGTCGCCGCGGCGCTCGCGGGGCTCGACGACCTCGCGCCCGCGAGCGACCCCGCGGACATCCGCTTCCCAGAGCCGTCGATCGAGCGCGACGACGGCGACGTGATCGCCGTCGACGGCGAGGTGCTCGCGATCGACCGGTTCGGGAACGTGATCACCAACGTGCCCGGCGACCTGGTCCGCGACCGCGACTGGATCCGCGTGAACGGCGACCTCACGCCGGTCGCGGAGACGTTCGGCGCGGTCGACCCCGGAGAGCGGCTCGTCACCGTCGGGAGCCACGGCTACGCGGAGTGTGACGTGAACGACGGCCGCGGCGACGGCGCGTTCGACCTCCGGCCGGGCGACGCGGTGCGGTTCGTGCCCGACAGCGTCAGCCTCTGAGCGTCGGGGGGAGGGCCCGGCCGCGGCGGCGGCCGCTACAGTTCGACGCCGGAGGGGATCAGGCTCTCGCTGCGGAGCAGGTTCCCCTCGTGGTCGTACACGAGGAAGGTGTCCTTGTCGTAGTCGACGAGGCGCTCGCCGTCGACGTCGATCTCGACGCGGTACTGCGCGTCGCCGTCGTCGGTCGCGTCGCGCGCGGCGTGGATGAAGGGGAGGACGTCCGTCGCGGTCTCGTTGAGTTCGAGGACGAAGTCGCCGGTGAACCGGTTGGTGACGCCGACGACGCCCTCCGGGTCGTCCGCCTCGCCGAGCGGCTCGCGGAGCCGGAAGGCGACGTCTATCTGGTCGGCACCGAGCAGGTCGCCGTCGTCGACGCCGTCGCTCTCGCCTCTCGAGAGTCGCTCGCGGAGGAGCTCTTCCGGCCCGTGGAAGTCGATCCGCACGAGCGGGGGCGACCGGGTGTCGGCACCGTCTCCGACGCCCTCGACGGCCAAATCGAAGTAGTCACGCCGCATTTCGTACTCTCTGCTTTGCGGCCCGGCCGTATCAACGTAACGGGCGGATCGGCGGCGCAGCGACGCGACTCGTGGGCGCACACGGCTCGCTGGCGGACGCGGCTCGCGGCCGCGCGGTCGACGACGCCGTCGATGTCGCTCGTGATAATCGTCGGGGGTAGTTTAACTTCCCCCCGGCTCTACACGTCGGTATCCATGGCGAGTGACGCCGGCGGGAGCGACCTCGGCGACCGGATCGAGGCCCTCCAGCGGCGACTCTCGGACGCGTGGGAGCTGCTCCAGGGGTCGACGCTCGACGTCCGCCCGTTCCGCCCGGGCGAGGACGGCCCGCTCGCGTCGTTCAGCGTGCCGGCGGACGAGCGCGAGGTCGACCGGTACTGGGTGAACGCGCCGTACGCGTACGTCGTGATCACCTACGACGAGCCCGAGAGCGAGCACCGCTACTACGCGGTCGAGCCCGAGCTCGACGCGTTCGAGCGCGAGCTCCTCGCCCGGGTCGTCGACGACATCCGCGACCCGCTCCTGTACCGCGAGGGCGCCGGGAAGACCGACGAGGAGACGCTCCGGACCGAGCTGGAGGCGCTGCTGGAGGGGTACGGCGTCGAGGTCGGAATGGACACGTTCCACGCGCTCGCGTACTACCTCTACCGCGACTTCCGCGGCTACGGGAAGGTCGACCCCCTCCTGAACGACCGGCACATCGAGGACGTCTCCTGTGACGGCTACGACCTCCCGATCTTCGTCTACCACGACGAGTACACCGACATCGAGACGAACGTCTCCTTCGGGCAGGAGGCGCTCGACAGCTACGTGATCCGGCTCGCCCAGCAGTCCGGGCGGCACGTCTCGGTCGGCGACCCCATCGTCGAGACGACCCTCCCCGACGGGTCGCGCGCCGAGCTCGCGCTCGGCGAGGAGGTGACCCCCCGCGGCTCGGCGTTCACTATCCGCCAGTACGCGGAGGACCCGTTCACGCCCGTCGACCTCGTGGAGTACGGCACCTTCTCCGTCGAGCAGATGGCGTACTTCTGGCTCTGTATCGAGCACAACAAGAGCCTCATCTTCGCGGGCGGCACCGCCTCCGGGAAGACCACCTCGATGAACGCCGTGTCGATGTTCGTCCCGCCGCGGGCGAAGGTGCTCACCATCGAGGACACCCGCGAGCTCTCCCTGTACCACGACAACTGGCTCTCCGCGGTCACCCGCGAGCGCCGGTACGAGGGGACGGACATCGACATGTACGACCTGCTGCGCTCGGCGCTGCGCCACCGCCCCGAGTACATCATCGTCGGCGAGGTCCGCGGCGAGGAGGCGATCACCCTGTTCCAGGCGATGAACACGGGCCACACCACGTTCTCGACGATGCACGCGGACTCGATCGAGACGGTGATCAACCGGCTGGAGAACGAGCCGATCAACGTGCCGCGCGCGATGGTCCAGTCGCTCGACATGCTCTCGGTCCAGACGCTCACGCGCGCCGACGACGAGCGCGTCCGCCGCGCGAAGACGATAGGCGAGATCGGCGGCATCGACCAGCGGACCGGGGAGCTCGACTACTCCTCGGCGTTCGAGTGGGTGCCGGACTCCGACACGTTCCGGCGGAACGACTCCTCGCTGTTAGAGGAGATAGCCGACGACCGCGGCTGGTCCCGGTCTGAGCTGCTCCGGGAAGTCCGCCGCCGCGAGCGGTTCATCGAACTGCTCTCCGCGCTCGGGATCGACGACTACCGCACCTTCACGGCCCTCGTCAACGAGTACTACGCCGACCCCGAACGCGTGATGAACAAGCTCGACGAGCGCGCGAGCGCGGCCGACGGCGTCGACCCCGACGACCTCGCGGACGAGGGCGACGCGGTCGCGTCGGGCGACGGGGCCGACCGCGGTCCCGGGGCCGCCGACGGCGTCGACCCAGACGCCGCGGACCGATGATCGAGTACCTCCCGCTCGCCGCCGCGCTCGCGGCCTGCCTCGCGCTCGCCGTCCCGCTCGTCGACGACCGGGCCGACCTGTTCGTCACTCGCGTCGCGCTGTCGGCGTTCGGCGACTACGTGAGCGAGAGCGAGGCGCGCCGGCGGGCCCAGCGCGACCGGATGCGCGCGGCTCACGTCGCCGGGACGACCCACCGCGTGTACGCCTCGCGGACCCTGCTGTACGCCGCCGTCCTCGGCGTCGCCGGCAGCGTGATCGGCGTGTACGCGGCTGGCGCCCTGCTCGCCGCGCTCGACGTCGGCGAGGCGACGATCCGCGAGGCGGTCCCGAGCGCGTTCGAGTTCGTCGCGGTCGTCGCCCGGCTGGCCGACCTCGGACTCGGCCGGCTCTTCGTCCTGCTTACGGTCGTCTCCGCCACCGTCGGCTCCGGGCTCGCGCTCGGCGCGTACGTCGCCCGCTGGCAGCTGCTCGACCAGCGCGCTCACGCCCGCGGGGCCGAGATCGACGCCACCCTGCCGCGGACGGTCGCGTTCATGTACGCGCTCTCGCGCTCGGGGATGGCGTTCCCGCGAGTGATGGACACGCTCGCGGAGAACGAGGCGGTGTACGGCGAGGCCGCCACGGAGCTCTCGGTCGCGGTCCGCGACATGAACGCCTTCGGCACCGACGCGCTCACGGCGCTCCAGCGAATCTCCCGGCGGACGCCCAGCGAAGACCTGGCGGACTTCTCGGAGAACCTCGCCTCCGTCCTCGGCACCGGGCAGTCGGTGTCGACGTTCCTCAACGACCAGTACGAGCGCTATCAGGCGGAGGCGGAGGCGAAACAGGAGCAGTACTTAGAGCTGCTCTCGACGTTCGCCGAGGCGTACGTGACGGCGCTGGTCGCCGGCCCGCTCTTCTTCATCACCATCCTCGTCGTTATCGGCCTCGTCTTACAGGACACGCTCCCGCTCCTCCGCGCCGTGGTCTACCTCGCTGTGCCGCTCGCCACCTTCGGCTTCGTCGTCTACGTCGACAGCGTGACGCAGGGCGTCGGCGGCACCGAGACCGTCGCGGCGTCGTCGTTCGACGATCCGAACACCCCGTCGATCACCGGGGTTCGAAACGCGACGGATGGATCCGGGGACCAGGGCGACTCCCCGCGGTTCGACGGCGGAGCGGCGACTAAGAGCGGCTCGGACGGGGTCGACGCGAACGCCGCCAGCACGGACCGCTGGACGGAGAGCCGCGAGCGGCTCCGCGTCTACGACCGCCTCCGCTGGGTGCGGCGGCTGGTCGCGTCGCCGGCCGAGACGGTGCTGGCCTCGCCGCGGACGGTCCTCCTCGTCGCGGTCCCGGTCGCGGTCGCCGGGCTGCTCGTCTTCGCGTTCCCGGTCACGCTCGGGACCCCCGTGGAGATGGTCGGCCAGATCGACGGGCCGATCGTCGCCGCGACGGCGTTCGTCCTCGCGGCGTACGCGGTCGCCTACGAGTTCGGCAAGCGCCGGGTCCGGCGCATCGAGTCCGCGGTGCCCGACTTCCTCGACCGGCTCGCCAGCGTCAACGAGGCGGGGACCGCCGTGGTCGGCAGCGTCCGCCGGGTCGCCGACTCGAACCTGGAGGCGCTGACCGAGGACCTCCGCCGGACCCGCCGCGACGTCGACTGGGGCGCGGACGTCTCCACCGCGCTGCGCCGCCTCGAACGGCGCGTTCGGTCGCCGATGATGTCCCGCGCGGTCGCCCTCGTCACCAACGCGATCCGGGCGAGCGGTGATATCGGACCAGTCCTCCGGATCGCCGCGGACGAGTCCCGGGCGACCTGGTCGCTCCGGCGCGAGCGCCGGCAGGTGATGTTGACCTACCTTATCGTCATCTACATCTCCTTCCTCGTCTTCCTCGGGATCATCGCGGCGCTGTCGGTGTCGTTCATCCCCGCCATCGAGGCGGCTGGCGTCCCGGGGACGGGCGAGAGCCTCCCGGACGCGGGGGCCGGCGTGCCCGGCGGCCCGGGGGGAATCACGGACGGGATCGGCGACATCGACGTCGACGCCTACGAGCAGCTGTTCTTCCACGCCGCGTCGATCCAGGCGGTCTGCTCCGGGCTCGTCGCCGGCCAGCTCGGCGAGGGGTCGGTGCGCGACGGCGTGAAACACGTCGTGGTGCTGCTCGCGCTCACGCTCGTCGCGTTCGTCGCGATCGGCGTGGTGTGACGGTCCGGTCGGCATATACCCGTCGCGACCGAGGCCCCGGTATGGACCCGCAGTCGACCGGCGATCCGCAGTCGACGTACGACCGCATCGCGGCGCACTTCTCGAAGACGCGGGAGTACGCGTGGCCCGAGGTCGAGTCGTTCCTAGAGGGCCGGTCGGGGACCGTCGCGCTCGACGTCGGCTGCGGGAACGGCCGGCACACGGAGGCGCTCGCGGCGCGCGCCGAGGTCGCGGTCGGCGTCGACCTCAGCAGCGGACTGCTCGACGAGGCGGCGGCGCGCGCCCGCGAGCGGGGGTTCGCCGACGCGAGCGCGTTCGTCCACGGCGACGCGGCCGCGCTACCGGTGCGCGACGACGCGGTCGACCTCGCGGTGTACGTCGCCACGCTCCACCACCTCTCGCCCCGAGCGGCCCGCGTCGAGAGCCTGAACGAGCTGGCGCGCGTCCTCGCGCCGGGCGGCGTCGCGCTCGTCAGCGCGTGGAGCACGGCCCACGACCGGTTCGACAGCGACGAGGGGTTCGACACGACCGTCGACTGGACGCTGCCGGGCGGCGAGACCGTCCCGCGCTACTATCACATCTACTCGCCCGCGGAGTTCGCGGCGGACCTCTCCGCGAGCGCCCTCGCGACCCGCCGCTCGGAGATTTCGAGCGGGAACTGCTACGCGGTCGTCGCGCCCGAGACCGCCTGATTATCACGAGGGATATCGACGGGGGTGGATTAAAGAGTCAGTGTCGACCGCCTGATGATAATGGCCGATACCTCTCTGGAACGGGTGTTGCGGCGGGTCACGCCCGACGCCGTGGCGCGGAGCTACCTCGCGAAGTTCGTCGTCGCCCTCGTCGTCGTCGTGATCGCGATCGGCGCCGTCGGGGCGGTCACCTACGCCGAGACGACGGAGCAGCTCGAATCGAACGCGCAGGGCGACTACACGGCCGTCGCGGAGCTGAGCGCGACGGAGCTCGACGGCTGGCTGAGCGAGCGCCGCACGTTCGTCAGCGACGTCGCCGACAACCACGCGTTCTCGCAGGAGTCCGACCAAGTCGAGAGCTACCTCGCGTCGCACCTCTCGCGGGCCCCGGAGGGCGTCGCCGCCTTCCACTTCGTCGACCGGGACGAGGGGACGGTCGTCGCCACCACCGGCGACGAGGACGGGGGCGAGACGGTGACATCGCAGGCCTGGTTCGGTGAGGACCTCCTGTTCTCCGACGAGGTGTACACCAGCAAGACGTACACCGTCGACGGCGAGCGGCGGTTCGCGTACGTCACCTCGACGCCGCTGCGCGACTACCTCGTGATGGAGGTCACGCTCGCGCCGGCCGCCGCCGACTTCCGGCAGCCGACCGAGAGCGCGTTCACCACCGTCGTCGAGCCCGACGGGCGGATCGCCGCGAGCAACGGCGAGTACGTCGCCGGCGTGCGCTACGACACCGACGTCCGGTCGACGCTGTTCGGCGAGGAGCGCGCCGTCGGCTTCCTCCCGTCAGCGACGTTCACGTTCGCCGACGGCGGCGAGTACCTCGTCGCGTACGCGCCGCTGGAGACCGAGGAGTGGTACGTCGCCACGCACGTCCCCCTCTCCGAGGCGTACGCCCTCTCGGGGATGATCGGGCGGAACCTGCTCCTCATCGTCGGGGTCGCGGTCGTCGGGCTCGGGCTCGTCGGCGTGACGCTCGGCCGGGGGACCGTCGTCGAGCTGAACCAGCTCCGCGGGCGGGCCGCGGCGCTGGCCGACGGCGACCTCGACGTCGACTTCCACACGGACCGGCGCGACGAGTTCGGCGACCTCTCCGGCGCGTTCGCCACCATGCGCGACTCGCTCCGCGAACAGATACGGACGGTGGAGGACCAGCGCGAGCGCGCCGAGGAGGCGAAGGCGGAGAGCGAGGCGTTCGCCGACCGGCTGGAGTCCCGCGCGGACGACTTCGGACGGACGATGGCCGTCTGCGCCGACGGCGACCTCACCGCCCGGCTGCGCGCCGACCCCGAAGACCCCGAGGCGCTCCGCACGATCGCCCACGAGTTCAACGACGCGATGGACGAGCTGGAGGCCGCGATCGCGGAGGTCGACGCCTTCGCCGTCGAGGTGGCGGAGCGGAGCGACGCGGTCACCGACGGCACCGACGAGGCCGCGGCCGCCGGCCGGGAGACGAGCGACGCGGTCGACGAGATCTCGGCCGGCGCGGAGCGACAGAGCCGCCAGCTCGCGGACGTGGCCGGCGAGATGGAGGACATGTCGGCGACCGTCGAGGAGGTCGCGGCCTCCGCGGACGAGGTGGCGACTACCTCCCGGCGGGCCGACGCGCTCACCGAGGAGGGCCGCGAGGCCGCCGCCGACGCCGTCGAGGAGCTCCACGGCATCGAGGCGCGCTCCGAGTCCGCCGCCGAGACGATAGAGCGCCTCGAGGCCGAGATGGCGGAGGTCGACGAGATCGTCGAGACGATATCGGAGATCGCCGACCAGACGAACCTGCTCGCGCTCAACGCCTCGATCGAGGCCGCCCGCGCCGGCGAGGCCGGCTCCGGCTTCGCGGTCGTGGCCGAGGAGGTCAAGTCGCTCGCCGAGGAGACCCAGGAGTCCGCCGCCGAGGTGGAGTCGCTGATCGGCAGCCTCCGCGAGCGCACCGACGAGAGCGTCGACGAGATGGCCGCGATCCGCGAGGGCGTCGACGACGGCGTCGACGTCGTCGAGGACGCCGAGGACGCGCTCGCCGACGTCGCCGACCGCGTGAGCGAGGCCGACGACGGCGTCCAGGAGATCTCCGGCGCGATGGACGCACAGGCGGAGTCCGTCAACGAGGTGACCGGCGCGGTCGACGACCTCGCCGGCGTGAGCGAACAGACCACCGCCGAGGCGACCACCGTCGCCTCCGCCGCCGAGGAGCAGGCCGCCACGCTCAACGAGGTCTCCGACCAGGCGCACGACCTCCACGAGCGCGCCCGCGACCTGCGGGAGACGACCGAGGAGTTCGAGGTCGACGCCGACGCCGAGGCCGGGGACGACGTTGTCGGGGGCGCGGACGGCGATTCGGTCGGCGAACCCGCCGCCGGCGGATCGGGCGAGACGGGCGAGACGGCGTTCACGTTCGGCGCGGACGAGGAGCCGTCCGACGCCGCCCCCGCCAGCACCGACGGCGGCACCGCTCACGGAACTGGAGAGTCAGGCGAGCCGCACGCCGACGACTCGGCGTAGCCGGAGACGGCTCTCAGCGAACGTTAGAACGAAGGAAGGTGGTCGTCGTCGCCCGCGGCGACGAGCACTACCGGTGACGTCGCGGCCGGGCGCCTCGCTCCTCAGTCAGCCATCGTCTCGTGGCTGACGCCCCGGTCCTCGGGGAGCGGCGCCACGAACCGGTAGGCCGCGTACAGCCCGAGCACCACGAGGCCGGCCAGCACGAAGCCGGTCCGGATCTCCGGGCTGATCAGCGGCATCGCGGTCACCTCGCCCGCCTCGTTCGTTATCGGGGCCGGGGCGAACGGTTTGCCGGTGAACGTCTCGACTAGTCCGAGGACCACGATGCCGAACAGCATCAGTCCCGCGCTCAACGCCCGTGCCGCCTTGTCAATGGTGTCTGTCATAGTGAATCACCTCTTACCCGAGCAGGTACCGCAGCTTGGGGTTCTGCTTGACGAGCGCCGTCTGTTCGAGGAGCGCGTCGAGCCCGTAGTACCGACCGGCCGCGAGCACGATCACGGTCATGAACAGGAACAGGCCCATCAGGTCGCTGTTGACGACGCCGTGACCGAAGCCGGCGTTCCCGACCCAGAACAGGACCATGAAGATGACCCCGCCGAACGCGGCCAACCGGGTGAACGCCCCCGCGATCAGCGCGAGGCCGATGAGCGTCTCGAACAGCGGCACGCCGGGCTCGATGAGCCACGCGAGGTTGTTCCCCATCCAGACGGGGATGCCGCCCAGCGCGGTGCCGGTCATGCCCTTCATGTACGACGGCCCGTAGGTGAACGCGAACCCGTTCTCGATGATCTTGGTGACCCCGGCGTGGAAGAACCACCACCCGGT
>Ga0102939_1000856_pt1 | contig 11276 bp, 8 predicted proteins | sample SalPon2_B_H2O_MG_FD_78214 | JGI IMG/M metagenome (GOLD analysis project Ga0102939, IMG submission 78214) | Salt pond water microbial communities from South San Francisco under conditions of wetland restoration - Salt Pond MetaG R2_B_H2O_MG | ecosystem: Environmental > Aquatic > Non-marine Saline... | reverse complement strand
GGCAGAACTGTCGGCCTTTACCGGAACTCTTGAGAGTTCCGAACTTGCTGAGATTGAACCGGGCATGTGGGTCACGGATGACGACATTCACGGCATCACTATCTCGGCAGTCGAAGACGGTGAAGTTGAAGTAGACATCTACGAGGAGCAGGATGGTCAGTGGCGCTCCACCGAGGAGACGACCATGGTATCGACCGACGACCTCTCCGAGTGGGATGTAGACGAGGAAAATATCGGTGCAGTCGAGGACGATGGTGAGGACGATGAGGGTGACGAGGACGAAGAAGCCTCGCCCTTCAACTACACTGATGAGATGGCAGGAATCTCCAGTGTTCCTGACAATCTTCGCTTCGTGAGCAAGGAGGAAGCGATGGCCTTCATCGAAGACGAGGATGGACTGACTGGTGTCCACGAGATGGACGGCGAGTTTGTTCCCGGCGCTGACCACGATGAGTTTATCGAGTGGGTTCGCGCACAGGAAGAAGCTGACATCAGCGACGACCCGATGGACTCGAACGGCGTACTTGAAGAGATGGCGGCAGAAGGCGATAAGGTTCAGTGGGATTCCAGTGGTGGGATGGCACGAGGCGTTATCGTTGACCGTCAGACCGAGGGTTGCTTCAATGATGAAATCGACGGAGACGTAGAAGTCTGCGCCGAGGAGGGCGACCCGGCACTCCTTATCGCAATCGTTGACCGTGAGTCCGAGGGCGACAAGTTCCAGCGGACTGGCACGATGGTTGCACACAAGGAGTCCACTGTTGAGGAGACTGACTTCTCGATGCTCGCGGCAATCGATGCACCTGAGTGGAGCGACGGCGATATGGTCCACTGGCAGGTCAACCCTGAGATGATGGGTAAGATTGTCAACGTTGACAACGAGAAGCAGATTGTGATGGTCGAAGTGATGGAAGAAGAAGGCGGAGAAGTAGTCTCTTCTGGATTCACTGTCACAGCAGGCTTCTCTGACATCGAGCCGCAGGATGGCGGCGAGGAGCCGCGTGAGTCAGAGGAGATGGCCGAGGAGCGATTTGACGATTATCCCGAGGCCGCCTCAGAGAACGCGCAGATGGCTCTCGACGCACGAGAGGAAACTGACAATCCGAACGATTGCGGAACAGATGTTGGCTGGAAGCGTGCAAATCAGCTCGCCAATGACGAGGGCATCACCCGAGAACAGCTTGGGAAGATGTCTGCTTTCAACCGTCATCGCTCGAACAGCGAGATGGATGACGACGAGGGTAAGGCCGATTGTGGCTGGATGATGTGGAAGGCGTGGGGTGGAGATGAAGGCGTCGATTGGGCGCAGGAGAAGCTCGACTCTCTTGAGGAGGAGGCTTCGAAGCACAAGATGGACCCCGACATGGAGGACGACAAGGAGTCCGAGGCCATGCCCGCAGAGGGTGACATCCCGATGCCCGAAGACGTGCATCTGCTCTATCCCTCTGAGGAGAAGGCTCAGGCCGCCGCAGAGGAACTCGGAATCGAGGGCAGTCACTCGCACACACTCGATGGAGACGAGTGGTACATGCCCGGAGAGACGCACGAAGCGTTCATCGAGCGCATGATGTCAGTTGCCAAAGGCAATGACGCACTTGGAGGCGCATTCCAAGAGGCAGAGATGGCACTGGCGAAATACATGGACTCCAAGTCTGACGATGAGGAGGACGAGGAAGAAATGCGCACAGAGGGAGAGGAGCGACCTATTACCTCTGATGCCGACAAGAAGCGCAACCGCGAGCAGTCTCCTGAGCGGTTCATCGATGAAGACATCGAGGAGCTTCAGGCGATTCACGAGCCTGAGTGGGACTCCGCCGAGGACAAGGAGTGGAATGCGCCCGACCTTGAGGACTTCACTGACGAGAGTTGGGAAGACCTATCGGGCGACGAGCGAGAGGCAATCGCTAACCACTTCATTGTTTCCAAGACTGGTGAGTTCCCACCCGAGCGATTCAGTGACCTCGCACTACCAGTTGTCGAGCCTGATGGCACGTTGAATCTCAACGCTCTTGCCAATGCGAAGGCTCGCGCTGGTCAGGTCGAGACTGTATCGGAGGAAGATGAGGAGGCCATTAGCAACATGATTGATGGCCTCGCTAACGACAACTTCGAGGACGCAACCTTCGGAGAAGAAGAGGCTGGCGCTTACGGCGAACGGCCTCGCACTGTTGACGACACTGGCGACGAGCCGGGTGTCCGAGACGAACGTGATAGGATGCCACAAGGCGAAGCATCCTCGGTTAATGTCCTAACTGGCGATGACCTTCGGCGCATGAGTGGTAAGTCCGAGGAGAGCGAGTTGGACGACATAACAACTAAGGTAACTAATATGACAGACGATATTGAACAGAAGCTCGCAGAACTAAGTGAGCCTGTGGCAGTAGAACAGGACGACCTTGAGGAGCTTCAGCAGAAGGCAGACCGCTTTGAGGAAATGTCTGACACGCTGGAAGCACTCAAGGAGCGAACGGACGTTCTCGACGACGTAGACCGCGAACAGGTCGATGAACTGGCAGAGGCAGACGAGCCGGTTGTTGTCGAGTCCGCTCGCATGGAATCGCTCGAAGCAGAGGCAGAGCAGGTTGCAGAAACCTATGCCTCCGAACTCGCAGAAGAGCTTGGCATGTTCTCCGCTGAGGAGCTAACTGACAAGTTCTCCATCGAGGAGCTTCGAGAGAAGTACGAGGAACAGATTGGCGACCCCGCTGAGGAGCTTGCGACGAGTGAGGACTCGGAGCCGCAGTCGGGCGATGTCGAAGAAGAGGAGCTTGAATCGCGTGCAGGCGAAGGCACTGAGGAAGAGGAGCTTAGCTCCGAATCTGACGAGGCCGAGGAAATGCGTGACGAGCTTCGCAACAAGATTCTTGGGTAAATAAACAATGGTATTTGAAGACCTTGATGCAGGGGACGAGACTCGCCGTAATGGTGACTACGTTTCGTTCGAGCATCCAGACGGAGACGGTACAGCACTGAGCGGTGTAACACTTGACCAAGGTATCCCGGTAACTGCTGACGGCAGTGGAGTTCTCTCCGCCGCCGCCACTGGTGACGACGTGGCTGGAATCCTTTCCAACTACGATGTCTACGGCGATACTGGTCAGGAAGAAGTTGGCCCCGAGGCCAACGTAAAGGTACGTGGCGAAGTTATTGCAGACATGAGCGGACTTTCGGTGACAGTTGGCTCCTACTGGGATGACAACGCAGACGTTTACGTTGCCGAACAGATTGGTTCAAGCGACCTATACCGCGTACAGGTGCGGTAAAATTAAGAGGTATATATAAATGGCACTTACAACACGCGACGTTATCACGCAGGATTTCGTTCGTGAAACGGTAGAAGAAGTTGTCGAGGAGAATCTCGTATGGCGTCGTGCCTTCCGAGAGATTGATGCGTCGGGCATCGAGTCGAACTCCTACACATTCCACATTGACAATGACGAGATGTCGCGTCCGACTATTGTCAATGAGGGTGAGGAGTCCCCGCGACACCAGAGTACAGTTAGCGAGAAGACGGTGAAGTTCGCGAAGTACATGGGCGAGGTTTCCCTCACCATGGAAGCGATGGAGGACGGACTCATCGAGATGAAGGCCCGAGAAATCGAGGACCTTGCTCGCGCAATGGCGGAGAAGCTGAACGCAGAAGCGTTCGACCAGCTCTCCAGTAACCTTCAGACGCAGGATAGTGACAGTAACGCTATCGGTGACGGTAACAGCACCATGTCCTTCAGTGACATTACTGAGGGAATCAAGGCGCTCTCCGAGGACGACTACGACCCGGACCTTCTGTTCGTGGACGTAGACGCCTACGTTGACCTCCTCACAGACAGCAACTTCAACCGTGCAACCGAGCAGGGTGACGAGGTTGTTCGAACTGGTGAGGTCGGGACAGTCGCCGGTATGACTGTCATCCTCGACTCCACGCAGGACATCACTGCTGACGGTCACGGCGCTATCGCCGTTGACTCGACGCGCTACGGATACGAGCTTACTCGTACTCCGATGTCCACCCGCGAATACGAGGAGCCTGAGCGACAGGCAGACGTTGTGCAGGCCTTCACCCGTAAGGCGTGGACGACAATCTTCCAAGACGCGGCGGCACAAATCGACGGATAATACGAGTTTTCGTACTGTCCAACGCTCTTAAACCCACTGGATTATAATGGCATACTCACCAAAATACGTGAACCTCGAAGACGTTCCCGTCCGACAGGTTCCTGACGATTACGACAAGGCAGAGAAAGAGGATTCTCTGGAATTTGCAGAGGCCTCTGTTGAACTCGACTTGTACGATGGTGAGGAAATTCCGCCAGAAGACCGGATTCCACAAGTTATCGCGGCCATTAAGCAGAAGGCGACATGCGAACTTGTTAAAGGAGCAGAAGACCCAACCTCGACTAAGCTCGGGGATTTGGACGACAGCGGAACTAACAAGACGGATTACGCTAACTCCTTCTGTGACCGCTACGATGAAATCGTAGAAAAGATTCTTGACTCCGGCATTCTCGAAGAAGACGGTGGACAGTCAACTGGTCCATACGTGTACACAACCAGTGACCCTGACGGTGATTGCTAATGGCACTTGAGATGAACATTGGACAGTTCTCCGACGACTTGGAGGACTTCCAAATCACGCTTGAAGCAATCGACATGGAGTCTGTTAAGGAGAATACCGTGCGACGTGCTGCACAAGAGATGGCTGGGATGGTAAGACAGGCGGTCTTCGAGTCCAGCATTAAATCTCCTGCCAGCAAGATAAGTCCATACGAGTCCGGCGACGGACCCGCGATGGCAACGAGCGACGCATGGCTGGTCGAGAAGGATGGCCCAAGCAGTTATACTGTTCGGCCACACCCACAAGTCCGTCAGAGAGCAGTCGTGCTTAACTTTGGGTATCCGGGCGAAATCACGCCAAAAAATGGAGAGTTCCTCAAGTTCACAGTTGAGGGACAACCAGTGTGGGCACGGTCAGTAGATGGGCCTGACGCAACAGGATACTGGCAGGCCGCAATCCAGAAGATGAGAAATAGCGGTAAACTCGAAGAGATTGCGGCAGAAGAACTCAACAAAGAGTTCGAGGAGAACACATAATGGTTTCACCGAGAGACACTATGGAGACAATTGCGACAGCAGTCGCAAAATCCGGCGAACTCCCATCCGAGATGAGCCTTCTGCTACAAGAGGCTGACGCCGCGTCTGACGACGCCGACGTTGACCTCCCGTTGCTTGAGGTTACTCCGGTCGAAGTAGACCATGTGGTCGTGAACAACACTGACCTCGTGGGATACGTGACCGATGACGATGGCAACAGGACTGGCCGGATTTACTACTCCGAGTACGAGATGACAATTCAAATTGACATCTGGACAACGAAGAATGATGGGTATGACCCTGACGACCTCGGAGAAGGACTTCGACGTGCGCTCTATCCGCACTCATCCTATGGCCCACAACAGCCATTCTTGGATGAAGATAGCAACCCTATCGACCAAATCACGTACTTCCGGCTTAGGCCGGGAGAGCGAACTGATGACCTGATTCAGACACCAACTGTACGACGGTGGTCACAGGAGGTCGAAGTGTGGGGTTGCGAGGAGTTCCGCACAGATGAAGACTACATCGCCGCTGTCAGTTACCCGAGCGACGGGGACTTCAATGACAGCGAAGAAGATGGAACGGTAGATAGCACATGACGTATCCGGTTGGTGGAGATACGTTGGACAGTACAAACTCGACCACTAATGACAACAGGTAAATAATACATGGTAACAAGTTATGGAAGTTTCCCCGGTGTACGAGTAGAGGTTGCCGGTGGCGGCATTACAGCCGTTTCCATCGGTGAAGAAGAGAAGCTCGTCATCTTCGGTGAAGCAAGCTATGAGGACGACGGTACAGTAACGTCCGATGGCGACGAGGACGGTCTTGCAACAGACCTCGTTGGCTCCCTTGAGGAACCGACGCAGATTAACGCACGACGTGAGGCAGACACTAACTTCGGTAGTGGTAGTGAACTGGCTGACGGGATGCGTGAAGCCCTCGGTAATGGCGCGAACATCGACTTCCTTTACGGAGTCGCCCCGCGTCGCTTCAACGTAGTTGGCGAGGTTCAGTCAACGCAGACTGGGACCCTCAACAACGCACCCATTTGGGAAGAAGACGTATCGGACGAATCGAACATTTCGGCGCTGACTGTCGTTGACGACGACGCGCCCGGAACTGACCTTGAGGTACGGTACTCATACGACGACGACCTCAGCGCACCCGGAGACGCTCCAACTGACGATGTGGGCGCGACCGAGACAGTTGTGGTCAATCCGCTTACTGGTGAGTACATTGCTGACCAGTCGCCAGTTGGCGACCTCCAGTTCGACTACAAGTACCTTGATTGGCAGAGCGCCTTCGAAGCGGGGCCTGTCACTCGGGTAGTTCAGGAAGACGAGACAGGTGTGTACGACGTGCTTAGCGACTCGGACCTTGTGTCCATCGACGCTAACAGTGCGGCGGCCACCCGTCGTGGGGCATTCCAGCTCGTCAATGTCCTGTCCGGCGCTGAGCCGAACAACAACGAGCCTATCGAGGACGACTCTGGTGGATACGTGCGCCGGGATGCACGCTTCGACACAGATGCGTACTCTCAGGGTTCGGTTGACTCTGACTACTACTTCAAGCTCGCTCCTGTTCGTCAGGAGAACACACCGCGTACAATCCTCGGTGGCGTAGGTGGACTGTTCGCTGGTAATCCTATCAGCGACCCCATCTACAACGACCCGGTTTCGGGATACACCGACCTTGAACAGCGGTTCACGAAGGCCGACGCTGACAACATGCGTGGAGAGAACGTCATTCCTGTCCGACAGGCTGGCTCCATCCGCGTAAAGGACAATCTCTCTACCAGTACGGAGACGGACTGGGAGCGAGACTTCTGGCGTCGTCGGATTGCTGACCGAGTTATTCTCATCGGGAAGACCATTGGTGACACCATCATTGGTCGCATCAACGATGCGGATACTCGTGATGCCGCCGAACGCCTCATCTCGGCAGAGATTCGAGAGCTTGTTGGCGACCGACTTCTCAAGCCGAACTCGGCTGAGGAGACTAACTGGTTCGTTGACGTGTACGAGTCCTCGACCGACGCGGACGAGGTGAAGATTGACATTGGCTTCACGCCATTCGGAATCGTCAAGCGGATTGACGAGACTGTCACAATCAACACGTAAAGAGGTAATATAATATGCCATTCGAATACAACGACGACCAAAAAGAGACAGGTGTAGACGTAACTCTCGAAGTACCCGGCGGCAGTGACCCTGTGCCGATTACGAGCGTTTCGTTCTCCGAGGAGGCTGAAACCAGCGAGGTTCAGTTCAACAATTCCTACTCGCAGAACATCGCCATTACTGGAGTAACGTACTCCGGTTCCTTCGAGTCTGCTGGACGAAACAACGACCTTCGAGAGACAGTGTGGGGCGCAAGTGCCGAGAACGAGGACTTGGACACAACGCTTCCGACATATCTTTCGAGCATCACAATCACTGACGGTGAGGGGCAGTCCTACACCTTCACGAACGTGATGATTACGAGTCACTCGAAGGACATGCCTGCGGACGACCGCACAACGCAGTCCTTCGACTTCTCGGCAGAACGTCTCGTAATAGACTAACGCTAACTACGGGTGTTAGGCAACACTCGTTACAATCAAAAACCCCGTTGACACACCACCTATTTTGAGGGGCGGATGATTGAGTTATTTGCCGCATTGCAGAAACCACCGATTTACTTAAAACAATGACAGAACAAAACGACGCGATTGCATTCTACGACCGAATCGTAAAGGGACAGGACAATGACGATACTATCACTCTCGAACACAGTTCGGGAGAGAATCTGGAAAACGTAACGATGAAGCCGGTGAGCAAGCGAGTGCTTGCATCGGTTATTCAGCGCCTTCCAGAAGAGATGTTCAACGCCGTCGAGGAGACGGACGACTACGACGAAGCTGAGGAGGAGCTTGAGAATCAGGGCATGAGTGCCTCTGCTGTGACAGAAGCGACTGTCGCGGCATTCGAGGACCTCTGCTCTGAGTCGCTGAGCCACCCTGACCTGACAAATACGCAGATGGAGCAGATTGTCGAAGCTCTCGGTTTCGAAATGCTGTTCAGCCTTGGTGCGGAAATCATCGAGATTTCCTTCGAGAAGAGCGGTGACATCAAGGATTTTCACGCACAGCAATAGGTCAGCACCTCTACTACGCGCTTGAGGCAGGCCACGGCTTTAGCATCACAGAAGACGATGGCACGAAGCGGAAGGCCTTTGCCGATGAGATAACTCAGCCGCAACTTGAGTTCTTCTTCCACGCGAAAGAGCAACGCAAGAAAATGCGGCGAGAAGATAGCGATAGTGGTGGAAGTGGTGTAACCAACAGCGGCGGAACAGTCACCAAAAATACGACACACATTACCTAATATAACACATGGCGGAAGCAAGACTTACAGCGGCATTAGAAGCTGTTGACAACATTTCGACCACCCTTGAAAAGATAGGAGGGTCTGTCGAAGACCTCGGTCGTAGCGTTGAATCTCTTAGTAACAACTTTGAGAGCAACGTTGTATCGAGCGGTTCGATGGAGCGAGCGCAGGAGAGTCTTAGTGGAGCAGTAAACGAGACTGACCGTGCAGTCGATGGTCTTGCGATGACGATGGATATGTACGGTGCGAACACGCAGGTCGCAAATCGGGCGAGCGAGAGCGTCGGTAGCACGATGGACGACTTGGAGGGTGAGGTTGACTCCGCCCGTCGTGCGTTCGAGAGCCTTTCTGTTGTTCAAGGAATGTCAACAGCGGTAGCCGCGACCAATGCTGGCGCAATGACTATTGCTGGTAATGCAATAGACGAGATGGGTGACGATGCCCTGAAGACTGCTGGCCAGATGGGTGTCTTGAATACCGTCATGGAGGAGCTATCCCTCAGCGGTAGCGCACTCTCGATTAACATTGGAGCGTTCAACGTTTCGCTTCGTAACCTTGCACCACTGCTACCTATTGCGGCGTCCATGGGTTCAGTTGTCACGATGATGGGAGCATTTATTTCCTCCCTTGGTGCGGCAACAGTTGCACTCGGTGCATTTACTGCGGCTGGTGCGCTCGGATTCTTGGAGGATATGCAGGCTGAGTTCGATGGATTAACTGACTCCACCGAGACATTACAGGCTGTTATGGGCGGAATTAAGGACCTCTTTATCGAGGCCCTTGAGCCACTCCGCTCGGCTGAAAACACACAGTTCTTCGTTACGCTTATCGAGGGCGCGGCTGACCTGACAAACAGGCTCGCGCAAACGATTAGCCAGATGCGAAGTACGTTCATGCCACTCTTTAGTGGTATCTCAGATATTATCAGTGGCGAGTTTGATAATATTGCGAACGGAATCGAAGATATGATGGAGATGATGAACCCAGTTCTCCTTCGCTTCTTCGAGTGGTTCATGTCTAACTTGCCCGATGCACTTCGCTTTATGGGTCGCATCACGCAAGACCTCGCCGGACCTGTTGGAAATCTTGGTGATTCTGTACTTGACCTACTAACCAGCATTATCGAGACAGCGACGCAAATCTTCCAAGGCCTTGCACCTGCACTTTCAGTTGCAGTTGATATTGCAACTGCGTTAATCGACGTATTCAACAAGCTGAGCAACGGTGCGATGCAGGCGGCGCTATTCATCGGAACACTCGTGTTCGCCGCCAACAAGTTTGTTGGAATCGCTGATACGATTGCGAACGTTGGAATCAGCGCGGCCAACACAATGAGTCAGTGGGTTGGCTCGATTCGGAACGCTGGCGGTATTGTTCCGAGACTAAATAGTGCGCTGGCTAATCAGTTCGAACACCTCCGCGCTCTTGGCCAAGTTCTGCTTGGTAACATGAGCGTTCAGGAAGCCTCCGGTCAGCTTCAGAAGGACTTGGCTGAGGAGTACCGGGAGCAGGCTGAGGCAATCGAAAAAGCTGAAACCAACCTCGAACGTCTCCGTAATCAGTACGTTGAGACGAATATAGCTATGGGTACAGCGGCGGAAGCTGTCGAAGAAGGTACGGAGCAAATCGACGACGCCGCTGACAGCATGGACTCGATGAACGATTCCTCGTTCAATGCGATGCAGTCTACTCGAAATATGTCCGAGGCCTTTGATGACGTTCAAGCTGGTGGACTCGATGGCGTTGTCGAAGGGATGGACGGACTCGATGAAGCCAGTACTAACGCGGCTGAAAGCGTTACTGAAGCCACTGGCGACATCGACGTTAGCGAGATGGCTACTGGTGATGTCGATGAGACACTCAGTGGCTTGGGCGATGGTGACGTAGACATGCCGTCGCCTGACGCTGAGGACGCTGAGTTGATGGATAGCCTGAAGGATACGACTGAGGGCGTTAGTGAAACCATCAATGACGAGATGGGTGATGCGGCTGATGCTGTCACGGATAGCACTGACCAAATGGACGGAGCGATGCAGTCGTCGCTCGGAACGTTCGAAAACTTCAATGGTGGATTCCGTGATGCAAGTGGCCAGTTCTCCAGCTTCGATGACGAGCTACAAACTGTAGACAGTAGTCTACTGGACTTTAGCGACTCTGCTGACGAGGTTGGTGGAGCATTCGCTGGCTCGGTTGACGACCTCGATAATGCGCAAACTCAGCTACTCTCCTTTAGAGACATCGACGCTGGACAAGCGGCACTCACCGACTTTGGTGGTTCACTCGATGAGGTTGACGATAGTGCCATAGCCGCACAACAGGCGCTCGGAGACTTCGACAACGTTACTGACGCACTTGAGGCTGGTGCGCTCTCTGCTGGTCCGAGCGAAGCGGCGTTGTCGCTTGATGAGTTTGACGACAGTGCCGAGGCTGTGCAGGGCACATTCGCTGACTTCGGTAGTGAGCTTGGCTCTACGCAAGCAGACCTCGGTGACTTCGGTGGCGGACTCGACAATGTTGGCGACAGTATAAGTACTACCCAAGCATCGTTCGATGACTTTGGTGAATCGGTCGAGACATTCGACGTTCCGCAACTACCGGACGACACGTTCACCGCATTTGACGACTCGATGGAGAACATCGAAGATAGAGACTTACAAGAGTCCCTCGGTACAATCTCAACCGAGCAATTCTTCGACGGTGCGGACGAGGAGATTCCCGGCTTCTTCGATGACATGTCTGACGACATGGATGCCTTCAGCGGAGAGATGAATGAGGCGATGCGGTTCGATGTTCCGCTGGACGACGTTCAGATGG
>Ga0102939_1000855_pt1 | contig 11279 bp, 10 predicted proteins | sample SalPon2_B_H2O_MG_FD_78214 | JGI IMG/M metagenome (GOLD analysis project Ga0102939, IMG submission 78214) | Salt pond water microbial communities from South San Francisco under conditions of wetland restoration - Salt Pond MetaG R2_B_H2O_MG | ecosystem: Environmental > Aquatic > Non-marine Saline... | reverse complement strand
CGTCCGTCAAAACGTGTAGATGAGAAAACGCCGAGATTAGCCGGAGATTTGTCGTCGAAACAGAAAAAAGAAATGTGTGCCAAAAAGAACGAGGAAGGATTACCGGACGAAGAAGGGCGACCGCGGCGCGTCCGTTTGGAAAAGAAAAGAGATTAGCTAGCTAGCCGAATGTATTTTCGGAGCGATATTGGCAATAGAGGAATCCGTCGACATCGCGGTACGTTTGGTACGTCTCCGATAAAGTATGTGAGACCGGTGGCAGGGTATTTCGAATAAAGAGAAATATGGACTGGGTGCTTTCCAATTTGATCCGCCGATCCTTTGCGCTTCCATCGCACGTTGCGCGAGTGCGTGCGTGTTTTTGAAATGACTTTCCATGGTCTCTGACCTTTCACTTTCTCGCTTACCGGATATGGCGAATCCGTATTATATGTTTTATAAAAGGATATAAGATAATTTTACGTGTCATTGAAAGAACCGGAAGAAACAAACCATGCTCGTTTGCAATTTCGATTTCATGATCGCCATGGAATTTCCCGAGCTCGCGGACCATCCCGACTTACCTCGTGTCAAAGCGGTTTGGGAACGGCAATCTACCACGCCCAACGAAGGAGTTTGCAAGGATTATACCACGTATAAAAATCGGATCGAACGGGCCGTGGATGCCGTCTATCTATTCCGGAAAAATTGAATAAAAGGAAACAGAAAAAAGGTAGACAGAAAAAAGGAAGAGGAAGAGGAAAGGTAAAGGCTAAACCATGCTTCTTCATTCGCTGGTCATTTTTTTGAGCTTGTCGGCTTTCGCCGAAACGCCACACGACACACTTCTACCGTCCGAAGAACATATTTGTGAGCCCAAAGAATGTATGATGATATCCCGAGATCAGTGCTTGAGTGTATACTCTTGGTCGGACGGAAAAATGTCGTATTTTGACGAATTCATCACCGATTGCCATCTCGCCTTCACAGACGCAGGAACCACCTTTATTCGAGTAGTCTCGCCAATCTATATCAAAGGATGCTAGTTCTCATGCTGATGGGATCGATAGTGTGATTTTCCCGTCCATTGCAAGCAGACGTTGACAATGTCTTTCAGGCCGAACCAACCTCCATCTCGCGATGTATGATCCAAGGACTCCAAAGCGGCGCCATAGTGTGTGAACAGCCGGCGCAAAATCGTGTACCCTATACGCGTGAATCTATCGGGGTGCTCGACAACCACCTTTTTGATTCGGCCACGGACGACTCGATACAGGATGCTCTTGAATCCTTTCCGATTCAAATTGTAGCCACTCCCGATCTCTCGAACGACGGTGTACCTGGGAAATCGGGTTTTCAGGAACACGGTCTGGGCCTTTAGGTATCCGGATCTTTTCGGGGATCCGACCCGGACATAAATGATGTGATCCGGAAGAGTATTTATGGCTGATCTCTATGATAAGCTTATATATTATATTTATTTCACATCCTTATCCTGGAATCCATCCAATCATGAATCGCATTATGATGATTCATATTGTCGAAAAAAGGATTTGTAATAACCAAGGCATTCGGAAAAACGGGCGACCAACCAATAAATCAATCATACAATCAATCATACAAATTCAAAATAAAAGGGATCACCGGATGGCGCTCGATCTCTTTGTCGGAGAATTCAAAGAGAGAAAGCAACTCGACTTCTCTTTCTCTTTCTTTTTCCCATTCTTCTTCTACTTCATTCTTTAGATGAAAATGAGAAGGAGAATGAGAGTGCATGATATCGCTATGCAGAAACTCGTCAATCAGATCGGGACGGGTTCCCTCGAAATCACGCGGCTCGCGTGTCGATTTGTACCGGCGCACGAAATCGGCCAGACCACTGACGGAATCCGGGTGTGAGATACGCGCTTGGTCATGCTGCTGCAGATCACCGGTGAGGACGAATTTACTGTTTTCTCCGATGCGCGTCAAAAGCATGAGCATCTGCGACGGCGTCGTGTTTTGGCATTCATCGATGATGACGAAACTGTCTCTGAACGTACGGCCGCGCATATGAGAAAGCGAGCATATTTCGATGTTTTGTTGTTGCAAGAGGATCTGAATCTCGTCGCGGGTCATGTACAGATCCAGCGTATCGAAAATGGGCAAGAGCCACGGTTTCATCTTATCTTCCAGAGATCCGGGTAGGAAACCCAGATCTTCGTCCGCCGAGACGGCGGGCCGCGTGATCACCATGCGCTTGATTTCCTTTTTCAAGAGTTTCTCCAATCCTACCAGTGTGGCGCCCATCGTCTTCGATGTCCCCGCCGGTCCCGTCACGAGGAGAATATCCGGGTGCTTGGCCAGTAAAAGAGACTTGTATTCCAGCTGCCGCTGATTACGTGGAATAAAAAAGTTGTATTCGTCTCGCGGTTTCAGACCCGTCTTATGGCCACCGGATTTCGTGCTCGAAGGGATCGTCCTGCAGGGAATCCTAGGTGATGGTCTGAGTCGCATAAGCATCATCCTGTCACGTACTACGATAATAAGAAGAAACTGTTTATATTGTTTCGTCCGGATAATTCAAAGGATGTTTTTTTACAATATAATACGGTATAAGACATGAAATATTACATTCTAAAAGAAAATGCCACCATCCACTCTCCTCAACCTTGTGAAAGATGTCTCCGTTCGTTCAACCACGATGACCGTCACGCGGGGAAACAATGCATCCTTCGACCTCTCTCTTCCTACCAGCATAGGACCGCGAGGACCGGAAGGACCGGAAGGACCAAGAGGGCCACGAGGGGCAGATGGCGCTGATGGGCCACGAGGACCTGAAGGGCCACGAGGACCTGAAGGGCCGCAAGGACCTGTCACATCGGGTGGTCAAAGCTTCACGCTGAATAAGGCGAGCTATAACATGAGGTACAGTGAAGCCGCCACACGCTTCGTTCTTGAAGCGACCGAGTATGAAGGATTCGTAATACGGCGAAAGGGAAATTCACAATATGTTTTGAATTCGATCGATTTCGAGATAGATTACAGGGGAGATACATCCATCAGGGGAGATACATCCATCAAAGGGTATCTTTCCAAATCTTCGGGGTCATTCCGTATCCCACATCCTTTACCGGAAAAAAAAGAGACGCATGATTTGGTCCATTCGTTCGTGGAATCCCCCTTTGCGGACCTCGTTTACTGCGGTATGGTCGATTTGGGAGAAGGAGGAAAGGCTACCGTCAATGTGGACAAGGAGAGTCAAATGACCGAGGGAACGTTTAATGCATTGACATGTAATCGGCGATACTTCAGTCAAAACACGTCGGGTTTCGTCGCGGTGAAATGCAACATGGAAGGTAATCTCATGCACATCTATGCACAGACACCGGATTGCCGTGACAAAGTATACTGGCAGGTCGTGGCCGAACGTTGTGACGAGCACATGATAAGCACCAATTGGAGTGACGATAAGGGTCGCGTGATCGTGGAACCATTGCGAAAAGTCCGCAAAGAAGAAGACGAAAAAGAAGATGATGAAGAATGAATGAATTCCGCGCCGTTTTTTCCATTTTCCAAATTCCAAAGAGTATATTCCCGTCCCACAAAAATGAGAATGTATTTGATCATTTCAATAGGGCATCCGCCAGCCGAGGAACCAAGCTGATGATCTCGTACTTATACATGTTTCGGTAATCCGCATCCAATTTGTCTTTATCGATCGTTCGATATACATACAAGGAAGGACAATCCGCGATGCGCATCTGTATATCCTTGAAATGTCCATCATTTTCTTCGCCAATCTTTTTGGTATAAAGGTTCCCGTGCTCGAAAACCAGTCTCGACATCCGCGTGATGATATTGTCCGGCGGATATCTCTCGGGACACTTGGACTGACGAAAGATTTCTTTCAATGCTTTCTCGGGCGTATCCACGTCGGATGCTTCGATGATGGCGACCACAAATGCCAAGTCCATGCCATAGATAAACATGAGGACGATGATTTGCTTGATCATCAACGCAATATCTTCTTCCCAGACGCCGTTCAGCTTTTCTTGCGTGGCGAGCCATTCTAAAAGCGCGTCATCGAGCTCGAACATCGGTAAGACGTGGATCCCTGGAAATATTTCCACCTTTCGTCCGAACATATGATGGCCGAATCGGAATGGCGATCGCGGCATTTTGTTCTCTTTTCCTTTTTCCTCTTTTGTGGTCTGATTTGTTTTCATTTGTCCTCATTTGTCCTCATTTGTCCTCATTTGTCCTCATTTGTCCTCATTTGTCTTCAATTGTATATTCAATTTTTGTGGACTCCGTACCGAAAATAGTAAAAAGTTTCAATATCCTTCAAAAATTCCATACTCGCATAGGATATGATCCCTGTGAAACTGATGTAAAAACCTTTCTGTCCCGATGAACACGGGAACAAACATTGTACTTACAGATAATGCACAGATTCTGTGTGGGCTCCGGAGGAGCACCCTACGGGTGACCCCTGTCCCACACGGAATTTGAAAAGGACTGTAAGCTTTTTTACCTTTCTTTGCCTTTTTACACCGTGATAAAACCCGTGTAAAATCCCCAAAAATTGAATCGGTCTGACCCTATAGACATACAGACAGAAAGAGAATCATGATCATGCACTCTTTACAAAATGTGTGCAACACGATGTCCTTTACACACACACTTTCACATCCATCAGCATCGAAACCACATATGAAGGTACGCCAACACTACTTTCTGGAAGAGCGCTTGCTTTCCAAGTTCGGTCCCGAACAACTCCGGGAGGTGGATGCATCGGACCGCGCGCTCCTGGGTAATGGAAACAAGCTCACGGAGCGATCCCCGGTGTACACCGACGTATCCCCTCTGTGCTCCTCGGAAGACGGGCAGGTAAAGGGCAACGGCGTATTCGCCGCGCGCGACATTCCCAAAGACACGCCCGTCACGTTTTACGCCGGAACGCTCTACACCAAAAAGACAAAGAAAGACAAAGAGAAAGGAAAAGATAAAAAGAAAGATAGCGAGTACGTCTATGTGTTTGCGGATGGCGTACACAAAGTAGATGGTGCGTGGCAGGATCCACAGAACGGACCATGGTGGTCTCTCCAAGGCGTGGGTCATATGTTGAATGACAACATCCATGTGCACGCCACGGGCCGGGAAGCCAACGCCTATTTCGCCGAAGTCGAAATGGTGGACGAAGACACGTGCCAGCGGGTGCAGCGCGTCATCATCGTGACTTGCAAAGACGTCGCGCGCGGCGAAGAACTGCTCGTCTCCTATAGCCTGGGATATTGGCTGAGTAAAGGCGATTACCATGACCTGGGCCCTTCGTGTGGCCAATGGCTCCAGAATATGGACGATCTGGTCCAGAACTTTATCACGCGCATCTACGCACGCGGTCGGATGCCGACCATTCCTTCCACCGAAAACGAGATGTACAAACGCTTGAGCATGCTGTCCTTTCATCCCCATGATACGCGCATGGATGACACTGACCATCACGAGACACTCCCCTTACTCGGCGAAATCGAATGCGTGGATATCTACAATGACCCGGAAGGCGCGGCCACGTTCGAGACGTACGACTTTTACTCTCAGACGGACGTGCGTGAAGGTGAATTCGATTTGATATTTGCGTTCGATAACCCACACGATATGGTGTGTTGCGATTGGCAAAGTCCGTGGTTTGTCAACAATGACGGCGATGATGATGACGAGATGGATTCTGAGGAAAATGCAAAAGATACAGAAGATACACAAGATACAGAAGAAGATGCCGTCATGGACGGCGATGAAGACGCCTTCGTATTCCAAACAACGTGTCCTCAAAAACCGAGTAAAGAGTGTCGGTTGACCGTACGATATGTACTCGATACCATGATGAACACGTGGCTGAACACGCACGTCACATGTCGATGCTGTGGACGTGTCATGGAATTCCTATCTGTATAAGTGAATGAATGAAAAAGTGAATAATACAGGCCACAAAATATAGATGAGGATCCTGTATAGCTAAAACGACATAAACACGAGGTGCAATCTATACTATAGAGTTTATGCGAGATCCTCATACTTCATTTTTTTTACATGGAACTCGCCATAGACAAGTATCAGACAAAAAAATGCGTCATTTTGGAAAAACTCGTGCACATGAACTTCGATATCCCGCATGTGCAGCGTAATCAAGATCAGGAGCGGATTCAAGATATCATCGAATTCCAATGTGAGCATTTCGCACGTCATAAAACGTTGTGTTTTCTGGGGGATATTTTTATCTATACGGTGTCCCAAGGTGCTCGAGAGATAGAAACCGGAGAAAAATGCATGATTATAGACGGTATGCACCGCTATTTTGCCCTGAAGAGTCCACGGGTTTACGAGTTGATGCCTACGTATCGTGTGAGTCTCAACATCATTCAAGGATTGTGCGGACTGAGCTTGGAAGATGCGTTCCTATTGATCAACAAAGCGCAACCCGTCCCGGATTATATAATCGAGACTTCGCTCCAAACGTCCAAACGATTTCTCATAGAAGACGTCAAGAAAAAAGTAGCACAAGACTTTCGGCACTTTCTGAGCAAGTCTCCCCGGCCGCGCGCACCCAATTTCAATATAGACATTTTTGCCGATTTCTTAGTTCGATCGTCGGCATTCGCGAAAATACCCACATCGGATACCTTGTACGGATATATCAAGTACGCCAACATGAAACTCGCGCGGTCTCCCGAAAAATGCACTCCCAAAATCCGCAGCCTCATCAAGGCGAAAGGCGAAAAACACGGCACTTTATATGAGCCATACTTTTCATGTGATGTGCATCACGATTGGATGAATCGGATGACATGGATACATGAATATATATCGGAAAAAGAGCACGCGGTCTGCAGTGCCAACGCACCTTCCGCATCTTTGAAATGGAGAATGTCCCAAGTGGAGCGCCATAAACTATGGACCGGCCACTATGGAAACACCATGGAAACGGTGTGTAAGATCTGTGAAATGAACCGTATATCGGTATCTCAATTCGATGCAGGACATATCATCTCACGTAAAGAGGGTGGTTCCGATCATATGGGAAATCTCGTCCCGATCTGCCGCGCATGCAATCTCGCCATGGGCACGGAAAACATGATGAATTTCGCCCGACGCGTCAACAAAAACGTTCGTGCTACATCTGATCTCTTGACACCGTCTCACGAAAAAAAGATGATATACCACAAACCTGACTAATGAAGCGTGCTCGCATGTGAGTGAATTTGACCGTCATCTTTTTTTTATTTTTTTTATTTTCATGGAAAGAGCCACCATCGAAATAAATCATATCTTCATATTATAAAAACGAGCCCATGAGTTTTTCTGCGCCTTCCATGAACATCAATGTGCGCGTCTCGCGTTTCGAACTTTCGCCAAAGCAAGAACCGCGCGATTACAAAGTCGGCTTTGTCGTCACACATACGCACAACAAGACGTCCCGGTATTTCGAAGGTGTCGTACCCATCTCGTCCGTGGATAACCGATTGAACGAAGAGGAAATTGCCGTGATCGCGTGGCAATCCATCCGACATCACGTTGCGATCTGGCACAGAAACAACAAGGGTATCGTCGGCTATACCTTTGAGATCCCACAGGAAGACTTTGAAAAGATGATCGATTTGGGCAAGGAAAGCGGCTTGTATAGTTCCAATAATTTGTATCATTACCTGGGCCGGCCCACCTCGTCTTTGACGGGTAGCAACATCCTAGAAAGAGGGGGCTTGCCCAATGATCTCTTTACCGAGAAACGACAGCTGTACTAGATTTTGTGAAATATCTAAGAATCATAAAATATTTTCGACGTCCACCAAATGCGCGTCCACCCAATGTTTATCCAGATGTATATAGCCTAATTGTTTATCGTGTAATCCCAGACACACGTGAAAGGTCTGCGACGCCCTATCATAGACCGTGCCGCCCGGAAAATGAACCTCCTTCTTATCTATATTGGTATCATGATAAATGATAGGTCTGTCGCCCACTTTCGTGATGCGCCACTGCCCGGACTGTTTTGATTGTCTTGATTGTTTTGAGAGAAGGTGCTCTGACTGTCTCGAGAGAGAGTGCTTAGATTGCGCGTTCAAAGGAGAAGATGATGAAGGAGAAGAAGAAAGAGCATCGTTATCCGGTGTCTTGCGCATGACGATACAAAAGATCTTGTAGCTGGCCGAATGCACAAACATGTAAAACTCACTCTCTTTGATGTAGACCGGATTCGATCCTCCGCGTAAGAGCAAGATGTCCGAGAGAGGATGCTTCCACGCCTGGCGTTGAATCAGGTGGGTGCGCAGGAGACACTCCATCGCCCCGATGTCCTTCTCGTAAAAATCGGAGCGGGCAAATAAGACATGGTTGACGTGGCCCAAATCATATATTTCGAAAGGCATGAGACGGTAGATCAGCAAGACGTGCTGCGTATACGGATCTACGACAAAATTCCAATTCTTCTGCTTGTTCTGCCGGGAACAGTTCAAATCAAACGTCAGGGTCTTGACCGATGTATACTCCTGTCGCGCATAGTCGGCCAAAAAGATCTGGCCTTTGATGAGGGCTCGCGTGTTGGTCTCGTCCGTCACATCCGTATACGTGACCAGGAGATGTCGATGGGTCAAAGGTGTGACCCGCGGATCCTCGCCGTGGGCCACGAGCGACCTGTCCGTCTCCGGAAGAGGGATCAGTGCGTCTCCTTCTTTTCGAAGCTTGATGATGCGTATGTTAGACTCGAACCATGCCTGTATGGAAGGGGTGGTGCGGTATACGCACATCATCGTTCTCTTTTCCTCATTTTTATTCTCATTGTTATTTTCTTGGTCATTATTTTTGTCATTATCATGGTCATTATCATGGTCACGGCTCCGCAAGGAAGGCGGCTCGAAAAAGCATCCGTTGAAAATCATGTGATCTCCTCTTCCGAATTCCCGTGCGTCAAAATAGCGGATGACGGGATTGTCCGTACCGAGGTCAAAGTTTTGCATGCTCTTCTCTCTTCTTTACAAAACAGACATTTGTTTCTACATTTTTTGTCCACAATTTATAAAGACACCGATCCTTTTCATGAATTCATTAAATTATAAAGCGCTTGTCTATACAAATTTCAAGCTGCTCTCCAACTTGCACGTCGAAGAATCCGCGTATATTTCCTCCAACGTCGATATCTTCGGAATTCTCAATGTGAACAACGACGTCAACATCACCGGACTCTTATCCGCGTCCGAAAATGTCGTCATGAATTCCAATCTCCAGGTCTTACAGGGTATCTCCGGTGACGGATCCAACATCACCGACCTCGACGCAAATAACATCAACCAAGGTACGCTTCTCGTGCCTTACGGCGGAACGGGTAAAAACACCTTCGCCACCCATAAACTCCTCTCCGGAAACGACAGTAATGCCCTCCAGGAAGTCACTGACCTCCACTGGGACAGCGACAACGCCTATCTCGGGATCGGCACGGCCACGCCCTCCTCCACCCTGGATATAACGGGAGATTTCCACGTCTCTCTCGGTGCCGTCATAGACGGACAGCTACAGTGTATGAACGGGATCACGGGAGACGGATCCAACCTGACCAATCTGGATATGAACAACGCGAGCCTGGGGACCCTGATCGTGGAGCGCGGAGGTACAGGTAAGGCGGCCTTCACGTCCGATAAAGTGCTGTTGGGGAACGCGAGCAACGGTATCCGGGACGAAACGGATCTGCACTTTGATACGGCGGCCAAAAGCCTCGGCATCCGGACGGCCACGCCCCAATACGCCCTGGACGTGGACGGGGACGTGCGTGTCACCTCGAACGCCACCTTTGATGCGGACGTGACCGTGGGCGGCTCGGTGATCCTGAGCGACGGGACCGCTCTGGACTCCCGCGATGATCTACGGCCCTCAGAGCTGCTGCAAAGCAATCTCAATATCGGTGTGAGTACGGCGAATCCACAGTACAAGCTGGACGTGAACGGAGACATGCGTGTCACCTCCAACGCTATTTTTGATGCGGACATTTCCGTAGGAGGATCCGTGATCCTGAGCGACGGGACCGCCCTGGACTCCCGCGATGATCTACGGCCCTCGGAGCTGCTCCAAAGCAATCTCAATATCGGGATCAGCACGGTGGATCCCCAGTACAAGTTGGACGTGAGCGGAGACATGCGTGTCACCTCCAACGCTATTTTCGATGCGGATATTTCCGTAGGAGGATCTGTGATCCTGAGCGATGGGACCGCGCTGGACTCCCGGGACGATCTGCGGCCCTCGGAGCTGCTCCAGAGCAATCTCAATATCGGCGTAAGCACGGCGAACCCCCAATTCAAGCTGGACGTGAATGGGGATATGCGCGTGACCGCCGCGGCGACCTTCGAGTCCAATATGGCGGTGGCCGGCTCCGTGATCCTGAGCGACGGGACCGCCCTGGACTCCAGCAACGACCTGCGGCCCTCGGAATTACTCCAGAAAAATCTCAACATAGGCATCGGGACGGTGGATCCCCAGTACAAACTGGATGTGGACGGGGATATGCGGGTCCGCGGCCCTGCTATCGTGGATGGGAAAACGACCCTGAACAGTAATTTGGAATTATTCGGTGACGCGCGGCTACACGGGGATCTCATCGTGGACGGCACGAAAACGACGGTGAACACGGAAGTCAAGGTGACGGATCAATTCACCGTCATCAACGATGGCACCGGTCCGGCGCTGGAAGTCAACCAGATCGGTCAGATGCCGATCGCGCAGTTCAAAGACGACAGTAACATCGTTGTCACCATCGCGGACAACGGTCTCTTGGGTCTGGGAACCGAGAATCCCACGGAAGTATTACACGTGGTAGGGAACACCTTGGTCGAGAGTAACGTGCACGCCATGGGCGACTTGACCGTGGATGCTGCGTCCACGTTGAACGGCACGCTGCATGTCACCGGGAACGCGGCCCTATCGAACGGCATTTCCGTGGCCGGAAAGACCACGCTGAACAGCAATCTGGAAGTGACGGACACGGCCGTCTTCGGCGCGGACGTGACGCTGTCCGATCAGGTCGTGCTGAATTTCTCCGGCGGATCGCGCCAGATGATCAACATGGGCACGGGAGATAGCAACGGTATAGGCGTACAGACCTCCGCGACCTATTTCAGGACGGACGGGAACTATGCCTGGTTCAAGGGAGGGTCCCACAGCGATACCACCTACGATTCCGGAGGAGGTGGCACGACCCAGATGGTTCTCACCGGCGATGGGCACTTGGGTATCGGGACATCCAATCCCACGGAACGGCTAGACGTGAACGGAGGTCT
>Ga0102939_1000854_pt1 | contig 11281 bp, 10 predicted proteins | sample SalPon2_B_H2O_MG_FD_78214 | JGI IMG/M metagenome (GOLD analysis project Ga0102939, IMG submission 78214) | Salt pond water microbial communities from South San Francisco under conditions of wetland restoration - Salt Pond MetaG R2_B_H2O_MG | ecosystem: Environmental > Aquatic > Non-marine Saline... | reverse complement strand
TGAAGAAGGAGGAATGAAGATTACAGGTTTTGAACAGGTTAGAAGAGACTGGAGCTCTGTAGCAAAAGAAACACAGAAGAAAGTCTTGAGAAAAGTGCTTGAAAATAAGGTTGAAGAAGCTGCTGAAGAAGTGAAAGATACTATCTCAAGACTAAGGGATCAAGAAGTTCCTGTTGAAAAACTCAAGATATTTACAACGCTGACAAAACCTCCGGAGGAGTATGATTCAACTTCACCGCATGTTGAGGCTGCTAAAAAAGCCAGGAAACGCGGAAAAGAGATAGAGCCAGAGACTACAATAGATTACGTCATTACTCGAGGCGGAGGAGGAATTTCTGAAAGAGCTGAGATCTCGGAATACGCAGATAGCTATGACGCCGATTACTATATAGACAACCAGGTATTGCCTGCCGCTACAAGAGTGCTCAAGGTCTTCGGATACACTGAGGATCAATTAAAGGGTAAAGGCAAGCAGAGTGGATTAGGCAGGTTTGGATAGCAATTAATTACTAACTACGACAAAAGGTACATATGGTGTTGGGTTTCTCAGGAGCACTCCCAAACTTTGCAGTAGGATTCTTATCTATTATTTTGCTTGTAGCAGCTGCAGAAATTGTAGTAAAGAAGATGGAAGGTGTTGCCAAGTATTACGGCATCTCTGAAGTAGTTATTGCCATGACAATAGTTTCTATAGGCACCTCTCTACCTGAATTAACTATACATCTAGTGGCCTCGGTACAGATTTTGTTGAGTACAGGAGTTCCGATGGATATCTTCGGTGCCGATATCTTACAACTCCTGATAGGTTCTCATGTGGAAGTAGTCCAAAAGATGCTAGAGAAGGGGTTAATATCTGATTTAACCTTCCAAAGCTCTCAAGAAATGTTCTTACAGAAATCTGGCACTGTTCTAGGTGCTAGTATAGGAAGTGATGTGGTTCAGGAAACACTGGTAATTGGATTGGTTATTATTTCTTCTGCTTTGATGGCTGGCAAGAAAGGATTCAGGTTTTCAAGAAAATTCTTGATAAGAGATTACGCTCCAATGGTTGGAACAACATTAATCACGCTTGTACTAGCCTTAAATTGGGAAGGCTTAGTCAAAATTATTTTAGGCGGTTCCGGAACTCTTTCAGGAACATTAACAAGGCTTGATGGGCTAATATTGGTTTCAAGTTTTGTTGCATATATGCTTTATCTTTATAGTACGAGAAAAGAATCTTTAGCCACACAAGGCGATGTTAGTAAGTCCAAAAATCCGCTTAGAGATCTTCTAATAGGTCTTATTGCAATGGGCGTTGTGGTTGGCTCTGCAGATGTATTTCTTAGAGTTGTTGAGGTTGCTGTTAAGGAAACAGGTCTCTCAGGATCAATGATTGGGGTGGCGACCGTAGGGGTTGTATCAGCATTCCCGGAAATGATAACAGCAATATCAGGACTTAGACATGGCAGTGAAGCAATATCATTAGGAACTTTGGTTGGAAGCAACATAACAAATCCATTATTGGCGATAGGCTCAGGAGCCATGCTCTCAACATACGCAGTTCCAGAACCCTTAATCCTATGGGATCTACCAATGGAGGTAGTACTGGCTGGTCTGCCAGTTCTTTACATGTTCAAAAGAGATGCATTAGGAAATATACTAGGCAAAGTAGCAAACAAGATAGGTCTTGAGGAAACTTCAGAACGATTAAAGGCTTCAGAAAACCAAGTCTTATCCATAGCTGGAGCATTAATCCTAATACTGCTTTACTTTGTCTACCTATACGTAAGATTTACATACTTCCCACAAGACTTTACTTGAGGTTATAAAAAATGAAAATTACTGATAATAAAATTATAGGGTTTCAATTGGCAATTTTGACAGCTATAATAATCTCCTTAGTATTTAACAAATATCTTATGCGTTCTGATTACACTTATGAACTATTCGGTGTAGCTCTTGGATCTCTTATCGCTACTTTGGGAATTCGATGGATGAAGAAGAAAACCTAGCTTTTATTTGAAGACATTGCCTGTCTTTGCAGACCATAAAACCAGGTCAAGTGCTTTAATGTCAATATCCAGATCTTCTGCAAGTTTTTGCAGTTCTTTTTCTCTTTCAAAGTATTCTTTCTTATTCTTTGGAGGGTCAGGAGATTTAGTCAAGCCTAGTTCATGCATCTGCATAGATATGTGTCCTGAAATAATCGCAAAACCGTTTCCATAACCTATATTCCTTAGAAAATGTGACGCACCTTTCCAGGAAATACCCTCAATATTTTCCGCAAACCATTTTCTAGTATTTTGAAGGTCTTCTTCCTTTATTTTTTGATTTATTTTAAGGCTTTTCTCAGGATTTTGTAGCGTTGGTTGTGAAAGTTTGTCTCTATTCGAAACTATAAATTTTGACTTATTCTCGGGATAACTTACTCCCTCTTCTTCAAGTACTTGACTGATTTCTTCTACAGAACCTTCCATAAGAAGATCTTTTCTCTCTAAAATTTCACAAGCATCCCAAGCCTTCTCAGCCTGTGTTTGAGAACTCAATATCACAAAAACAAGTTCTTTGAACTTTCTTTCCTCAGAGGAGCCTCTAAGTTCTCTGAAACTTTCTAACTTGGAATCAATTTCGTTTTTCTTAGAAAGATAACTTTCAGTTATTTTTTCTTTGTTCATTGACCTAGTTTTTCAGCTACTTTGCTTCCAATATTATCTGGAGTAGGGTCTTCAACTTTCTCCCCGTTTACAAAAACAGAAGGAACTTGTCCAACATTCATGCTTATCCCTGTTTTCTTATCTTTGTTTACCTCTTCAAGAGTCTCTTCTTCAGTTAAACAACGGTTAAACTCAGTATAGTTTAAGTCTGAGGTAGACTCCCTAACTAAATTGCTCAAGTAATCTTCTGTTGCCCAGTCTTCTGTTTGATCTTTCTGTTCATTGAAAACTCTGTTATGGAATTTCCAGAACTGTTCTTGGCTTTGCCTATTAACACATTCTCCTGCTATCGCAGCACTTCTACTTGAGTCTCCATTTTCTGTGTTAAGGTAATCATAATTTACGAAGTAAAGTTTTGCTTTTCCATCATCGATGAATCTTGACCGGAAGTCGCCGGTGATGAAGTAATTGCTTATTCCAGAGCATGTAGTGCACTTGTAATCACCAAAGAAGATAACAGTCACAGGCGCACTCTCTTCCCCTAGCATAGGATTGCTGTTTATAGAATTCTCAGTACTATTTTCTTCTATTAGACTAGCTTCATTTAGAATCTGTGGAATAACTAGGCCTGCTCCTATAATCACCATTAAGGTTAGGCTGTACTTGACTGCCAAATGCTTCTTCTGCCAGCCATCAGATTTCATCTCCTCTCTGGCCTCTTCTCGGTGTTCTGACTCTATATGATCTCTTAGAGGAGCCTGTTCATCAAATTCTTCACCACAGAAATCACATCTAGGCATATTCCAACAATAGTTCTCCAGCTTTTTAACAGGGAACTAAACTCTTAAGTCTCAAATATGAGCAGATTTGTTAAGAGCATCCTTACAAGCCTCCTGTAATGCTTCAGGGAATGTCGGATGCGCATGAATTGTGTTTATAATATCATCTAGGTAGGCCTGTAGTTCCAACGCAAGTGTGGCCTCTGCAAGAGTGTCGGAAGCTCTTGGACCCACTATTTGAACGCCTTGAAGCTTTTTATCCCCCGATGCAATAACACGACAGAAACCATTTGTCTTGTTGGTTGTCATTGCTCTTCCTGATGCTTCTAGAGGAAATTCTCCTATCAGAACTTCGTCAAACTCTTCCTCTGCTTCATCAGGATTCATTCCCGCTACACCAACTTCTGGATCTGTATACATTGCCTTCGGGATGTACTGGTTGTCGAATGCTGAAGTTTTTCCGGCTACAACCTCTCCTGCTACGTCTCCTTCTCTGTAAGCTTTATGTGCAAGCATCGGCTGACCGGCAACATCTCCAATTGCAAGTATATTCTCAACTGAAGTTCTCATCTGTTCGTCTACATCAAGAAAACCATCATCATTTATCTCAATACCGGTGTTTTCCAATCCGAGGTTGTTTAGAGCTGGTTCGGCTGTTCTACCGGCAGCTACAAGTACGTATTCTCCTGAGAGCTCAAGCGTTTCACCGCCTTGTTCAGCGACAAGAATAGCTTTGCCGTCTTCATACTTTACTTCCTGAGCCATAGCAGAAGTGTAAATCTCGTCTCCGTACTCTGGAGTCATCTCCTTAAGTCTCGAAACAATGTCTTCTTGGAAGTTGTTAAGCACTCTATCACGGGCCTCTACAACCTTGACAGTACAACCGAACTTTGCTAGTTTAGTCACGGCTTCCATACCGATATAGCCTCCTCCTACAACTACTAATTCATCTGGAACCTTTTCCAGGTTTAATAGCTCTCTCGAAGATATAATTTTCTCTTTATCGAACTCAAGGCCTGGTATTTCTATTGGCTGGCTTCCTGTCGCAATGATAGCCTTCTCAAAGTTCACGTTCTCAGCGTTGTGATCTTCCTCAACTCTCAAAGTATTATCATCTACAAATCTTGCCTCACCATTCATAATTTCTACTCCTTCGCGATCTAAGATATGTTTAACACCAGAATTTAGTTTTTCCACTGTCTCTTGTTTCCATTCCTGTATTTCGTTAAAGTTCACGTGCTCGCATTCGGCTTTAATACCGATCTCGTTCCAGTGCTGGATGTTATCATGGAATTTTGAGGCATGAATCAGTGCCTTTGCCGGTATACAACCTCTGTTCAGGCATGTGCCTCCAATATCTTCTTTTTCCACTATAAGAACATCTTTTCCTTCTTGAGCAGCCCTGATAGCAGCTGTGTATCCTCCTGGACCAGAACCAATTACAACAATATCTGTACCGGTTTCAATATCTCCTACAACCATTATCTATCACAATATTTTTTGATTAAAGTTTCAAAAGCAGTTTTTCGGGGTTCTCAAGGTTTTCAACAACTTGGTTCATGAATCTGGCGCCTGTAGCGCCATCAACCACACGGTGATCATAACTGAGTGAAAGCTTCACAGTAGTTCTAGGCTGAACCTCTCCCTCAACAACTTCCGCTGTCTCACTTATCCTGCCAACGCCTAGTATTGCCGTCTGAGGATAATTAATTATAGGTGTAAATTCTTCCGCTCCGATTACACCGAGATTAGTGATTGAAAACGTGCCGTTTTCTAGCTCTTCAGGAGACAAGTCTCTATTCTTTGCCTTCTCGGCCTTTTCACTTACCTCAGAGGCAAGCCTTACAATACTCTTATCGTTAACATCTTCTATCTTAGGAATCATTAGCCCGTTCTCAGTATCCACAGCAATGTTGAAGTCGTAGTATTTCTTCAAGACTATCTCATCTTTTTCTGTATCGAGCTCTGCGTTAAGCTTTGGATAATCCTGTAAAGTATCTGCTACAGCTTTCATGATGAAAGGAAGATAAGTTAAATGAGGGCCAACTTCTTCTTTCTCTCTTTCACGCATCTCCTTGAGTTCAGTCAGGTCTGCTTTCTCAACATGGGTTACATGTGGTGCCGTGAATCTTGACTCGCTCATTTTCTCAGCAGTCTTCTTCTTCACACCAGACATCTCAATTCTTTCAACATGTTCATCCTCTTGAACTGAGTGGTCGTCTCTGGTCTCCTTATTTTTGTATTGTGTATCCTGAGACTTTTCTCTAGTTTTCTCTGGCTGTTTCTCAGTCTCTGACTCTTCTATTTCTTCCTCAAATTCAAGGATATCCTGTCTCGTGATTTTACCTCCTCTACCGGAGCCTTCAACCTTTGAAATATCTATGCCTTCCCTACGTGCAAGTTTCCGGACTGAAGGTGTTGCCTTGATTTCTCCAGTTCCTGAATCTTTCTTTGATTCTACTGATGTTTCCGATTTGTCTTCAGAATCTTGTTCTGGGTTAAATTCTTCAAGATCTTCTTCAGTTATTCTTTCACCTGTCTTGATTGATGCTAGTTCTATGCCGGCCTCTTCTGCTCTTTTTCTGACTTTTGGAAGTGCTAGAACATCTTCTGAACTTGAATAACTTCCTGATACGCTTTTTTCTTGTTCCTGAACTTCTTCTGTTTCTGTCTCTGTATTGTTTTCTTCTTGTTCTTCATCTGTTTGGAGTTCCATTATTACTTCTCCAACTTCTACTTGGTCTCCGGGCTCTGCTTTAAGCTCCTCTACTATCCCGTCCGTAGGTGATGGTATTTCTACTACTGCTTTGTCTGTCTCCGCTTCCCCGACAACTTGGTCTTCCTCTATTTCTTCTCCTTCTTCTACTTTCCAGTCCAGGAATTTTCCTTCTGTAACTCCTTCTCCGGTGTCAGGGAACTCAAATTTGATTTTTTAACCACCTAGAAGTCCAGAACTCTTTCAAGTCCTTTTACTGCGCGTTTCTTGTTAGGCATGTAGAAATCCTCCAAAGTGTAAAGCGGGTAAGGTACGTCTGGAGCTGTAACACGTTCCACAGGAGCCTCTATACTTAGAATTGCGTTTTCCTGTATTCTTGTCGCAATCTCTGCCCCGAAACCAGCACTTTTCGGTGCTTCATGGAGAATCATGGCTCTACCTGTTTTCTCTACAGATTCAATTAAGGTATCAAAGTCTGTTGGGTAGATAGTTCTGAGATCTATTATTTCAACAGATGCATCTATCTCATCTGCTGCATCCTCTGCCACAGGAACCATAGCTCCCCATGCTACCAGAGTTACATCTTCTCCTTCCTGTACTACACGAGATTTCTCAAGTTCAACCTCCTTATCCCGGTCAACCTCCTCCTTGAAAGCTCTATACGTTTTCTTAGGCTCTAAAAATACTACAGGGTCATCAAGCTGGATGGATTTCCTCAACAGTGAGTAAGTGTCCTGAGGTGTACTTGGTATAACGACGTGAAGTCCTTCTGCATGTGCGAAGAAAGCCTCTGGACTTTCCTGATGGTGCTCCAAGGCGTTTATGCCTCCGCCATAAGGAGCTCTTACCGTAAGAGGTACATTATAGTCTCCACGACTCCTGATCCTGAAACGTGCTGCATGTTCTTTGATTTGGTGGAAAGCAAGGTACGAGAAACCTGAGAACTGCATCTCAATCACTGGTCTGAACCCGTACAGGCTCATTCCTATAGCTGTACCTGCAATACCTGACTCAGCTAAAGGACTGGAGAAACATCTTTCCTCGCCAAACTTTTTCTGCAATCCTTCTGTAGCTCTGAAAACTCCCCCGTCTTCCCCAACGTCTTCTCCATAAGCTACAACATCTTCATCTGCTTCCATCTCATCTTCGATAGCTGCGTTCACAGCCTCCACAATATTCATTTTTTCACTCATTATCGATCACCTCCCTTTAATCTTCTATACGTATATACTGATATAGAGCCGATTAGAATCCAAATTATGGTGTTTACTACAAAACCAGTCCAAAATATCGTGTAAGACGGTTCTGCAGGTACTTTTGAAATGCTTTTGAAGTTATACTCTGCCACAAAAACTGCTGCAGGGATTCCGTAAGACGCGAAAGGTTCTTTGAATATTATTGGGTTAGGTATTAAATTAGAAACAAGGTAGGCTACCCCTAGAACTACAGAATCTTTTTTAGGATTCTTCATTCTTTTAGCTAGATTGTCTAAATCCACTATTTCTGCACCTCTTCTTTGAGATGTTCTTTTTCTTTCTGCAACAGGTCAGGCATTTCATCGTAGACATAGTCAAATAGTTCGTCAAACTCTGGATCATCTGCATTGAGAGCTTTTTCGGCTGCTTCATCAACTTTTTCCTCTGCTTCTTCTTCAAAGTTCTCAAGCTCCTCGTTCCAGATACCATGTTGTTTAAGATACTCTCTGAAACGCTTTAACGGGTCTTTTTTCTTCCATTTTTCTACTTCTTCTTGATCTCTGTACCTTGTCGAGTCATCGGAAGTAGTATGATCTTCAAGCCTGTAGGTCTCAGCTTCAATTAGAACTGGTTCGCCTTTCCTGGCTTTTTCCAGTGCTTCTTCGACTGCCTTAATTACTGCAATTATATCGTTTCCATCAACCTGTATTCCGTCTATTCCGTGAGCCAGGGCTTTTTGCGCTATTGTCTCAGACTTAGTTTGCTTTTCTCTTGACATACTTATTGCATACTGATTATTCTGTACAAAGAAAATAGAATGTGCGTCATAAACTCCTGAAAAATTCATTGCTTCATGAAAATCTCCTTGAGATGTGCTTCCATCCCCTGTAAAACCTAGAACTGCTTTGTCATGATTTTTCTTTTCCATAGCCATACCTATACCCGCTAAATGCTGGTTTTGAGTCCCAACAGGAATTGCAACAGGTAAAGTGTTCAGTTCACTTAGTTCTGATTGGCCATTTGCATCTCCCATCCACCTAAGGAAGATCTGGTCAAGAGGTGCTCCACGCATGATAAATGCTGCAGTCTCTCTAAAGCTAGGAACCATCCAGTCGTCATCTCCAAGGGCAAACATTGAACCTATCTGGCAAGCCTCCTGTCCTTTGTGGGGTGCATATGTAGAAATATCTCCTCTTCTCTGAAGACTGAAGGCTTTTTCGTCAAACTTTCTTGCAATCATCATTTTACGGTAAAGTTCTCTGTATTCCTCCTCTTCAACCCATGGGAAATCTTCGTCATCGTCGGTATCCATTACTTCGATTCGTTGGATAGAACCAGAATATACCTCTTTTCGAACCATCAATAATGGGAAAAAGGCATCAGCTCGTATATAAAAAATCGTTTGCGACCTTATAGTGAATTCAACAACCTAAATAACCAGCCTCTATAATAGTCTTCTATGGTTTTCGAGCAAATGTTTAATCCTTCTGAAATAGCGGTCATCGGAGCTTCAAGACATGAAGGAAAGACAGGTCATGAAGTGTTTGACAACCTTCTCCATGATTTTGAAGGAGAGGTATATCCCGTGAATCCAAAGGCTGATGAAGTTGAAGGGAGAAAAGCGGTTGATGAGGTTAAAGAAGGAACAGACTTAGCAGTAATTGTAGTTCCTGCAGATATAGTACCTACCATCTTGAAGGATTGCGGTGAAAAGAATGTCGGAGCTGCAATTATAATCTCTGCAGGCTTCTCAGAAACAGGAAATGAAAGCCTTGAATCGGAAGTAAGATACATAGCAGAAGAAAACGATATAGATCTTCTAGGACCAAACGTACTAGGCTTAATCAATACTGAAAACTCTATGAATGCTAGCTTCGCTTCTAAACTACCTGATAAAGGAGACATTTCTTTTATGTCTCAGAGTGGAGCTTTTTGCACAGCTATACTGGATTATGCAGAAGCAGAAAATATCGGTTTTCATAACTTTGTGTCTCTAGGAAATAAAGCAGGTATTAATGAAGTTGACCTTCTGAAAAAGTGGAGAGAAGATGATACTGAAGTGATTCTAGGCTATACTGAAGGAATAGAAGACGGAAGAGAATTCATGGAAGAAGCAAGGAAAACTTCCAAGGAAAAACCAATAATACTCGTAAAATCAGGTAGAACAGAGAGTGGTGGTGAAGCCGCATCTTCTCACACAGGAAGCATAGCAGGCAATATGGATGCTTATAGGGCAGCATTCCATCAGACAGGTATCATAGAAGCTGAATCATCTAGAGAACTTCTGCAGTATGGCAGGAACTTTTCCAGCCAACCGCTTCCTGAGGGAAAAAACGTGGCGGTAGTAACGAATGCAGGAGGTCCGGGAGTCATTACTTCCGATGAGATCTCCGAAAGAGGACTCAAACTTGCAAAACTATCTAGTAAAACGCTTGAAGGTTTGGAGAAGTCGATGCCGGATGAATTCACAGCTGCAAACCCTGTAGATGTTATAGGAGATGCAGGTCACAGAAGATACGAAGAAGCGATTGAAAAGGTTGCTGAAGATGAAGAAATAGACTCAATAATTGTTTTACTAACACCACAGGCAAATACAGAGATCGAAAAAACTGCCAAAGTAATAGCAAACGCAGCGGAAAAATACGATAAACCTGTCATGCCATGCTTCATGGGGGAGGCAGACGTGGAAAAAGGAATTAATATTCTCTCAAAGATGGATATACCGGTCTTTAAAGATCCTAAAGACGCTGTCAAAACCTTGAAAGTAATGAATAAATACAGAGTATTTCTTGAAACTGATGAAGAGTTTAATGAGCCTGAAGTAGATGAAGAGGATATAGGTGGTGTTTTAGAAGGTCTTGAATGTTTTGAAGATCAGAGAAGACTTCTTGAAGAGTATAGTCTAAACGTCTCTATGACAGAGATCGCGGAAGGGCCTCAGAACGCTGTTGAAAAAGCATCCCAAATAGGATACCCTGTTGTCCTGAAGGTTAATTCTCCGGATATAAACCATAAAACAGATATTGGGGCAGTCAAAACAGGGCTTGAGACACGCAAAGAAGTCGAGGATGCATTCAATGAAATAATAGACAATGTCTACAAGGAAAGACCAGACGCAGAAATCAAAGGACTAAAAGTACAGGAACAGATAGATGGAGTTGAAGTAGCATTAGGAGTAAAAGACGATCTACAATTCGGCCCTGTAGTAATGGTTGGACTAGGAGGAATATACGTAGAAGCACTAAAAGACGTATCATTCGGTATCCCTCCAATAAGTGAACAACAAGCAGAACACATGATAGAAACACTACAATCTCACGAAATATTTGAAGGAATGAGAGGAAACCAACAAATAAAAGAACCAGTAAAACAAGCTATAGTAGCTCTAGGAAGACTAGCTCTCGATAACTACGAAAAAATCAGTTCTCTAGAAATAAACCCTCTAATAGTCACAGAACAAAACGCCTACGTCTCAGACATCAACCTAGCACTGAAAGAAGAATAAGGACAGGAAAAAATTATTTTGATTGGTTGGGGCTTAAGAACAAAAGTATAGGTCTCTTCAAACAATTTTTATGAACAAGTTCAAGGATCGGATGAGTAAAGCTCAGGATAAGATGCAGGAAAATGATGTTGATTACGTGTTTTTGACACCTGATTCAAATATGTACTATGTTTCAGGTTATGAAGGCGAGATACATGAAAGACATTTCTTCCTCGTTATTTCTCAAAGCCAAAGTTTTTTCTTCGTCCCTGACCTGTATGAGGAGCAGGTAAGAGATGATACGTGGATTAAAGATGTCAGGACTTGGAGTGACTCCGAAAACCCTCGCAAAGAACTAGGAGAAATACTTAACGGTTCAAATTCTGGTAAAGTACTTGTTTCAGAGCAGATGCAGGCAAGATTCCTCCTCGATCTAAAGAAAATATTCTCCGAGGCAGACTTTGAATTGG
>Ga0102939_1000850_pt1 | contig 11304 bp, 9 predicted proteins | sample SalPon2_B_H2O_MG_FD_78214 | JGI IMG/M metagenome (GOLD analysis project Ga0102939, IMG submission 78214) | Salt pond water microbial communities from South San Francisco under conditions of wetland restoration - Salt Pond MetaG R2_B_H2O_MG | ecosystem: Environmental > Aquatic > Non-marine Saline... | reverse complement strand
GGTGAGGCCGGGTGGCTTAGCTGGACATAGCGCCGCACTCATAGGGTTCGGAGATTCGGTGCGGTGACGCCTTGGAAGCGTCCGCGTCCTTCCCGTGGCTCCGCCGAGCCTCGGACCTGGGACATGCGGAGATCGTGGGTTCGGAGCCCACCCCGGCCACTGTTACCTCACTCCCCCGAGCGACGAGCCGCGGCACCCGGGTCGAAACGCCTACGGGTCCCGGCCGCGACGGCGACCGTATGCAAGCGCGTGACCTGATGGAGACCAACGTGGAGACGGTCGCCCCCGACGACGACGTGGCGGACGCGTTCAGGAAGTTCGCCCGCTACCCGTTCAGCGGGTTCCCCGTCGTCGACGAGGACGACCGCGTGGTCGGCGTCGTCACCGAGTCCGACCTCGTCGACCTGTTCGAACCGGAGGACGAGACCCTGTGGATCCCGATCGGACTCCCGCCGTTCGTCGACACCCTCACCTACCAGGTGAAGGCGCCGTGGGCCGACCTCGACCTGGGCGTCGACATGGTCCGGAACGCCGACCGACCCGTCTCCGACGTGATGAGCGCGGACGTGGCGACGGTGACGCCCGACGCCGACGTCGACGTGGTGCTCGGTCTGCTCGCCGGCGACGACCCCGACATCAACCGCGTCCCCGTCGTCGACGACGAGGGGCGTATCGTCGGGATAATCGCGCGTCAGGACGTGATCCGCGCGTTCCGCGACGAGCGGAGAGACTGAGCACGGCGCGGAAGCGGGGCCGCCGCCGGTCGGACGGCTCCCGACGCGAGCGGGGTCGGTCTCGCGGCGCTCCGGTCGAGCGACGGGCGAACACTGCAGTCGCACGCCGCAGACGCGCCGGGGCGGAGCGGTTCGCGCGTTTTGCCGGTAGCAAACGAACGAGGAGCGAAGGTGATTTTACCCGAACGTTCGAAGGCGGAATATGGAATCCGTCCCTCCTTCAGAACGCGTCGTCCGAGAACTATCGGACGCCAAGGGGGTAGATCAGGAGCGTATCGATCCCCTGTACAACACCGTCGATCCGGACGCGTTGGACGCCATATTCCGCGACCTGCCCGACGGGCCGAGGCGCGTCGGGGGCAGGGTCGAATTCACCCACGAGGGGTACGACGTGACCGTGCGGGCCGACGGCGGCGTGTCGGTGGACAAGTAGTTCGCGGCGACCGACGCGCCTCGGTGACGGTCGCGGCCGGCTCCGGAGCGCGTCCCGTCGTTTCCGCGGCCCTCCACGCGGCGCGTCGTCTGCGCGGGATCGACGGTCGCCGGTCTGAGACCCGAACTCGCGGTCGGATCGGTCGCCGGAGGGGATTCTCGTCGTCACTCCTCCAGTATCGTCGAGCCCCGGCCGATCCGGCTCTGGTAGGCGCGGGCGTCGATGCCGGCGTCGGCGAAGGCGTCCAGCATCGCGGCGGCGACGCCCCGCCGGTGCCCCTCGCGGCAGACGGCGATGATCGCGGGACCGGCGCCGCTGACCGTGACGCCCGCGGCGCCGGCGTCGAAGGCGGCGGCGCGCACGTCGTCGTAGCCGGTGATCAGTCGCGCTCGCTCGGGCGTGACGACGGGGTCGGACATGCCGGCGCCGACGAGGTCGGGGTCGGAGCGGCACATGCCGATCGCGAGCGTGGCCGCGTTGCCCACGGTCTCCACGAGGTCCTCCATGGGCGCGGAGTCGGGGACGACTCGGCGCGCGTCGCGGGTGGAGACCGCGATGTCGGGGAGACAGACGACGAGGGGGACGGCCGCGTCGACCGAGTGCGTGCCGTCCTGCGTCGTCACCGTGAACCCGCCGAGGATCGAGGGCGCGACGTTGTCCGAGTGGGCGACGCCGGAGACGACGGCCTCCCCCTCGGCGGCGACCGGGACCAGCTCGGACCGGGAGAGCCCGCGGTCGTACAGCTCGTTGAGCGCGACGGCGGCGCCCGCGGCGCTGGCGGCCGACGAGCCGAGCCCGGAGGCCGGGCGGACGCCCTTGTCGATGTGGATGCGCGCGGGCGCGTCGAGGGCCTCGACGACCGCGCCGACGGTGTTCTTCTTCGGGTCTTCGGGGATGTACTGCGCGCCCACCCCGGTGACCTCGATCGTCGTCTCCGCCGCCTTCTCGACGGTGACGACGTCCGCCGGCCGCGTGAGGGCCGCGCCGAACACGTCGAACCCGCTACCGAGGTTCGCGCTCGTCGCGGGTGCCCGTACCGTAACCATGGCGGTGAGTGTGTCCCGGGGTGCAAAAAGGAGCGGGATCGAGCAACGGCGGGCGGGAACGACGGGCGGCGATGGGGAGCCGATCGAGCCCTCAGGCTGGGGAGCGAAGGGCGGTGAAGAAGAACGGGCGGGGCGTCGCGCGCGCCGGTCAGCTGTCGGCCATCGTCCACAGCAGCGTCCCGATGAGGATGAGCGGGATGCCGATCAGGATGTACGTTTTGGGCATCGTCGTGTACGGCGCGACGAGGAAAATCAGCCCGAAGCCGCCGAAGACGGCGGCGATCAATCGCTGGGACTTCAGCGGCACGGCTCCGAGGAGCGAGACGATGAACCCGAGCAGTATGACGTGCCCGAGATGGTAGTCGAGCAGGAACGTGTCGATAGCCAGCGGCGAGAGCATTCTTGTCCGAAGGTCCGGGGGATTCGCGCATTAAAGTTCCGTTTCTCGCGAGACCGACGGGACCGCCGCCCCCGCGTTCCCACCGCTCCTTATAAGCGTCGGGGTGAAACTGAGGATCGTGCGACTCGTTCAAGTCATGATCCCGGCGGGGAAACGCGCAGCGGTGATCCGCGCGCTCGACGACGAGGGGGTTGACTACGTCGTCACCGACGAGACGAGCGGGCGCAAGTACACCGCGGTCGCGACGTTCCCGCTTCCCACCGCCGCGGTCGAACCCGTCTTGGACCGCCTCCGCGAGGCGGGGATCGACGAGCGGACGTACACCGTCATCGTCGCCGCCGAGACCGTCATCTCTCGCCGGTTCGAGGCGCTCGAAGCCGAGTACGAAGACGACGCCGAGCGGGCCAGCGACCGGATCTCCCGCGAGGAGCTGCAGGCGAAGGCCGACGACCTGGCGTCCGGGCTCGGTACGTACGTGCTGATGACGGTGATATCGGCGGTGATCGCGACCGCCGGGCTCCTGCTCGACTCGCCGGCGACCGTGGTCGGATCGATGGTGATCGCCCCCCTGATCGGCCCGGCGATGTCCGCCGCGATCGGCACCGTCGTCGACGACGAGGAGATGTTCCGACGCGGCGCGCGGATGCAGGTGATCGGGGTCGTCGTCGCGGTCGCGTCGGCGACGCTGTTCGCGTTCGCGTTGCGGACTCTCGCGTTCGTTCCCCCCGGTATCGACCCGCTCGAACTCGCGGAGGTGTCGGAGCGGCTCGCGCCGAACGTCCTGGTGCTCGTCGTGGCGATCGGCGCCGGGATCGCCGGGATCGTCTCGCTGATGACCGGCGTCTCCGCGACGCTCGTCGGCGTGATGATCGCGGTGGCGCTCATCCCCCCGGCCGCCGCGGTCGGGATCGGGATCGCCTTTCGGATCCCGCGGCTCGTGCTCGGCGCGGGCGTGATCGTCGCAGTGAACGTCCTCTCGATCAACCTCTCCGCGCTGGTGATGCTGTGGTACGAGGGGTACCGTCCGCAGCGGTGGTTCCGCGAGGACGAAGCGCGCGCGGCGTTGTTGAAGCGCGTCGCGGTCCTCGTCGCCGCCATCGCGGTGTTGTCGGTGTTCCTCGGCGGCGTCACCTACGACTCGTACGTCGCCTCGACGACCGAGTCCGACATCCGGACCGCCGCCGGCGACGAGCTGGCCGCGATAGACTCGGAGATGGAGCTGATCGAACTGGAGGTCGAGCGCGGCGGGAACGTGCCACCGCTCGACACCGAACGCGTGGTGATCACCGTCGGAGCGCCGCCGGGCGTCGGCGCGGAGGGTGTCGCCGAGGCGCTCGACCGTCGGATCGAGGCGACGATCGGCGAGGAGGTCCAAATCGAGGTGCGGCTCATGACGATCGAACGCGCCTGAGACGGTCGCCGCCCCACTTCGAACGGGAACGGCGTTCAAGCCCCAATTCATCCGATTATTTCTCGACGTTCGGCGTAAAACGGGGAGATCGGCAGTTTTTCTGCCGCACGTCGAAAGAGAAAGTGCTTTTCACGCCGGCTGTCGAGTCACGGAACAGTGACCGACTCGACACGTCCCGACGACGGCTCGATGCGCGAGGTCGTCGAGCGCTCCCGGAGCGGAGCGCCGGCGGTCGGCGAAGCGGTCCGGGACCGGTTCTCCTCCGACGAGGTGTTCCAGCGGATCGTCGCCGCCGCGGACGAGGAGGTGACCTCCGGCGGCCGCGAGCTCTTCTTCAGCGGCGTCGCCGCGGGGCTGGCGATCACGATCACGTTCATGCTGTACGCCTCGCTGTCGGCGGCGACCGACGGCCACCCCATCCTGAGCGTCCTGCTGTACCCGCTCGGGTTCGTCTACATCATCATCGGGGGGTACCAGCTGTACACGGAGAACACGCTGCCGCCCGTCGCGCTGACGCTCGAACGGCTCGCCAGCCTACCGACGCTGCTGCGGCACTGGACCATCGTCCTCGCCGGGAACTTCACCGGCGGGGCGTTCGGCGCCGTCGTGCTCTCGTACGGCGGCGTCTTCAGCGGCGACACCGTCGACGCCGCCATCTACATCTCGAGCGGCGGGCTGGCCGTCGGCTTCTGGCCGCTCTTCTTCAAGGCCGCGATGGCGGGGCTGATCGTCGCCGGCGTCGTCTGGGTCGGGTTCGCCTCCACGAACTCCGTCACCCGGCTGATCGTCGTCTACCTCGCGTTCCTCGCCATCCCGCTCGGCGACCTCTACCACGTCGTGGTCTCGTTCACCGAGGTGCTCTACCTGCTGTTCGCGCAGAGCCTCGGCCTCTACACCGGTGGGATCACCCTCGTCGGCGGACTCGGCGGCTTCGTCCTGCCGGTCCTGCTCGGGAACACGATCGGCGGGGTGGTGCTCGTCACGCTGGTGAACTACTTCCAGACCAGCGAGGAGCGGCTCGAGGAGGCGCGCTTCGAGGGGATGACCCGGCGGCTGACGGTGCCCGAGTGGGTGCTGGGCCGGGCCGCGGGGCGCTCGTACGTCCCGATTCTGGACGCCACGGAGGCGACGCTGTTCGCCAGCGAGGGCCACCGGATCATGGTTCCGATCACGAACCCGCGGACCGACGGACCGATCGTCGAGCTCGCGAGCCGGCTCGCCAGCGACCACGAGGACGGGCTCGTCCACATCGTCCACGTCGTGCAGGCGCCGGAGCGGATGTCGCTGTCGGCCGGCGCGGGGCGGATCGCCGACGTCTCCGAGGAGGGGATGTCGGGGCTCCGCGAGACCGCCGAGGGGTACGACGTCGACGTCTCGGCGTCGACCGTCGTCTCGCACCGCTCGTTCGAGGAGGTGTTCAACATGGCGCGACGGACCCGTCCGGACGCCGTGCTGATGGGGTGGGGCGAGGACCAACTCTGGAACGCCGCGCGCGCCGAGCGTCCGATCGACGAGCTCACCAACCAGCTCCCCTGCGACTTCCTCATCCTGAGCGAGAGCGACCTCGACACCTCGCGGGTCCTCCTCCCGACCTCCGGGGGCCCGGACTCGGCGCTCGGCGCGGAGGTCGCCGGCGTGCTCTCTCGGACCGCCGGCGCCGAGGTGTCGCTGCTACACGTCGTCGACGGACCGGAAGACCGCGCCGCCGGAGAGGGGTTCCTCGCGAACTGGGCGGCGGAAAACGCCCTCGACGACGCGCGGCGGATCGTCGACACCGGCGGCGACGTCGAGGCCGCGATCGCGCGCGAGGCCGCGGACAACACGCTCGTCATCATCGGCGCCACGGAGAAGGGCCTGCTCTCCAGGCTCGTCTCGAACTCCCTGCACTTGGACGTGATCCACGACGTCGACTGTTCGGTGCTGCTCGCCGAGCGCCCCAGCAGCCGCTCGATCCGCGAGCGCCTGTTCGGGTCGGGACGCCGGGTCACCGGCCCGCCGAACGGGGGCGTGGAGCGCGACCCCGACGCGTCGCAGGGCGCCGCGCTCTCAGGCCCCGACGACTCGGGGCCGATCCCGGAACTCACGCGGTCGGACGAGGAGACGGACCCGACCGTCGCGGACGAGTCGGCCGACGAGCCGGGGGAGCCGGCGGTTATCACCGATCACGAGGACCCGACCGACGAGGAGTCGGACGCGGACGGGACGGCCGGTGGCGAGGCGGACGGGGAGCCGCCCGAGCGGTCGGTCGTGACCGATCACGACGGACCGGGTGAGGAGGGGGCGGACGACGCCGGAACCGAGGCGGACACCGAAGGGAACGACCGCGTCGACGGCGACTCCGAGGACGCGGCGTAAGCGGCGCCGGCCCGCGGATCGACGCCGTTGGCTCGCGCGACGGCCGATGACGCAAACGGTTCTTTGTCTCACCGGCGATTTATTGTCGACCCGAAGCGACGTGTCGGACATGGACCGGAGACTGACGGCCGCGGCGGGAATCGCGCTGCTCGTCGCCCTGGCGGGCTGTGCGGGGATCGCCGGCACGACCGACGACATCGGCGCCGAGACGGACGCGGCGTCGGGCGACCAACCGGCGCTGGAACGGAGCATCGAAGTCACCGCGAGCGGCGAGGCCACGGCCGAGCCGGACCGCGCCACGATCCGCGTGGCGGTGACCGCGACCGGCGACAGCTCGGCCGCCGTCCGAGACGACCTCGCCGCCGCGGACGAGTCGCTCCGCGCGGCCCTCACCGACTGGGGCGTCGACGAGGACGACATCCGGACCGACCAGTACGACGTCCGCGAGTCGTACGAGACGAGGGAGAACCCGAACCGGACGACGTATCAGGGCGTCCACCGGTACGCGGTCACGATCGGCGACGTGGACGCGGTCGGTGAGGTGATCGACGTCGCGGTGGACGCCGGCGCCAACGAGGTGCAGCGGATCGAGTTCGGCCTGAGCGAGGAGCGCGAGCGCGAGGTTCGCGCGGCGGCGATCGAGAACGCGATGGCGAACGCCGACGGCGACGCGGCCGTGCTCGCGAACGCGAGCGGGCTCGAGGTCACCGGCGCGTACCGCGTCTCCACCGCCGACTCCGGCGTGACGCCGTACCGCGTCGCCGAGACCGCGGCCGCGGACGCGAGCGGCGGTGCCGCCTCGACCGGGATCGAGACCGGCGACGTGACCGTCAGGGTCAGCGTCAACGTCCTGTACGGCGCCGCACAGGCTTGAGACGCCGTCGGGACGGAATCGTTTCTGTTTTCAGAGCAATCACGCGCGACCGCGGACGAGTTCGGACGCCGGCCGCCGCCGCGTCCGCTCGCAGTTCGTCCGTCACTGACCGCGGGCGGGACGTCGCCGAATCACGCGACCCGACCCCCGCGAGACCCGCCTTCGTCGACGGTAGCGCGGGGTCACTGTGAGAGTCGCTTCGTTCGGTTCGGATTTCGAGACAGTACGTAGTTCGGTGATCTATATATGAGTGGTTACCGATAGGTACATACGGTTTCGTTCGAATCGTACCAGTATGTCGGACGATTACATACCAGAGGGAATCGACCGTCGTAAAATGCTCAAAGGAACCGCGGCCGCGGGCCTGATCGGCATCGCAGGCTGTTCGGGCGACGGGGGCGACGGCAGTGACGGCAGTGACGGGTCCGACGGCAGTGACGGGTCCGACGGCGACGACGGGATGGACGGCGACGACGGGTCCGACGGCGGCGACGCCGAGACGCGCCTGAGCTGGCACGCGGGCGGAACCGGCGGGACCTACTTCCCGCTCTCGAACGAGTTCAAGACGATCGTCGAGGCCAACACGGACTTCTCGCTGAACGTCCAGTCCACGGGCGCGAGCGTCGAGAACGTCGGCAGCCTCGCCGACGGCTCGGCCGACTTCGCGCTGATCCAGAACGACGTCGCGTCGTTCGCGAAGAACGGGACAGGCATCGACGCCTTCCAGGACAACCCGATCGACAGCCTGCAGGGCGTCGCGACGCTGTACCCGGAGACGATCACGCTGGTCACGCTGGCGGGGAACGACATCTCCTCGGTCAGCGACCTCAGCGGCGCGACGATCAACACCGGCGACCTCGGCTCGGGGACGCAGGTCAACGCGAACCAGATCCTGGAGTCGCTCGGCATCAGCGACTACAACGAGCAGAACGCCGGCTTCTCGCAGGCGTCCGAACAGCTCGCTAACGGCGACATCGACGCGGCCTTCGTCGTCGGCGGCTGGCCGGTCGGTGCGATCGAAGACCTCGCGAACACGAACGACGTCCAGATCGTCCCGATCGCCGGCGACGACCGCGAGGCCGTCAAGGCGGACGCCTCCTGGTTCGCGAACGACACCATCCCCGCCGGCACGTACACCGGCGTCGACGAGGCCGTCGAGACCGTCGCCGTGCAGGCGATGATCGCGACGAACTCCGAGGTCCCGGCCGACACCGTCGAGACGGTCACCGCGGCCATCTTCGACAACCTCGGCGAGCTCTCGATCAAGACCGACTTCATCACCGTCGACAGCGCGCAGGACGGGATGTCCATCGAACTCCACGAGGGCGCCGCGGCCTACTTCGACGCCTAAGCGCTCCGAGGACGCCCCGAACGCCGGGTACCCGCACGGACCGACGGCCGAGCGGGACCGGCGCTTCCGAGAGAGGCACACATCTCGGTCGCGGGTCGGCGCTCCGGAGGGCCGCCCGCGCACTTCGAACGAAAACTGCTTCACGACGCCCGAACTCATCGCTATAAGAACCACCCAAATACATGGGCCACCCTTTTCAGCGGAACGTCGGTGCGGCGCTCCTCGCGCTCGCGGTGCTCGGATTCGTCGTCGTCGCGGTGACCGCTCCGATCGGATCCGTCCTCGTCGTCGAGGACGTCGAGACGGGCGAGCGGTACGTCGCGGAGCCGGTGAACGACGGGAGCACGGTCGCGCTCGAGTACATGCACAGCGTCGAGAAGTCCCGGGTGTACGACGAGTACCGCGTCGAGGGACGGACGCTCGTGAACACGCGGATGGAGTTCGAGTCCTACGGATGGGGGCTCCCCGCACGAGTCAACGTCACGAACGTGAACGGGACCCTGGTGTACGATCCCGCGGAGCCGATAACGGAGCTCGAACGGCTCTCCATCTCGCCGGGGGAAATCGCCGGCCACACGCTGATCGTTGACGAACGGCAGTACGACCTCGTCGAAGTAAGCGACGGCAACGACGTGACGATGCACATCGAACGACGGTCGCTCTTGGAGATGATCCTATGACCACCACCAACGGAAACGACGGCGGTATCGACGACCCGAACGACGGCGGCTCGGGGGGACCACCTCCCGGTGGCTCCGCCGACGGCACGGGCGCCGGCGATCCGCCGGACGACGTGGACGACGAACAGCTCTCCCGCGAAGAGGCCGACGAGCTGATTCAGGAGATCGAACGCCGCCGCTCGCTGCAGGGGATCGCCGCGGTGGCGGTCGCCGCGATCGGGATCATGTTCTCGGTCTTTCAGCTGTTCCTCGCCGCGCGGAGCTTCACGTTCGAGGTCTGGCTTCCGACCGTCGAGATCGCGGGTATCTCCCTCAGCCCGGTGCAGATCTCGCTCCAACTCCTGCAGGCGAACGCGATCCACGTCGCCTTCGCGCTCGTGCTCACCTTCCTGCTGTTCCCGGTGAGCACCGGGGACGGGATCGTCACTACGAACTTCGGTCGGATCGTGCCGGCGGCGGCACAGCGGCTCGGTGACCGGAATCCGGTGACGCGGGCGCTCGAACGGGTTCGAGCCGGCGTCCGCTGGGCGGCCCTCGATCCCGACCGCGACCGGGTGACGCCGGTCGACGTGCTGTTCATCGTCATGGCGTTCCTGTCGGCGTTCTACTTCCTCACGGAGTTCGCCGAGATCCAGAACATGCGCGTCTTCGGCGTCGACTCGGGACGACCGGTCACCGAGGTGTACGCGTTCCTCCAGCCGGTGCTCGGCGGGATTCCGTTCGTCAGCGAGTACTCGTACGCGATGATTCTGGGCGCGCTCGGCGTCCTGCTCGTGCTCGAGGCCACTCGCCGGACGCTCGGCCTCCCGCTGATGATCATCGTCGCGACCTTCATCGTCTACGCCCGCTGGGGGTACCTCATCAGCACGAGCACGCCGTTCATCGGACTGCTCGCGATCCCGGAACTCACCTGGCCGGACATCGTGCAGAACCTCTGGTACAACACCGAGAACGGGGTGTTCGGCATTCCGGTGACGGTGTCGGTGAGCTTCATCTACATCTTCATCCTGTTCGGCTCGTTCCTCGAGATGAGCGGGGCCGGCCAGTGGTTCATCGACCTCGCGTACGCGGTCACCGGCGCCCGGAAGGGCGGCCCGGCGAAGGCGAGCATCCTCGCCAGCGGCTTCATGGGAACGATCTCGGGCTCGTCGATCGCGAACACCGTCACGACCGGCGCGTTCACGATCCCGCTGATGAAACGGTCGGGTTACGACCCCGAGTTCTCGGGCGCCGTCGAGGCGTCGGCGTCCTCCGGGGGGCAGATCCTCCCGCCCGTGATGGGAGCGGCCGCCTTCCTGATGGTGCAGTACACGGCGACGCCGTTCGCCGACATCATCATCATCGCGACCATCCCCGCCATCGTCTTCTTCTTCGGCGTCTGGGTGATGGTCCACCTCAAGGCGGTCGAGGAGGGCATCGGCGGCGTCTCCGGCGAGGACACGGTCGGCCTCTGGGGCCATCTCAAGCGCGGCTGGTTCTACCTGGTTCCGATCGGGCTCCTCCTGTACTACCTCATCATCGAGCGGCTCTCGGTCTCCCGGTCGGCGTGGTTCACGCTCGTGGCGCTCGTCGGGCTGATCGCGCTCGTCTCGGCGTACAGCGAGGAGACGCGGGTGCGTCTCGCCGCCATCTTCGCCGCCGTCGTCGGCGTCGAGGTCGCGAGCCATATGGTGGCCGGCGTGAACGTCGTCGGCCTCCTGACCGGATCCGGCGGCGCGGGACTGCCGATCGGGCAGGCGTTCACCGCGATACTCGCCGGGATCGAGTGGTACGCCATGCTCGCCGGAGCGATCACGCTCCTGTCGAAGCCCGACCTCGACGCCTCGCTGCTCGATCTCAACCCCTCGGTCCGGGACACCGCCGAGACGATCGGCGACCGGACCGGTCGGGACTTAGAGGACAACCAACCGTTCAAGCTCGCCACCTTCGTCGTCACGTCGATGGAGCAGGGCGCGCGCACCGCGGTCCCGGTCGTGGTCGCGGTCGCGGCCGCGGGGATCATCCCCGGCGTCATCAGCGT
>Ga0102939_1000849_pt1 | contig 11314 bp, 10 predicted proteins | sample SalPon2_B_H2O_MG_FD_78214 | JGI IMG/M metagenome (GOLD analysis project Ga0102939, IMG submission 78214) | Salt pond water microbial communities from South San Francisco under conditions of wetland restoration - Salt Pond MetaG R2_B_H2O_MG | ecosystem: Environmental > Aquatic > Non-marine Saline... | reverse complement strand
GCCGGACTCTTTCACCAGCTCCGTGATCGCGCTCGCGCCGCCGCGGTCGTAGTTGCCGTGGATGTTGTCCGCCTCGTCCAAGACGACGAGCTGGCGCGAGGCCGTGTCGCCCCCGGCTGCGCCGCCGCCGGAGGCGCTCCCCGAGAGGGTGGCGTTCATCGCGGCCCGCCCGGCGAACCGCTCGATCACGTCGGCGGTCCGCTGGTCGGAGGCGTTGAGTTCGACCGTCTCCCACCCCATATCGTTGGCGAGGGCGTGGGCTGCGGAGGTTTTGCCGACCCCCGGCGAGCCGTGAAGGACGACCGCCTCGCGGTGGTCGTCCCACGAGTCGGCCCACTCCTGAAGGGCGTCGCGGGCCTTGTTGTTGCCCCGAAGCTCCGAGAGGCTTCGCGGACGATAGGTTTCGGTCCAGTCCACCATTACTGGCACAAGGTCGGTCCGGTGCTTAGTGGTTGCGAAGCCGTCGACCGGCTCACCACCCCGTCGGCTGTGAACCCGGTATCTGCAACTCAGTCCGTCTAACAAATGGGGCGGTTAATCACACGATGTGGGGTACAAATGCCGTTTAAAAATTGTTTTCACAGCACTAACGGCAGAAACTTTTTGATTACCCGACACTGCTCGGAGGTATGCATCCCTCCTCGCCGTCGACCGCGAGCGTCCTCCGTCAGGTCGATAGCCTTGGGCCGCCCGGCACCCCGGTGACGATGGCCGAGATCGGCGCGGCGTTCGACTGTGCGGTCGAGCGGCTCGATACCAGCCTCGACCGGCTTGTTAGCCACCGGACACTAAAGGTGAAGCAGGTCGGCGACCACCGCCGGGTGTGGTGGCGGCCAGCCGGACGGGCGGTCGACCCACCCGATGTGGGGGAGCGACAGTCCGACCGACAGCGCGGTCGACGGGGGGTCACAGACGGCAGCAGGCCGACGGCTGACGGACACGACGGGGATCGGCTCCATAGTCTCGTTTTCAATCAGCCGGTGCAGTTCACGGGGGTACTCGACCCTGATGGAACGCTGATCGATGCCAACGAGTCGGCACTCCGCTTCGGTGGTCTCTCGCGGGACGACGTGGTTGGCCGCCCCGTCTGGGAGACCGACTGGTGGCGGATCTCGACGCAAACACAGCGTCGGCTACAAGACGCCGTCCGTCGGGCAGCCGCTGGTGACGCCGTCCGGTACGAAGTCACCGTTCGGGGGTCGACCCGAACCGTCCCTCTCGACTTCTCGTTGCGGCCGGTTACCGACGACGGCGAGGTGACGCTACTGATCGCCGAAGGGCGTGATATAAGCGAGCTGAAAGACCATGAACTGCAGTTCCAGCAGGAGCGTGACGAACTCGAATCCGAACTCTCGGCTGTCCTCGACCGGGTCTCCGATGGCGTCTACAGCCTCGATAGCCAGTTCCGATTTCAGTACATCAACGACCACGCCAAAGCATTGCTCGGCGTCGACGACTCGACGGCGCGTGGAGCGGATATCAGGGAGACCGTCGAAACCACCGCCCGGTTCAGAACCGCGCTCGAAACGGCCGCCGATACCCAAACGCCGGTGTACTTCGAGGACTACTACAAGCCGCTCGACGGCTGGTTCGACAACGCGGTCTACCCCTCCGAGACCGGCGTCTCGATCTATTTCCGTGACATCACCGAGCGCAAGCGCCTCGAACGGGAGCTGCAGACCGAGACTGAACACTTCCAGACGGTGCTCAGAAACTCGCCGGTCGTCGCCTTTCGGCTGGACACTGACCTCCGCTACACGTGGATCGGCAACCCGCAGGAAGATTTTTCGGCCGCGGAGGTCCTCGGCAAACGGGACGACGAACTCCTCTCGCCCGAAGACGCGGCAGCCGTACTGGAACCAAAACAGACCGTGCTCGAAACCGGAGAGGGCCTCCGCGAGGAGGTCACACTCGATCTCCCCCGCGGCGAAGTCGTCTATGATCTCACCATCGAGCCGATCTTCGACACTGCTGGCGAGATCACCGGCCTCACGGCGACCGCCGTCGACCGCACCGAACAGACACGGACCAGAGACGCCCTCCGCAAGAGTGAGGAACAACTGCGGTTCGCGCTTCGGACCGCAGACATAGGGACGTGGGAGGTCGATCTTCGCACCATGGAATCGCCGGTCCACTCGGCCCAACACGACCACATCTTCGGCTACGACGAGCCAGTCGACTGGAGTCACGCAGTGTTTCTCGATCACGTCCATCCCGACGACCGGGCGGCAGTCGAGGCGTCTTTCGAGGCGGCTTTCGAGACGGGTGTGTGGGCCTTCGAGTGTCGGATTCGGCGCGCCGACGGCGTTCAGCGGTGGATCGTCGTCGAGGGTGCGTTCCACACGGATACCGACGGTGAGCCGAGTCGTGCGGTCGGCGTCGTTCGGGATATCACCGACCGCAAGACACGGCAAAGAAGAGAGCTCGCAACGCTCGATCACCTCTATGAAACGGTCCAAGATATCGCCCACCTCGTGATCGGGTCCTCGACGCAGGCCGATATCGAACAGGTGGTCTGTGATCGGTTCGACGCTGCCGAGGCCTATACTGCGGCGTGGGTTGGCCGACTCGATCACACCGGGCCGACGATCCGCCCGTCGACCGCGGGCGGTGACGACGACGGACAGCCGGTCGGCTGTGCGGCCCATCCCATCCCGGTCGACCCCGAGGCGCTGACGATCAGCGGCCCGATCGCTGCGGCCATCGAAACGGGCGAGGTCCAACTCATACATACCTGTCCGACCGACCCGATCTACCGGCAGTGGAGCCAGTCGACGCCGATCCGACACCGCCCCGGCATCGTGGTTCCGATCCGGTACGAGACCCACGTCTACGGGATCGTGGTCATCTACACCGATCGCGACGGCTTCGAGCCGCGCGAACAGGAGACGCTCGGGCGGCTTGGCCGAATCGTTGGCCACGCGATCAACTCGATCGAACGGAAACGAGCGCTGACCGCCGACCGCGCCACTGAGGTCGTCGTCCGCTCGGCGGCGGTCGCCGAACCGTTCGTCGCGGCTGCCGACGACGAGACGATGACCATCTCCATCGACCGCGTGGTGACACTGCGGGGCGGCCGCTCGCTGCTCTACTATACGGTCACGGGGATCGCCCCCGAGCAGTTCAGCGCGATCATCGAGCGTCTCAGCGGTGGTGAGGTTCGCCTGCTCGAACAACTGGGCACCCGTTCGCGGCTCGAACTGTCGACGGAGGCCAACACGATCCACTCGGTCGTTGCGAGCCACGGCGGCTGGCTCACCGAGGCCGCACTCCGGGAGGGATGCTTCGAGATCACGATCCGAATCCCGCTTGGCACCGCGGTGCGGTCGGTGTTGACCGCGGCACGAACAGTCTATCCGGATCTGCGGCTCGTCTCCCAGACCACGGTCACACCGTCGACGCGAACGCCCACAGACGTGTTTGGGACCTTCGCCGAGGAACTGACTGATCGCCAGCGGGAGGCGCTGGAAGTCGGCTACTACGCGGGCTTTTTCGAGTGGCCCCGCGAGACCAGTGGCGACGAACTCGCCGAACTCATGGGTGTGACACCAGCGACTGTGCATCATCACCTCCGGCACGGCCAACAGAAGCTGCTCAGTGCGTTCTTCGATCAGCCCTCTCAGTAGACTGACTCTAACTGGTTTGAAGACGGAGTTACGTCGATACGGGATAACTGTCCAGTACAGTATGACAATCAACCCTACGATACCATACTGGACCCCCACAGCTTCGGACACCACCGAGGGCCGACTGCGAGACTGTCTGGCCGTCCTTGCGAACCGGCGGCAGCGCGCAATCCTGCGGGTCCTTACCGACTACTCCCCGTCGCTCTCGATAGCCGACCTCGTTAGACGCCTCGTCGCTCTCGAACGGGAAACCACCGCAGCTGATGTGGCCCCGGCCGATGAAACGGCCGTCGAGATCAGTCTCGCCCACGTCGACCTGCCACAGCTGGCGGCCGCCCGGTTCGTCACTGCGAACAGTGCGACGTCGACGGTGAGTCTGCTGGATCACCCACTGCTCGACGATCCCCACGTCGAGCGACTCATCGCTCGGGACGATCTGTGGGACGATCGGATCGCCCTGATGGCCGTCCGACGCCACCGCCTTATTCGAGCAATCCTCGCCGACTACGCCGATCCACTCCCCCGTGATCGGCTCGCGGCGCTCGTCTGTGCCCGCGAGTGTTCCCCTGAACCACACGTTTCAACCCCGACGGGTTCGGCCCTCTCCGAAACGCCCCCAGCAGCCGCCGTGGCTGCCATGGGCGCGGCACTCCACCACGTCCATCTCCCCACACTCGCAGACGCGGGCCTCGTCGTCTACGACCCCGAGGCTGGAACGGTCGCCTACCGGCATACCCCCGGGCTGGACGACGACGGTCGAGCGGCGGCGTTCCCCACCGCCACCGATACACACTATCCAGTCGACTGTACCACCGACGGGCTCGCAATCCGGCTGGTGGTTACTCCCGACGGACGAGTCGGCAATGCGTTCGCGTGTGCGATCGACGAGTCGACTGTCCGAACCGTGACTGTCGCTACCCGTTCGCCAACCGGTAGCCAGCAGTCCCGGACTCCCCCTCCTGCCGAGGCTGCGGCCGCCACACCGAACCGAAAGTCGACCCCCCAACGACAGGAGCAGTGGCTGATCGATTGCTGGCTCCGGCAGCACACGGCCTCTTAAATCATCGCCGAGACCGCAGCAGTCTCCTTGCCGAACGGCTTTACAGCTGCACAGTACTCCGGCCACTGACCATCCGTCGACTGTTGGCCGATGATCTGGTGACGTTCGTTATAAACTGAACCCACCGGTGGATTCATTCGGCTATCGACACAACGGGATGGTATGTCACAGGTCCAATCGACCGAACTCAACGACGAGGAAATCGACTCACTACTCGGTTCCGGTGGTGTCGGTGTGATCTCCTTTGTCGACGGTGACGAACCGTACTCGATCCCGATCTCCTACGGCTACGATTCCAGCGCACAGTGCCTCTATGTCAGATTCGGCTTCGCCCCCGAAAGCAATAAACGCGACATCATCGACGACGGCGTCACCGCTTCGCTGGTCGTAATGGCCGAATCGATCGACGGCTGGGAGAGCGTCGTCGCCCGTGGCCCGCTTCGGAAGGTCACCGAGATGGCACTCGACTCACACGCCGCCGAGAGCGTCCGGAAGATGAACATCCCGTTCGTGACGATCTACGACCGACGCGCCAGCGAACTGGAGTTCGAACTCTACCGGCTCGAACCCGACTCAATCGGCGGCCGACAAGAACGCTGACTACGTCAGCTGTCGAACCCCAGTTTCGATACGCTTTTGCCTCTGACGGCCGGTCACACAGTATGCGACAGTTCACCGCGGGGGCATCATGACGTCGACGGTTCGTGAGGATCTCGCCCATCGGATCGCCGGCGAGATCACCCTCAGCGAGGACCCCGGCGCGACGCTCCGAAAGTGGCGGACGGATTTCGACATCTCACAGACCGATCTCGCCGCCCGGATGAAGGTCTCCTCGTCTGTCATCTCGGATTACGAGAGCGGTCGGCGCGAGAGCCCCGGCATCGGAATCGTCCGGCGGCTGGTCATGGCGCTGTTGGACGTCGACGAGGATCGCGGCGGGAGCCGAATCCGCCAGTACGGTCGCGTGCTGTCGGCGGGCTTCGAAAACGACATCGTCTACGATCTCCGAGAGTACTCGACCGCACTGCCTATCGAGGACCTCTACGAGGCGCTTGGTGCCACTGAGATCGTCCGTGGGGATCGGGATTACGTCAACGGCCACACCGTCATCAATAGCATCCAGACGATCACCCGACTTTCTAACGAGGAGTTCTACCGCCTCTACGGGCAGTCCACCGACCGCGGGCTCGTCTTTACCGACGTGACCCGCGGCGAGGGACCGCTGGTGGCGATGCGCGTGGTCAATCCGACGCCCAATGCCGTCATCCTCCACGGCATCGAGGCCGACGACCTGTGGGAACACGCCGGAGCACTCGCCAAAGTCGACGGCTTCTCGCTGGCGACGTCGACGCGGGATCTCGACGACGCACTCACCGATCTACAGGCGTTGGCCTGAGACTCGGTTGTTGCAAGACTGCGGGCGCGAATGTGGCACTGCTCAGTGTCCATGCAGTAGAGAGTCTGATTGCCTAGTATAGATCAAAAAATGGGTGCAACCGCCAGCTGGACCTAATGTTTATAATCCTATACCACAAAACCGCATATAATGGCGGAAGCCCCATTGACAAATGGTGTCATTGATGAGAGAACCGAAGTAGGTCTGTCCTTGTTGGGGATTATAGCGGTTACAGCAGCCGCCTACTATACGGGACAGACAGAAAATTGGCAACCATTGATGGCGATGTCTGTTGGCCTTGTCGCCATCGTTTTCTTCATAACATCGAAAAAGTCAGCGGATTCACTCGGCAGGTAATTCACCTGTTTCGGTGCGAACCAAATGAAACATAGTGCTGTACTCATCCTCTGAGTCGACCACTCTGCCGACACTCGGCTGTCAGTCGACGACCAGTCACGTAGTTTGAACAACGCTTGACGTTTTATACATGATCCCAGCACCGCACAGCGTATACAGCCCCCAGAGAACGGCTGGCAGTGAATGACCGTTGAGAACTGCATACACGACTCCGAAACAACCTAGGGCAACCATCACACTTCCAAGTATCTGGAACAACCGTTCTCGTTGCACACTATTTCATTGATCTGACGACTACTTAAAACAGGTACACAATCACATCGCAGATATGTACTGCACTACTAAAACCGGCGACGTACACAACGAGTGGTGGATCGGGCTGTTCGATTCGCAGTGACTCGTCGACGATCTACTCGACGTAGTCGTATTTCCGCTCGCTCATCCGACCCCAGCCGGTGAAAACGAACTCGTCGCTGGGGTTGGTGAACTCCTCGATGTCGGCGACCGTCTTGTCGTGGTTGTGTCTGTCGTGGACCTGTTCGTACTCGTCGTAGCTCAGGTCGTAGCGGGCGTCGATCTGGGCGTCGATATTGAGATCCGCGATCTCTTCGCGCCATCCCTCCTGAACGGTTTCGGCGTGGATTTCGGCCTGTGCACCCGAGCCATACGAGCCGATCAGGAGCTTCTCGCCGGCCAGCTCGCGGTCGTTCTCGGCGGCGTATTTCAGGGCTGCAATGCGGGCGATGTGGACCGAGCCGGTGTACCAGTTGCCGACGTGTCGGGAGATCCCCAGCGTCGGCTCGATTGTCCGGTCGTACCACGCCCGATACTGGTCGGTGTTTTTGAGTTCGTCCATGTAGTCCCGAATCGCCTCCTCGTAGCCATCCCACGAGGTGTACTCGTCCTGTCGGGGCTGGTAGCCGAGTTCACCAGCCAGCTCCTCTTCGAGCTCGGTATCCCGGCTCATATGCCGATAGCCGAGCAGGGCGGCCTTGCGGACCATCCCCGGGAACGGGGTGTGGAACGGCACGTAGGCGAAGTCGTCGGGGTGCATATCCCAGGCGACCGACTCGAAGTCCTCGACAGCTTCGCGCATCCGCGAGAGGTACACCTGCATCGACCGCTTGCCGTCGACCGAGGGGAACTGCTGGTTCGGTTTCAGGAAGTCGGTCTCGTCCATGCTCCCGTACCCTTGTTCGGTCGAAATCTCGACCAGATCGGGCTCTTCGTCGACCAACATGGCGACTGCGCCTGCGCCTTGGGTCGCCTCGCCGGGGTCGCCACGGGCGTAGAGTGCAGTGTCGGTCGCGATGACGAGTGCGGCGCGGCCGCGGTTGCGTCCGGCGCGGATCCAGTTGTAGGCGTCGTCGACCGACTGGGTGCCCGCGACGCAGGCGAACTTGCGTTCGCCCTTGTTGGCGTGGCGGAAGTCCTCGTCGTAGTACTGTTCGAGACAGCCCGCGATGTAGGTCGAGACGGGCTTGGAGTTGTCGAACGCCGACTCGGTGGCGACATCGATCCGGCCGATGTCACTGGGTGTCAGCCCTTTGCGCTCCATGAGGCGTTTGGCCGCGTTCGCACCCATGGTGACGATATCCTCGTAGGTGTCGGGGAACGAGGAGTGTTCGAGACCGATCCCTTTGCGGTACTTGTCGGGGTCTTCGTCCTTCGCTAGTGCGAACGTCCCCGGCAGATCCAACTGGAGTTTGCCGGTCCAGATCTCGACGGCGTCGATACCGACAGGAGTCATAGACGAGGATTGCGAGACGACGCTTATGGGTGTGTCGATAGGAGTTACGTCGACTGTCGAAGGGAATCACGAGTTCAACTGTATAATACCCAATCGTCGACACACGTCTAAGATGCTCTCTGTATATGACTACGACGTGTCAGATACGAAATACAGTCTGGTATCTCCTGTTTTGAATTTTGGTTCGAAAATGAACCAATCTTTGTCTTTTTCTAACTGCTCACCGAAAACGAACCGTATTTCTGATGTGGTATTCCCAGGAATCGTGATCTCCGGTTCAACGGGTTCGAAATTACCTCCAACAGGTAGCGTTCCCCGAACTGTTCCATTTCTAATTATTTCTGCTTCCGATTGATCTACACTTCCTGAACCTGAAAAAAAGAAACTTATCCGAGCAGCAGTGATATTTGTTGCCTCACCGGTGTTTTCGAATACCAGTGTCGCATCGTTGTTTCCTGTCTCTCGTAACGTCGCGTTGGTCAACGAGACCTCTCCTGGTCCTGCAGGATTAACTCCGATATTATCACTGCCACGGTCACCTTCAGTTGGAATACGGTTAAGGCCGATCGGTGCATACGCAACTTCGTGAATCCCGTCGAGTGAGAGTGTGAGGTTCCCGCTTTCGACGTTGACGCTCTCGGTACTGGGGTCAATCTCATCTCCGAGCAACTCCTTCCAGTCTTCTTCAGACAGTTCAGTTGGTACTGTTACGTTGGGGTCTTCGACCCGAACCGTCTCAAGCACACCTGGCATCGGTTCGACGGCGACCCGTCTTATCCCATCTTTCCGGAAGGTTCCTGCGAGTGGAATCAACGAGATGGTCTCTCCACGGAGCAGCGTTTGATTGGTGAGAGACACCTTCGCGTCCCCGTAGTCGTGGTAAGCGATCGTGTTCTCATAGCGCATCGTCCCCGCTGCGTCGTACTCGTAGTAACGTGGGCTGTACTCGACGAACTGGTTTTCGAGCGGTCGATCAGCCAATCCGAGCGGATCGGGCCGCAGATCACCGCCCGTTTCGGTTACATTGAAGTTCGGCTGTTCGACCGTCTGGATTGTCCCAGTCGGCAAGGGCGGGTTGACCGTCAGCGTCCGATCCTGATACCGCGTCCCGAGCGTCACCGACGCGAAGGTGTCTTTCCCCGACGACCGGGCTTCGAGAATCGCATTTCGGACGTCGACCATCTCGTCTTCGACCTGTTGGTTGTGTTGGAACTCGGTCGCGGCGTTTTGGTTCGGGACAATCGAGACCTGATAGATGGAGAGCGTCAGCATCAAAATTCCCAGCAGTAATACGGCACCAACGACCTCTGAGACACCGCGGCTGTCTGCCCGAAAACGCACTCCCATTTTCTTTCTCTAAGACAGTGATATATAAAACAGATTGTATGCAATATCCAACACATATGGCACGCATAGCGGCGCAGGCGAGCAGCCTCGTTCGACACCGGACGATCGGCGCAGGCGAGCTCTGTGAATAGTATAATTCGATCGGTAGTCGGCTGACTGAACTGCGCGTTACTCCTCGTCGATGACTTCGGGATCCGCAAACGCGTCTTGGAGACTATCCAGTCCGTTCAGCCATTCCGAGACGATCCAGGAGTCGATCTCGTCGACCTCCGTCCCGTCGAACTCAGCGCCGTCGATGATCTGGGTACCGGCCTGCACCAGATACGCGAGGGCGGCGTCGACGTCTTCCTCCTCGGTGGCGACCCCGATAGCCGCGTCGACACACTCCTCGATGGGGTACTCCTCGACGGGGCCGCCGATGACGTACTCCTCGGCGGCATAGAAGACGGGCACGAGGCTCGTCTGGACGCTGTCGATCAACAGCAGTTCCTCCTCGCCGTCGAACTCCGGCTCGGCCATGACGACCTCGTTGATGAACTCCAGTTTGTCGAGGGTCGTCTCCTCGTCGACGCGGCCGTCCTTGGCCGCCGAGATCACCTTGGCGATCGCGATCGTCGTGTCGTTCTGCAGATTGAAATAGAGCCGGGCGAAATCCTCGCTTTCGGGATCGAGTTCTTCGTCTTCGACCCGCGTTAGCCAGTTCTGCCAGCGGTCTTCGGAGTAAAACGTCTCGGCGGGCTCATCTGTCATACATCATTACTCTGGGTGGGGACTCAAATGCCTTTCTTATTGTCCGACTTTCAACGGCCATAGCTGGTCAGAACCCGGTTGTTAGCGGTTAACTAACCTGCAGTAGCTGGGGACTACCGTCGGAGGGCTGCTCGTCAGGACAGCGTCGACTCGGTGTCGATCCCGTAGACGCGTTTGGGGGTCTCGACGTGAGCAGTCTCGACTGCGTCGTCGTATCCCTTCTCTAGGAGCCACCGCACGCGCCGTGGGACCGTCTTCGGACCCAGAACCGCACCGGGTCGGTCGGGATCGTCGATGAAATCCGTCTCCATTAAAAAGGGCTTGCCCGACTCGGCGGCGGTTTCGATCCAGTCTTTGTTACTCATCACGCTCGGCGTCGGGCCGGCGAGCCGCCCGCCCGCGTAGTGTTTGACGACCCGGTTGGCGGCCAGCCCGCGATCTTCGGCCCACTCGGCGACCTCGGTGAGGTCCTCGCTGGCCTCGGTGTGGAGTTGGACCGCACAGTCGACCTCAGCCCCCAACCCAAAGGCGTGTTTCATCACGTCGTTCGAGGCGTCCCACACGGCGTCGCTCACGTCGTAGTGTGGTCGACCGGATTTGAGCCCCAGCGCTTGGCCCTCCCGGACGTACTCGGCGGCGATACCGAGGACACCCTGCATACAGTCGCGGGCCTCGGCGGGCGAGCAGCCGTGATCCTCGACGAGTCGACTGATCAGCCCTGGATGCGCCCCGAGGATCGGCCACGCCCGGCCCGGCAGGTGGTCGGTCGCCTCCTCGACTATCTCGATTGTTGTCTCGAAGACCGGCCGGAACTCCTCGGGATCGGTCGACTCGACGCCGAGTTTCCAGGACGGCTGATTGACGATCAGTAGGTGGGTGCCGTCGAGGCGGGCGAACTCGTCGACTGCCTCCATCCCCCGGCCACGCTCGGGGTCGAGATGGAGATGGTTGTCGAGCACCGGCGTCTGTAGCTCCTCCATGCGTGGGGATTCGGTCGACGATACAAAAGTCGGCGGGTCCGAAGGGTG
>Ga0102939_1000848_pt1 | contig 11314 bp, 10 predicted proteins | sample SalPon2_B_H2O_MG_FD_78214 | JGI IMG/M metagenome (GOLD analysis project Ga0102939, IMG submission 78214) | Salt pond water microbial communities from South San Francisco under conditions of wetland restoration - Salt Pond MetaG R2_B_H2O_MG | ecosystem: Environmental > Aquatic > Non-marine Saline... | reverse complement strand
TCGACGACCTCGAACTCGCGGACGATGTTGATCGTCGCCGCGGGCGCGATGAGCGACAGCACGTCGACCTCGTTTTGGCTCAACTCGCGGCCCTCGACTTTCACGATGTCCTTCCGACCCAACCGATCGGAGGGGACGTTCATCCCGACGCTTACTTCCTCGCCGGAGTCGCCGTCGATGCCGAGGATCGCGAGCACGTTGAGCGCCTGCCCGCCGGCGATGTGGTCGATAACGGTTCCGTCCTCGATCTTGGAAACGCGGAGTTCGGTGTCTGTCATAGCATCTCGTCGAGAAGCGCCATCCGAACCGGGATGCCGTTGTGTGCTTGTTCGAAGTACGTCGCGTGGGTCGTCTCGTCGACGTCGGGGGCGATCTCGTCGACGCGCGGCAACGGGTGCATCACGGTCAACTCGTCTTTGGCCGCCTCGAGGAGGTCGGCGTCGATCCGGTACTCGCCGGCGACCTGTCGGTACTCGTTCTCGTCGGGGAACCGCTCGCGTTGGATCCGCGTCACGTACAACACGTCGAGGGTGTCGAGGACGTCGTCGATACCGGTGTGTTCCCGAACCTGCGCGCCGGCCTCGTGGAGGTCGTATCTGACGCCGCGGGGGAGACGCAGGCTCTCGGGGCTGATGAAGTGTTGGCTCACGTCGAAGTTCGTCAGCGCGTGTGCCAGCGAGTGGACGGTCCGTCCGTACTTCAGATCGCCCATGATCCCGATCGTGAGGTCGTCGAGTCCGGCGTTCTCCCGGATCGTGTACATATCCAAGAGCGTCTGTGTGGGGTGTTGGCCCGCCCCGTCGCCGGCGTTGACGACCGGGACGTCGACGAACTCGCTGGCGAGTTTCGCCGACCCCTCCGAGGGGTGTCTGAGAACGAGCGCGTCTGCGTACCCCTCGATGACTCGGACGGTGTCGGCGAGGCTCTCGCCCTTCTTGACCGACGAGGAGTCGACGCTTCCCATGTCGATCGTGTCGCCGCCGAGCCGCTTCATCGCCGCGTCGAACGACATCTTGGTACGGGTGCTCGGTTCGAAAAAGAGCAGCCCCAACAGCGTGTCCGCGTGCAGCCCGGCGATCGCCTCGGGATCGGCGGCGATCTCGGCCGCGCGGTCGAGCACCGTCTCGATGTCGCCACGGGATAACTGCTTCGCGCTTATCAGGTGGTCGTGGCGCATTACCGAAATGCCGTCACGGACGGTCTTGAATCCCCCGACAGCCAGTCGTCTGCGTCCCGGTCGCGCGCTCCGTCCGATCGGGTGTTGCCGACCCGCCGGTCGCCTCGGTGGCTTTTTTACGGGTCCCACCCGCCAGAAGGTTTAATCAGTATCGCGAGCAAATCAATCAGTATGGGCGAACGGCTCCGGACCGGGATCACCACCCTCGATAGACAACTCGACGGCGGGATCCCGGCCGGCAGCGTCATTGCGCTCACCGCTGCACCGGCCAGCCAGGCCGAACTGTTCCTCTACGAACTCACCGGCGCGCGCGACACGCTGTATCTCACGCTCGATCGGACGAGCGACGCGGTCGCAAACAGCATCGAGGCATCGCCGACGACGACTGGCGATCCGAACGTCCGGGACATCACCGGTGACGCACCGCTGGACAACGCCTCGAGGCTCATCGCCGCGCTCCCCGACGCCTCGAATCTGATCGTCGACCCGATCAACGTCCTCGAACGGCACGAACCGCCGCGGTACCGGAAGTTCCTCAACGAACTCCAAAACCAGGTCTACAACACCGACAGCCTCGCCGTGTTGCACTGTCTCGACGGCCACGCCGTCCCCGGACTCCGGGACACGACGGTGCACATGGCCGACGTGGTTTTCCAGTTGCGGACGAATCTCAAGGGGGACCGCGTCGAGAACCGCCTCACGGTGCCGAAGTTCCGCGGCGGCAAGGCGCTTTCGGACGCGATCAAACTCGATCTCACCGAGGCGATCGACATCGACACCAGCCGGGATATCGCCTGAGACCGACGCCACGGCGGGCCACCGGGCGGTGCCGAACGTTTATGTACGATTCCGGGGCAGAATCCCCGTGACCTGAGAGCCGCCGGCGGCCCGCCGAGGCGGGCGTACAGCGCGAGGGCCGCCGGAAGCGAGCGCCGTCCGTTCGCACCCGTTGCGCTGTCTGTTCGCAACGCTTGAGGTGATCCGACGACTAGTGTCGGGCATGGATCTCTTCGGGACCGCCGGCATCCGCGGGGACGCACGAACGAACGTGACGCCGTCGCTCGCGCTGGCCGTCGGACGGGCGGCCGCCGCCGACGGCTCCGAGTTCGTCGTCGGCCGCGACGGTCGCGAGACCGGCGCTGGGATGGCGGCCGCGATCGAAGCGGGGCTCGAAAGCGGCGGCGCGGACGTCCGCCGCGTCGGCCAGGTCCCGACCCCGGCGCTCGCGTACGCGAGCCGCGGCCGGAGGGGAATCATGGTCACCGCGAGCCACAACCCGCCGAGCGACAACGGCTTGAAGCTGTTCGTCGACGGCACCGAGTACGACCGCGAGGCCGAACGCCGGATCGAATCGCGGCTCGATCCGGACTCGGACTCCCCGCCAGTTGCGTGGGACCGGTGGGGAACCGGACGGACGACCGACGTGTTACCGTCGTACCGCGACGAGGTCGTCGAGTACGTCCGCGGCGTCGCCGGCGACTGCGACGGCCTCAACGTCGCCGTCGACTGTGGAAACGGGACGGCGAGCCTCGCGACCCCGGGCGTCCTTCGCGAGCTCGGGGCCGACGTCACCGCGCTCAACGCCAACGTCGACGGCCACTTCCCCGGCCGCGAATCGAAGCCAACTCCGGAGAGCCTCTCTGATCTCCGCCGATTCGTCGGCGACGGCGACGGCGATCTCGGGATCGGCCACGACGGCGACGGCGACCGGATCGTCGTGATCGACGCCGACGGGGACGTCGTCCACGAGGATACGGTGCTCGCCGTCGTCGCCGAACACTACGTCGCGGCGACGGAGGCAGCCGACCCCGTGGTCGTGACGACGCCGAACGCCTCCGGCCGGATCGACGAACGGGTCGAGGCGGCCGGGGGCCGAGTCGAGCGGGTTCGGCTCGGTGCGCTCCACGAAGGGATCGCTGCCGCCGAGGCGTCCGGCGGATCCGTCGTCTTCGCCGCCGAGCCGTGGAAGCACACCCACCCGGCGTTCGGTCCCTGGATCGACGCCGTCGTCAGCGCCGCCGTCGTCGCCGCTTTAGCGACCTCAGCGGGGCTTTCGACCCTCCGCGAGCCGGTCCGGGAGCGTCCCTACCGGAAAGTGAGCCTCGAATGTCCGGACGACCGGAAGTCCGCCGCGATGTCGGGGCTCGAATCGCGGCTCCCGGAGGCGTTTCCCGACGCCGACGTGGCGACCGAATACGGACTCAGACTGACGTTTCCCGACGGTTCGTGGCTGCTCGTCAGGCCGAGCGGGACCGAACCGTACCTCCGGCTCTACGCCGAGAGCGACGACGTCGACGCGCTCGTCGATACCGCCTCGGAGTCCATCCGGCGTTGTATCGACGAGTCGGCGTGAGGAGCGACTGTCCGTCACCGCTCGTTGCGGGATCAACTCCACGCCGCAGCCCGGGATACCTATTTGCCGTCTGCTCCCGACGGAGCCCGTATGGACGATACCGAACTCGTCGCACTCGCCCGTGAGGCGGTCGAACGGTCCTACGCGCCGTACTCGGAGTACTACGTCGGCGCCGCACTCGAAACCGGCGACGGGACGACGTTCACCGGCTGTAACGTCGAAAACGCGAATTACTCGAACAGCGTCCACGCCGAGGAGTTGGCCCTCTCGAAGGCGGTCGAGGCCGGACACCGACGCTTCGAGGCGATCGCCGTGAGTTCCGACCGACGCGACGGGGTGACGCCCTGTGGAATGTGCCGACAGTCGCTCGCGGAGTTCTGTGATGAGGACCTCAGAGTCGTCTGTGATCCTTCCGGCGGGCCGGCCGTTTACACCCTGGGCGGGTTGCTCCCGAACACGATCACCGCGGACCACCTCGAATGACCGACGCCAGCGAGGACCCGAACGAGGGCGCGCAGTACCACCTCGGGGTGCGCGACGGCGAAGTCGACGGCCCGGTGTTGCTCCCGGGCGACCCCGAGCGCGTCGACGTGATCGCCGGTCTGTGGGACTCGGTCGAGGAACTCGCGAGCCACCGCGAGTACAGGACCGTCGCCGGGGAGTACGGCGGCGAGCCGGTGGTTGTCACCTCGACCGGTATCGGATCGCCGTCGGCGGCCATCGCCGTCGAAGAACTCGCCCGCGTGGGCGCGGAGACGTTCCTCCGTGTCGGGTCCTGCGGGGCGATCCAGCGGAACGTCGACGTCGGCGACCTCGTCATCACCACGGGCGCGGTCAGACAGGAGGGAACGAGCGACGAGTACGTCCGCGAGGACTATCCGGCGAGCGCCCACGGCGAAGTCGTGACGGCGCTCGTGACCGCCGCCGAACGGCTCGGCCACGAGTACCACCTCGGAGTTACCTGCTCGACCGACTCCTTTTACGCCGGGCAGTCACGACCGGGCGTCGACGGGTTCCGGGCGGCCGACAGCGACGACCGGATCGAGGCGCTCCGCGAGGCGGGCGTGCTCAACTTCGAAATGGAAGCGAGCGCAATCCTGACGCTCGCGGGCCTGTACGGACTCCGTGCGGGGGCCGTCTGTGCGGTTTACGCGAACCGTGTCACCGGCGAGTTCCGGACGGAGGGCCAGCGGAAGGCGGCGGAGACGGCGTCGCTGGCTGCGGCACTTTTAGTGGAGATGGACCGGATCAAAGAACGCGAGGGCGTCGACCGCTGGCACGCCGGGCTGTCGCTCGAAGATGGGTGACCGGGGGACGGCGCGCTCGACAGCGGGCGAATCCGGACCGGCTTACATGTCCGGGAACGCCTTCGCGGCGTCCCCGAATCCGGTCACTGTGGTGATCCAGCGGGCGGCGACGGTCTTTTTCAGCGCCTTCGCCGCCGGGCCGCCGAACGTGTCCATCGGAAGCCCCTTGACGTTGTGCGCGACGGCCTTGCTACCGACGGAGATCAGCGTTCCCTTGTCGTCGTGTGTCCACTCGACGAGCGGTTCGTCGCGGATCGCACGGGCGATGTTCTCGCCGGCGACCTCGGCGGCCTGCCAGGCGGCCTGTGCCGTCGGCGGTGCGGGGTTGTCCTGGCCGGGTTGGTCGACGAGCGCGGCGTCGCCGAGCGCGAACACGCGCTCGTCTGACGTCCGGAAGTCGGAGGCCGCCTCGATGCGGTTGCTCCGTTCGTCCTTGTCGACCTCCGCCGTCCCGGCCGCGTCCTGACCGGTAATGCCGCCGGTCCAGAGCAACACGTCGTAGTCGAGTTCCGTCTCGTCGCCGACGTACACCGTCTCGTCGTCGACCTCGCCGATGAACTCGCCGGTGTGGATCTCGACGTCTTTCTCCTCGAGGAGCTTCCGAAGCTTCGCCTGCACGACGGGATCGTTGTTCGGGAACACGTTGTCCAATCCCTCGACGAGGTGGATATCGAGCGGCGCACGGTGTTTGTCGCGGAACTCCGCGATCTCGCCGGCCGACTGGATGCCCGAGAGTCCCGCCCCGCCGACGACCACCTGTGCGGGGTCGTTCCGGGCCGCCTCGCGGGCGGCCTCGGTGACCGCCTCGTGGATCTCGAGTACGTCGTCGAGGCTCTTGAGGGTGAGCGAGTGCTCCTCAAGGCCGTCGATACCGAAGAAGGCTGTCTTCGAGCCGATGCCGACGAGGAGGTAGTCGTACTCGACGGTCGACTCGTCCTCGAGCGTGAGCACCCGCTCGTCGGTGTCGATGGCGTCGACGCGGCCCTGCACGAACCGCGTCGCGGGGGATTTGATATCCGCGATGTCGAAGGTGATCTTGTCTTTGACATCCGGGTTCCGGATACAGCGGTGGGACTCGTGCAGCACGAGGTGGTGGTCGACGTCCGATACCCAAGTGAGATCGGCCTCGCCGTCGAGTTCCGATTCAAGCCGCTTGATCGCGCCGGTACCGGCGTATCCGGATCCGAGCACGACAACATCCTCTGTCATGGGAGTACTTCGCCGCCCCACCGATACAAACCTGTTGGAAACGGTCCGTCGCCGGCTGACGCCGGTTCCGTTTGAGACGGTTGCTCACCGGGAAGTATTCGTTCGTTTTGTCTTTCGTCCTGATGTGTACGTTCGTGAGAACCACCGCCGAAGCGGTGACGGGAGACCACCGATACCTGTCGTACGACATCCGTCCGCCCGGGCGCGAACGCTCGATCCGCTGGCGGACGTCGGCCGAGACGCCACTCGCGGCGGTCCGGAGTCAGTGGAGCGGCTCTTCCTCGCCGGCCGGCGCCTCCATGTTATCGATGGTGAGAATGAGGCTGTTGTTGGTGTCGTCTTTCCCCTCGAGTTGCCCCTCGATCAGGAGCTTCGAGAGCGGCGTCGGCCCGACGCTGATGTCGTCGCCCTCGTCGAATTCGGAGATCGATCCCTGGAGTTTGATCTCGGCCCGACAGAGCTCCGGGTGGTGGACGCTCGTCAGATCGATCTCCTGGACGTTCGCCTCGACGAGTTCGCCCATGTGCCGGAACGGCACGTCCGCGGCCTGATCCATCTCCTGGATCTTCAACGCGTCGTACGCCGTGGCCGTCGGCTTGTATCCCCCTTTCGGCCCGGGTACGCCCTCGACGAGTTGTAGCGCCTTGAGGCTCTGCATCTGGTTGCGGATCGTCCCCGGGTTGCGGTCGACCTCGTTGGCTATGTCCTCGCCTTTGACGGCGCTTTCCGACTCGCGAAAGAGGTTGATGAGTTCCTGGAGGATCGTCTTCTGGCTGGGAGTAAGTTCGATCGATGACATAACGTACAATTTGGTAGATTGTGACTTAAATGCGACGGTGAGCGGGATCGCCGGGGCGCCCCCGACGAGCGCGGGAGTCGACCGCCACACCGCTGGCAGCCGTGTTTCGTCCGTGTCGGGGGTTCAAAAGCGACTCCCCACGAGCGGGGCGAGCGTCACTCGCCGAACGGACCCAGAGAGCGCGAGGAGTTCACCACGACGAGCGTGCTCGACGCCGCCATCGCGACGGCCGCCAACAGCGGATTCAACAGCCCGATCGCGGCCATCGGGATCGCGAGGCCGTTGTAGAGGAACGCCCACCCGAGGTTCTGTTTGATCCGGCCGTTGGTCGCTTCGGCGATGCGGAACGTCTCGGCGACGGAACGGAGGTCGTCGTCGACGATGACCGCGTCGGCGGCGTCGCTCGCGAGTCGGGTGCCGCTGCCGAGCGCGATCCCGAGGTCTGCGGCCGCGAGCGCGGGCGCGTCGTTGCTCCCGTCGCCGACCATCGCGACCGGCCCTTCCGCTCCGAGCCGTCGGATCGTCTCGGCTTTCGCCTCGGGCGGGACGCCCGCAAACACCTCGGAGACGCCGTCGACGGTCCGGAACCGGTCCGCGGCGGCCCCCTCGTCGCCCGTCAACACGACGACGGATCGCTCCCGCGAGAGCGTTTCGACGGCCTCGCGCCACTCAGTTCGGGGCGTATCGCCGACCACGATGACGCCCCTGGCGAGACCGTCCCACCCGACGGCCACCGGGACGTCGCCGTCCGATCTGGCGTCCGCGATCCGCTCGCGCAGGCCGTCGTCGATCTCGAAGCCCCGATCACGGAGGAGGTCGGGGTGTCCGACGACAGTCTCGGAGCCCTCGATCGGGGCGCTGACGCCGCGGGGGGTCCGGTCGAACGCCGCCGGATCGACTGCCGTCGAGCCGCCGTCGGTCGCCGCTCCGCCGTGAGCGCGTTTCGAGCCGCGTTCGGCGCGGTCGACGCTGCCGTCGGCGTAATCGACGATCGCCGCCGCGATCGGGTGTTCCGAGAGGGACTCGACGGCGGCCGCCCGCGAGCACATCTCCTCGGGGGCGTCGGCGTGGACCGAGACGACCGACATCGATCCCTCGGTCAGCGTCCCCGTCTTGTCGAGGACGACGGTTTCGATCTCCGGAGCGTCCTCGAAGACCGCCTCCGCAGTCACGATGATTCCCCGATCGGTGGCGGTTTTGATCCCGGCAGCGATGGCGAGCGGCGTCGCGAGGCCGAGCGCACAGGGACAGGAGACGATGAGGACGGTCAACCCGACCAGCATGGCCGCCGTGACGCTGCCGCCGGAGAACAGCGTCCACCCCGCGACGACTGCCGCGATGGCGATGACGAGCGGGACGAAGACGGTCGCGAGGCGGTCGGCCAGCCGCTGGATGCCCGGCGTCGAGCTCTGGATCTCCCACAGCAGTTCGACGAGTCGATCCAGCGTGCTCGTCGCGGCGTCGTCGACGGCCACGACGACGGGCGCGTCCGTGACGACGGTTCCGCCCGCCACCCGATCGCCCGGGCGCTTGCCGACCGGCGCCGACTCGCCGGTGATGAGCGATTCGTCGACGGCCGCCGACCCCTCCCGGACCTCGCCGTCGAGGGGGACCCGCTCGCCGGGGCGGACGAGGAGGCGATCGCCGGGCTGGACGTCATCGAGCGGGACCGTTTCGCCGCTCTCGGCGAGTCTGGCGTCCTCGACCGTCCGTTCGGTCAGCTCCGAGAGCCGCCCGACGGCGCGCTGTTTGATCTTGCTCTCGTAGTACCCCCCTCCGGTCACGACGAGGACGATAGCGACGGTCACGTCGAAGTAGAGATCGGTTCGGCCGAGCCCCATCGCGAGCGTGCTGTAGACGTAGGCGCTGCAGGCGGCCAACGCGACGAGGAGATCCATGTTCGGAGCGCCGGCACGGAGGCTGACGAACGCGCCCCGGAGGATCGGCCACCCGGTATAAAAGAGGACGAACGTCGCCATGAGCCAGATGTTCGCGAAGATGTAGAGGCCGTCGAAGCCGCCGAAATCGGCGAGCGGCTCGTAGCCGAAGTACGTCGGATACAGAAACAGCGCGTACCAAAGCATCACCATCATGCCGAACAGGCCGCCGCCGACGAGGAACTTCACGACTTCGTTGGAGTCGCCCTCCGGGCGGCCCTCCTCGCGTCGGCCGGCGGTGTAGCCATACCCCGAGAGGACGTCCGGGAGCTGGTCCTCCTCGACGGTGTCGGGATCGAACTGGACCCGGACGGTGTCGGTCGCGTAGCTCGCCTCGACACTGTGGACGCCGTCCTCCGCCTCCGTCCGCCCCTCCAGGAACGCCTCGCAGGTCGTACAGTGCATCCCGTCGACCGAAAAGAAGGCCGACTCCGCAGTCTCCGGGACGTCGTCCGGCGCCGCCGTCCCGTCGCCGTCGATGGCTTCGCGGACAGCGTCCGCGTCCGACGCCTCGAGATCGCCGAGCGATCGCTGCACTTCGAGACAGCCCCGACAACAGAACGCCCCGTCGACGTCGGGATCGGTCACCGGTGTCGCGGGCGTCGGCAGATCGCAGAGCCGACAGGTCGCATCGGCGTCCGTCGAAGCGCCGCCCTCAGCGCTCATGACCGTCGTCGTGGACGTCCGTCGGGGTTGTCGTCATCGATCTTCGGGTCTCGGTGCGTCGTGTGGCGTGGCTGGAATGGACGAGTTCCGCACATCCGGACCCGCGACACACCGCATCGATCGGGCACGACTCACACCGACGAACCGTTGTGGGCCGTCGCGACTTCGGCGGGGCCGGTCGCGATGAGCAGCGCGCCGATCGTTATGAGGACGTTGACGAACGACACGGCGACCGCGGTGTTCGAGCCCCTCGCTCCGTACCAGAGTACCGGTGCGAGCGCGAGGATACCGACCATGACCGAAACCCGCGGCGAGATCGAACCACTTGACATAGTCCCTGGTTGGTTCTACCGAATAAATAAATTACCGCCCGTGTCCCAGTCCACTGGACCGGCAGGGGCAATAGATATATACAAAGAATCAACACTGTCTCGTATGAGTTCGAAGTTACAACGCGAGATCGGGCACGACGAGTTCGATCCGAAGGGGACGCTGGCGTTGATCGCCATCTACTTCGTCATCATCAGCGCCCTGTGGGTCTTCATGTACTTCGTCGAGTTCCTCGGAAACGACCTGACCATCGTCGGGACAATACTATGAACATCCACACCTACGAGAAGTTCTGGCTCGCCGCGGCGATGGCGCTCATCGTCGGGTTCATTCTGACGATCACCTACGGCACGGTCGGCATCGGCGTCGCGATGGTCGACGACTCCGGGGAGACGATCAACCCCGAGAACATCAACGAGCACCCGGAGTTCTCGAGCCCCGGGGTCGAACAGGTGGGTGAAAACGAGTACGACGTCTACATCCAGGTGGTGCAGTTCGCGTTTCTCCCCACCGAGGTCGAGGTACCCGCAAACAGCACGGTGAACCTCCATCTGACGAGCCGCGACGTGATACACAGTTACAGCGTCGTCGGGACGAACGCGAACACGATGGTGATCCCGGGGGAGGTCGCCGAGGTGACGGTCAACGTCGACGAGCCGAAGGAGTACGGCGTCATCTGCACGGAGTACTGCGGCTCCGGACACCACAACATGGAAGGGAAACTCACCGTCCTCCCCGAGGAGGAGTTCGAGGGGGGTAGCCAATGAGCCTCGGTGCCGACTCCGGAACGTATCTCGATCAGTTTCCCGACGAGGCGAAACTGATCCGGGCGACCTTCTACAGCTCCTTCGCCGCGCTCTTCGTCGGCGCGCTCATGGGGCTGTTGCAAGTGCTCCACCGAGTCAATGTCCTCCGGCTCATCCCGTCTGAGGACTACTACTCGTATCTCACGCTCCACGCCGTGCTGTTGGTGTTGACCTTCACGATCTTCTTCCTCGTGGGGGTGTTCACGTGGGGCGTCACGACGAGTCTCGACCGCGGGCTCGAGGACCTCCGGTACACCTGGGGCTGGTACGGCCTCATGGCGGGCGGTTCGCTCCTGGCCGGCATCACCATCATCGGCGGGTTCTTCGATGCGATCCCCCTGAGTGCGGCCGTCCTCTACACGTTCTACGCGCCGCTGCAGGCGCATCCGCTGTTCTACATCGGTCTCGCGCTGTTCATCGTCGGGTCGTGGTTCGCCGCGATCGACTGGTTCCGTTCGTGGTGGGCCTGGAAGAGCGAAAACCCCGACGAGCGGATCCCGCTGCCGACGTTCATGGCGCTGACGACGGCGATTTTTTGGATCATCTCGAGTCTCGGCGTCGCCGTCTCGGTCGTGGTGTTTCTGATCCCGTGGTCGCTCGGGTTTATCGACCAGGTGAACGCGCTGTTGACCCGGACGCTGTTTTGGTTCTTCGGCCACGCGGTCGTCTACTTCTGGTTGATGCCGGCGTACATGCTCTGGTACGTCATGCTGCCGAAGATCTCCGGCGG
>Ga0102939_1000845_pt1 | contig 11330 bp, 13 predicted proteins | sample SalPon2_B_H2O_MG_FD_78214 | JGI IMG/M metagenome (GOLD analysis project Ga0102939, IMG submission 78214) | Salt pond water microbial communities from South San Francisco under conditions of wetland restoration - Salt Pond MetaG R2_B_H2O_MG | ecosystem: Environmental > Aquatic > Non-marine Saline... | reverse complement strand
GTCTATCATCGGTCAAAAAACGGTTAAAATACCTTTTAGACAGGAAAGATATTGAAAATAACATCGAAGTTGAAGGCGGTTACGTCAAACTAGACCCAACTAATAACTCCGGAAAATACGTGACTAAATCGCTTGTAGAGGACAATGTCTATAATGAGGTTGAAGAACATTGATAACTGAGAGAAAAATTAAACAGATAGCAGAAAAGAATCAAATCAACCCTTACTATCAGGAAAAAGAGTACCTCCAACACGTATTTCTTAACGCCATATCGGGAGAAGAAGACATGGTTTTCAAAGGCGGCACCTGCCTCAAAATCTGCTACCAACTACCCCGATTCTCCGAAGACCTAGACTTCAACACCAGCAAAAAACCAGAAGAAATAGAAAAAACAGTCAAAAAAGCCTTGAAAGCATACGAAAAACTTGGCATAGAGGTTGAAACCGAAAAATCAGAGAAATTCAAGGAAACAAGTTCATACACAGCACACCTAAGATTCAAAGCCCCATTATACAAGGAAGACAATCCTCGATCCACAAACACGATACAACTAGATGCAGGAAGCCGCACAGGAACAAACTTGGAAACACAGATCAAACAGGTAACACCTGCTTATCCGGATATACCTGCATACTTTTTGGAAACAATGAATATCCGGGAGATAATGGCAGAGAAGATAGCAGCAATGAACAACAGGCAAAAAGGAAGAGACCTATTCGACATATGGTACCTACTAGACCAAACAGAAATAGAAAAAAAACTGGTTCAAAACGAAATCAAAGGAGAAACAACTACCATCAGATTACCCAATAAAGAAGAGTATGAAAGAGACCTGAAAGACCTAACACACAACCACCCACCCTATCAATCAATAAGAAAACAAGTAGAGAAAGAAATGAAATCAAAGGGGCTCCAAATAGAAACATAAACCTAGAACTGTGTAAAGCCCGTGGATAAGTCCTGTAAACTGAAAAACTTGAGTCACAGAACTGCCTTCTGAAGCATTAAAAAGATGCAGTTTCCAACCACTTGGTATGGTATTACCCTTAATTGACTCAGGAAGTCAGATCGTGCAATTCCTTCAAATCCTATCATTCCTACTGTTCCCAATACTAATAGTCTTCGGACCACGAATAATGGTCTAGCAAGCAGACAGGAAACTAAGAGACGCACTAAGCGACATAGAAGGCTACCACAATACTTCCGCCGACCTGTTCAAACAACATATGAACGTCGGAGGTAATTTTGAACAAAGATTTGAGTCAATGAAGAACTTCCAGTTCAGCCCTCCTACAGGACTAGACCCAGCAGGAATGGTCGACAGACTAGAAAACGTTCTAGACGCATCTGAAGACAAGTTCCAAAGATTCGTAGAAAACCACGCAGACACAGAAGACGAAGAAAAACTGGCAGACTTGAATATGGCATTCAAAGGAGTCATGGGCACACAACAAATCTTCAAAGTAATGAGACACTACAGAGAACTAATCAACAAAACACAAAACTTCCAGTTAGTCGGACTAATCAACATGATGCTACCCATCTACAAAGAACTAGCAGAAGCACAGAAAGGAGCAACACGCGCATTCGTGGACCAAGCACCAACCGGTGACGGAATCGGACCACTAGTAGCAGCCAAGTTAATCACTGAAGAACCTGAAGAAGCAGCAGAACACATCATCAAAAGCGAAGAAGAAATCAACGACCAAACAGTCCACGTAATCAAAAGTAGAGGTCCTGGAGCACGACTAGGAAAGTACGGTGAAGCCGTCGAAACAGTAGCAGAAGAAAACGACCTAGAAGCAATAGTAACAGTAGATGCAGCAGGGAAGTTCGAAGGAGAAGAAACAGGAAGCGTCTACGAAGGAGTAGGAGTCATGATGGGCGGCCCAGGAGTCCAAAAATCAAGAATTGAAGACGTAGCAACAAGCAGAGACATACCACTAGAAGGAATAGTCATCAAACAGTCACCTCCAGAAGCATCAAAGCCGATGAAACGCGAAATCTACGACGCCTACAAACCAGCAGTAGAAAAAGTCAAACAAACCATCAGCGAATACGATGGCGAAGTAGCAGTAATAGGAGTAGGAAACACTTGCGGAGTCAAAAACACACGCCAAGAAACCAGTGGAGTCCACAACAAACTCCAGAAATACTGGGACGAATACGAAGAACAGGAAGACGACGACGTCAGTTACCAAGGACTCATGGCAATGTTCGGTGGAGGACAAGCCGAACAAATCCAGGAACAACTGAATCAGAAAATGTGGAAACTACCAAGATAGCCTTTTTCTTTTATCTCTATTACCTTTTCTTTTCCATCAGTAATAAAATAATCAAATAATATGATTTAACCATATGGATTCAGATGTAGAAAAGTGGTTTGAGAATGCAGAAGATGATTTTGAAGTAGCTGAAGACAATTTTTCCATAGGCAACCAAGATGTTTCAATGTTTTTCTGCCACCAAGCAGCTGAAAAGGCATTAAAAGCATTCCAGATTCAGAAAGAAGGAGAGAAAAGCCTTTCGCACAACCTAGTTTCATTAGCCAATCAGTTAGATATCTCAGAACATGAAGAACTACTGGCAGAACTAAATCCATTCTATGTAGGATTCAGATACCCTGATGAAGAAAGCCCAGAAGTTGAAAACCCTGAAGATATTTTAAAAAGAACCGGTGAATTTCTAGAATGGACGAGGAAAAAACTGAAGAAGTAGCTAAGCACCTGAAGCAGATAGCTACAGGAAAAGGTGTAGAGTTAGAACAGATACTTTTGTTCGGTTCTAGAGCAAGAAATGATTACAAAGAAGAAAGTGACATCGATTTAATTCTGATTTCAGAAGATTTCCAGAAAATGGATACACCAACAAGATCCAAAGAATTCTACCTCAACTGGGACTACAAAAAACTTCCCGAACCAGAAATAATTTGCTTCACACCGGAAGAATTTAAAGAAAAGAAACAGAACAGAGGATTTATCGCCCATACTGCTGCAGAAGAAGGAATAGAAATATAAGAAATACTTCAATTTATATTCTAAATTTTCACAAATAATTTAACAATCAAGATCTAGGTTTAATTCATGGATATGGATAGAAGAATTGAGGTTAATCCTGAGATTATGGCGGGTAAACCTGTAGTCAAAGGGACGAGAATACCAGTTTATGTAGTTCTTCAAATGTTTGAGGAAGAGGCTAGTATAGATGATGTAATTGAAGCATATCCTGACCTAGAAAGAGAGGATGTCCAAGCATGCATCCGTTACGCCACTAAAAGAGTTCAGAGAGAAGAAATAACTGGCTCAAAGACGGTGGCATAAACTTTTGAAACTCTTAATAGATGAGAATATTTCTCCAAAAACAGCTGAATTCTTAGAGTCTCAAGGACACGATGTAAAATCAGTTAGAGAAACTGATCTAGGAGCCAGTGACAAAGAAGTGGTCGAATTAGCTTTGGAAGAAGGAAGAACTATAATAACACTAGATGACGACTTCGGAGAGATCTACTATTTTTCAAATGAAGAGAGACTCAAAGTAGCAGTGCTAAAACCAGTTAAGCAGAAAATATCAGTAATAAACGAACTTCTTAAACATCAAATCAAAGAAATTCAGGAAGAAAAATATGGTTTATTCATAATAAGGGAAGAACAGATACGGAAAATCAGATAATGACGTCCTCCCCGGACTAAAGTCTGGGGTATTCTCGCCTTATATTTCATAACTTGAACACCGTCTACATCAGTTCAAGATACCTTGGTTCTGTGGATGAAAAACCTGAAAATATTGAGGAACTAATTGAAAATGTGGAGGAGTTACTGGAGTGGATCAAAAAACAGTTGAAAAACTGAAGAACCAAGTGGAAAAAACAGCTGAAGAATCAGATATAGACATCCAACAGATACTACTTTTTGGTTCAAGAGCAAGAAACGACTTTAACGAAGATAGTGACGCTGATCTAATCCTAATTTCAAATGATTTTGAAGGTGTGAACTGGTTCAAAAGGCCAAAAGAATTCTACCTGGACTGGGACTACGAAGAACTACCAAGACCGGAGATACTCTGCTACACGCCAGAAGAATTTGAGGAAAGGAAAAAGAAAGCAGGAGACATAGCCAAAACAGCCGCAGAAGAAGGAATAGAAATATAGGTGAGATGCTGGATTCTTATAGTTTCTTCGACTGCCAAATATCAGGAAATGGCGTTCACAAATAACCTTTTGACACTTGCGAACAGAGTGGAATTACCTGAAGAGAAAACGGATTACTTCGCTAGACTAAATACAGTATACACAGGAGCAAGATATCCAAACAGTGAAGATTCCAATATACAAAACGTAACGAAAATTGTAGAACAGGTTGAAGAGGTGTTAGAATGGACCAAGAAACAGCTCAAAAAGTAGAAAAACAACTGAAAACTACTGCAGAGAAGGAAAATATAAAGATAGAGAAAATAATACTCTTCGGCTCTAGAGCAAGAAACGACTACAATGAAGAAAGTGATGTCGACCTGATAATAGTCTCAAAAGATTTCGAAGGAGTGGATTGGTACAAAAGAGGTGAAAAATTCCAGTACCAATGGGACTACGACAAACTTCCAACCCCTGAAATAATCTGCATGACGCCAAAAGAACTGGCAAAGAGAAAACAGAAGAAAGCAGACATAGCAAGAATAGCAACAGAAGAAGGAGTAGAGATATAACCAAAAAAGTACTAGTTGGCCAGTACCTGTTCAACCGTATTTAAATCGTAAAGCTGCAAGTCATCTCTACCCTCGGCTTCCATCTTTAATTTGTCCTCGAAGCCGCTCTTACTGAATAAAGCGTATTCTTCCTCTCTGGATTCTTGGTTCTGCCATCTTACTTTCTCCGACTTATCTTCTAAGTCTTTCAATAGTTTCATACCTACTTTTTGGTTTGTCCACTTGCATTCTCCGAATAATATTTTCTCCTCTTTTTCGTTCAGTGCTACGATGTCTATTTCGTGTTGTTTGTACCACCATCTTCCTACTTTTGTGTGCTCTCTATTTTTTCTCACTGTTTTCTGGCATACTTCCTCAAATACTTCTCCCATATACTTGCTGTGACTGTTTCTGATGTTTTGGATTGCTTTTTCTGGTTGTGTTTGAATATCACTCTGGTTCTTGTACACGTACCTAAGCCAGAATCGAAAGTAGTGGTCGCTTACTTTGTAAATCCTGTTTTTAGGTTTTTCCGACATAGTTATCGGTGATTCTTTCTTAATGAGTTCTAGTTGCTCTAGTTTGTTCAGGTATTTGGATATATTGGTGTTTTCTATGTTTACTCGTTGGGAGATGGTATTAGGTTTGGTTTTGCCGTCTATAATCGCTTCCATAATGTTGAAGTATTTGTTAGGTTTCCTCAGTTCTTCTCTGAGCAGAATTTCGGCCTCTTCATTTAGAAGGTGGAGATCGTTGAGAAACGTGCCTTCTATATTCTGGAAGAAATCTTTTTCTGGTTTAAACTCTTTCAGGTAGTGAGGTATCATGCCCGTCGCACCATAAATCTTTAACTGTTCTTCGAAACTTTTCTCCGGGAAGAACTGGTTTAAAGTGTGCAGAGGTAGTTCATCTAACTTTAGTTGTCCTTTTCTACGACCGTATAGAGGGCTTTTGTAGTCAAGAACCTCCGTCTCCATCATTGAAATCGATGAACCAGTCAAGATAAGGAATACTTCTTTCTCGGAAAGTTTTTCATCCCACAAACCCTGCATTATAGATACTATGCTCTTGTCTTCTTGAATCCAGTAAGGAAACTCATCAATGACCATAACAGGTTTACCTTCAAGTTTATCTACAGCCTCGTCTATAACATTTTCAAGCTGTTCTGATTCGATAAAACTGTCGAACTCTCTACCGAACTCGTTTTTGAATCTTTCAGCCTCCAATTCAAGATCCTGTTGTCTGGACAGGAAGTAAAAACCTTCTTTGTCTTTCATGAATTTTTCCGCTAACTCAGTCTTACCGATCCTTCTTCTACCGTATAGAATAAATAAAGCAGAATCATTCTCACTGTACATTCTGTCGAGTCCGTCCAACTCATCTTTTCGATCAACAAAACCAGTCATTATAACACGATATTAAGTAACGCGTTACTAAAATTTATAAAAAGTTGTCAAAGCACCTCCAGAATTTGCTTAATCCTGAAACACAGACGACACTCTCTCAAGCCCGTAAAGCCTTAAATCATCTCTACCCTCAGCCTCCTCGCTTAATTCCTCTGTAAAACCATTTTTACTGAATAATACATATTCCTCATTTCTGGATTCCTGATTCCGCCATCTAACCTTTCCACTTTTTCCTTCTAAATCCTTCAATAATTTCATGCCTACCTGTTCTTTAGTCCATTTACATTCTCCGAACAAGATTTTCTCTTCGCCTTCTTTGAGGGCTACTATGTCTATTTCTTCCTCTTTATACCACCAGCGCCCTGTCTTGGAGTAATTTGTTTCTTTCTTTATTGTTTCTCTGCATACTTTTTCGAATGTTTCTGAGGTGTGCTGCGGTAATTTTTCCTGTATTTCTTCTTTGATTTCTTGTGTTTCTCCTGATTCCAGGTCCGATTTGTTGGGGTAGACATAGGAGAAGTGGAATCTGAAGAAGTCGTCTTTGATTCTGTAGACTCCTCTCTTCTTTTCTGTGGTGATTGGTGTTTCTTTTTGTATTATTTCTAGTTCTTGTAGTTTGTTGAGGTATGGTGAGAGGTTGCTGGTTTCTACGTTGATTCCTTTAGCGATTTCTGAAGGTTTTGTATTTCCTGCTGCGATTTTTTCTAGTATGTCGAAGTATCTTGCAGGTTTTCTAAGTTCCTGTGTCAGCAGTAACTTTGTTTCTTCGTGCAGAAATTTTCCTTTTGACAGTATTTTCTCATCTATATTGTCGATTAATATCTTTTCGTCGTCTATTTTTTGTAGGTAAGCAGGGATTCCTCCTGTTACGGAGTAAGTAGTTATTTGTTCTTCTGTGTTGTATTTAGGTACGAATTTTATGCTGTTTTGGAAGTCCATAGGTTTGACTTTCCACTGTCCTGTTCTTCTTCCGTAGAGCGGTGAGTCGTAACTAAGGACTCCCTCCAACATCATGCTGACCGATGAACCGCAAAGGATGAGGAAGATGTCTTCTTCTAATTGTTCATCAATTATTCTCTGGAAAACTGATGGAATAGCTTCATCCGTATCAACTAGATAAGAAAACTCATCTATAGCAACAATAATTTCTGAACTAGTATTCTCTTGTATATACTTGAAAATTTGTTCAAAGCTTTCTACACCTGGCTTAGTAACTTCTAGGGAGTCTGAAACTGTTTTTGCGAAACGATCAATATTTGAGTCAATACTTCTTTCATCTGCCAGAAAGTAAACCAGTTCTTTATCTTCTGAGAACTGTTTGATCAGTTCTGTCTTTCCCGTTCTACGTCTACCATAAATTACAATTACTTCTCCGCCATCTCTTCCCCATGCTTCGTTCAGGAATTCAAGTTCATCACTTCGATTAACAAAACCTCTAACCATGATTATAATAAACATGATTATAATTAAAAAAGCTGTGGATCAAAAGAAATAACTTTTTCCCTCTTACAAAGCATCGGAAATATCTTCAAGCCTGTAAATCTGTAAATCACTTCTATCTTCAGCCTCATCTTCTAAACCCTCACTGAAACCGTTTTTACTGAATAAAGCATATTCTTCCTCTCTGGATTCTTTATTCAGCCACCTAACTTTCTCCGACTTATCTTCTAAGTCTTTCAGTAGCTTGGTTCCTACCTTTTCTTTAGTCCATTTACACTCTCCGAACAAGATTCTCTTTTCTTTTTCGTTCAGTGCTACGATGTCTATTTCGTTTTCTTTGTCCCACCAACAGCCTGTTTTGGTGTAGTCTGTTTGTTTTTTGATCAGTTCTCTGCTGATTTGTTCGAATGTTTCTGCGACTTGGTGTTTCAGGTCTTTCTGTATGTCTTTAAGGGCTTTTTCTGAGTCTTCTTCTATATCTGACTTTCTCGGTGCTATGTTTTGGAACCAGAATTTGATGTAGTTGTCTTTTATTTTGTATATTGTTTTCTTTGATTTCCTTGATGCTGTGACTGGCTTCTGTTTTTCTATGAGTCTGAGTGTTTGGAGTTTTTTGAGGTAGTTTGTGAGTGTGGTTGATTTTATCCCTGTTTTGCCGCTGATTTCACTGGAAGTGGTGTGTCCTTGGCTTATGGACTCAAGTATTGACATGTATCTTGAAGGATCTCTTAGTTCCTGTCTAAGAAGGAATTCTGGTTCTTCGAAGAGTGTGGATGTAAGGTCTAGTACTTCGTTCTTTATGTTTTCTCCCAAAGTTTTACTGTAGTTGAAGGCTGTAAGGTAGAGCGGTGTGCCTCCTGTCACAGTGTAAGACTTTACTGCTTGTTCAAGGCTGTAGTCGATTACTTCTAATGATTGGGTGAAGTCAAATGGTTTCAAGTCTATCTGCCCTGTTCTTCGACCGTAAAGTGGACTCTCATATCCTAATACTTGGTTCTCCATTACACTTATTGTAGAGCCAGATAGAATAAGCATTGATTCTGAATCTTCTGAAATAATTTCGTCCACGAGGTACTGGAAGTGAGAGGTTATTGATTCGTCCTGTTTGATGGCATGAGGAAACTCGTCCAATGCTAAAACAATTTTCTGCTCATTAAGTTTCTCACCTATGTACTCCACTGCATCCCTCCAATCACTTGTCTTAGGAGGTCTCTCACCTGATTTACTGGCAACTCTTTCCACAAGTCTCTCTTTCTGTAGTTTGGAAGTATCTTGGGAGAATAAATGGTAGATGCTTTCTTTGTCTTGGATGAATTCTTTGATTAACTCTGTCTTTCCTACGCGCCGCCGTCCGTACACTATAAACAAGTTAAAGCCTTCTTCCGTGTGTCTAGAGTTCAAAGACTCTAAGTACTTCTCACGACCATAAAACTTCATTACCACAATAATAATTACTACGATAATACTTTTAAATTTATGTCAGAGATGTGCCACCCTTAACTAAAAACGGAGAACTCAAGAACTCTAACTCACTCCTCTAGCAACCGCCTGGTCATTCCAAACCTGTCTATACCTGTGAAGATACTCCTTCAGCTCTCTTCTATCAATGACATAAACTACTTCATAATCCTCAATTACCTGATGCTTCATCTTCAAACTCAACTCCTCAAACGTGTGTACGTCGTATTTCTCTGTCTTAAGGTTTCGCCAAACTTTTCTCATCATTTTGATTGGTTCTACTTCCGGAGCTACAACACAAATATCTATATCACTTCTTTCATTTGTATCGCCGGTAACCTGTGACCCAAACAAGAGTACGGCCAAGACATCATCATCGTTTTTTAGGAAGCTGAAGTCTTCTTCTACCTTTTTTCTATCCATTTTTTCACCTCTTTCCAAGGATTCCATCAGTTCAATAAGTGATTCTGCGGCTAGTCTTGTGTCAAAGCCATCGCCGTAGTCATGTGTAATCCTGTTTCTCAACCCATTGACCTCGCCTAATTCTTTCTCCAAATCTCTTTGGTAAAGATTCCCGGAAGCTTTCACAATATTCTCTCTATCATCTCCTAGACCCTTGTCCTTATCGGAAAGATACATAGAACATACATCCGCTACCACTTCCGCTGATTCCTGAAATGCCTTAAAAACAGCGAAACGATTCTTAACATCCTCTAGATCATCTTCAGCTATCCACTTATCGAGATAACCTAATCTTTCATCCAACATATCAAGCTTATCCCTATACCTCCTAACTCTCTCATCCTCCAATTCCACAGGACCACTCATACAATACAACTTAAACGAAGAGTTTCAAAAGAATAACTGACAGCCTAGCTCTAAAATAGAAATTCTCTAAAAAATCTCCTGTACGCTTGAAAAACCTGTCCTTCACTGACTATTCAGGATTTCTAGCTCTGCTTATACCAAACGAAATTAACTACAAAAACCTAATATCGCCACCGAATAAACATTAAGTACGATTAACGCCTTCTACCTATTCAGATTAACTACAATTGACAACCGTCCTACGAAAACAATATCAACGCTAATAACAAGTTAGGAACTATACGATAAAGAAATAATCTGACTTACCTGCAACCCAAACTTCGCCAGAGACAACATCAAAAAGACACATAAGGGCCGTCTTTCCGCTCAAAATAAGAGAAAAGCAAATATCAGAAGCGGAAATGAAGATAACTCTTGAGAAAATTCTAAACTAAATTTTCATTCACCATTTATTCATAACCTTTTGTTACCTCTTCCTGCGTCCTAACTATGTGTTTTATATACCGCAGACGAAAACTAAGCAGTATGGTAAAGGAAAAAATAACATCTAAATTTCTGATTACACTTATCTCAATAACACTCCTGATATCATTCTGTGGGGCAGACAGAGTGGTTCCTCCTGACAGCAATGGCATAGACCAATCCGACGGAAAATACATAAATATCAAAATGGGGGATATTGAAAGACAAGGAGGACCTTACCTATTACAATTCCACTTTACAGATGATAAAAAACATGAAAGATTCTCCTTAGATAGCGGTGGTAATAAGGTGAATAACCCAACTCATCCCCACTTCTTATTGAGTCTTAATAGACCTCTAGGGGATGACTGGGGTGCTTATGAAGTACCTCGACCAAAAGATGGAGGACCATATATGATTAATGAAGATGGCAAAGTAGCTTACTATGTAAATGAATGTCAAAAAGCAGGCTCAAGTGCTGGAGGGAGTCAATGCGGTGGAGGCACAGATAAAATAAAAGATCGGCTCTTCGGGAGCCGCGAGGTTAACCGATGTGGTGACGGAAATGACAATAAACAGGCAGTTTCATGCTCAATAAACTTTAATACGGGTTCTGCACCTAACAACGATAACGATGAAGATTGCCCTAATGATGTCCTAGGATGTAATGACGGTGACGAAGACGAAAATGGCGATATCCAATCCTACCAACCAGCAGGACAAATAATAGTTGCTTCGGGAAGCCACAGCGGCATGGGAGACTACAGTAACTACAGATTCCACATTTGCTGGGGAGAAGCTGAAAATGGAGAGACAGTGTTCTACCAAGACGCAAATGGAAACAATATCAACAAGTACAAATGTAACTCTGGATTTGAAGAAGGCGGTTACTGGGAACAAGTCCCTGAATGTAAGGATGGATTAGACAATGACCAAAACGGCGAAGTAGACTTTGATGCTGATGCAGGATGTACTAGCAGAAATGACAATAGAGAAGCAACCAATCCAAAATGCCCAGTACCTTCGGTGAGAAAAGCTCCGGAAGGAACAACTAAAGAT
>Ga0102939_1000844_pt1 | contig 11354 bp, 10 predicted proteins | sample SalPon2_B_H2O_MG_FD_78214 | JGI IMG/M metagenome (GOLD analysis project Ga0102939, IMG submission 78214) | Salt pond water microbial communities from South San Francisco under conditions of wetland restoration - Salt Pond MetaG R2_B_H2O_MG | ecosystem: Environmental > Aquatic > Non-marine Saline... | reverse complement strand
TTTGCTACGTTAAACGTGCAACTCGCATGGCTAAATCGGACACCGATAGCAATGGCCTCCGGCAGGATCAACCGGAATGTGTTCCCCGAACTTGTTACCCAGCTCGGGGAGGGTTTGGCGGGAACACACCCAAAGGGTGTGTTTCCATCAATGTCTATCGGCGTTCGATGACAATCGGACCGACCGAGTGTCACCGAACTGCCAAGGCTAACATCAGATCCCATCTATACGGCGGACCGCAGGGGTGGAATCCTCATTTCCTTCGGATCTAACTGTATTCCTTGGTTGGGTATAAACCCAACGGAATTCGTTAGATCCGCGAGCGGAGACAGGTTCGAACTGGCTCCGACCACGTCGTGTCTTTTTCCAACACCCTCGTATGTATAAGGGCGTCGGATCGGAGCGAACCGAGCGGGGCCCGGTTCGACCGTCGTATTTTAACTCGAATGCCCTGTTACACTTAAGCGCATCGGAGTCGGGGCGGCGCCGGAAGGTGATTCCGTGCCGACCCACGTATTTGTACTCAAACACCGTGTTACACTTAAGGGCGTCGAAGTGTGTCCGGAGCACGCCCGGCGAACCGGTCGCGTCACGAACGGAATTTCGACAGCCCATCGGTGGAGCGGCGTCGAGACGAGTCGCCCCGTAGGGGCGTCCCGCCGGGACTCTGCGTCCCGCGTCCTTCGCATTCCATTCGATGGGCGAGGACGTATTAAGGTCGTCGAAGTAATCCCGCCACGTCACGCGGTTTCATGGCGGTTGGCTCATGTGAAAACACCGCGTGGACGGACGAAGACGCACGAGCCCCATCGGCGGGTTGTTTCTTCGCGCGCACATCATGCCGGTCGCGAAAAGACTCTTGTCCGGTATCTTATCTTTTGTCGGTTATCGGACGCTGCGCGGGGAGATCGGAGGCGAAAGGCCCCGCCTGGAGAGTCAGGTGAACGGGCGTAACCAGTAAACTACCCCGCCCTACGGCGTTCGGCTCTCGCCTCACCTGTTGAGGGCGGGGCTTTGTCCCGAGAAAGGGTCAAGCCCACAGCCCCCGTGTCGGGCGTGGCTCGGAACTTCATTGCAGTCGGTCATCCCCGAGGCAACAGCGCACGAAGTGGTGCTCCGCCGCCTTGTTGATTGCACCGGGTCGGTGACACTCCGGATTTAATTGTCGGTGCCGGTGGGTGGCCCGACATCTGAGGCCGGGTTACTTGCGGCCTATCGCACCAAGACGTGTGCTTGGTTCGGCTTGCAAATCCATGGACGACGCGGGTGTAGTTAAAAATAGTGGGTGGTCAGTACCGGGTCGGCTTCCTCCCCACCCGACTCGCTTGTGCTTCCGCCGGGGCCGGAAGCCCGGCGTCGTCCGAAAATCGGAGATTTTCGGGATCACGAGAATCTTCGATTCTCGGACGACTGCTTGAAGCTGGGGCCTCCGCCTCGTAGTGGGTGAAGCGCCTCGGGGGCATTCGCCTCGATATTATATGAAGTGACTACCGGAGAGAGTCCGTGTCGTTTGGATCCCTATCCAGGGGAGGTACGCGACGATCACCGCCGGAAGGCGGATATTGCGCGGTTAGAAGTCGGATCCGTCATCCCACGCGCGTGCACGTACGGTCGAGTCGTGTGAGTTACCGCGCACCGACGGTAACGGTGGGGGCTGTAAAGCCGTTCCGGTGGGCGAGACGCCCTCGACCGCGATCAGATCTCCTCGAGATGTTCGATCCCCTGTTTCGAGACGTTCGCTTCGGTGATCTCCTGGGGCATCCAGTCGGGGCTGTCGTCGGGGGCCGTTTCCTCCCACGCCCAGCCGTCGTAGATGTGGACTTTCTTTGTGCCTTTCTCGCGGAGCCGGAGTTCCGTCTCGTCGGCCGCGTCCTCGCTGTCGGCCGCCTCGAGTCGGCGGGCCGCTTTCAGCGCAGCCTGTCTCGGCGTCCGTCCGGAAAAGACGCTCGTCTCATCATCACCGTTCTCTCGGAGCGCGAAATTTCGCTTGTCGTCGTCACGTGCCATGGTTTCTCTCCTCCATGTGAGTTCTACACACAGGTTATTATAAATATATCCCCCGAATCGGGAAAATGACGGACGGCATTTATAAACTACCCGTCGCCTGCCCCCGAAAATCGACCCGAAAAAGACGCTATTTCCCGGTTCGGCCCCGCGGGAACGTCCGGATTCGGCTCGCGCGCGCTCCAAATCGCGTGACTCGCACGGTACACTTATGTGTCTCGTGTGGTGAACGACCCAACACAACGCGATGGTGCGCAAAAAGAAGCTCAGCCCCAGCGGGGCAAAAGACGACGACGGGGAGTACCACAACGTCCACGTGAACCTCCACGAGGACGAACTCGCCGTCGCCGGGATGGAGATCGGCGACGAGGTGTTCGTCCGCGTTCGTGACGGGAAGATAATTATTCAGAAGGCCGACTCCAACGACGTCGAACACGAGTTCTAACCGGCGACGCTGCCGGAGCATGCTAATTGGTCAGGAGACCCATCGATCGCGGGCGAAATCGCGGCGTTTAACAGCGTCGACCGATCCACTCCAGTAATGGATCTCTACGATCGCCTCAAACCGCTCGCGTTCCGTTTCGACGCCGAGGCGGCTCACGGGATCGGCCATCACGTGCTCGAGGCCGTCCAGTCGACGCCAATCGAGCGAGTGCTCGCCGACGCCTGCACCGTCGTCGACGCCCGGCTTCGTACGGAGGCCTTCGGCCAGACGTTCGGGAACCCGGTCGGCGTCGCTGCGGGCTTCGACAAGAACGCCGAGGTGCCGAACGCTCTGGCGGCGCTCGGGTTCGGACACGTGGAGATCGGCGGTGTCACTGCCGAGCCCCAGGCCGGTAATCCACGACCGCGGCTGTTCAGACTCTCGGAGGACGAGGCGCTCGTAAATCGGATGGGGTTCAACAACGACGGCGCCGACGTCATCGGCGACCGGCTCGATGCCCTCGAGGCCCGGGTTCCGATCGGCGTCAACATCGGGAAATCCAAGCACGCGCCGAACGACGAGGCCGAGTCGGATTATCGCTACACCTTCGAACGGGTCAAGCAGGGCGGCGATTACTTCGTCGTCAACGTCTCCTCGCCGAACACGCCGGGACTCAGGGAACTGCAGGAACGCGACCGGCTGGAGTCGATCCTGGGAACGCTCAAAGACGCCGGGGCCGACCCGCTTTTGGTGAAGCTCTCGCCGAACCTCACGGAAGCGGCGATCGAGGACGCCCTCGAAGTGGTCGAGACGCTCGATCTGGACGGAATCATCGCGACGAACACAACGACGGATCGGCCAGCGTCCCTCGACAGTGACCACGCAGGTGAAGCGGGCGGCCTTTCCGGGAAACCAATCGAGGGGGAGGCGACCGACATGGTCCGATTCATCGCCGAACGAACCGACAGGCCAGTCGTCGGCGTCGGTGGGATCAGCGACGCAGCGGGCGCGTACGAGAAGATCCGCAATGGCGCCAGCCTCGTCCAGTTGTACACCGGACTCGTCTACGAGGGACCGACCGTGGCACGGGACATCAACCGCGGCCTGCTGGAACTGTTAGACCGGGACGGCTTCGACTCGGTCTCGGAAGCGGTCGGCGTCGATCTCGAATAGAGCGCTCGGTTTTTGTGCGTAATCGATCAGTCGGCCAGCCCGTCCAGCCGGAACTCGAAGGCCGCGACGGGGAGTTCGAGGTCGTGCTCGACGAGCACTCGGGGATGAATCTCGCCGACGACGCCGACCGATTCGCCGTCGAAGACGATCTCAGCCGTCCGACCCGAGACGAAGGCGGGGTGTTCGGTCGGTGGCGTCTCAAGTGTGACACCGAACGCACGCGCGACGGCCGCGACGCTCGCTTTTGCGTCCTCGTAGGACGCGTCAGTTCGGGCGAGGACGCCCGCGACGGAACGGTGTTCGGCGACGCCGGTCGGCTCGTCGTCATCGACTCCGGCCACGAGCCCGATCTCGGCGAGGTCTTGGGGGTACGCCCGGTGCGTGTTGTTCTCCAGGACCGACAGGAGCGACGGGAGAGCCCACGTCCGGACGACGGTGTAGGCCTCGCTGTAGGGTTCGGTGATCGTCGGCGGTTGGCGCGCGCCGAGGGCGTCGGCGTCCGGCGACAGCGACATGCGATCGAAGAGTTCCGCCTCGTTCGTCAGGTGGAAGTTCAACAGGTCCTCGAAGCCGAGGCCGACCAGCGCGTCCCGGGTCGCATCCTCGAGTCGGGAGGTCTCGTGTCGGCCACCGACCGTCGAGACGTCCGGATACTTCGGTTCGAGGTCGTTGAACCCGTAGGCCCGGCCGATGTCGTCGACGAGATCCATCGGATGGAGTACGTCGACCCGGTAAGGCGGAATCTCGACTTCGTAAACGAGGCCGTCGTCGGCCGTCCCACCGGCGGCGTCCGCCGGGTCGGCAGGTGCCGTATCGGGCTCCTCGGCCCGTCTCGGGACCCGTTCGATCTCGACATCGTCGTCCGTTTGGCCGACGTTCCGCTCGGTCGTCTCCCCGTCCGTTTCGGCGTCGAGGCCGGCCCGTTCAAGGAGATCGACGACCTCGGTCCCGGGGAGATCGATGCCGAGCGTCGTCTCGATACGGTCGTGTTCGAGCCGTTTCGTGTCCGTCGAGAGGTCGGGTCGCGAGAGCGTGCGGTCGGGGTATCGAACATCGACGGCCTCGATCTGCCCGCCGCGGGCGTCCAGGGCATAACAGACGATCGTGAGCATCCGATCGATAGTCCATTGATCGGTCCCCGTCATCTCGATGAGGAGATCGCGGGAGCCCTCGTCGACCTCGGTTCGCTTGCCGTTGATGACCGGCGGGAACGAAAAGAGCCCGATGTCGTCGTAGATCGCTGGATACCGATCCAGATCCGCAACGAGGTCGCCGTACGTGTCGCCGGTCGGATGCGTTTCGAGCACGTCGGCAGGCGTCCGATCGGCGTCGTCGTCGAGCGGAACGAACCGGTCGCCGTCCGGTTCAACGCCCCGATAGGTGATCGTCTTCTGCGGGCCGTTGTCATCGGCGTCGTCTCGGGGTGACGCGCCTTTCAGCATCGCTAGGTCGTGGACACCGATCGCGCCTTTCGCCCGGTCGCGGCCCATCGTTGCGTGGAGTTTCTCCTGCAGTTGGATGAGAGACTCGAGTCGGCTCTCGTCGAGATCGAGCCCGCGAACGATCGCGCCCGTCACGTAGGGGCGTTCCTCGGGGACGGAGTCGTCGACCGCGATGGCCCACTCGGCGCCGTTCGTGTCCGGGATGTACACACCGCGGTCGTGGCCGTACTGGTATCTGAGCGATCGGGCGATCCCCTCGACCGAAAGCCGATCGAGCCGATCGGGGGCGAACTCCAGTTCGAACGCCCCGTCGTCGGTCTCGCCCTCGAACTCAAGCCCGAGCGAGAACAGATCGGATTTCAGTTCCTCCTCGGATTTGTCTTCGGCACTGGCGAGCGATTTGAGCTCGTCTGGGTCGACTTCGACGACGGGCATCAGTACACCACCTCCACGTTCCGCAGCAGATCCAGATCACACAGCGTCCCGTGGACGTCCCGGATGTCCTCGAAGCCGTACATGAGCATGAGGAGCCGTTCCAGGGCGAGCCCCCACGCCATCACGTCACACTCGACGCCCAGCGGGGAAAGCACCTCCTCGCGGAAGATGCCGGAGTTGCCGATCTCGATCAACTCGCCCGTTTCGGGGTGTTTGCCGAACAGCTCGAAGCTCGGCTCGGTGTAGGGGTTGTAGTGCGGTTTGAACTCCAGATCGGTGATCCCGAACTGCTCGTAGAACTCGGTGAACGTCCCCATCAGATCCCGGACCGAGAGTTCCTCGGCCATCACCCACCCTTCGATCTGGAAGAACTCGAGGAGGTGTGTCGGGTCGAGCGTGTCGTTCCGGTAGACTTTCCGGACGCTGAAGTACCGCTGTGGCGGCTCTAACTCGCCGACGGCGTGCCCGGAGAGGTACCGCATCGAAAGCGAGGTCGTGTGTCCTCGGAGCGCGACCGCACGGGCGAACTCCTCGTCCCACGGCGAGTGATAGCCGTCGCCGTCGGGGCCGACGCCGTTCCGGTGGGCGTCCTCGACCCGGTCGACGAGACCTTCGGGAAGCTCGTCCATGGGCGGCACGTCCAGTTCGAACCGGTCCCAGTGGGTCCGTGCCGGGTGGTCCTGCGGCATGAACAGACAGTCGTTGATCCAAAAGTCCGCGTCGGCGTGGGGACCCTCCATCTCCTGAAACCCCATCCCGACGAGAACGTCCTTGACACGGTTCGCGGTCCGCCGAAGGATGTGTTCCTTGCCGCCGTAGTCGGTTTCGGCGTCGGCCTCGACGTTGTACTCGGCGAATTCGACGTCTTCCCACTCGCCGGAAGTGAGTAGTTCCGGCGTGATCGCTCCGACCGTTTCGGCCGCTTCGACGCCCTCCATGAGCGCCGTGACGCCCTCCTCGGAGAGGGTAACGCTTCGGACAGTCGTCTCAGTTCGTTCGACGAGACCGCGTGAATCCAACCGATCGAGGATGCCACTGTCGAGATACCCTGTCTCGCCGTCGGCGATCGAGTCGAGCGCCTCGGCTTCCGGATCGGCGGCTGGATCGTGCTTCGGATCCGCAGCGAGCGTGACCGCCCCGCCGTCGATGTCGCCGTAGCCCTTCCGCGCGAAGTTCGACAGCGCGATGTCGACCTCGGGCCCGTCGAGTTCAGCCGCACCGATGAGTTGCCCCATCTCGGCCGGTTCGTCGTCGGCCCCCGCTTCGACGGCAGCCGTCCGGAGCCGAAGCTCCGGAAGGCCCTCAATGCGGTAGCGCTTTCCCTCCTCGGTGAGCGTCACCGTCTCGGCGACGTGTTCCTCGACCGCGAGCAGGCCCTCGGCTTCGAGTTCGAAGGCGGCCCGCGTGACGGCTGCAGGATCCTCGCCGAGCTCCTCGGCGAGCTGTGTGACCGTTTTCGTTTCCGTCGCGCTGGCGGCTTCCAGAAGCGCGAGTTGCGTTTCGGGCAGTCTCATTGTGCCGGTGTGTGTCCGGCGGGCTGTTAGCCGTTCCGACTCGAAGCCGACGTTACGGGGAGTCTCGTCCGACCGTATCGGATTTCGGCGACGGATCGAGACGTATCGCTGACGAGGAAGGAGCGACATCCTGGGGCGGCCCCGGGTAGACTATGACACGTATTCGATCGCCTCACCGAGATCGAAGGGGAGTCGTCCGTAGCGATAGCCCCCGATCCGGCCGTCGGGCCGGGCTCTGATGACGACGGTCGGCTCGTGACCGACGCCCGGCTGTTCGCCCGTCACGGCTGCCCACTCGGCATCGCTAAACGACGTGCAGTCGACGACGAGGACGGCCTCCGGATGTTCGGCGAGTTGGTCCGTGCGTTTCGCGCCACCGGTTTCTCTGACGGCGGCGACCGGATGATCGGCGTGCGACCGCCGGGCCGGCGGCTCCGGACGGGTAACCTCGACAAGCCGGTCACCGACGGCGAAATCGAGCGCGTGGCCGCTCGCCTGTTCGACCTCGGGCTCGAAATCGAGGCCGGCGTCGGCGAGCAGTTTCGCGACGGTGAACTCGGACATGGTCGCCCGCATGCGCGTGAGATCATACCCCGGTGAAGTGCCGAGTTTCGACGCCATCGTGTAGCGATGTTCGTCCAGCACCCCAGTCTGTAGAAGCGACTCGTAGAACTCGAGTCCCGCCTCGCGGGTCGCGTCGGGAAAGCCTGCCGCGTCCTCGGCGAAAAAGCGACGGGTCGTGTTTCGGCCGTCCTTCGAGAAAAAGACTGGAAGGAAGAACCACGAAACGTACTCGAAGTCGGCGAGCCACGGATCGGTCACTTCGAGGCGGGCAGTGAGTTCCCGTTCGGCCCACCGGGTGACGGCGTAGGGCGCCTCGGCGAACGTCTCCTTGTCGGTCCGCCAGAGCGGTTCGGGCGTTTCAGTGTTGCCGAGCCAGTACGCCCGGCCGGAGCGGAAAGAAAAGAGGGCGAAATCGCCGTTGTCCATCTCGAACCGGACGGCATCGTAGCGGTCGTCGGCGACCGAAAACCACGGCTCCTCGAGGGTTGCGCCGAACGAGTCGTCGAGCGGTGCGAGGAGCTGACTACGAATACGGCCCCGCGTCCACGTCCCCGTATCGCGCCGAAATCGAAGTGGACCTGCCACGTTCGGAGTTGGCCGGCCGGCCGTTTACCCGTTCCGCTTCCACCGCCGACCGATACCGAGGGCCCGACGGAAACCGAAAGACCCGGGTGTGGGACCCGATTTCCCGATACATTCATAACGGATCCCACCCAAGCCATCGCATACCATGTCAATGGGTGCCTATGACGAGGACGAACACGAACGCCGAGAGAAGAAAGCCTCGACCGTCGATGCGGCGTTCGACGACGAGCGAACGAGCTACGAGGGGACTGTCGAGTACGACTCGGGGGATTCGGCCGAGGCGCTCATCGACCAGTTCAAGCAGATGCAGAACTGACGTTGTCCGGCAGAAAGCCGATCAGCGTTCTCTGACTCGCAACAGTAAGAGCGAGGAACCGGAAACGACTGTCACTGCCGCCACGTGCCCGGAGAGCGCCGCGAACAGCACGGGGCGGCCGACGAGAAACGGCAACAGGAGCAACTGGGCGATCCCGAACAGAAGCGTCTCTCGGTCGGCCCGCCGGAGGATCGCCGTCGTTTCGGGATCGAACCGGTAGCGAAACGACCGCCACAGCCCGACGATCGACGCCCACCAGCCGGTGCCGATACGGTAACAGAGATCCCAGAGCACGAGTAGCGTGACGTAAACGACCAAAATTGGCGGCTCCGGGCCGAAGAGCGACTCGACGAGCGGCGCTTCCGAACGAACGTCGAAGACGAACAGGTGTGTCACGAGAGCGATGAACGCTAACACCGAGAGAACGACCTCGATGCTGGAGCCGAACAGGAGCCGCCGATACGGTTCGGGCGTTTCGGGGCGGCGGGCAGCGGCGCTGATACGGAGCATCTCGAGGCTGCCGAGGGCCGCGACGACGACCGCGGCAGTCCCGGCGATCGCCGCGTTCCAGAGGCCGTAGTACCACGCCAGAGCCACGATCGAAACCTCGAATACGGCGAGTTGGATCGCGATCGCGCCGCCGACGGGAAGGTCAACGCCCGGCAAGGCGCCGATGATGCTCTCGTAAGCCCACGTTTCTCCGTACTCGGGTTCGAGGTCCATCAGTCACCCTCCGAGTCGGCGAGCGTCCGCCGGACAGCCGCCTCGAACGGCGTCAGTTCGACATCGACGTACTCGTCGAGATGGCGATCGCTGGCGACGACGGTATTTCTGAGTCCCGCGATGAGCGGACGGGCAACGGCCGGCGAAACGTCGGTGAAGAGCCGGAGCCAGAGCGCCGAAATACGGAGCGAGAGGACCGGCACACCGATGATGTACGGCTGGCGGCCCGACAGTTCCTCTGCGGTCTGTTCGATCATCTCGCGATAGCTCAATACGTCGGGACCGCCGATCTCGAACGTCTGGCCGGCCGTCTCCGGAGCATCGAGCAGACCGGCGAGATACGTGACGACGTCGTCGATAAAGATGGGCTGACAGGCTGTTTCGATCCAACTCGGTGTCACCATGATCGGCAGTCGGTCGGCGAGTTGAGCGATCAGTTCGAATCCCGCGGAGCCTTCGCCGACGATAATAGCTGCCCGGACGACGGTGAGGTCGAAGGTCCCCGTTTCGAGGAGGTATTCCACCTCGCGACGCGACCGGAGGTGATCCGACAGCCGTTCGCCGTCGTCGCCCAGCCCCCCGAGATAAACGACGCGATCGATGTCGGCCCGATCGGCCGCCTCGACGAACGTTCGGGCCGCCAGTCGGTCTTTGGCGGCGAAGTCGCCACCGGAACCCATCGAGTGGACGAGATAGTAGGCGGCGTCGACCGACGGGAACTCGATGGGCGGGTCGAGAAGGTCGCCTTCGGTGACTTCGACGCCATCGGGGGCGTCATAGCGCTCCCGATCCCGTACGAGGGCGACGACTTCGTGACCCCGGTCAAGCAACGCCGGGACCAAGTGGCTGCCAACGAATCCCGTCGCGCCCGTCACGAGTACGCGCATGGCTATCTAGCGGGGGGCCGGCGACTTATACTGTCGGCTCATAGAGACGAGGGGTTGTCCAGTCGGCCGGCTACAGTTCGAAATCGACCCGATCGCCGACCTCGACGCCACGGTCGGCCATCCATCCCTTGTTCACTTCGAGGACGTACTGCCCTTCGCCCGGGTACGTCTGGTCGTTGCCGTTCTCGTCCGGCCCCGGCTTCGGCGCCTCGTGAATCGTCGTGATCGTCCCGTCGGCGTCGATGAAGACGATATCGATCCCGAACGACATGTTTCGCATCACATAGGTGTGTTCACCCGGTTCATCGTAGACGAAGAGCATCCCTCGGTTCTCCGGAAGTTCGTCGGTTTCGCTCAACCCCAGATAGCGTTTCGACCACGTGTCGGCGACCGCCGCCTCGATGCGGCCGAGTTCTTCGCCCGTCGACGCGTCGCTGACGGTGACGGTCGTGTGTTCGTAGGCGCTGTGGACCGCAGTCGTGTCGTTTTCGCTGCCCGGATCAGCCGTGTCGCTTTCGCCCGGTTCGTAGCCGCTCCCCAAAAGCGGCGCGACTGCGCCCGTCGAGAGCGCGAGTAACGCCACCGCAGCGAGGACCGCGACCACGGCGACGCCGTAGCTGATCCATCGCGAGTTCATCATCAACGTTGAGACGCCGCTGTCGGGTAAGCGTTCCGTCCCAGAGAGTAAGCGTTATGCGCCCCGGACCGCTCCACCCGAACATCGGGTCCGTGGTCTAGTTGGTTATGACGCGGCCCTTACAAGGCCGAGATCGGTGGTTCGACTCCGCCCGGACCCACGTACCTTTTGGTGGAGCGAACGGCGAAGCCATGAGCGAAGCGCGTAGCGAATGGCGAGGATGAATCGAACCCTGAAAGACGGCCGAAATGAGTCTCTCTCCGGGGCTGACTCCGCCCGGCCGGACACCCGATGGGGAGGTATTTCGTCTCCCCCTATGGCACGAAGAGAAACTTCGAGTCCCGTTCCTGACATCTCGGAGACGCTCTTCAGGAGTTCTTCCAGTGTCGGCCCGAGGATAGCGCCCTGTGAGGATTCTGGAGTTATAGAAAGTACGAGGCGAAAACCCACGGCTGAAGCCGTGGATAGCTCAACGGCCCCTCACGGCGGCCGATTGATCCGGCACCGGTAGCGAGGTTGTTGCACGCGTCACAACTGACCGACTGAGGCGGTTCGCACCCGTACGCGTGGCTGCGAACCCATGTTCCCTACTCGATGGCTCTGAGAGACCCTAGTGTCTTCTATAATCGGAATATCAGTCGGCTTGGAGC
>Ga0102939_1000837_pt1 | contig 11384 bp, 12 predicted proteins | sample SalPon2_B_H2O_MG_FD_78214 | JGI IMG/M metagenome (GOLD analysis project Ga0102939, IMG submission 78214) | Salt pond water microbial communities from South San Francisco under conditions of wetland restoration - Salt Pond MetaG R2_B_H2O_MG | ecosystem: Environmental > Aquatic > Non-marine Saline... | reverse complement strand
TTTGGAATAGTTCGGCGAGTATGTCTGTTTTTTCCAGTGTTTTCTGTGTGGATTCTAGTCTTTGGTATGTGTCGGCGAGTTTGCTGTATTTCACAGTGTTTAGTTTGAGGTTGTAAAGTTTAAACGGTAGCGGCTATAATACTCGTATATGAGTTGTTTTGATACTATTACTTCGTTGAGTTCGTTTAGGAGTGCTCGGGATGAGGTTGTTGAGAGGAAGAAGGTTGGCAGGATTTTGGAGGCTGGTCGTAATGCGCCTTCTCCAGGTAATGTCCAGTCTCTTGAGTTTGTTGTAATTGAAGATGATCATACTTTGAGTGATCTTTCTCAGGTTGTTGGTGATCATCGTGTTGGTGAAGCACCTGTCAGTATCTTGGTTTTGTCTGATGAGGATAGGATGGAGAGGAAGGTCGGCAGTTGGAGTCAAAGGTTTAGTTTTGCTGAGGGATCTATTGCTGTTCAGAATATGCGTTTAGCTGGTGAGGAACTTGGTTTGAGTTCTATCTGGAAGGGTGGTTTTGATGAGGAGGCGGTTGCCGGCTTATTGAAGGTGCCTGATGGGAAGTTGCCAGTGGCTTTGGTCAGTTTTGCGTATACTGATAATCCTGTGAGTAGTGAACCTTCATTCGGTATGAATCAAGTTGCTTTTTATGATGAGTATGGTCATCAGGTGAGCAGCTTTTTTGATAATGTCGAGTGGAAGGGTTTGCAGGAGGAGAAGCGGATCTACGGTAAGAAAAGTCAGGGTTTTTTGACGAAGTTGAGGCGTAGACTTGAAGAGGTTTTATAAATGTTCAACCCGTATTGTTTACTACTGGATGATAAAACCAGAAGGTTTTGCTGGGCAGGGTAAAAGAAAAGTTTATAACTACCTGTCAGTAAAGGCTTAACAAGGTGTTTCACAAAAAATGGTAGCAAGCAAAGAGACATTAGACAAACTAGAAGACATCGGTCTTAACATGTACGAGAGAAAGATTTACTCTGCACTTCTAAGCAGAAGCGTCTCCACAGCAGGAGAACTCTCCGAAATGACCAATGTCCCTCGTTCAAGAGCATACGATGTATTAGAAAGCCTCGCAGAAAAAGGCTTAGTCGTAATAAAATCTTCAAGCCCAATGGAATATGTTTCAATCCCGCCAGAACAAGCAATTGAAAACATAAAAGAAGAACACAAGAGGGAACTTGAAGACAAGTTAGACGACTTGGAAAACTTCAAGGACTCCGAGGCGGTAGATGAACTAGAAAGCCTTTATGATCAGGGAGTGGAACTTGTTGACCCTGCCGAAATGAGTGGGTCGCTGAAAGGAAGCCATCAAGTTAACCAGCACATGGGGACCATGATGAAAGATGCTGAGGAAAGCATCAAAATAATGACATCAGAAGCTGGCGTACAAGACATAGTTGACAATCACGCAGACACACTTGAAGGAGCAAAAGAACAAGGAATCAGCGTCAAAGTCCTCGCACCTATAACAGAAGAAAATGAAGAAGCTTTCAGCCAATTAAGCCAGTTCGCAGAAGTGAGACACCTAGGCGGCTTGGAAGAAAAACTTGATGAAATTGAAGCGCCTGAAGGAGAATTCTCAATAATTGACAACGAATCACTTACAATGTCAATGACACATGATGAAGTACATGAAACACAAGACACAGCTTTCTGGTCCAAAAGCCAACACCTAGCTGACTCAGTTCTAGACCCAATGTTCGATACAATGTGGCACCAAAGCAGCGAACCAGACCAAGCACCAAAGAAACCTGGAAACAAACCAGGCCAATAAAAAAAATTAACTACTTTTAATTTACTCTATTTTTCCTTCCTTTCACGATTTCTCAATATAATTATTACAAATTCGACTATCCGATCTCTGCTTCAAAACCTGGCGGATTGGTAAAAAGGTTTTCAAGTGATAATTGGGCTGATAGTAGGGATAGGAAGTTGAAGCTGGGCGTCGTCTCAATTTTGAATGTGTCAAGTTTTTTACCTGTAAGGTTTTCTGCTTCTTGGATTGCTGTGTCTCTTCCACCTAAATCATCTACAAGTCCGACTTCCTGTGCTTCTTCCCCTAGAAATGGTTTTGACGAGGCTACTTCTTCTTTTGACTCGTTGGTAAGGTTTCTACTGCTGTCAACTTGTTCAATGAAGTCTGCTTTCAAACGGTCAACCATGCTCTGCATTATTTCTCTTTCTTCCTCAGAGATGTTTTCGTATGGGTTCCCTACTTCTTTCAGGGTTCCGTTCGAAATACCGACATATTCCACACCTAGCTTATCCATCAAGCCAGGATATTGAAGGTAAGAACTTCTTACACCAATGCTCCCAGTTAAACTCGCGGAATCGGCTACAATCCGGTCACATCCCAAAGCTGCTAGATATCCTCCTGATGCAGCTGCATCCCTGAACCGACAAACAGTAGGGACTTCAACATCTTCGATATCCCTGTATATTTCTTTTGAGGCAACTACTGCCCCTCCTGGAGAGTTTATTTCGTAGACTATTGCATCAGCACCTTGTTCTACAGCTCTATCATTCAGGTCTCTAACCTGTGCAGGAGTTATTCCGGAAGCTGTGAAACCAGAACCTGCTGAGGACTGAATAGTTCCTGATAACTGTATTAAGGCGGCATTTCCTTTATGATTTTGAAAACTGAAACCTGATGCGATTCCGATAGTCAAAAATACAGTGGTTATCAAAGCTAGTTTTTTCATGAGAAAGATTTGTTCGAAGACTCTTTTTAACTCTCACCTACCCCAGCACATACATGTCAGAACTCAAAATCCTATCCAGAAAAGTGATTGAAAAAATAGAAGACGAAGAAATAGACGATAAAGAGAAAGTAGAACAGATTAAGAAGAATTTTTGTAGTGAACTAGGCTTTGGCGGAATGCCTAAAAACAGCGACATACTAGAATTTGTTGAAGAGGATGAAAAACAGGCGCAGAAGACTTTGAAGACTAAGCCGATGCGTACAATTTCGGGTATTGCGAATATTGCGATTATGGCCAGGCCTGCGCCCTGTGGCGGAGGATGTATTTATTGTCCTAAAGGAAAGGATGCCCCACAAAGTTATACGGGTAAGGAGCCAGCAACTCGTAGAGCTATCAGAAACGAGTACGATCCATTCGACCAGGTCAATGACAGGCTTGGACAATACGAGAAAAATGGGCATAGCATCGACAAATCCAAACTAATCATAATGGGAGGAACATTTCCATTCCAAGATCCAGACTACCAAAAACAATTTCTCAAAGAAGCATTCAACGGCTTCAACACCTATCCAGAAGACTCAGATAACGAAAAAGTTGATACCTTGAAGGAAGCTAAGGAAATCAATGAAACAGCTCAGGTGAGGAATGTTGGAGTAACCTTTGAAACCCGTCCTGACATCTGTGAAACAGAACACATTGACAGAATATTAGAGATGGGCGGTACAAGGACTGAGATGGGGGTTCAAACCGTTTTCGACGAAACACATGAGAGAACCAATCGTGGTCACGGAATGGATAAAGTAGTAGAAGCCACCCGGAAACTTAAGAACGCTGGATTCAAAGTAGCATACCATCTCATGCTAGGACTACCTGGCGAAGGCTATGAAGAAGATATCAAGAAATTTGAGGAGGTTTTCAGCAATGCTGACTACCAGCCGGATGAAATCAAAATATACCCATGCGAAGTAATCCAAGGAACAGAACTCTACCGACAATACGAAGAAGGAGAATTCGAACCAATAGATGATGAAGAAGCTAAGAAGCGTTTAAAGGAGGCACAGAAAAACATTATACCCCCGCATGTTAGAGTTAAACGAGTGATGCGAGACATTCCAAGCACTGAAGTCGATGCCGGACCACAGTTGACGAACATGCGGCAGATGGCACTCCAAGAACTCAGAGACGAAGGAGAAAGATGCAGATGCATCCGATGTAGAGAAGTAGGCCATGTCAAAAGAACTCACGACCTAGAACCAAAAAAAGAAAATATAGAGTTAATAGAGAGAGATTACAAGGCTTCTGGAGGCCACGAATACTTCCAAAGCTTCGAAGACACAGAAGCAGATATAATACTAGGATTTACTCGTTTGAGAGCACCAAATCAGTCTTTCAGAGATGAAATTGGCGATGATGCTTTGATTGTCCGCCAGTTGAAGGTTATGGGGTCAGCAACCGACATCGGCTCAGAAGGAGAAGTCCAACACAAAGGCTACGGCACCAGGTTGATGGAAAGTGCTGAAGAAAAAGCCAAGGAACTTGGAAGAAACAAAGTAGTAGTTATCTCAGCTGTTGGAACGCGAGAATATTACCGGAAGTTTGGTTATGAGAAGGAAGGGCCTTACATGGTCAAGTATCTGAATTAGTTTAAGAAGTTGGAACTGTTTACAATAAATTTTAGAAAAACATTGAGTTTGATTCTATTGGAAGTGTTTTTTGTCTAGTTTGGTAAAAGAAAAAATAGGAAAGTGTGTCTTTAGAGCCCCTCCCCAAGTAAGGAGCTTTTTGCTTGCCGATGAATTAGTTGGAGTGGGTGGCTTTGAGTGTTTGCCATTCTTCTGAAAATTCGTCTTTCATGTGTTCTAGTGCGATTTTTTCTTCTTCGCTTAGTTCGTTGTTTTCTACTATCTCTCTGTATAGTTTGTATGGATGTTTTGGGACTTCGTCTTTCATGTTACTTTGGAATCTCTTTTCGAATTTGTCCCGATGTTTCTCTACCTTCTGTTCTAGAACTCCATTTTCTTCCCATTCATCGGCGAGCTTCTCCTTCTTGCTCTTGTCAAGGTCCCAGAGGCTCGCCATATTGTAGAAGAGGGTATAAACCTTTATTAACATAACGACCTAATTTGAGGCGTTTAAACACAACAAAAACTGTTTGTTGTTATCTATCAGAAACAAAGAACAGTTATGAACAGTTACACTATATAAGAAAAAAGATTCAATGAAAAAGACTTGTTCAGCCTTGAAGTGTGTCTACCAAGTCTTCAGCAGCCTTCTCTGCCTGACCATCTTTGTTCTCGATTATTTGGAAGTATGCGCCAGTTAATACTGATACGCTTGATGCCATTTGTTTTGCTGTTTCTCTGTATTCTGTTATGCCTTCAATTCCTGCTTTTTCGGTGTCTCTGTCTCTATCTGCTTCTTGACTTCTCTGGTAAATTGCTTCCGATGAAGCGTCCAGCATTATTATCTTTTCTGGGTTTAGGTTTTCGGCCACCCATTTTGGAAGTCCGGGTATGTAGCCGAATGGTGATTTGATGGCTGCATGTGTTTCGACTATGATGTTGGTATCTTCTGCGTCTTCTGCGATGGATTCTGCTGCACTTTTTTGAATTTCTTTGTATGTTTCTGTGTCGATGTTTTTCATTTCGTCTCTGTGGTCGGCCAGTCCTCTTTCCTTGGCAGTCTCAAACATTCTATCTCCGTAGTTTACTGCTTCGTACTCTTCGTCGGAGAGCATCATTGCTTCTTCTAGTACTGTTCCTTTTCCAACTCCTGAAAGACCTACAACAATGTTAACACTGTATTCGCTCATACACGCAACTTCTCAGCCAAATAATTTAACCATTCCTCATCTCCCTTCAAAGGATCCTCAAAACTCAACTCAGTCATACAATCAGCCAACTGATTAGGAACACCAGACTCCTTCAAACCTTGAACATCCTGATTAAAGAAATCCTTCAAAAAACTCCTAGCACTAGTATACTCGCGCTCAGTCTTCGCAACCAATCGTTCACCTTGAACAAAAGTATTGTCGTACTTCTCAGAGAACTGGCGTAGATGCTTCTCATTATGAAAGACCTGAGGACCTTCCAACTCCTCAATATATGGTAAATCATCTTCTAACTCAAAGAAAAGCCTTAACTTATTATTCCAGGAATGGAAGCCCTGTTCGTAAATCCTGAAATCCTTCTCTTCAAGTTTCTGGGTTAAAAGCCGCATCAACTTCCGCATCTGAGGATAAACCAAATCATCAACTTCATTTGGACGGTCAAACTCAACTACAATAAAGTCTCCACGATCCTGAACCTCCTTCTTCAACTCAAACTCAGTAAACTCATAACTAGACTCCTGGAAAAAATCAAGACCAGGTTCCTCAGAAAACCGCCAACATAAATGTACAAAACGGGCGTAGTTTTCCTCGCTTAGTACAGAAGCTACATTTCGGTCAGAATCAACAGGATCAATCAAAACCAGAGAATCTTCGGAGAACTTTTCCTTCAACTCATTTGGAAACCCATCCTCATAATAGCCTTCTGGATCAATAACCTTCTTCCTCTTCCAGCTCTTCGCTGATTCCACCAATTGTTTGAAACCTCCGTATTCAATTATCAAGTTTTCACAGAGGTAACCGGAAAATCCTTCAACCTTCAAAGAAGAACCATAAAGACCTTCAGACTTCAAAAACTTCTTCAAAATAACGGTATCCTTCTTCAACTCTTCATTGATGTTTTCACGAATCCATTGTGAGTGATGAGGGCTTCTATCAACAGCAGACCGAATATTCTCAGGTTCAACATCGAAACAAGGAACAACCTCAACCTCATGACCTTCAATCTCTCCTTTAGTATAAGGATGCTCAGCGTAATCAACCTCAAAATCTCCGCCAAACTCTTTGAAAACACTCTTTCCAACAGTAAGACCTTCTTCCTCAAGTTCCTGACGACTTGTATCCTCCGGAAACCTGACAAAGATATCAATATCTTTATCGCCTTTCATACATGTGCCGCGTCCAGTTGAACCCGCAAAATGAGCCTCCAAACCAAACTCATCCTCAATAAAACCAGATATCTCACGATAAAGACTCTGAGCCTCATCTATCTCACCATCATCAGGATAAACCTCATCAAGAATTTTCTCACTTAATCTTTCCCAATTCATATAGAAGAATAGGTATCTGTACCGTATAAAAACTTGGAGTAGTGAAAGCGATTTTTAATTAGAATTTATATGTAACTGCGTTTATAATCTATAGTATGTCAAGAAAGGCTCTTTTTGGTCAAGATAGATCTGATTACTATACTGGTTCGCCTTGGCACCCTAAACAGTTTGTCAAAGGAAATATAAATGGGATACCTCTCGAGGAAGAATTCAATTCTGTTATACTTTATCATGGGGGATCACTAACCGATTTTTTTGTTGAGGAGGAAACCCCGAGAGGAAACAAACACCAGGAAAGCCTTTTTGAGACGAAAGTCAAGTTGCCAGGTAACTCATACCAATCCGGAGAGTCAAAAGATTCTAGATTTAACTATGAACAGGAGGCTATCTTCGGAGGGGTTTTAGAGATAGCTAATAAGTTTGCAAAGGATAGACACTACCCTAGCCGCGGAGAACATGGTCTGGTGTATGAGTTCCAGCTACCGACGGCCAATATAGAGATTTTAATTGGGAAAATTTGTTTACAGGATTGGCTAGGTCTACCAGTTCCTGAAGAAAGTCGAGACTTCTTCCATCTTGACACAGAAGAAAAATTTGTCAAATTACTAGGAGGCCCTGAGAACAGTAGAAAAGTTGCCATCCAAAATTTGAGAAAAATAATGAGTGAAATGGTTAAGAGGTCTTCAAAAAAGCCGACAAAGGAAATCGCAGAACAAGTCCAGTTTGGAACGCCCCACCAGCTTCATATAGAGAATGCGGTTGGATATTGGTCTCTCGACTACTCGAAAAAACCTGTTTTTCTGACTTATGACGATTTTAGAGATTGGTTGCTATCCTCGGACCAATTTAGAGATAGAATACCACCTGGAATAACTGCAGATATTACCAAAGAACACAGAAAATTAAAGGAAAGACACAAGGACATTGAGGTTATATTAGAAGAAGTTTCCAAAGTAGAAGATACTCATGAAAGATTTTATGCACTTGTAAATAGGGCAATTGGACACCTCCAAAGTATTGAAGAAACTCAGCGGAGCCATGACGAGTTTTCACGAAAGCTTCATTCTCAGATTATCAGTGTATTGCCACAGAGTTATAGGAAGAGATTTGCTAGGAAGTACTTGAAGTCTGAAGAATATAATCTGGCTCAAACAGTTAGAGAAGAAAGAAAAATGTTGCTAGGTAATTTTGAAAATGTTATAAGAGGAGATAGAGAAGATGGGATGGGTAGAGTCTTATCCAATTCTTTGGATGACTATGTGGAAGTTATTGAGACTATATTTGAGGTGTCGAAAGATTATCTTGACACTGACGAAATTGAAAGAAAATCAGTTGAGACTTTTATAGAAGCTAAGCTTATTGAGAAGGAATTTCGCAAACAAATGTCTGGGATAAAGAATACTGTTGCTGAAGTTGAGCAGATTGAGAAAAAAGAGGCATCAGAAAATTCTGTAGATGGTTTGAAGGATGATGAAGAACTTGAAAAAGAGTTGGCTAAAGGCCTCAAGCAGAATTTACAAGGTTTGCCTGATTTGAGACCTCTAAGACGCAATTGTCATGATACAGATCTGGAAAAATTTGTTGAGATGAATATAGATGAACTAGATAAGTTAGATGAGGTAACTCAGAAAAAAATGTGGGGATATTCCCATTACCAATATGATAATTTCTAAAAAAATTTAAGATAAAGTTTGTAGTGATTGTCTATTCTTTGAGTCCTTTGACGAGTTTTCTGTCGTCGATGACCCAGTATTCTATTTCGTCTCCTTCTCCGGCAGATAGGTCGTCTGGTAGTTCCATTTCGTCTGTTTCGTATGTGTCCATGTCCATGACTTGTGCGATGTTTCCATCTCTACTTACTACTTGTCCGATTTTTTTGTCGACATCTGGGCTCATCATCATTGTGTCGCCGGGTTTGGTTATGTGCCGGTCTTTGTTGTCGAATACGCCTCTTGCTTTGATTTTGGCTTTGGCGGATCCGTGTTTTCCCGGTGAACTCATGGAGATGCTTCTTACTTCGCATGGTTCTCCGTCGATCATTAGGTATGTTCCTTCTGATGCGTCGCTTGCTTCCATTTGTGTAGGCATATTGTATCAGCTCTAGTATAAAACTTTTTGGAAGAGATGAATGGCTTTATTGTGTTGCCATTTCGATGTCTTCTTTTTTGACTGTGTTTCTTTCTGCGTGGTCTGCCATTTGGTTTGCGTCTTGGCTGATTTCGTTTCCTAGATCCTCTAAGGCATTTTTAAGTTCTTCTACTGCGTCTTTTGATACTCTTTCTGCTCCTGCGTTTCTTAGGATTCGTTCTACTGGTGCGTTTGGTAGGCTCATAGTTATGATCACAAAGTTAAGTTTGCGGTTAACACTTTAAAATATGAATAATTCGGTTTCTGAAGAGGAGGTGGTGGTTGATGCTAATGTTCTCATCCATTCACGAGGACAGTTTTCCTTTAAAAAGGTTTTAATGCCTTTGAGCGTCCAGGAGGAAGTTATCTCAGATTTAAGTAAATTGAAGATGGAGAAACTTGATGTTAAAGTTATGGAGCCTTCAAATTCTTCTTTGCAGAAAGTCAAGAAAAAATCGGACGATATTAATTCTCCTACAAGTAGTCAGGATGAGGAGGCTCTTGCATTGGCATTAGATAAACAGTTGACTTTGGTTACGGATGATAAGGCTTTGCAGAACTTGGCTTTTCATCTTGGACATGAGTTTGAGAGTTTTAATACTGAAAGGGTTGAGGAGAAGAGGATTTGGAAAATTGTTTGTGGTAACTGTGGTGCTGAGGTTTCTAGTCTTCCTTGTCCTCGGTGTGGTTCTCAGTCAAGTCAACGGAAACGAGATTAGAGTAATTAATTGCGAATTCTTTTGTTAGGATTAGTAGTAAAGGTCCTAGAATTAGACCCTTGAATCCTAGTACTAGTGGTCCTGCGAGGAATCCTAGGAAGATGATTAGTGGGTGTTCATCTAGTCTTTTGGATCCTACATATGGTCTAAGCATTATTTCTGGGAATATTTGAAGTACTGTGACTCCGAAAAGGAGTATTAAGCTTCCTTTTACTGGTGCTGATGCGAAGAAAATGTAGTATATTCCTAAAGGTGCATAGAACATAAAGTTAGCGACTAAAGGGAGCAGAGATGCTAATATTACGAAAAGCGCCCAAAGCGGTATAAGCGGTATCGGGGTTGTTATTAATCCTATCAAGTAAAAACCTATTATTGTTAATCCTCCAAGGATTAGTGATACTATGAACTGTGTGAGGAATACTCCATGGAATATTTTCTCTATAGAGGCCATAAGGTTGTCGATTATCCTTCTCTCTGTCTCTGGAATTGATTTAAGAGTCTTGTTCATTTGGCTTGAAATCTTTTCACGATCTTTGTATAGGTAAATGGAGGTAACTAGGAAAATACCTAAGTCAATAAGTAGCGAAGGCAGTGAGGCAAACAGGTTGATCATTACATCACTGATGCCCTCCGATAAAGTGTTTAAATTTTGCCTGATGTTTTCTATAAATGTTTCAGGTAAATCTAGGGGTTGCAGTGCTTGAATTACTGTTTCCTGAAGTGATCCTGTGAATATATTTAATTGAGCAAGTATACCAAAGAAGTTGTCAACAAATAAGTATACTCCTATAAATACGGAGGCGATAACTGACGAGATAATTATTATACTCGATATTAACTCGTTCTCTATGTAAGGATTGAGTTTTTTATGAGCTTCTGAAAGTATGTATGCGGCTGCTGCACCTATAATTATTGCGTCAAGAAATGGTAGAAGAATTATCATACTTCCCAGTACTAGCAATGCAACGACCAGCAGGGTTTCTCTTTTCGCCCTTAACTCATAGTCCATATCTGATGATTTGACCCTTAGATTAAATTATCTTTCTATAATAATGTATATACAACACCTTGGTTTTGTCACTGAGTCGTAGTATTTTCAATGAGAACATATTTAAAACTTGCGCCTGAAACAAGGATTAGGTGTTATAAAAATTTATGTCAGAAGCTCCGCAGAATATTCCACGAAGACAGATTGACGACTACGAAGTGCCGGACGAATGGGAAGACGATGAGGAGGAACAAGAAGATGAAACTCCTGATGGAGAATTCCCAGACGATGAGCCAGTTCCAGAAGAAGAGGAAGGATACGAAGTAGTCCAAGAAGAAGCAGAAGAAGGAGACACAGTACTAACATGTCCAGAATGCGGAGCACAACGCTTCGAGGAAGACAGTGCAAAAGGAGAACTAATCTGCACAGAATGCGGATTCGTGATGGACGAAGACCGGATAGATGAAAGTGCAGAATGGAGAGCATTCAACGCAGAAGAAAAAGAAAAGAAAGCAAGAGCAGGACAACCACTAACATACACAAAACACGACATGGGAGTCTCAACAGAAATAGGAAAAGGCTCAGGAGAACTATACAAAGTCTCAGGAAACAAAAGAGCACAATACTACAGACTAAGAAAATGGCATAAGAGACTAACTAAATCAAAAGACAGAAACATGGGATTC
>Ga0102939_1000835_pt1 | contig 11396 bp, 12 predicted proteins | sample SalPon2_B_H2O_MG_FD_78214 | JGI IMG/M metagenome (GOLD analysis project Ga0102939, IMG submission 78214) | Salt pond water microbial communities from South San Francisco under conditions of wetland restoration - Salt Pond MetaG R2_B_H2O_MG | ecosystem: Environmental > Aquatic > Non-marine Saline... | reverse complement strand
GCACGGTTTCGGGACTCGCCGCCCGGCGGCTGCCCGGGGTCGCCGCGCTTCGCCCCCTCGGACCCGGACGTCGGGGTGCCGGATCGGGCGGCTCGCTCGCCGGGGGCCGCTCGCCCGTTGTCGGTACCGTCCGGGCGGGGCGACCCCCGGGGTGGCTCCGGCGCCGTCGCTTCGACCGGGACTGTCCGGTCGTCACCGTCGTCTTTTCCGACGGGCGACGCCTCGCCGTCCCGCCGTCCGCCGTCCGGCCGTTCCGGGGCCGACGGGTCCGCTCCGGGACGGTCGGATGGGTTCCGGGCCGCGTCGCGCAACTCGCCCAAATCGTATCTGCGGGGGTTCAGCGGGCCCGTCATGTTCTCACTATCAGTTCGTGAACGCGGTATTTAAATCCGGACTCGGTTTCGAGCGCCGTGTCGACCCGTTTCAGCGCTCGAAACAGACTGCCACATCGGGCGTACGGTTTTTAAATGGGACGTCGAACATCGACTATGGCAACGCAGGACGCCCGGTCGACGACGCTTCGGGACTTCGACGTCGACCCGAGGGTCGCCGCTCGCGGACACACGCCGTCGCTGTTCCCCCGCGAGCGGTTCGTCCGGTGTCGATCCTGTGGTGTGACCGCCCCGTACTCGGTGACCGCCGAGGGGCCGATCCGACGGGCGCTGGACGAACTCGCCTCGATCCCGTGCGGACGCTACCAGCTCCCGGACGTCCCCGTTGGGGATCACGTCCCGACGGTGACTCCCGAGCACCCGACGAAAGGCCGCAGCGTCGTCTGTGAGTCCTGTGGGCGGAGCGCCCGGATCGACGGCGACCGCGAGCGAGTGCTGGAGGAGCTCGCAGCGGTGCCCTGTACGACCCGGCTCAGCCGGGTCGAGTTGGTCGATCTCGTCTTCTCGCCGACGGCGTTCACCCCGCCGCTTTCCGATCTGGGGATCGAGCGCTGGTACGGGCGGCTCGGCGGCAGCCACGGCGACGACGTCGTCAGGCAGTTCCGCCACGATCGCTTCCAGTACACGATCTACGTCCGGGAGCGCGACGGCGGGACGTACGCCGCTGCGCTCTCCTCGACGCCGAACCCCTCGATCGACCCCCTCGACGAGCTTCGCTTTCCCACTTCCGACCCCGAGGACCCCTCGACGAGGGAGACGGCGATCACCCTCGTGACGTTTCTGTCCGCGACTGACCCGCTCAGAGCGGGGGAGTTCTCGGACCTGCACGACGCCTACGAGGACGCATACGGGACCCACCGCGAGGCGTGGATCGAAGACGCATACGACGACGCGGCGGCGACGTTCGAGGACCGCTTCGGCGCGACGCCTTCGGCGTTCACCGACGCGTTCGCCGATAGCTCGGCGGACACCGAGGAGGTGCTTCGCCGGATGGTCGGTTCCGGGGGGTTCGCGGACGCCCCCGAGGCCGAGTTCGCGGCCGAAGTGCTGGGCCACGACCACGAGTTCCCCGGGTTCATCGACTTCGTCGCCGACCGACACGGTTGGTCGCCGCCCGTCCCCGAGCGGTGATCACTCGACGCTGTCGGCGACCCACCCCGCGAACGAGTCGAGGGCGTCGGCCTCCTCGAAGCGCTCGATACACGGCACCTCGTAGGGGTGGAGCTCCTCGATCCGCTCCTCGAGTTCGGCGTATCGGTCGCCGGTCGTCTTGACGAGCAGGGCGGCCTCCTCCTCGCGGACGAGGTCGCCGTTCCACCGGAACGTCGAGCGGCAGTCGAACCGGTTGACGCAGGCCGCGAGGCGCTCCTCGACGAGGCTGGCCGCGAGCTCCGAGGCGGCCTCGCGCGGCGCGGTGACGAAGACGGTCGGCATCGGGGGCGGTCAGCCCTCCGACTCCGTCTCGCTCGTCACCGGGTTGTACTGGCCGTTTATGTCCCACTCGTGGATGCAGTGTCTGTTTCCGACCTTCCGTTGGCCGTCCTCCTCGGCGATGACCCAGTTGTCGGCCTCGTCGTCCCAGACGTCCGTCCGGCCGCAGCGCTCGCAGATCCGCCGCCTCGGCGGCACGATTTCGACGCTCATGTCCGGGTCGACGGTCTCGACCGTAATCAACCATCCGCCGTCGGAGCGACGGCGTCGCCAGCGGCGGGCGCGGCCGCATCGCTCCAGAGGCGTGTCGATGCGGTCTTGTCCCCGGAGGCCGTATCGCAGCCATGCGCCGACGCGAACTCGTCGCGGCTCTCCCCGCTGCCCTCTCCGCCGGCTGTACCATCGGCGGCGAGCCCGGGCGACCGGTCGAAAACGACTTTTCGGTCGCGCTCCCCGGTCTCGAGGGCGGGCTGTTGCCGGAGCGGTACACCTGCGACGGGACCGGCGAGTCGCCGCCGCTCCGGATCGAGGGGGTCCCGGACGCCGCCGAGTCGCTCGCGGTCGTCGGCGAGTGGCTCCGCGGGTACACCCCACAGACGATCTGGCTGCTCTGGGGGTTGCCGGCGGCCGACCCGATCGAACTCCCGGCCGGGGTCCCCGACCGGGAGCGCCTCGAGTCGCCACCGGGTGCGAGACAGGGGGCCAACGACGGGGGCACGGTCGGATACCGCTCTCCGTGCCACGAGACGGCCGACAATCAGGCGTACCGGTTCATCGCGCACGCGCTGCCCGAGCACATCGATCTCGCCCCCGGCGCCGGCCGCGACGCCTTCGACGACGCCGTCGAGCGGGACCTCGCCGCCGTCTCCAGCACCTCGCTTCGCGTCCGGTACGAACGCTTCCCCGAGCGGTGACGTCCCTCGCGAGGCGAACGGAGCGGGGTCGACGGCCCCTCGGACAGTCGGGCGCCCCCGACGACGGCACGCCGTCCCGGCACGGTCGGCGGTCCCGTGGTCCGGTGTCGACGACGCGGCCACCCGGTTCTCGAGGTCGGCGACGGCCACGCTTATGCACCACGTCCCCGTATCGGGAAGCCATGAGCCTCGACGTCGACCGACCGGACCCGCCACGACTGGAGGAGACCGACCCGAACGAGTACGAGGACGCCGAAGTCGTCGGCGACACCGACTACAAGCGCGACGAACTCGAGTCGCTGTTGGAGGCGGGCGCGTGGGCGGAGGCGTTCGACGAGTGGGCCGAAGCGACCGATCTGGACGAGGCGGCGTTCCGGGTCGTCGCGGAACTGGGTATGATACAGCACTTCGATTTCTTCTGGGACGCGTTCGCGGATCGGGTCGGCTATCACGCGCCCGGGATCCCGGAGGACTGGAAGGAACGCGACCTCCACCCCGAGTTGTCCTCCTGGGAGACGGTCTCGGGGATCAACGCCGCGATGGCCGAACTCGGGGAGACGATCAGCCGGACGCTGAAAGAGGAGTACATCGACTGGGAGACCGACTACGAGGCTCCCGACGACCTCCCCGAGTTCTGATCCCCGACTCACAGCCAGCCGACGAAGGCGTCCGCCTCGCGGCTCCGGGCGATGTACTCCCGCTGCATCGCTTCGATCGCCCCCGCGAGGTCGGTCCCTCCATCGAGCGCGTCCCGAACGCGGCCTTTCTTCCAGGAACTCGGGGTCGTTCGCTCGCGCCAGCGCCCCTCGATCGGCGAGAGATACCGGTCGATATCGTCGGCCGGCACGCCGGCGGCCTCGAGTCCCGAGCGCGCGTGCTCGAAGAGCTCCTCGAAGATGATCCCCGCGTCGTCCGTGCGCTCGCCGTCGGCGGTCACCCACGCCAACTCGGCGTCGAGGCCGTCCTCGACGGCGTTATAAAAGCTCGATTCGGCCGCCGACCAGGGGAGTTCGGTGATCGGGTGGTCGGCCTCGATCAGCCCGCGAAGCGCCCCGGCGACGAGCGCCTGCATCCCGACGACGTCGGCGACGGTCGGTTGGGTCGGGATCGGACGGTACTCGATGCGCAGCGATCGCTCGTCGTTGGCGGCGTCGACGCGGTCGCCGCCGATCACGCAGCGTAGCCACCGCCAGTAGGTCCCGCGCTTGTGGTCGAACTCCCAGATCCGGTCGGCCAGCCCCGCCCGTTCGGTTCCGCCGTCGATCCACTCGCGCAGGAACGGGGCGTAGCGGTCGTCCTCGAGGACGCGGTCGACGACCGCTGCGGTCGTCCCGATGTCGCGGGGGACCCTGACTTTCGCGTTCGGCGTCCGATTGACCGACTGCTCGAAGACGTCGATCCGGAGTTCGTGGGGCGTCGCCTCGACGAGCGCCCCGGGGTCGTCGACGTCGCCGTACAGTTCGGCCGGGAGAAACGGCGAGTTCGCAGACAGCGCGAGCACGGGTCCGAGCGTCCGGATCGCCGCGTTGTAGTACGCCGGGAACTCGGCGGCACTCGGGATCTGGAGGTGTGGCTGTATCGACGTAGCGAGCGACTCGAAGAGGATCGTCGGGAACTCGAGTTCGGCCCCGGGAACCGACAGCGGGATCGATTCGCCGTCACCGCGTCTGAGCGCGTGGTTGTCGATCGCGACGTACCGGGGGTCCTGGCGCATATTCTCCGCGAGGACGACACCGTCGCGCTCCGCCGTCGCCGCGAGATACGGCATCGCCCCGTCGGTCGGCGGGAGCGTCCACATCGCATCGAGGACGAGTTCGCAGCCGCGATCGCGGGCGGCCCCCCGGGCACTCCGAGTCCGCTCACGGATCGCCTCGGCCTGGGTGTCGAGCCCCGTTTCGCTCAGCACCGACGGATCGGTGTTGATTTCGACGTTGTGCAGCCCCAGTTCCTTGTTCGCCGCGGCGGACTCGAAGACCTCCTCCGGGAGACGGGTCAGACGCGGGCCCGCGTCGTCGTCCGGGTCACCGCTGTCGTCGCTTTCCTCCGCCACCGCGTACACCTCCATCTCCAGGCCGACGGCGAAATCCGGACTGTTCATCTCCCCGGCCTCGATGGCCGCCCGGAGCCACTCGGCCTGTTCGGTCAGTCGCTCCTCGAACGGCCCGGCGGTCGCCGGATCCAGCGACCGTCGCACCAACTCGACCGTCCGGTCCGTGTCGTCGCTCATCGTCGTGTCCCGCCCGTTGGATCCCTGTCGGAGTCGCGGTGTCGCCCCGGCCGGACCGCCGGCCGCCCGGCCGTTCCGGGGGGAGTTGCAGTGTCCATACCGGCCGGTCGGCGCGGTGGCTCAAAACTGTTGTACTCTCGACCCGCTCTCAGGAGGCCCGGTCGAACCACGCCGGCCGTCGGACTTCACTCGTTCCGACGTCCGAGTACGCGATCGAGCGCGAGACGACGACGCGATCGCCGTCTATCCGACCGTCGTACTCGAGTTCGAGGCGCCGAACGAGTCCCGACCGATCCACCGCCGCGACGAGGCTGACGTTTCGCGCCGGAGACGCCGACGGAAACGGGAGTTCGGCATCGGGGGAACCGACATCGACGAGCCGGTAGCGTTCGCCCCCGTCGACCGATCGGGTCGACTCGATCCGCGTCGGCACCGCTTCGAGGCTCTCGCGGATCAGTTCCGGGGGAGACAGGCGAACGTCGAACACTCCGGTCGTGGCCCAAAACCGCCACGTCCCGACTCCCGAAGCGGTCGGCGTGAACTCGTTGTACGTGCGATCGTTCGTGCCGAACGCCCGGACGTACGTCTCACCGTCGGCCCAGAACTCCGAGACCGCCGGCGGATCGCCCAGCAGTCGCGGCCCCGCCGGACCGTCCGTCCGCACTGTCACGAGGTACGTCCGGTTCGCCGCGAGCCGGAGGTCGACGCGGTACTGAGACCTGATACTCCCGTTTTCGTATCGGACCGTCTGGTTCGAGACGAGCCTGTAGGAGCGATCCCCGAGCCGTCTGTCGTGCGCCGCCGCGAGCGACCCGGGGTCCGAAACGCCCGATCCGTCGATCCCGGTCGGCCGACCGCGCTCCGGATCGGCGTCGGGGACCGGTACCGGCGTCACGGTCTCCGTCGGCGACTCCCCGCCGTCGCCGACGGTGCCGCCGGTTCCGGAACACCCGGCGAGTACGACCAGAAGGACCACGCACAGCCGATACACGGGTCGACGTATCGCTTCGGTGGATATAAACCCTCCCGCCGGCGAAACGCGAGCCTCTCGCGATCTCGGGGCGACAAAGAGTTAAATCGGTAGCGGGACACCGCCCGGTATGCGAGTCCTGGTCCCCTACGACGGGTCCGAACAGGCGGAGGCGGCTCTCGAATACGCGACGGAGATCCACGGCGACGACGAGATCGTCCTGTTGTACGTCCTCGATTACGTGGAGGCGGGATATCGGGCTGCGCCGGAGGCCGCTCTGGCCGGCTACTGGGAGGAGTGGTACGACGAGGCGGAGACGTCGGGGGAGGAACTGCTGGCCGAGGCGTCGTCGTCCCTCGAGTGCGACGCCGAGACGAACGTCGTCGCCGGATCGCCATCCCGCGCGATCGTCGAGTTCGTCGAGGACGGAGCGATCGATGCCGTGGTCATCGGGAGCCACGGCCGGGAGGGGCTCTCCCGCATCCTCCTCGGAAGCGTCGCCGAGACCGTCGTCCGTCGATCGCCGGTCCCGGTGACGGTCGTCAGATGACTGCCGAAGGCGCGGCCAGCGCCGTCCCGATACACGTAAACGGCTCGCCCGACAGTGGCCGATAATGAGCAGCGACGCCGGAACGGGGTCGGTTCGGGTCGTCGGGACGGCCCACGTCTCGGAGGCCAGTGTCGAGGAGGTCGAGTCGGTTCTCGACGAGGAGCGTCCCGACGTCGTCGCCGTCGAACTCGACGAGGGCCGGTACCGACAGCTCCGCGGCGAGGCGCCCGAGGACCTCGACGCTGGCGACCTGTTGAAGGGGAACACGGTGTATCAGTTCCTCGCGTACTGGATGCTCTCGTACGTGCAGGCGCGTCTGGGCGATCGGTTCGATATCGAGCCGGGGTCGGACATGAAAGCCGCGATCGAGAGCGCCGAGGCCCTCGGCATCGACGTCGCCTTGGTCGATCGCGACATCCAAGTCACCATCCAGCGGTTCTGGGCGCGGCTGTCCGCCTTCGAGAAGCTCAAACTCGCCGGCAGCCTCGCCGTCGGCTTGGGTGATTCCAGGGAGATCGGGATGGGTGTCGGGATCGCACTCGGTCTCGTCGTTTCGATTCTCGCCGGCGCGGTTGCGGGACCGTTCGTGGTCCCAGCCGCGCTCGGCCCGGGCTTTCTCGTCGGGATCGCCGACACGGTCGTCGTCGCGCTCGCGCTCGGGCTGGCGTTCGGACTCACCATCATCTTCGGGCTGGAGAGGCTGGCACCCGAGGACGACGACCTCCAGGAGATCGACGTCGATCGGATGACCGACACCGACGTCGTGGGAGCGATGATGGAGGAGTTCCGACGGTTCTCCCCCGGCGGTGCCGAGGCGCTCATCGACGAGCGCGACGCCTACATCGCCCACCAACTCGTCGCGTTGCGCGATGAGGGCCGCGACGTCGTCGCGGTCGTCGGCGCGGGCCACCGCGAGGGGATCGAACGCTACCTCGAGACGCCGTCGCTGTTGCCCCCGATGGCGTCCATTACCGGGCGGAGCCCCGGAAGCCGGGTCTCGCTGTACAAGCTGTTCGGGTACGCGTTCACCCTCGGGTTCCTCGCCTTCTTTGCCCTGTTGGCCATCGCGACCTACACCGGCGTCGAGGGCGCCTCCAGCGGGCTGCTGTTCCGGCTGTTTGCCGCGTGGTTCCTGATCAACGGGCTCCTCGCGTTCGGTCTCGCCAAACTCGCCGGCGCGCACTGGCGGTCCGCCGGCGTCGGCGGCGCGGTCGCGTGGCTGACGAGCGTCAATCCGCTGCTCGCCCCTGGGTGGTTCGCGGGCTACGTGGAGTTGCGGTACCTCGACGTCAACGTCGGCGATATCTCGACGCTCAACGAGATCATGTCTGACGAGGAAGCGCCGCTCAGACAGTTGTGGGACGACCTCACCGCGGTGCCGCTTTTCAAACTCATCATGATCGTCGCGTTGACGAATGTCGGGAGCTTTGTCGGGAGCGTCGTCTTCGCGACCGTCCTTCTACCGTATCTGTTCGCCGGATCGGGGATCGAGGGAGCCGGGGGCGTCGCACGGCTGATGATCGAGGCCGCGTTCAACAGCGTCGAGATCCTCGGCGAGGCGGTGCGATGAGCGCGTTCCGCCTCGACGGGATCCGGTTTTATCCCGACGAGATCAGGGACCTCTTCGTCGCCTGGGCTGCCCTCGGCCTCGCGTTCAGCGTGTTTATATTCGTCTCCACCGGTCGAGCGGTGTTTCCGGATATCGCGGGTGCCGTGTCGTCGCCACTTTTCGCCCGTGTGTTCGCCGCGAGCGCTCTGACCGTCGGGGTCGGGTTCCTCCTGCACGAACTCGCCCACAAGGTCGTCGCGGTCCGGTTCGGGCAGGTCGCGTCGTTCAAAGCCGACTACAGGATGTTGGCGCTGTGTATCGGCGCCGCGTTCGCCGGATTCCTGTTCGCCGCGCCGGGAGCGGTGTATCACCGCGGACGGATCACGCAACGACAGGGTGGGCTGGTTTCGGTCGCCGGACCGCTGACGAACGTCGTCTTGGTCGGCGTGTTCCTCCCGCTGGCCCTCCTCGGTGGGTTCGCCGGACAGGTCGGTGCGCTCGGCGTGTTGATCAACGCGTTCCTCGCGGCGTTCAACATGCTTCCGTTCGGACCGCTCGACGGGAAGTCCGTTGCTGCGTGGAGCAAACCGGTCTTTGCGGCCGTCTTCGGTGGATCGGCTCTGCTCGCGATCGGTTCGTTTCTCCTCGTCGGATTCCCGACGTTCTGACGCACCAGGGGGGCAACCGACGCGTTTTTGCCCCGTTCGGCCGCCGGGTCTGTTATGAGCGACGACGACCCCGAAGAGGGGCTCACGTACGCCGAGACGGGCGTCGATATCGACGAGAGCGAAGCGGCGACGGCGGCGCTGCTCGGCGCGATCGGCGAGTTCGAGGGCGACTACGCCGGGTTGATCGATATCGGCGACCGGTACTTGGCGCTGGCGACCGACGGCGTCGGGACGAAACTACTCGTCGCGGAGGCCCTCGACGACTACTCGACGATCGGCATCGACTGCATCGCGATGAACGCGAACGACCTCATCGCGGCCGGGGTCACGCCGGTCGCGTTCGTCGACTACCTCGCCGTCGAGACGCCGGACGACAAAACGTCCGAACGGATCGGCGACGGGCTCGCCGCCGGGGCCGAGCGCGCTGGGGTCGCGCTCGTCGGCGGCGAGACGGCGGTGATGCCCGACGTGATACGCGGGCTAGACCTCGCCGGGGCCTGCGCCGGGCTGGCGACCGAAGCGGAGCTGTTCGACGGTCACGCGCAGGTGGGCGATCGCCTCGTCGGCATTCCGTCGTCGGGGATCCACTCGAACGGCCTGACGCTGGCGCGCGAGGCGGTGACGCGCAACCACGCCTACACCGATCCGTTCCCTCACGACGAGGAGCGGACCATCGGCGAAGTGCTGCTCGAGCCGACGCGGATCTACCGCGACGCCCTCGAGCCACTGCAGGCCGCCGAAACCCACGCGACGGCCCACGTCACCGGCGGCGGATGGACGAACCTCGAACGGATGGGCGAGCGCCGCTACGTGATCGAGGACGCTTTCGAGCCCCAGGCGGTCTTCGAGTTCGTGCAGGAGGAAGGCGAGGTCACCGACGAGGAGATGTACCGGACGTTCAACATGGGAACCGGCTTCGTCGCCGCGCTCCCCGAGCCGGACGCCGAGGCGGTCGCCAGCGATATCGGGGACGCACGGGTCATCGGCCGAGTCGAACCCGGAGACGGCATCGAGATCCGCGGGCTGGAGTTGTAGCGAACAGACGGGGACAGGTTCCGGCCGACCCGTCCCCGTGCTCCCGCCTCGGGGGCCGACCGCCGCTCGTCAGCGCACGGGCGGCCTGGCCGCCCGATCGTATATAAACCGTCCGGCGGAGGCGGCGGTACGGCGGCCCGGCCGAACGCCCGCTCAACAGACCGGTTTCGGATTGACGCCCATCGACTCGAGCGCGTCGGTGTACTCCTCGTAGGCCGCCTGGATCGTCTCGTCAGCGGCTTCGCGGGCGCGATCCCACCGCTCCTCGTCGTCGCCGCACTCGGCGTCGAGTAACGCCGCCGCCCGCGACATCTGCGCGTCGAGATCGTCGCCCATCTCCCGGAACAGCCCGGCAGTCTGGGGGTCCGCATCGCCGACGAAAAAGCCCGTTATCTGCGTTTTCGATTTCTCCGCGGCGATCGTCCGGCCGACGAACCCGCCGAGACGCGCCGCCGTGTCGTCGAGCCCGCGGAGGTACGCCTGGATCGCCGGCACTGCGCCCGGTTCGTGATCGTCGAGTTCGCCCGCGACCGTCCCGTAGTGGGATCGTTCCTCCCGTTCGGTCTCCGCGAACGCCTCTGCGACCTCGCCGCTCTCGGCGTCGGCCCACTGTCCGTAGGTCTCGGCGGCGTGGTGCTCGGCCGTCGCGGCGGCGGTGAGGACGTCCTCGGCGTTCATTTCACCGCCGGTGTCGGCGAACAGCGACTTCGACGACCCGAGCCGCGAGAGTTCGGTCTCGTTTTCGGCGCGGACGGCGTCGATGAACTCCTCTGAATCCATGTGCGACCGTACGCCGCGTCCCGGCTTGTAAGCAGCGGTCGGCGGCCACGTCCTCGGAAAGGGCCGTTTCACTTACCGCCTCATTTCGAGGCCTCGTTCCCGCTTGTCACTCAGCCTCGCCTCGCTCCGCGGCTCGCTATCGCTCGCCGCTCCGCCCCGAGGCGAACTCCCTCGCTATCGCTCAGTCGTCCGCCTCGCCCTATTCGGCGGGTCGTTTCGCTCCCCGCCTCACTTCGAGGCTTCGTTCCCGCCAGTCACTCAGCCTCGCCCGTCTCTATCGGCGCGCCGACCAAATTGCCCCATTCGGTCCAGGAGCCGTCGTAATTGATCGTGTCGTCGTAGCCGAGCAACTCGTGCAGCGCGAACCACGCCACCGACGAGCGCTCGCCGATCCGGCAGTACGCGACGGTCGTCGAGTCGCCGTCGATCCCCTTGTCGGCGTACAGCGCTTCGATCTCCTCGGCGGATTTGAACGTCCCGTCGTCGTCCGTTACGGCCGCCCACGAGATGTTCTGCGCGCCGGGGATGTGGCCGCCGCGCTGGGCCGTCTCGTTGAGTCCCGGCGGCGCGAGCACTTCGCCGCTGAACTCCTCCGGCGAGCGGACGTCGACGAGCGGTAGTCCCCGATCGATCGCGTTCTCGACGTCCTCTCGGTAGGCCCGGATCGACTCGCGGGGACCGGAGGCCTCGTACTCCACCGCGGGGAAGGAGGGTGTCTCGTCGGTCGTCGGATAGTCGTTCTCGAGCCAGTACTCGCGGCCGCCGTCGAGCAGCTTCACGTCATCGTGGCCGTAATACTTGAACTGCCAGTAGGTGTAGGCCGCGAACCAGTTGGCGTTGTCGCCGTACAGCACGACCGTCGAATCGTCGGTGATGCCGT
>Ga0102939_1000834_pt1 | contig 11400 bp, 14 predicted proteins | sample SalPon2_B_H2O_MG_FD_78214 | JGI IMG/M metagenome (GOLD analysis project Ga0102939, IMG submission 78214) | Salt pond water microbial communities from South San Francisco under conditions of wetland restoration - Salt Pond MetaG R2_B_H2O_MG | ecosystem: Environmental > Aquatic > Non-marine Saline... | reverse complement strand
CTGCGCGTCGAGCTCCGTCGCGGCCAGCCCGTCGATGTCGCCGATCATCCCCATCATCACGCTGAGGCTGGCGACGCCGACGACGAGCGCGATGACGAGGCGGACCGGGAGCCCCTCGATCGCGCGGGTATCGGTGCTGAACGTCCGGCGGTTCGCGGTGCGCGAGTCGTGTGTTCGATCGGACATACGCCGCGCTGGCCGCGGTATCTGATATAAACGATCGGACGATCCGGGCGGCGCCGCGGCGGACGCCCGAGAGACGCGCCCGACGACCGGGACCCGATCCGGCTCCCGGCGCTTTTTGTCTGATGCCGAGGCCACCCGGCCGCGTGTACGTACTCGGCCGCGACGACGGGACCGACCGTACTGAGGGGGCTGACCGCGGCGACTGCGCCGACCTCCGTGACAGTGCTCACCGCGACGGTGACCGTCTGCCTCACACCGCTCGGATCGGCTCTTTCCTCGCCCGCGACGGCAGCGCCGGCGCTCCGGTCGGCGTCGACCTCGACCGCCCACACGCGGGCGTCGTGTTCGGGAAGCGCGGCACCGGGAAGTCGTACACCCTCGGCGTCCTCGCCGAGGAGCTGGCGGACGCAGGCGGTGTCGCCCCGGTCGTCGTCGACCCGATGGGCGTCTTCGCCGGCCTCGAAGCGGCCGGCGGACGGACCGTCGACCCCGCGGTCCGTCCCGCCTCGATACCGCCGTCGGCTTGGCCGAACCTCCTCGGCCTCGCCCCGGCGAGCGGCCCCGGAACCCTCGTCTGGCAAGTCGTCGCGGACGCGGTCGACGACGGATCTGGAGAGGCGACGGACCGTAACGCCGCGAGCGGAACGACCCCCTCGCCGTCGCTCGCGGCGCTCCGCGAGGCGGTCGACGCGGCCGACGCCCCGGCGGAGACGCGTCGCGCCGCCGCGAACCACCTCCGGCTGGCGGCCTCGTGGGGGGTCTTCGACGCCGACGCGCCGCCGGTGGCGTCCCTCGCGGCCGACGGCGCTCCCGCCGTCATCGACCTCGCCGGAATTCCCGACGCCGCCGCCGCGGCCGTGGTTCGCGCGGTCGCCCGCGGGCTCTACGACGCGCGGATCGCGGGCGATCTCTCGCGGCTCCCGTGGCTGCTCGTCGACGAGGCGCACGCCTTCTTCGACGGTGTGGCCGAGTCCGCGCTCCGGACGCTCCTCACCCGCGGGCGCGCTCCGGGCGTCTCAGTGGTCTGTGCGACCCAGCGGCCGGCCGCGCTGCCGAGCGTCGCCGTCTCGCAGTCCGACCTGCTCGTCTCCCACCGCCTCACGGCCGCGCGCGACGTCGACCGATTGGCGGCGGCGGAGGCGACCTACCTCGCCGGCGACCTCGCCTCGCGGCTCCCCGACGGCGTCGGCGAGGCGCTCGTCGTCGACGACGCCACGGAGACGGCCCATACGGTCCGGATCCGCGAGCGACGGACGCCTCACGAGGGCGAGAGCCCGCGGGCGAGTCGGTTGTCGGACGGCGGGCCGGGGTGACGGGGTTCAGAACCCACAAGTCGCGCCGGCGACACCCCGGCGCATGGAACGAACGCCGTACGGATTCCTCCTCGTCGCGGCCGGGGGCTTCCTCGGCGCGGTCGCCAGACACGCCGTCGACGTGGGGGTCGGCGGCGTTCTCGCCGCTGCGTCCGGTAGCCGGCTCGCCCCCCTCGCTGGCGTCCCGACCGGCGTCGGGACGCTGGTCGCGAACGTCGTCGGCTCGTTCGCCCTCGGTATCCTCCTGACCCGCGCGTCGAGCGACCGGATCCGACTGCTCGTCGGAACGGGCGCGCTCTCCTCGTTCACGACGTACAGCACGTTCGTCGCCGACGCGGTCGCGCTCGGGACGCCGGCGGGCGCGTGGTACGTCGGCGTCAGCTACGCGACCGGGTTCGCCGCGGCCGCGCTCGGCCTCGCGGTCGGCCGGGGGTGGCGGCGATGACCGCGACACCGCTGCTCGCGGCGACGCTCGTCGGCGTCGGCGGCGCGCTCGGGGCCGTCTCGCGCCACGCGGTCGGCCTCCGCGTCGAGGGGCGCCGGTCGGTCCTCCTCGTCAACGCGCTCGGGAGCTTCGCGCTCGGGGCGGTGTCCGCCGCCCCGATCGGCTCGACCGCGGCGCTGTTATTCGGCGTCGGCTTCTGCGGCGCATTCACGACGTTCTCATCGTTCGCGGTGGGAACGGCCCGCGCAGCGACCGAGCGCGGGCCACGCGCCGCGGCGACACTCGCGGCCGCGACGCTCGCCGCGGCGCTGGCCGCCTTTCTCTTCGGGTCGCTCCTCGCCGCTCGCGTCTTCGGCTAAGCGTCGGTTGCTCCCGCCGACCGAGACCGTTCAGCCGGAATTACTCCGCCGGAGGTCGGGAAGCGATAGGTACAGGATCCTCCGGTCCCTACGCGGGGCCGTGACCGACACCGACCGCTCCGTCGACGGCGAGTCGACCGCTCCGGCCGACTCGGGAGGTTCCGCCGACGATGCGGCCCCCGAGGACGTCCCCGACTTCGGCGACCTCTCGATCCTCCAGCGCGGCTTCGTCGCCGCCGCCCAGAACCCCTCGCGGGGACTGCTCGTCGTCGGGCTGTTCGTCTTCGCGCTCGCCTTCTACGCCGCGTTCTGGCTGACGTTCCCCCGCGCCGCCGGCCTCCTCACGGCGGTCGCGCTGGTCGTCGCCGCCGTCGCCGCGGTCGTCTACTGGCTCCTCGACCGACTCTCCAGTTGACCGCCTCTCGTCACGGTCGCTATCGGCCGCTTCGTGGCCGTCCCTCTTGGTTGCTTCCCAGCGGTCCTCCTCGGCAGCCTCACGGTCGGGGCTCGTAGAACTCCCGCAACGGTCGGCCGAACGCGGGCGCGAGCGTCGCGACCGCCTCGCCGACCAGCACGTCGCGGTCGTCGAACGCCGGCTCCACCCGCGCGCCGAGCGCCACGTCGCCCGCGGCGTCGCTCTCCAAGTACTCCCGGACGGTGGCGAACTCCCGCTCGCGCTCGACGACGTACCGGTCCCCGTCGATGAACGGCCCGTACGTGTCCGGGTCGACGTCGTCCACGTACGACTCGTAGAAGCTCGCGGCGTGTTTCCGTACCGCGACCGGCGGCCCCTCGTGACGCGCGACCGCCGGTCGTTCGGTCACCTCTAGTTCCGCGTACAGCGCGGCCCGCGTCGACTCGTCGGCGTCGGCGCGCTCGGTCGCCTTCTCGTCGCCGCTCGCCCCGTCGACGTCACTTCCCCTGCTGCCGTCCGTCTCTCCCGCGGCGTCGGTCATGGCGCGCGCTCGGAGCACGTCGAACCCCCGCTCGTTGAGGCCGCCGACGATCCCGTCCAGCGATCGGCGGAGCTGCGGCCACAGCTGGTCGTCGACCACGTCGGGCGCGTCGAAGACGACCGCGACCGGCGTCGTCCCCCGCCGGTCGAGGTGCGCGCGGACCTCCTTGGGGTCGAGCGGCTCCGGCTCGTCCGGTTCGAAGAGCCCCTCGGTCGGGGCCGCGAGCAGCTCCCGCGCGTAGTGCTGGAAGCGCGCGAGGTTCGTCGCCGACAGGACCGCCGCGACGTTCCGCGTCGGGTCCGTCGGGTCGACGACGACGAGGGGATCGTCGAACGTGCGCTCGGCGTGCCCCTCGGGGTCGAACTCCACCGGCGGGTGCCAGCTCCGCGCCGACTCGACGAGCGGGACGAACCCGCCGAGCTCCAACACGAGCAGCTCCGTGAGATACCCCGAGAACCCCTCGGTGCGGAGGTCGCTACCGTACGCGCCGATCCCCTTCAGGAACGCCTTCGCCAGCACCACGTCCGCGGCGAGGTCGTCGTCGAGCCGCGCGGAGAGGTACGCGTCGTGGAACGGCGTGCGGTCGACCGCGGAGACCAGGTCTCCCGCCGTCTCCACGTCGTGACAGGGCACGAGGTCGACGTCGAACCCCTCGTAGCTCCCCTTCACGTACGGGTGCTCGGCGAACTCCTCGTGGCCGTCGGGGAGGACCGCGTGGCCGACGTCGAGGCCGTACTCCTCCAGTTCGGCGCGGTCGAGGTCCGCGTCGAACCGGACGAAGAGATCGATGTCGCGGTCGCCCGCGACCCACGTGCCCCGCGCCGTCGACCCGACCTGGACCGCGTCGGCGTCGACGGGGAGGTCGACGATCGCCTCGCGGGTCCGGTCGGTCAGCGTCGCGGCCGCCGCTCGCAGCCGCTCGCGCTCTTCTGGCTCCGGGAGGACCCGCTCGCGGACCCGCGACAGCACCGCCTCCAACTCGTCCATACCGAACGGTCTCGCGGTCCGGCCGAAAACGTGTCGGTCGGATCGGCCCCGGAGCGACGACTGTCTCGGTATCGTTTCGCATCCCCCGGATCCCTCTCCGTCGGGCGGAAACGAAAGCCCTATCAAAACGACGCGAGTACCTGGAAGTGAGCCGAAGTAGCTCAGTTGGTAGAGCGCCTCGCTGTTACGACGTTCGGCGGAACCTCCCCCGGCCGTCACAGTCACGAGGCGGTCCCAGGTTCGAGTCCTGGCTTCGGCGTCCCTCTTCGCTCGCGGCCACTCGTTTTGTACGGGACCGACTCATCCCCTCGTATGTCGCGTTTCGAACAGTACGACCGCCTCGAAGAGCCACAGAAGCGCGGGCAGGCCACGGAAGCGATCGTCACCGCTGAACTGATCGCTCGGGACGTCTCGGTACTCACGCCGGCGTACGACAACGAACCGTACGATCTCGTCATCAGGGTCGACGACGAATTCTACCGGTTACAGGTCAAGACGGCCTACGACGGGAAGAGTGACGGCGCGGTGGAGTTCCGGACTCGGAGCGTCCGAACCAAAAGCGACGGATACGAGCGAGAGGGGTACGACGGAAAGATCGACTACTTCGCCGCTCTGAACGTCCGAACGGAAGAAGTGTATCTCGTCTCGATCGACGACGCGGGATCGGCGGTGACGACGATCCGATACGAGCCCGCAGCGAACAACAACCGAGCGAACGTCAACTGGCACGCGGAGTACCGGCTCGATACGGTTCTCGACGAGCTCCGGTCGGGGTAATGCGGTAACCTAAAGAAGATCCCTTGTATACCTGCGATCGCCGGGCCTTTAGCTTAGTCTGGCTCAAAGCCCTCCGCTCATAACGGAGTGATCGCCGGTTCAAATCCGGCAAGGCCCATTTCCAAAACTACGTCGACGAAGCCGTGGCCACGTCGCAGTGGCGACTACTCCAACAGCTCCACCAGCTCGTTCACGTCCTCGACGACCGCGTCGGCCCCGTTCCCGGCGAACTTCTCGCGGCCGGCCTCGCCGGTGAGCCCGCCGGTGAGGACGCCGACGCCGTAGTAGACCCGCGTCTCGTCGGCCTCGTCGGCGTTGCGCGCGGTCCGCACGTCGTCGAGGGTGTCGCCCGCGAACGCGACGCGCTCGACGTCGAACCGCTCGGCGAGCTCGACGAGCGCTCTGGGGTGCGGTTTCCCCTCCTCCCAGTCGTCCATCGTGAACCGGCGGTCATCGGGCACGTCGAGGCCGACACGCTCCAAGGCGATGTCGGCCTCCGCGGCCGGCCGGCCGGTGAGGACGCCCACGTCGAATCGCGCGGTGAGGTCGGCGATCGTGTCGGGGTCGACGAGCGTCGGCTCGTCGTGGATGTACCCGTCCTCCTCCGACGGCGGCTCGCCGCCCTCCAACTCGCGGTACAGTTCGCCGCCGAGGTACAGCGCCTGAAACGTCTCGCGGAGTTCGTCTCGGTCCCACTGGTCGCGGACGCGGGCCTGCGCGACCCGCGGGAGGTCGCCGACGACCTCCTTGGCGGCGTCGAGCCCGCCGCCGAGGTCAGCGACGCGGTCGGTGAACTCGTCGACGTCCATCCGGAGCCCCTCGCGGCGGGCCAGCACGAACAGCGCCGCCGCGTCCGTCAGCTCCCAGTCGTTGTTGAACCCGCCGGCGTCTTTGAACGCCTGGACCGCGTCGCGGTCGATCGGCTTGCCGCAGACCCGGTCCACCGATTCGAGGATCGCCCGACGGTAGGAGTCAGCCACGTCGACTAACACCCCGTCGATGTCGAGGACCACTGCGTCGACCTGCATACCGCAACGCCGCCCGGCGGCGGAATGAACGTTCGGGTTCGCGGTCGGCGTCGCCGGTCCGAGCGACGCGGCGACGGCGGCGACCCGTCAGCGCGCCGCGTACACGACGGTCCCCGACGCGGCCGCGCGGCGGGACACGCCGACGACCGGCTCCTCGAAGCCGAGCGCGGTGAACAGGCAGGCAGCGTTGAGGACCTCGGCGAGGGCGACGGTCGGTCGCTGGAGTTCGGCGGGGAGGTTCCGCGCGTACACCGCGTCGACGCCGCCCGCGTCGAGCCCGAGGGCGTTCCGAACCGCTCGGTCGTCTGCGGCGGTCGCGAGTACCGTCACGTCCGCGGCGACGACGCGGAGCGATCCCCCGTTCGGGGTCCGTCCCTCCGTCGCGGCGTCCCGCGCCGCCTCGCTCACGTCGACGTCGAACGCGACGACCTCGCGGCCCCGGTCGGCGAGCGCCCGAGCGACCGCCGGGCGCCGTCCGACGCCGACTTCGATCAGGCGCTCGTACGGGTCGAGCGCGCCGACGAGCGCCCGCTCCGATGGCGGTGGTGGTCCCACGGCGCGGCCTTTATGACCGCGGCGGTCAAAAGCGATTTCATGCTCGTGGACATCGTCCCGGTCGGGGAGGTCACCCCCCGAGTGAAACGGGAGGCCTCCGGTGCGCTGCGTTCCGTATACGACTGTGACGTGACGGTCCACGACGACCAACCGATCCCCGACACCGCCTTCGACGCCGACCGCGACCAGTACCGCGCCGAGGACCTCATCGAGACGGTCACGCGGGTCGGCGGCGGCGAGAAGAACATCGGGATCACGCCCGAGGACCTCTACTACCGCCGCCGGAACTACGTGTTCGGCCTCGCGTACCTCAACGGGAGCGGCTCCGTCATCTCCACGCACCGGCTCCGCACCTCCTCCGACGGCGGCGTCTCAACCAAGCCCGCGATCGACGTCTTCGGCGACCGCGTCCGCAAGGAGGTCGTCCACGAGATCGGCCACACCCTCGGCCTGGAGCACTGCGACAACAGCAAGTGCGTGATGTCGTTCTCCCCGACCGTCCGCGAGGTCGACGTGAAAGAGGAGAACCTCTGTGGCACCTGTTCTCGGCTCGTTCGCTGACGCTCCACCCGCCGCCTTCTGACGGTCGCCGCGCCCGTCCACTCACCGTCTTCAGACGTTCGCTGTGCCCCTCCGACCGCCGGTAGACGTAAAGTCCGCCCCGCACAAGGAACGGGTATGGCCGCAAAGCCGGAATATCGCGACCGGCCGGACGTCGAGGTCGCGCTGCTCGACGCGCTCGTCGACCGCGGCGACGAGGGGATGACCGTTCTCGAACTGCGAGCGGCCGTCGACGCCGACATCGACGCCGTCGAGGAGTCGCTCTCGGCGCTCAAGGAGGACTCGTTGATCACCGTGGAGACCGATGAGCGCGTCCGCGTGTACGCCCACGAGCGGGTGATCCCGGACCCGGACGCGCCGACCGACGAGCCCGCTGAGGGCCTCGTCGACGCGATCCGCGACCGCCTCGGACTGTAGCCGCCGGAGACGGCGGCCTTTTGCCTCTCGATCGCCTCCGTGCGACCATGACGCTCGTCTCCGGCACCCACGACGCGCACGGCGCCGTGTACCGCGACCGCGGCGGCCGCGAGGTGGTCGACCACTACGGGAAGCCCGTCCGCGTCGGCAAGGCGGTCCGCAACGTCGCCGGCGTGATCGAGATGGGGTACGGCGTCCTCGCCGTCAGGGGGGCCGACCGCGTCGAGTTCGTGGACAACGCCGTCTCGAACCGCGTCCCCGCCGCGGACGGCGAGGGGACGTACGCGCTCCTCCTCGACCCCCAAGGCGGGATCGAGACGGACATGTACGTGTACAACGCCGACGAGCGACTGCTCGTCTTCCTCCCGCCGGAGCGGACCGAGGCGGTCGCCGACGACTGGGCGGGCAAGGTGTTCATCCAGGACGTCGAGATCGACGACGTCTCCGACGAGTTCGGCGTGTTCGGCGTCCACGGGCCGAAGTCGACCGAGAAGGTCGCCTCCGTCCTCGGCGGCCCCGGCGCGCCGGAGGGCCCGCTCTCCTTCGTCCGCGGGTCGATGGTCGACGCCGGCGTCACCGTCATCGCGACGGACTCCCCGCTCGGCGAGGAGGGGTACGAGATCGTCTGCGCCGCCGCCGACGCGGGCGACGTGTTCGACACCCTGATCAACCGCGGGCTCAACGCCGCGCCCTTCGGCTACCGGACGTGGGACGCGCTCGCGACCGAGGCCGGCACGCCCCTCTTCGAGCACGAGCTGGCGGGGGCGGTCCCGAACGTGCTCGGCCTCCGGAACGCGCTCGACTTCGACAAGGGGTGTTACGTCGGCCAGGAGGTCGTCTCGCGCGTGGAGAATCAGGGTCGCCCGAGCCGCCGGCTCGTCGGCCTCGAACTCGACGGCGTCGCCGAGGCGGTCGCCGACGTCGACCCGGACGCGGACCCGCAGGGGATCGACGCCGCGCTCCCCGCGTCCGGCGCGGCCGTCTTCGACGGCGACGAGGCGATCGGCGAGGTGACGCGGGCCGCGGTCGGCCCCGCGACGGACGTGCCGGTCGCGCTGGCGCTCGTCGCGTTCGACGCCGAGCTCGGCGCGGTCACCGTCCGCGTCGACGGCGCGGAGAGCCCGGCCACCGCCGTCGACCTCCCGTTCGTCGACGGGGGCGTCCGCTCCGGCCGGCTGCCGACGTATCCCGAGCTGCGCGCCTGACGCGGCTCGCGAGGCTCGCAGCGGTGACAGTTTTCACACGACGAAGTCGACTACCGAGTAGAGGCCGAACCCGAGCGTGAACGCGCCCACGAGCGACCCGATCCACGCAAGCACCGTGTATCCCATCTTCCGTCGGCTTACGCCCGCGTCGCCCGCCGCGTAGCCGGCGCCGACGATCGCGGAGACGATGATCTCGTTGAACGAGACGGGGATCCCGAAGGCGACGGCGGTCTGCGCGATCGCGAACGAGGGGATGAGCGCCGAGATCGACCGTCGCGGTCCCATCGAGGCGTAGTCCTGCGAGATGGCCTTGATCATCCGCGGCGCGCCGGTCCACGACCCGGCCAACAGCCCGACGCCCCCGCCGACGAGCAGCGCCCACAGCGGAACGCCCACGTCGCTGAATATCGGGACGAGCGGCCCGATCGCAAGCCCGACCTGCGACCCGCCCGCCGAGAACGCGACGAGCCCGCCCATCGCGAGCAGGAACCGCCGCTGCGCCCCCGCGCGGTCGCGGCCGAGGTCGACGTACACGGCGACCGAGACGAGCGCGGCGATCGCGAGGGTCACCGCGGGCGCCCCCGCGGTCCCGACGTTGAGCCCCGACCCGAGGACGGTCGCGACCGACGCCTGCTCGCCGGCGGGGCCGAGCAGCGCGAAGCCTACGTTCGCGAGGATCGCTCCCACGACGCCCGCGAGGACGGCGGTGAGCGGCCGCTCCGAGAGCGCGTCGCCGATGAGCAGGCGGGCGACCCCGTAGGCGACGCCGCCGCCGACGAACGGCGTGAGCACCCACAGCGTCATGATCTCGCCGTACTTCGGCCACGCCGGGCTGCCGCCCATCGCGAGCCCGACCCCGACGACGGCCCCGGTGACGGTGAACGCCGTCGCGATCGGGTACCCCGCGAAGACGCCCATCGCGACTAAGGCCGCCGCCGTGACGAGCGCGACGATGGCGGCCGCGGCGGTGAGCGTCACGCCGCCGATCAGCTCTGTCCCGACCGCCTCCGTCACGTTCGCGCCCTGGAGTATCGCGCCGAGCAGGCCGAGGACGCCGACGACCAGGCCGGCGCGCATCACGGAGATGGCGTTCGCGCCGACGGCGGGCGCGAACGGGGTCGACCCCGAGGAGCCGGCGCCGATCGACCACGCCATGAAGAGGCTCGCGGCGGCGGCGACGAGCAGCGTCGCTGCGGTGACGAGTACCATCAGTTCCGCCCGTCGTTGTACCCCTCGTTCAACCCCCTCACCGTGCGGCGGACGAGGAGGAACCCGAAGAAGAACAGCCCGAGAAGTCCCACCAGAATCAGGACGAACAGCGGTTGGACCGGAAGCATACGAGCGAATCCGTCGGCACGCGGTTATAAGTTTCGAGCGGGTGGTCGCGCGCCCCGCCCGCCTCCCCCCGTTCTTCGGGCGATCGGACCGGTGGCTAAAACGCGCGTTTGTGCCTCAGCCACGTATATGTCGGTCTCCCTCCTACGTGTAATCGCGACCCCCGCTTCGGCCCTCACGCGCCCGGAACAGCCGGCCGACGCGCCGGCCGGTCGGACCCGTACCGCTCCCTCCCCTGCCCGGTACCCCCTCCCCGGCCGACCAGCGCGACCGACCGCCGGCGTCCGCGCCCGAACCGCCTCGTGCGCTCCACCGTGCACCCGACCGTCGGCCGGTCCGGCCGTTCGCGGGGCGTCGCGATCGGTCCCCGCCGACGCGACGGCGACGACGCCCGTGCGATTCTCTCGGCTCCGCATCGCCCAGTTGTACCGTTACTCGACGCTCGTTCCCTCGATCCGGAAGGTCTCGAACGGCTCCCCGTCCGGCATCACCAGTCGCCCGTCGAGCCCGCCTCCGGACTCGCCCTCGACCGGAGTCAGTTCCGCGTGCGCCGGCCGGTTCCCCCGCGGCTGGGCGTGGCTGCCCGGGTTCAGTATCGGGAGCCCGCCGGCGTCGTCGAACCGCGGGCGGTGGCTGTGGCCGCAGATCACGGCGTCCGCGTCGCGGCCGCGGCCGAGCATCACGAGCCCGGTGTCGCCGCTGCGGTGTCGGTGCGTGACCGCGAACCGGACGCCGGCGTACTCGACGGTCCGCACCTCGGGAACCCGGTCGCGGATCGCCGCGTCGTCGTTGTTGCCGTAGACCGCCCGGAATCGGGCGGCGGCCGACCGAAAGGCGTCCAACACCGGCTCCCGGTAGAAGTCGCCGGCGTGGATCACCAACTCCGCCTCGCGGACCGCCTCCGCGGTCCGCCCCTGTAGCCGCGACTCCTCGCGTGCGTGCGTGTCGGAGACGACGACGAGCATACCGGGAGTCCGCGCCGGCGTGAGTTAAAAAGCGCGCTCGCCGCGGCGGCGCGTGCCTCCGAGTGGCCGCCGAAGGCGGCCGCGAGGAGCACGCGCGAGGTCGTCGGGCTACGCCCGACTGCCAGAGGGACCGAAGGTCCCTCGCTGGAGTCGGTCGCCCGGAGCAGCGCGGAGGGCGACCGACGAGGCTGGGGAGGCGTGAGGCGCGGTTGCTGTGCGGGGCGGGACTCGAAGGGGCAGTCGCGAGGACGGCGCAGACGACCTAAGCACCGCAGGAACGAGCGCAGCGAGTGACGAGGAGCGCAACGAGT
>Ga0102939_1000833_pt1 | contig 11401 bp, 9 predicted proteins | sample SalPon2_B_H2O_MG_FD_78214 | JGI IMG/M metagenome (GOLD analysis project Ga0102939, IMG submission 78214) | Salt pond water microbial communities from South San Francisco under conditions of wetland restoration - Salt Pond MetaG R2_B_H2O_MG | ecosystem: Environmental > Aquatic > Non-marine Saline... | reverse complement strand
TTATACGAACTCCCGCGATCCCGAGATATGGGGTATCTCGAAGAAGTCAGAGTCGGTGTGATCGGGATTTCCAACGACTATACGTTTCGCAAGAACCTCTCACCGAAGGTCAAAGACAGCCTGTGCGAGACCGAAATCAAGTTCGCCCCCTACGACGCCACTGAGCTCACACAGATTCTCTCTCGACGCGCTGAGTTGGCGTTGTATGATAGTGCCTATAGTAAGGGTATCATCGATCTGGTGTCGTCGCTAGCATATAAGGAAGCCTCCGGTAGTGCCCGACGTGCGATTCGATTACTGCGTGGGTCTGCAGAGATCGCCGAAAGTGAGGGTGCAGAACAGATCGCTGAAACCCACGTCAGAGAAGCCGATAAGAAGATTGAATACGGTAACATCGTCGAATCAATCGCAGACCAAGACGACGAGAAACTCTACATTCTCAAAGGAATTTCCCACCTTGATTTAGTGAATAAAACCCCTGCTAGAACCCGCACGATACACGAGGCTTACTCTCGGGTCGTTCGTGCCTACAACGAGGACGGTTCAAAAGACCCTCTCACCCAACGTGGGATGTTTAATCACGTCTCGAAGTTGGTGATGTTTGGCTTCGTAAATACGATTGATCGGAACAAGGGTGCTAGCGGTGGTCAGTGGAATGAACACGAGTTTAGCGATGACGTGGATCCTAGCAAGGTCAAAGACGCCTATGAAGAACGCGGCCTCGACTGGAAGCAGATTGAGACACACAGTATCGATCAATAACTCAGGAAAACTGCTGTGTGAAGCTAATTGAGTGAGAAAATTTCTCAGGAAAACCGCTGTGGGCGGCGATATCAACCTCGGCAAGGTCAAAGAGGCCCATGGGGAACGTAAACCGATAGTGCGGCTTCAGACACGAAAGGCAAATTGAGACAAGCGGTGCCGACCAATAACTCAGGAAAACCGCTGTGGGGGGAGGCTGCGTAGAATACCTTCGCTTCATGATTTCCCCGAAGTCACGGGAGTTCTTCCGTCACGTCGACGAGTTCTTCCTCGGTTTGCCAGCGATAGAGGCGACCCTCGCGGTTGAACAGCTCGAAGACACCATCTTGCATCCAGCCGAATGGATGTTTTTGATTCTCATACTCCCGCTTGAGGACGTGACTCTTCGAGAAGAACTCCGTCGTACCGACGAGAAGCCCCTGTTCGACGAGAAAATCACTCGGTTCTTTCTCAGCGACGCCGACAAGGTAGGTCACGATATCAGCAATTAGACAGAACTTCTGGATGCTGTTGTCCCACTCACCACGAATGTCGACCATCCGGAATGCGTAGGTGTTCTGCCGGCGATTGAGGCGGTCGACCACGAGGTTCAACCGTCGGATCGGCTCCCTATCGTAGTTCCCTAGCACAAAGTACGACTGCTCATTCTCGTAGACAGGGGTTAGTTCGCTTAGAGCGTGGAGAATTTCCTCGTTGTCCGCCAGCGAGATCGCCTCGTCGTCGAGTTGATCCTTTGCACTCGTGAGAACTTCTTCAGGAATAGGCGTCTCCTCGTCGGACATGTATGAACGGTCTCTGTGTCACAAGATATAATTTATGAAGTAAATTACCAACTAAGTCGTTAGAGTTTACTCTGTAGTAACTTACCTTAGGGTAAACTACTTGCCGCCAGGCCGTGTACCGTGTCGTATGAGCACAGAACTGGGGACTGTTGAAGAGATGGAATCCCGCGAACTCGTCCACTTCGTCACCCAACAGACGCGGTTCGCCCTCGTCAATAACATCCTCCAGCACCCTGACCAGCTCCCGTCAATGTACGAACTCGAAGAGCTCAACCCCAGCGTGAGCGATGCCACGGTCTACAAGCATATTCAGAAGCTCATTGACGCCGGTATCGTCAAGGAGGTTGCTCTAGACGATGACCAACGCCGACAGGGCTACCCCTGGAAGTTCTACGGTCTCACAGAGGGAGGCCGAGAGTTCCTCGACAACCACAACCTCCTCTCAGCAGAGGAGACCCTCCAGCAGATCTACGATACCATCACCGACAAACCCGAGAAAATGGTCAAATACGAGAACGCGCCCCGTCCCGACGGAGATAAAATGTAGCAGATCACACAACTTCGGAAGTATACGCCGATCAGTGAGGAAGATGGTGCTAATCATGAATAACAGTAGCGCAAATAACTATACACACGCTTCCCATTTCCACTAATATGAGCAGTATCGAATCGGCCGACGACCGAGCAGAAACGAAGGAACTCCGCCAAGAGCATCCCAGCGGCTGGTTCTATCTCACACAGCACGAGGCAGTGCCGATTCTTATCGATGCGCTCCTTGATCTCCCACCGAACCGTGAGTTCAACAAAAGCGAATTCGCCGAACACGCCGGTCTTACGCGACAGACAGTCGGCAACTACACTGAACTGCTCACAGAAGTCGAACTTATTGAAGCAGTCCCGAACACGTCTCCCAAACGCTACCGGGTAGCTGACAGCGATGTCGTGCGAGAACTCTACGAGTTCAACAGCGCGCTCAACAACACCGGTGACGAATGAGTGTCTGGTGGAATGTCCGAATCTGATCCGGTACTCTGTTCTGAGTGCGGCTGGACTGGAACAGCAGAACAGCGCGTTCGCAAAGACGGCCAGCTCCAGTGTCCGATCTTCGCTGAGATATTTGAATACGTGGAATAGATTGTTATTCGATGCCGCCATAGCAGAATACAGTAATGGCAGGGAGTAGTGATGAAGCGGGCGACTTCGAATTTGATACCGACCAATTAGATGAGCTTGGCGAGCTCGCGGAAGCCTTCATTCACGAAGAATTGGACACTGAACTCATGGCCGATCTCGACCGTGAGTATCTTGAGACTCTCGTTGATTCCAGAGAGACAAGACCACCTGCAGAGATACCTCCAGAAGAATACGAGGCAGCAATTGAAATCGCCGAACTCGTTTTAGATCGGATGGACGCCACTGACTACTGAATTACAGCGGAAACGTGGTGTGTCCACGATGTGAGTCCCGGAAGACACCCCACCATGTCCGGAGAGTCGTTCACTTGCAATCGTGGTGTGCTTCACTCAGGACAAGCGATAGTCGATAGATTTACTTGCTAACCAACATGTTCTCAACTGGTCGCCACACCCGCCAGCGGCCACGCGAGACCCACCGGGTTCGAGAGGCACTTCACTCTCACCCTCTCCGCTTCACATACAAGCATTGTTGAGGAGAACGTGGCGACGTAAACTTACCAAACATAATGGGTGCCACTGCGCTGTTGTTTGGTAAGATACTCGCGGTTGCGCCGAACAGCTCGCTCTCTTAGGCGATATATTTGTGTTGGACTCCCAGCAAGGCACAGGGACACTTGCACGATGGTGTGCGATATTCGTCACAACTCTTGAGCACTTACAGGCCCGGAACAGAAAATCGTATCTTCATCTGTCCTCGGTTGAGTACACTTCGATAGTGGGGGGTTCCATTCACACTTCGGGGTGTTTCACTTCGCACACGGGGGTTCGTTGCATACGCTTCAAAATATACAGTCGGTTCGAGATTATCTGTCCGATACCGACGCTATTCCAAGTATCAAACACAATAGCTATTGGCGAACGATTATACTGTGGCGCAGCGAAAAGTGGGTTGCAGTGCTACCACCATGTGCAGTGGGTAGCAGGGTTCGAGGGGGTCAATGTCGCTTCTTTCTCGAAGAGTGAAGTCGGGGGAGACTTCAACACCTGTTCAGGGGGTGTGTCGCCTTCGAGTCTAAGTAGCGACAGCTATGCATACACCGAGGGTATAAAAATACGTTCGGCTCAGAATATCAACTTCAATAACTACTAGATGCTGAAGTCAGCTCGATCTCTGAATGAGCCAATAGTCATATTGTGTTGAATATAGTTCTAATTTAGGAAAGGGCGTTGTTTCTATTGGAGATTGGTGATCGGCTCGCAGGTATTAGCCACAATTCGACACAGAATAGCAGACACCTGTTTCAATGTGTTCCGCAGACTGAAATACTGCCTGCTGGCTTTTATTTTGACAGATTGAAGAGTAATATGATGACAAACCGTCCCTCCAACCTGTCACTCGGTCTCGGATTGGTTCTCATAGCCATAACCACTGCTGGGTGTATGAGCCTTGGCGCGGCAGATACTGCACAACCCTCAAATCCAACGCAGGAAATCGATTCGATAGCCGCTGCACAATCGGCTACACCATACGAGTTCTCCGATCCAGCTCTTCCGCCTCGGTTCAGTCTTGAAAGTGCTCATCTGAACGAAACTAACGATACAGTACATACGACGATGGTGTATACCGCTGACGAGAGGACAGTCAGATACACGGCGACACAAACCCCACCGACAGAACTGGTTGGAAAGGTAATATCGTTGAATGGAACCGACGCGTATCTCCGAGTCCAATTACAGGAGAACACGACAAGTATCAGCTGGGAGAACAACAATACGCGGTATAGATTGAGTGGCGACATCGACCCCCAAACAGCTCAGAACGCTGCCCAACAAGCACTCTCCGATCAGAAGTAATAGTCTCAACAGAGGTTCGGCGGGTTCCACAAACGACAGCTACACACTACTATCATTTCTCTATCGGCGGTCGAACCACATGTTGCCGGACATCAATCTTCTCACCCCCGTCGAGTTGAATCCGGTAGATTATCGATTCATGCCGCTCACCGCTAAGAGTATCATCGTCATCCTCTAGGAGATCTACAATCGTACCGTGTTCTCCGTGGTACTGATCGTGATTAGGGTCTGTTTCGTCTGGGATATCAATCCGAACGCGATCACCTGAATTATATTCCGGCATATCGTCTGGTTGGTAGCACTTTGCAATCAGTAGTTTTGATGACTACGCTTCGTGATTCAGATTAGCGCGATAATCATGACCAAATGGTTCGTCTGAAACTATCGCGTTGCTCGGCGTTGTCGTCATCCCAGCCGCTTCAACCCCACGAGGGCACGAGTTTCGCCAGTCCTATCAAAAAACCTTATCATATGGTTGATGAAAAAATATTTGCTTCTCAGCTAAGTGTGTCAAAGCTGTGTCTTTCAGCGATCTCTTCGAGACCCCGGCGATAAACTCGCCGTTTATTTCCTCAGGGAACATCGCCGACGAAGAGCGTCTGGTCCACTTCCCCGCCACCACGAGAGTTCACGCGGGTCTGCTAAACGCGATGGTAGAGCGGGGGCAAGACATCGTCGTGGTGACACCCTCCGACAGGGCGGAATTTCTACATCTCCAGGCACTTGAGGCACTCTTCGGACCGAAGGTAGATGGCCGTGACGCGGTCTTCTTGCTCAGCTCAAACACGCAATTTCGAGAGCGGTTTCGACAGCTCGCCCCGACCTCTATGATGCCGCCACACGACAAGTCTCGCTACGCGCGTGAGGAGACACCCATCGCGAACGTGACCATAGATGGATCGTTGGCGAAGGTGACGAAGAATCTGAAACACCCCGATAAACCCTCGCGATTACTCTTCTCCTACACCAGTACGCGCATTCCCTCTGACGATGTAGGAGCGCGAGTTCGATGTGTGATCTACGACGATTCCGTGAAGTACGAAGAAGAACGACATCGCCGACTGTTGGACTGGACACGTCGCAACGATGTCCCGGCAATAGTGTACTTCACGAGTGATCCAATGTCCGATTTGGTCAAGGAGTCTCGGAACCGAGCCTTCGTCTGGACGTGGCCTCCACGACTGTTGTCGGCCGTCGTCGACAGTGACCGCGAACGGAGGAGGGAGTGGATGGGCACCGACGAGGACGTGAGTCCGACGACTCACCGTGCCCGAGTCGTCGCCGAGCGAGAACAGAACCGTGTCGGCGGTCTCTCGATCGACGTCCACACATGCGGTGACGGCGACCTGCTCACAGCCTTGCAACGGGCGAACGACCGTCGTGTGAAGTTCGAGTTTTTGACGCGAAAGCTCGACGCAGACATACTCAAACGTGGTCAACAGTTGGTGAGGTACGCTCTGGGGAGTTTCAGGGAGGTTCTGACTCCGCTCGACGTAGCCGACTTCCACGAAAGACGGACGACGATATCGAGCCGGCTTGCCCAACTGGATCGGTTCGCATCTAGAATCGCCTCCGATCCCGAGGCGAATCCCGCGACTGGCACGTTCCGTGACATCGTCTCGGCTCTCGAAGAACTCGAAGAGATTTGGAACGACGTTCCAGCCAGCCACAAGAAACAGGGCGTTCTCGTCGACAATCTGCTCTATGGGGCCCTCGATAGAGACGACTCAATCACCGTCGTCACTGCCACCGAGGGGCAACAACAGGCTCTCACGACGTTCCTCCAGTCGGAACACACGGCTCTGTACCGTGAGTTGGGTGACGATCTCTCGATACACGACACCCACAGTGTTCGGTCAGCGGATCCGACGAACCACGTCGTCCTCTACGGTGCGCTCCGATGGGGTGACCGTGATCTCCTTCGTACCGACGTCGCGAGGGACGCTATCGTCTTGGCGTATCCCATCGAGATGGGCCTGCTGCACTCACAAGTCGATGCCGTGGACGCTTCCTTCGAGTCGATCGCGGACTTACCGTTCTGGGGCGTGGTTGACAGGCTGACGAAAACCGTTACGGACGAGCCTGCGGACGTGGAACGTGTCGACATTGATCTCCCCGACTACGAGGAATCGAGTACGAGCGATCTCGGGGGGGATATCTCAGTCGAGGAAGCCGAGGGAGAGGACTTGGGTGATATCGTTCGCGGTTACGAAACAGATTACGAGGAAGGCGGGGAGTTCAACCCCTCCGAATACGAGACTTCGCGGGACCGACAGACGACAACCTCTGGTGGGCAGACAGAGACCGACTGCCTTGACGTCCACTTCGACGACGGGCTCTCCATGTTTTGCCGCAAGGTCACCGAAGTGTACACGCTCCGTGAGGGCCACGATAAACTGTTCAAGAAGAACGCTTCACGGCTGAAGGACCACGACGTCGTCGTACACTTAGAAGACACAGACGAGATGCGTGACCAACTCTACGCGTTGATTCGAGAACGTGGCGACGTCGGTCTGTACTACTACGCGAACTTGTGGAAGGTGAATCTCGAAGCAGCCTTGGAGGAAACTGGAGACGATCTAGACGACTTCGTCGAGAAGATGCAACGACAAGGTCTCGACAAACACCGGGGCACTTACGAACGGTGGTACGATATGGAAGTTCATCGAACACGATCGAAGAAGAGTTTCTGGGCTATCGCCGAAGCGTACGATCTCGAAGGTGTCAAAGAGAACTTCAACCAGGTGTGGAACGCCGTCCAAGAGATGGAGACTATATATAGTCGTCTGAAGAAAGCCCTCAGACAGACTGCACTCCGATCTGCCGCCGACGGAACGTTAGACGACGTGATGCTGTCGGAGAGTCCCGACATCCGTCTCAGCGACTTCGAGATCGGGAAGTACCTCTACAGGCTGGAAGTCAACTCCATAGATGATGGTGTTGAGGCCAGGAGTTCGCAGATCGGGAGGTTGCGGGGTCTCTGATCTCCGGACTGTCCTCCTCACTAGACTTATAACACTTTGACATAAGGAGTGGGTATGGATCTCGGCCCGCGCGAAATTCCCTCTCGTTCCGATTCTCGTCGGTACGTTCGACCACCCGACGACGCGTACGACGTAGACACCGAGGAAGACAGAGAGTATCAACGACATCAAACCGTCAACAACGTCCTCTTGGAACGGCTCGTAGAACGGATCACGGGTCGTGGGGAGTACGGTGAGACGGTTTACGATATCAATCCGAAGGATCAGTTCTTCGCAGGCGCGTTGGCGAGTCAATATCAGTACCGTGAAGCCCAGGAATCCGACGACGCGTTCGGGAATATCGCCACACGAGTCGCGCCCTTCACGATGGGGTTGCAGTTCAAGCTCCCGGAGTCAGTCCCGGACGAGGAGACGATCGAGATCAGCCCTACAGCGAACGTCTACTACCGTCGTCTCCCGACATACGAGGAACAACAAGCGTTCGGTGGACCCGTGGGATTTGATCCAGAGATAGCCGACGACGACGCGCTCCAGCGGCCCGAGGAAGAAGAAGACGCCGACGGCGAAGAGTCCGCTGGACATCCCGGAGAGGACGCATCTTTAGAGGAGTTGCGACCAGTGTACGAACGGGTGCAAATCGAAGTCGGTCCGCTCACAGTCACCGCCGGCGAACTCAAGCGCGCGGCCCAATCCGATGGGGAGCTACCTCCACTTACAGACGACGATGCGGTGACTGATGCCATAGAGACCTACCGGCAAGACGACCGCCGGTACCAAGAGCCAGACGCACCGGACGAGGTAGACAGCCGCAACAAGGACAAGATCCCGGAAGCTGCCCTGGAGGACGAGGACAGTTTCGAGACATTCTTGGATCAACGATTCAGTGGCGAAACACCGACGCCGGTGTGGGATTTCGAGGTATCAATCACGGCTCAATACGAAGAGGACGACGTCATCGTCTCTGTCTCATTCGTGAACAACCACGGTGTCGAGTATCCAGACGCGCTGAACCCCCAAGGCGAGGAGTGGCGTGCCTTCTTCTTCGACGTCAACTTCGACGTCTCCGTAGAGGAGACACCGATTGAGCCGTTCGTCTCCGACGAGATCAGAAACGAGTATCACTACGACCCCGAGATGGACGGCCTCGGACGCAACTGTAGCGTCGATCGAACCGATCCTACGACGATAGAGACGGTGACCGTTCCGATTCACGAGCAACGGAAGTACCGGAGCCGAGAGACGCTCTCGGCCCCGTTCAGTGACTTCGCGTGGGGAACTATCGAGACCCACTTGAACCGCATCTCTCGAGAGATGGAGGAGGCCCGAGAACAGTACGAGTCGATGCGTTCGAATATCCTGTCCGACCGGAGCGAGGAGGCACGAGAGAAGTTCGACGAGAACTTGGAGGCCTTCGAGAAGGAACGACGGCGCTTCGATCGAGGCAGGGAGCTCATCGAAGCGGATGTGGGCCACAGTCGAGCGGCGTTCAAGTTCATGAACCAGACGTTCGACCAGATGGGGGAGAAGTACGAGGAGTGGTACCTCTTCCAAATCATCTACATCGTCATGGCGATCCCCGACATCGTGGCCCAAACTGAGGATATCGACGAGACGAACCACTGCTTAGACGAAGTCGACGTGATCTACTTCCCTACCGGTGGTGGAAAGACCGAGGCGTACCTCGGGCTCGTCGTCTTTAGCGCGTTCCGCGATCGGCTTCGAGGGAAAGCTCACGGGACGACCGCCCTTACGAAGTTCCCGCTCCGGCTCCTCTCACTACAGCAACTCCAGCGGATCGCAGATGTCTTCGCCCAAGCGGAACTGATTCGCCGGCGTGAAGCTCCAGATACCGACGAATTCAGTCTCGGATACTTCGTGGGGAGCGGGAACACGCCGAACCAACTGATGGAAACCGACGAGGATGGGAACCTCACAGACAACATCAGTCTGGTGAAAGAGGATGACAGCCGATATGCAGAGAAGTGGAAGATCGTGACGACGTGTCCGTTCTGTGGCGAAGACACCGTCGAACTGGACGGCGACTACGACCGGATGCGTCTCCTTCACATCTGCAGGAACGACGACTGTGACGAAGAAGAGCTCCCCATCTACGTGACGGATCGAGAGGTCTACCGTTACGCTCCAACGTTCGTGGTGAGTACGATCGACAAGATCGCCGTCGTCGGGATGCAACGTCGGTTCCGTACCCTCTTCGGGCGGTTTAAGAAACGGTGCCCGAAGCACGGGTTCTCTGGAGAAAACCAGTGTCTGGTTGCGAACCAAGGCTACTCGCGGTACAGTTGCGACGAAGACGTAGAGGACATTGATACTGTAGACCCACCGTCGATATTGATCCAAGACGAACTCCACCTGCTCCGTGAGGAGTTCGGCGCCTTCGACTCCCACTACGAGACGTTCCTCCAAGAGTGGGCCAATCGAATCGGTGACGGCTGGGAGATGAAGAACGTCACGGCGACGGCCACGATCAAGGGTGCCGAGAACCAAGTTCACGCTCTCTACTGGAAGGATGTTAACACCTACCCATCTCCGGGGCCACTCCTCAAACAGTCGTTCTACGCGTACGAAGACCCCCACCGACTCGGCCGTCGTATCGTCGGATCGGTTCCGCACAACGTATCCCGGACGTACGCGTTGGTGGAAGTCCTCCGTGAGTACGCCGACGTCGTCCAACACTACCAGCGGAATCCGGACGAACTCTCGGCAGAGGTAGAGCTAGATCACCACCGTACGACACCGTACGGAGAGGTCGTAGACCTTGGTTTCCCCGACGACAAATCGGAGAGACACGACGCACTCCTCAACATCTTAGAGTACTACGACACTCAGGTTGCGTACAACATTCAGAAAGTCGACAGCGATCGTCTCCAACGTGCCGTTCCCTCGATGGTCAACCCGTGGTTGGAGACGAGAGCGGAAGAACGAGACCCGCTCAACTCCGTCGTAATGAGTGGTGAGACTGGTTTCGACGTCGTCCGGAACGTCTTGGAACGGCTCGAATCTGTGGATCCGGAGGAGCCCGTCGATATCGTCAACGCCACGAGCATGATCTCTCACGGTGTTGACGTCGACACGTTGAATTTCATCTCGTTCTTCGGGATGCCACGACAAACGGCGGAGTACATCCAAGCGTACTCTCGTGTTGGTCGCCACGTCACAGGAACCGTCTTCGACTTGTTCAATCCGGTTCACGTCCGAGACCGCTCCCACTACACACGCTTCGACCGGTACCACGACTTCCAGGACCTCCTCGTTGAGGCCACTCCCCTAGAACGCTGGGCCGAGTTCGCAGTGAACTGTACGATGCCAGGTATTTTCGCTGCGACGCTCCTGCAATACTACGACGAGCAACTCGAATCCACCGTCGGTCGTGTGTACCTCTACGATTCGTTCCGAGAGGCACAACGTGCAGGCGATCTCGACAAGGACGAACTCCTCGAATTCGTCAAGCGATCCTACTGTGTCACGGCCGACCAGCGTCCCGAGTGGGCTGAAGACCGTACGGTCGATCTCTACGAGCGGAAAGTCGAACGGGAGTTCGAGGACATTTGGGAGCGGTGTATGTCCGGCCATCCGAAAGACGGCTATCAAGGGTGGATCGGGAACATGATCGAACGTAGTGAGGACGACCGAGGCCCGATGCGGAGTCTACGGGATATCGACGAACAACTTCCGATCGACGTCGATACCGGTACCGCGCAGGTGCTGAATATGTTCGACAGGAGGCAATGACGATGACGGACTCAGAGATGCAACGAGGTCTGGCACAGGTGATGTATCGATTCGGTCCGCACTCGCTGTTCGACTACGGGCGACGAGGGCTGTCGATGAAAGTTTCACGGTGGGAGACCGACAAGGTCAGCTC
>Ga0102939_1000827_pt1 | contig 11435 bp, 6 predicted proteins | sample SalPon2_B_H2O_MG_FD_78214 | JGI IMG/M metagenome (GOLD analysis project Ga0102939, IMG submission 78214) | Salt pond water microbial communities from South San Francisco under conditions of wetland restoration - Salt Pond MetaG R2_B_H2O_MG | ecosystem: Environmental > Aquatic > Non-marine Saline... | reverse complement strand
CTCGATCACGTTCTCGCGGGTCTCGGGCCACGAGAGCCCGACCATCTCGTACCACGCGACCATCGCGAAGACGGCGTTGTCGTGACAGCCGGGGACGGAGCCGTACTCGTAGACGGTCCGCATCGGGTCGCGGGTCGGCTCGGAGACGAGCTCCTTGAACTCCGCGGCGGTGAGCAGTCGGAGTCGCCCGCCCTCCTCGACGACGCGCTGCTCGCGCTCCAGGGCGTCGAGCGCGGCCTTGTGGAGCCCGCCCCACTCGCCGTCGACCGCCTCGCGGAGCGTGGACTCGGCCATCCCGTCGGGCTCGGCGGTGAGGACGGTCAACAGGTCCGTGTACGCCTTCTCGATGGTCGGCCAGCTCACGCCCTCGAAGTCGCAGTCGGCGTCGTGGAGGCTGTTGGTCGTCCGACAGCCGGGACACGGGTAGCGGAACGTCGGCACTGGGTGGGAGTGCGCGGCCGCGGGAGTTAGGGTTTTCGCGACGCTCCGCCGGTACCGGCGCGGCGGCCGAGCGCGTCGCCGCCCGGAGCCGCCCGAGACGGGCACGATCGATCACGGATTTCCGAAACGTTTACTCGCCGGCCGGACGCGACTTCACACGGTATGACAAAAGTCAGCGTCATCGGTGCTGCGGGGACCGTCGGGGCCGCGGCCGGCTACAACCTCGCGCTGCGCGACGTGGTCGACGAGCTCGTCTTCGTCGACATCCCGGACCAGCGCGAGACGACGATCGGACAGGCGGCCGACGCGAACCACGGCATCGCGTACGACTCGAACACGACCGTCCGGCAGGGCGAGTACGAGGACACCGCCGGCTCGGACGTCGTCGTGATCACGGCCGGGATCCCGCGACAGGAGGGACAGACCCGAATCGACCTGGCGGGCGACAACGCGCCCATCATGGAGGACATCGGCTCGTCGCTGGCCGAGCACAACGACGACTTCGTCACCGTCACCACCTCCAACCCGGTCGACCTGCTGAACCGCCACCTGTACGAGGCGGGCGACCGCGACCGCCACAAGGTGGTCGGGTTCGGCGGTCGGCTCGACTCCGCGCGCTTCCGCTACGTCCTCTCCGAGCGCTTCGACGCGCCGGTGCAGAACGTCGAGGCGACGATCCTCGGCGAGCACGGCGACGCGCAGGCGCCCGTCTTCTCGAAGGTCCGCGTCGACGGTCGGGACCCGAGCTTCGACGCCGACGAGAAAGAGCAGATCCTCGCGGACCTCCAGGAGTCCGCGATGGACGTGATCAGCCGCAAGGGCGCCACGCAGTGGGGTCCGGCCACCGGCGTCGCGCACACGGTCGAGGCCATCCTGAACGACACCGGCGAGGTGCTCCCGTGCTCGGTCGTGCTCGACGGCGAGTTCGGCCACGAGGACACCGCGTTCGGCGTCCCCGCGAAGCTCGGCGCGAACGGCGTCGAGGAGGTCGTCGAGTGGGAGCTCGACGAGTACGAGACCGAACTGCTCGACGAGGCCGCCGAGAAGCTCTCCGAGCAGTACGACAAGATCGCGTAACACTCGAGTCGACCCCCTCGGTCGCCGAGGGCGACGCGATCTCGATACTCCGTTTTTTTCCGTGATGCTGGCCGGAGCTTGCGACAGCGACGAACGCTTACTTATAAGTAACGCTGTGCGGTGGCGCGTGCCACCGAGCGCCCACCGGGCGCGAGGTGCACGCGCGAGGGACGCGGTGAGCGCTCGAAGAGCGCGAACCGCGAGGCTGGGGAGGTGTGAGGCTGCGGTTGCGGTGCCGTGCGGGGCGGGACTCAAAGGGGCGGTCGCGAGGGCGAAGCACGCCGCAGCAAGCACCGCAGCGAGCGATAGCGAGCGAGGAGCGCAGCAAGGCGCGCGAGACGTCGCGGCCGGGGCTTTGGAGGTGTTCGTCGTCGATCCGCCAGCAGCTGCGTATACCCGAGCGGCCGGGGCTTTGGAGGTGTTCGTCGTCGATCCGCAGCTGTCCGCTTATAAACAACCGACTCAGAGTTCTCACTCCGCTTATTCGCCGTCGGCGCTCGCGAAGAACTCCACGTCGCCGGCGATGACCGCGCTCGCGACCACGCCGCCGCCGACCAGGAGGGCGACGACGAGCGTCGTCAGCGTCACCGAGAGCGCGTCGCCGCCGACGGCGACGCCGACGAACGCGCCCACGGAGCCGCCGACGCCGCCGGCGATGACCGCGAGCGTCTGTGCCTCGCTCATAGCTGTCGGTTTCCTAACAACGATAATAAGCGTTCGCGTCAGGCTCTCACGGGTGATAACGCGACGTTCGCCCCGCTGAGCGCCGCCCGTTCCCAGCGCTTCAGCGCGGGTAGCGCCGGCCGAGGTCGACGCCGCCGGAGCCGTCGCCCGCCTCGCCAGTCCCCGCCTCATCCGTCCCCGCCTCGTCTGTCTCCGCGTCGCCCGCCTCGTCGCCCTCCGCTTCACCGTCGGCGTCGTCCCCCTCGCCGCCCGGACTCACGCTCCCGGTCCGGTAGCCGGCCATGTCGAGGGTGACGTAGTCGAACCCGAGGTCCGTGAGGTGCTCGTGCACGGCGTCGGCGAACGCCGGGTCGAGCGCGCGCTCCAGTTCGTCAGGCGCGATCTCGACGCGCGCGAGGCCGTCGTGGTCGCGGACGCGGAACCCCTCGAACCCCCACTCGCGGAGCAGTCGCTCCGCCTTCTCCACGCGGGTGAGCCGCTCCTCCGTCACCTCCAGCCCGGTCGGGATCCGCGAGGAGAGGCACGCCATCGACGGCTTGTCGGCGACCGACAGGTCGTACGCCGCCGCGATCGCGCGGACCTCGTCCTTCGCGATCCCGGCGTCCAACAGCGGCGAGGAGACGTTCAGCTCCTCGACCGCACGGAGGCCGGGCCGGTGCCCCTCGCCGGGGTCGTCCGCGTTCGTCCCGTCGCAGACGGTGCCGATCCCGAGTTCCCTGGCCGCCTCGTACATCCGGCCGAGCCGCATCGTCCGGCAGTGGTAACACCGGTCGCCGTCGTTGGCGACGAAGTTCGGGTCGTCTAGCTCGGAGAAGGTGACCGTCTCGTGGCGGATCCCGATCTCGCCGGCGACTCGCTTCGCGTCGTCGAGTTCGGCGGCCGGCAGCGTCTCGCTCCGCGCCGTGCACGCGACCGCGTCGTCGCCGAGGGCGTCGCGAGCGAGCGCGGCGACGACCGCGGAGTCGACGCCGCCGGAGAAGGCGACGAGGACCCCGTCGCGCTCGCCGAGGGCGTCGCGCGCGGCCGCCGCCTTCGCCGCCGTCTCGGGGTCGAGCGCGTCCCGGGCGGCGGCGAGGGTGTCAGTACTCATGCCATCGGGTTCGCGGGGGGCGGGAAAAAGCGCGTCGGCCGCGGACCGGCGCCCCGGGCCGCCGGATCGCGACCCCCTATCCTTTTGCGCGTTGCCGCGATAGCGGCGGGTAGATGGATCTGGAGGCGATCCCCGGCGTCGGGGCGAAGACGGCCGCCGCGCTGCGCGAGCTCGACGACCCGGTCGGGACCGTCGAGTCGGGCGACGTCGCCGCGATCGCTCGCGCGCCCGGCGTCAACGAGGCCCGCGCGGCCCGGATCGCCCGCGGCGCGATCCGCCGACGGCACGGCGACGACGGCCGCGTGCTGGCGACCGACCGCGCCCGCGAGGTGTACCGCGAGGCGATCGACCTGCTGCGCGAGCGCACGGTCACCGACTACGCCGCCAAACGGCTGGAGACGTTCTACCCGAGCGCGTCCGCCTCGCGGATCGACGAGGCGCAGGCGTTCGTCGCGTCGGCGGTGGAGCGCGACCCCGACCCCGCGGTCCGCGAGGCGCTCGCCGGCGTCGAACCGCTCGTCGACCCGAAGACGGTCCGCGTCCGCGACCGCTGTCTCGCGACGGCCGACGCCGAGACGCTCGCCCGCGCCGAGTCCGCCGTCCCGGAGCTGTCGGTCGAGACCGTCGAGAACGCCCGCGACGTCTCCGAGCTCGCTCGCTCGTACGCGACCGTGATCGTCCTCGACGAGGCGTTCGCCGGCCTCGACGTCGAGGGCGACGTCCACGTCCGGCCGGACGCCCTGGACACCCCCTCGGAGACCGTCCCGGAGCGCCTGCTCTCCTTCTTCGCCGCGAACCGCGAGCGACTGGAGGCGGCCGCGGCGGTCCACGAGGCGGCCGACCGCTCGGCCGCGGCGGACCTCGACGCGCTCCGCGACGCCCTCGCGCGGCTCGACGACGACGGAACCGTCGTCGGCGACGAGGAGCTGGGGCGGCTGACCGCCGCCGTCGACGACCTCGACGCCGCCGTGTCGACCGCGGAGTCGGTCGCCGACGACCGCCTCCGAGAGGCGATCCGCGAGCGCGACGTGACCATCGAGGGGACCGACTTCCTCTCGCTGGTCGAGCAGGGCGCCCGCGTCGACTCCCTCTTAGACCGGGAGCTCGCCGACGAGTACGACGACGCGATGGCTCGCGCCCGCGAGCACCTCGCCGACGCGCTTCGCTTGGAGCCGGAGGAGGCCGAACTCGCCGAGCGCGTCTTCGGCGACGATCCTTCCTTCCCGGTCGACCACGACGAGACCGCCGTCTCCCGGCTCAAGAACGAGTTGACCGCCGCGCGCGACCGGCGCGCCGCCCGACTGAAGGCGGAGCTGGCGAGCGACCTCGGCGACCTGCGCGAGCCGGTCGAGGCGCTCGTCCGGGACGCCCTCGAACTCGACGTGGAGCTGGCTATCGCGCGCTTCGCCCGCGACTTCGACTGCGCGATGCCCGAGGTGGTCGGACCGGAGTCGGGCGGGGAGAAGGGGTTCCGCGTCGAGGGCGGTCGCTCCCCGCTCCTCGACGTCGACTTCGCCGACGCCGAGCCGATCGATTACGCCGTGTCGGGCGCGACGCTCCTCTCGGGCGTCAACTCCGGCGGGAAGACCTCCACGCTCGACCTCGTCGCGCTCGTCGTCGTGCTCGCCCAGATGGGGATGCCCGTCCCCGCCGAGTCGGCGACCGTCGAGCGCTTCGAGGAGGTCCACTACTACGCGAAGTCGCAGGGCACCCTCGACGCGGGCGCGTTCGAGGCGACGCTGCGGGACTTCGGCGACCTCGTGGAGGGCGCGGACGGCCGGCTCGTCCTCGTCGACGAGCTGGAGTCGATCACCGAGCCCGGCGCCTCCGCGAAGATCATCGCCGGCATCCTGGAGGCGCTCTCCGAGCAGGACGCCACCGCGGTGTTCGTCTCGCACCTCGCCCGCGAGATCAGCGCCGCCGCCGACTTCGACGTCGCCGTCGACGGCATCGAGGCGGCCGGGCTCGTCGACGGCGAACTCCGGGTGAACCGCTCGCCGCGGAAGGGGCACCTCGCGCGCTCGACCCCGGAGCTCATCGTCGAGAAGCTGGCCGGCGACCGGGACACCGACTTCTACGCCTCCCTCTTGGAGAAGTTCTGAGCCGAGGGTCGCCGTCCGGCGGCGTCCCCGCTCGGGGTCTCAGCAGTACGCTTATGAGTTATTCTGTCATATACTACGTGTTGACCGCTCCGATCATCGCCGAGTTCGATGCCGCCGTTGGGTTCAGCCGATCGACGAGCGGCGCGCTCGACAGGGGCCGCGTCGCGATGACGCCCTCTCAACTCCACGTCCGGACCGGCGACGCCGCTCGCCGACTCGACGTCGGCGACGTCTTCGACATCGTGCGGGACGTCTCGATGGCGGCCGCCGCCGACTCGACCGAGACGGTTACGCTCGCGCTCGACGCCGACGGCCGCCGCGAGACGCTCGCCGTTCAGGCGGACGCCGCGACGCTCGTCAAGTTCCAGCGGCTCCTGTTCAAGCGGCTGCTCTTCGACGCGGAGGTGACCGTCGCCCACCGGCGCGCGGACGACGAGACCGACGACAGACGGCCCTGTCGGCTCGGCGTCTCGGCCACGGAGATCCGGTTCGAACCGACGGATCACAGCGCGCGGATCGCCGTCCGGCGCGACGACGTCGCCCGGTTCAGCCTCTCCGGAACCGACGCGCCGGCGGTCGTCTTGTACCTGAGCGCGGCGGACCGGGCCGAGCGGATCAGCGTCCGGTTCCCCTCGTTCCGCCTGCTGAACCTCTTCGGTCGCTACCTCCGCGCCGACCTGCTGGCGGTCGACGCGCTCGGGTCGGTGTCGGACGGTGACGACACTGTCGGAGTCCTCCTCGTCGACGACGACGAGCGGAGCCGCGAGATGACTCGCGTCTTCTTAGAAGAGCGGTCGAACCGACTGTCGATAACCGAGGCGGAGAGCGCCCGCGCGGCGCTCAAGCGCCTCTCCGAGCCGCGCGGCGCCGCCCGGACCGACTGCATCGTCAGCGACTACAAGATGCCGGTCATGGACGGGATCGAGTTCCTCGGCGCCGTCCGCGACCGCCACCCGACGCTCCCGTTCATCCTGTACACCGGACGGGGCAGCGAGGAGGTGGCGAAGAAGGCGATCCTCGACGACGTGACCGACTACGTCGAGAAAGACGTCGGCCCGAAGCAGTACGAGATCCTCGTGGAGCGGATCGAGAAGGCCGTCCGGTGACGGTCCGCGGAGCGGTCGCCGGTCAGTCGTCGTCCGCGGCCGCGGGCTTCCGCCGGTCGTCGCGCGGCCCCTCGATGTCGACGTCGGGGAGCAGGTCGCGCAGGTAGCGCCCGGTGTGCGAGTCGTCGGTGCGGGCCACCGCCTCCGGCGTCCCGCTCGCGACGAGTTCGCCGCCGCCCTCGCCGCCCTCGGGGCCGAGGTCGACGATGTGGTCGGCGTTCTTCACCAGGTCCAGCTCGTGCTCGATGACGATCACCGTGTTGCCGCCGTCGACGAGGCGGTGGAGCACGTCGATCAGCTTGCGCTCGTCCTCCTTGTGTAGCCCCGTTGTCGGCTCGTCGAGCAGGTAGAGGGTGTCGCCCGTCGCCTTCTTGCCGAGCTCCTCCGCGAGCTTCACGCGCTGTGCCTCGCCGCCGGAGAGCGTGGTGGAGGGCTGGCCGAGCTCCATGTAGCCGAGCCCGACGTCCTTCAGGAGCTTCAGCCGGCGCTGGAGCCCCTGGTGGCTCTCGAAGAAGTCGTACGCCTCGTCGACGCTCATGTCGAGCACGTCCGAGATGGTCGCGCCCTTATACGTGACGTCGAGCGTCTCGTCGTTGTAGCGCGCGCCGCCGCACTGCTCGCAGGGGACGTACACGTCCGAGAGGAAGTTCATCTCGATCTTGACGGTCCCCTGGCCGCCGCACTCCTCGCAGCGGCCGCCCTTCACGTTGAACGAGAAGCGACCCTTCTCGTAGCCGCGGCGCTTGGAGAGCTTCGTCTCCGCGAACAGCTCGCGGACGTAGTCGAACACGTCGGTGTACGTCGCGGGGTTCGAGCGCGGCGTCCGACCGATCGGCGACTGGTCGATGAGCCGCACCGTCTCGACGTTCTCGATGCCCTCGATGGCGTCGTGCTCGCCCGGGTCGACGGAGGTGTTGTCGTTCATCTCCCGCGCGAGTCCTTTATAAAGGACGTCGTGGACGAGCGTCGACTTCCCGGAGCCGGAGACGCCGGTGACGGCCGTCAGCGTCCCGAGCGGAAGCGGCACGTCGAGGTCCTTGAGGTTGTGCTGGCGCGCGCCCCGCACGGTCAGTTCGCCGTCCGGGTCCCGACGCTCTTCGGGCACCGGGATGTCCTTCCGTCCGGCGAGGTAGTCGGCAGTGATCGACTCGTCGGCCGCGACGATGTCGTCGAAGTCGCCCTGCGCGACCACCTCGCCGCCGCGCTTGCCGGGGCCGGGGCCCATGTCGATGATCTCGTCGGCGCGGCGCATCGTCTCCTCGTCGTGCTCGACGACGACGAGGGTGTTGCCGAGGTCCCGGAGCCCGGTGAGCGTGTCGAGCAGGCGGTCGTTGTCGCGCTGGTGGAGCCCGATCGAGGGCTCGTCGAGGACGTAGAGGACGCCGACGAGCCCGGAGCCGACCTGCGTCGCGAGCCGGATGCGCTGGCTCTCGCCGCCGGAGAGGGTCGACGCCTCGCGGTCGAGCGTGAGGTACTCCAGCCCGACCTCCTCCATGAAGCCGAGTCGCGCGCGGATCTCCTTTAAGATCTCCGTCGCGATGGTGGTCTCGCGCTCCCCGAGCCGCGCCTCCATCCCCTCGAAGTGCGCGCGGGCGTCGGCGATCGACATCTGATTTACGTCCGTGATCGGCGTGCCGTCGACGAGGACGTGCCGCGACTGCTCCTTTAAACGAGTACCCTCGCAGTCCGGGCACGTGGTGACGGCCATGAACTCCTCGATGTGGTCGCGGGCGCGCTCCGAGTCGGTCTCGACGTGGCGGCGCTCCAGGTTCGGGATGACGCCCTCGAACCGCTCGGTCTTCTCGCGGGTGCCGTTCTTCGTGGTCCACTCGAAGTGGACGAGGGCGTCCGTGCCGTAGAGGAACTGCCGCCGAACCGACTCGTCGAGCTCCTCGAACGGCGTGGACAGCGAGACGCCGAAGTGGTCGGCGACGTTGTCGAGCTGGCGGGAGTAGTAGGTGCGGTCGTAGCTCCACGGCTCGAAGACGTGCTTGAGCGGCTTCGACGCGTCCTCGATCACGAGGCCCTCGTCGACCTCCTTCGTGGAGCCGATCCCCTCGCACTCCGGACAGGCGCCGTACGGGCTGTTAAAGGAGAACGAGCGCGTCTCGACCTCGGAGAACTGGAAGTCGGAGTTGGGGTTGCCGAGCTCCTCGGAGAACTCGACGACGAGGCGGTCGTCGCCGTCGGCGTCCGCCGCGAGCGACCCGGTCGAGCGCGCGTTCGAGGCGAACGGGACGTCTTCCGGCGGGTCCGGCACGATCAGCTTGAGCGCGCCGCCGGCCTCCTCCAGCGCGGTCTCCACGGAGTCGGTGATCCGCGAGCGGGCGTCGGGCGAGACGGTCACGCGGTCGACGATCACGTCGATCGTGTGGTCGTAGTTCTTGTCGAGGTCGGGGTCGTCGAGCGTCAGGTCGACCGGCTCGCCGTCGACCTCGACGCGGGCGTACCCGTCGCTCACGAGCTCCTCGAACAGCTCCTCGAACGCGCCCTTCTGGTCGCGGACGACCGGCGCGGCGATCTTCGCGCGCGTCCCCTCGGGGAGTTCGAGGATCTGTTTCACCATGTCCTGTGCGGACTGCTCGCCGACCTCCTCGCCCGTGATCGGGTCGTACTGGGTGCCGATCCGGGCGTACAGCAGGCGGAGATAGTCGTGCAGTTCGGTGACGGTCCCCACGGTCGAGCGGGGGTTGTTCGCGGCGTTCTTCTGGTCGATGGAGATGGCGGGCGAGAGCCCCTCGACGGCCTCCACCTGCGGTTTGTCCATCTGCCCGAGGAAGTTGCGAGCGTACGCCGACAGCGACTCGATATACCGGCGCTGTCCCTCGGCGTAGACGGTGTCGAACGCGAGCGACGACTTCCCCGACCCGGAGAGCCCGGTGACGACGGTGAACTCCTCGCGCGGGATCCGGACGTCGAGGTCCTTGAGGTTGTGTTCCTCGGCGCCGCGGACCTCGATGTAGTCCTTGCTCATCTTGGCCGTCCCTTGCGGGCGCGCGCGGGAATACTCGTCGGTCTCGGTGGTTTCACGCGACGCAAGTGGGCCTTCTCAAAACGGGTCTGCGATCGTCACCCGCCACCGGACGCGAGCGCGACGCCCTCGTGCCTGCCCCGCTCAGGGCTCGACGAGCTTCGACGGCGGCGAGAGGTTCCGACGCCCCCCGAACGTGACGAGGAACAGGAGACCGATACCGACCCCGTACGCCGCCATCAGCGGCAGGGTCGCGAGGAACATCATGATCACGTCCGCGGGGGTGAACACCGCCGCGAACAGCATGATACCGACGGTGACCTCGCGCCAGCGGCTCCGGAACACGTCGTACGGGACGCCGGCGTTGTTCAGGAGCAGCATGAGGATCGGGATGTCGGCGAGGAAGCCGATCCCGATCGTCGTGTAGACGACGAGCCAGAGGAAGTCGCTCACCTGGTAGGTGATGATCATGTCCGCCAGCCGCGCGTCGGTCACGAGCCAGCCGATGAGTCCCGGCGCGATGTAGGCGTAACCGAGCGCGAAGCCCCCGATCAGCCCGCCGAACAGCGCGCCAGTCCAGAGGTACACCTGCGAGAGCCGCCCGGCGACGAACCCGCGCTCGCGGAGCGCTGGCCACGCGTAGTAGAGCACGACCGGGAACACGGCGACGATCCCGAGCAGGATCGAGAACTTCACCATGAAGATCAGCGCCTCGACCGGGTGGAGCGTGATGATGTTGATCCCGCCCTCGATCTCGGCCGGGACCCGCTGTTCGAGGTCGTTCCGAACCGTCGCCAGCCCGCCGAGGTACAGCCACGTGAACGCGGCCGCCATCACGCTCGCGAAGACCGCCACGAGGCGGAACGACCGCGACCGCAGCGAGTCGAAGATGAACTTGAGGTCCGTGTAGTAGCCGCCGATGTCGTCCTCGGCGTCGCCCTCGTCGCCGTCGGTGAGTTCGGAGAGGAACGTCGAACTCGCGCGCGAGGTCCGGTCCTGGACCGTGCCGACCAAGCCGCCCTGATCGCCGGACCCGCCGGAGCCGCCGCCACCGCTACCGCCACCGCCCGCCCCCCCGGCGCCGCTCGCGTCGCCGGTCGGGTCGTCGCGTCCGTCGCCCGCCTCTTCGTCCCCGTGTACCCCGTCGAAGCGGTCGAGGATCGCCCGCGCCTTCTCCGGGTCGTCGTCCTCGATCGCGGCCTGTGCGAGCGCGAGCGACTCCTCCTCGTCCATCTCGGTGAAGGCGTCGTCGGGCGCCGCCCGCACGCCGGCGGCGTCGAGTTCGCCGACGTCGATCGCGGTGGGGTCGCCGTACTGGTAGCCCGCGCTCGTCGTGTCGAGGTCGGCGTAGACGGCCCACAGCGTCGCGACGAGGACGAACGCCAGCGCCCACACGGCGGCGTAGAGCCCGGCGGCGGTCGCGGGGTCGACACCGAGGCCCGCGCCCGGTTCGAGGAACCGCCAGTCGCTGCCGGCGAGCCGGAGGAGGTCGTTGAGCCCGGCTCGGCCGCCGTACTCGTAGAAGGCGTACACGAGCCCGCCGCCGAGGACGGCCGCGCCGCCGACGACGTTCCAGTGGTTCCGGACCGACCCGAGCACGTCGATCCCGTCGGCGCTCCGCTGGGCCGTCACGACGAGCTTCGCGAGGTAGAGGCTGAAGCCGTAGAGGGCGATCAGCGGGAACGCCCACATCAGCTGCGTGAACGGGTCCGGCGGCGAGAACACCGCGCCGAAGACGAAGATGGCGACGACCGCGTAGCGCCACTTGTCGCGGAACGTCTCGTACTGGACGATGCCGGAGTAGGAGAGCCCGGTGATCAGCAGCGGCATCTGTCCGGCGAGCCCGAACGACAGCGAGAGGAAGACGATGAACTCCGTCCACATCACGATCGAGTAGGTGGGCTGGATCCCGGCCTCGAGCCCGAAGCCGGCCAGGAAGGAGAACATGATCGGGAAGAACGCGT
>Ga0102939_1000826_pt1 | contig 11438 bp, 6 predicted proteins | sample SalPon2_B_H2O_MG_FD_78214 | JGI IMG/M metagenome (GOLD analysis project Ga0102939, IMG submission 78214) | Salt pond water microbial communities from South San Francisco under conditions of wetland restoration - Salt Pond MetaG R2_B_H2O_MG | ecosystem: Environmental > Aquatic > Non-marine Saline... | reverse complement strand
GGAGACGGCTGACGTCGCACCGACCGCCTGCAGGAACCGCCGTCGTGTGTTCGAACTCGATTCGCCCGTGTCGTCTGCTGTGTTCTCTGTCATCTTGTCACGTGGTTTCGATAGTTGGTTTTATCGGCCGGAACTGCCTTCATGGGATTGCCTTTGCCGTGTCCAACCGTGACATTAGATGGTAATATCATAAATGTTTCCCCTCGTTGTTTTCGTCTTACACGAGTTCGCGAGCGACGTGAAACGACGAGCGACCCGTCGAAGAGCAGATTACGCAGCACTGGTCTGGTGCATGTGTGAGATAAATTAAATCATAATCGGAAGCGTGCACGCGAACCGATCCGTTTAGCCATCTGTTGTGTTTGTACCGAGTTTGTGGCGGCCGCGACGGCGACCGGGTGGAATATTTATATAACAGGATTGAATACAGGCTGTATGGTGATAGTCGCAGCTGTTGATCGGTCAGAACGGGCCCCGGCAATCGTCGAAGAGGCGGTCGAACTCGGCGAGGCGTTCGATGAACCCGTCGAAGTGGTGCACGTCTTGACGCGTCAAAAGTTCATTGACCTCGAACGGACGAGCGTCAGCGACACAGGGAACACCATCCCGACCGACGACATCCTCGACATCGCAGAGGACATCGCTCAGGAAGTGGTCGACAGCTCGTCCGCTGTCGACGTATCCCCTGTCGGTCTCCTCGGCGATCCGGCCGACGAGGTCGTCAACTACGCCGAGTCCAACGACGCCCGATACCTCGTCATCGCCGGCCGCAAGCGGTCTCCGGTCGGGAAGGCACTCTTCGGCAGCACGGTCCAGACCGTGATGCTCGACTCCGAAGTCCCGGTCGTCTCGATCCGCGCGGACTAACCCGTCGACACCGGATCGTCCGTGATCCCGAGCCGATCGCGGCCCGTTTCGGGGCTCGGTAGCGCGTCATAACGGATCAATCCGTGAGCGCCGTATAGCGATCTGTCGTCCGTTCGAACGGAGACACCTACCTCGGTACCGACCTGTGTCGCGCTACTGGCTATGTTTCTCTACGCCACGAGTTATGCTCCTCTACGCCTGAAGTCGTGTTTCTCGGCGTGAGTAACGCGTCCGTGAAACGGGCTCTGTGAACCGCGCGGTTACAGCCGTTCTTCGATCGCGTCGACGACGTCGCCGGTCGAGGCCGATCCGCCGAGGTCAGGCGTCACCGGAGCGTCGTCATCAGAGAGCACCGCTCTGACGGCGCTCCAGAGCGCGTCGCTGATGGCGTCCTCACCGAGATTTTCGAACATCATCGCCGCGGAGAGCACCGTCGCCATCGGATTGGCGACGTCCTGTCCGACGATGTCGGGCGCGCTCCCGTGGACCGGCTCGAACATCGAGGGATACTCGTCGTCCACGTTGATGTTGCCGGACGGGGCGAGCCCCATGCTACCGCTGACGATAGCGCCGATGTCGGTCAAAATATCACCGAACAGGTTGGAGGCGACGAGCACGTCGAACTCCTCCGGCCGGCGGACCAAGTCCATGCTCGCGGCGTCAACGAGCAGCGACTCGACTTCCACGTCGGGGTACTCGGGGGCGATATCTTCGACGACATCGTCCCAGAACGTCATGCTGAACGCCTGCGCGTTGGACTTCGTGATGCTCGTCAGGCGTCCGTCGCGCTCGGTCGCGGCCTCGAACGCCGCCCGTACGATCGTCTCCGTCCCCTCTCGCGTGTGGACCGCGCTCTGTACGGCCACCTCGTGGTCGAACCCCTCGTGGATACGCCCGCCCGCGTCGGAGTACTCGCCTTCGGTGTTCTCGCGGAACACGACGAAGTCGATGTCGCCGCTCTCGTAGCCTCGGAGCGGGCTCTCGACACCGTCGAAGAGAATCGACGGACGCTTGCACACCTGTTGATTGAACCCCTTGCGGATGGGCAAGAGGAGCCCGTGGAGCGTGATGTGGTCGCGGACATCCGGGTGACCGACCGCGCCGAGCAGGATCGAGTCCGCGTCGACGATCTGATCGAGTCCCCCGTCCGGCATCATCTCGCCCGTCTCGAGGTACCGTTCCGTTCCCCAATCGTACTCGGTGAACTCGACGTCGACGCCGTGTCGCGACGCGGCCTCGTGGAGCAGTGGCAGGGTTTTATCGACGACTTCCGGACCGATACCATCGCCTGGTATCGTTGCTATCTCATACGACATGGTTCCGAAATTCGCTCACGCGTAGTAAATACTTTGGTACGTGACACGCTTTGCCCACCCTCGTCTCGGACTCACAACCCTTTTTACGGCCTTCATGGTATAGAGGTGCATGGTAAGCGAAACAGCCTTCGAGAGTATCTCGCTCGACGTCACCGACGGCGTGGCGACGATAGAGTTCCACAGGCCCGAGGTGTACAACGCGCTCAACGATACGGTCATGCTGGACCTGCTTCGCGCGTTCGACGAGATCCAGCTCGACCGCTCCATCGACGTGGTCGTAATCACGGGCGAGGGCGACGACGCGTTCTCCGCGGGTGCCGACATATCCCAGTATGCGGGAACGGCAGAGGAGCACGATCCGCGACAGAAGGACCGGCAGGAGCTGTTCTACGAGATGTACCGCAAGCCGTTCGAGTGTCACGCGCCCGTGATAGCCAAGATCAACGGCTACTGCGTCGGCGGGGGCCTCATCTTCGCGATGTACTGTGACATGCGGATCGCGGTCGACGACGCCAAGTTCGGCGTCCCGGTGACCGACATCGGCCAGATTCCGACCGGGAACTCCACGTGGCGCGCGATCGAGCTCGTCGGCGAGGCGAAAGCGAAGGAGCTCGTCTACACGGCCGGGATGATCGGAGCCGACGAGGCCGAGCGGATCGGGCTCGTCAACCACGCCGTCCCGCGCGAGGAACTCGATGAGACGGTGACGGAGATCGTCGAGGCGATCCAGAGCACGGGTCGGTCCGCGGTGAAGAACTCGAAGCGCGCGTTCAACCACGCGGTCGACGCGGAGACCGCGGAGGAGAACCGCGAGTTCGAGTCAGACGTGTGGTGGGAGCAGTTCGCGACCGACGAGCGGGAACGACTCGTCGACGAGTTCAACGAGAAATGACGGGGGGACCGCTCGCCGACCTCACCGTCGTGGAGATGACCGGCCACCGCGCGGGCCCGTTCTGCGGGGCGCTGCTCGCCGACATGGGAGCCGATGTCGTGAAGATCGAGCGGCCCGGGGTGGGCGATCCCGCCCGCAGCCAGGGCGTCGGGCCCGACGGCAAGTCCGGCTACTTCATGGCGAACAACCGGAACAAGCGCTCCGTCACGCTCGATCTCAAGTCCGACGCGGGCACCGAGGCCGCGCTGTCGCTCTTAGAGAAAGCGGACGTGTTCATCGAGAACTTCGGGTACGGCGTCACGGACAAGCTCGGCGTCGGCTACGACGACGTGACGGAGCGGAACCCCGAGATCGTCTACGCCAGCATCAAGGGCTACGGCGAGACCGGCCCGCGCAAGAAGCAGGCCGGCCTCGACCTCATCCTGCAGGCCGAAGGCGGGATCATGAGCGTCACCGGACCCGAGGGCGGCGAACCGGTCAAGGTCGGACAGGCGATCGGCGACCTCACGACCGGGATGTTCACCGCCATCGGGCTGCTCGCGCGGCTCTACGAGCGCGGCCACCTCGGCGACGAGGAGGCCGAGTCGTTCAACGGGAAATTCGACGTCGGCCTCTTCGACTCCATCGTGACGCTGATGAACGAGTACCTCACCTCTTACTCGATGGACGGGTCCGTGCCCGGCCCGCAGGGAACCTCCCACCAGACGCTCGTGCCCTACCAGCGGTTCGAGACCGCGGACGGCGCGCTCGTCACCGGCGTTCCGAGCGACGACCGATGGGACGACTTCGTCGAACTCGTTGGCCGCGAGGAGCTAGCCGAGTACCCGACGAACGACGACCGGTTCGAGCACGCAGACACCGTCGTCGGGATCATCGAAGAGGAGTTCGAGACGGAGTCCACGGAGTACTGGCTCGATACGCTCATCGAGTACGGGTTCCCGTGCGGGCCGATAAACGACATCGAAGATGTCGTCAACTACGACCAGACGCGAGCGCGCGAACTGGTCGTCGAACACGACGACCCCGACTGGGGCGAGTGTCTCCTGCCCGGCCACCCGATCAACTTCCCCGACCATGACGACATCGTGCGTTCGCCCGCACCGCGCCTCGGCGAGCACACGGAGTCCGTCTTCGCCGAGGTCGCCGGCGACCAGACTACGCTCGACGAGTGGCGCGAGGACGGCGCGTTCGGCGGCGAGTAAGACGGGGCGGGGCTTTCGAACGTCCACTGGCGGCGCAGCCGCCGATGGTCGTCGCTGACGGCGGTGCGTTTTCTCTTGATATGGCGGATTTCCCGGAAGATACCGAGGTATATTCGCGCCTTACGCGAGCGCGTCGGCGAGTTTCTCGATCGGGTGCGGCGGCTTCTCGTCGTACTCGTCGCCGATCTGCGTCCGGCAGGACGCGCCCGGTGCGACGACGCTGTCGCCGTCGCTGTCGTCGATCCGGTCGAAGAGCATCGACCCGATCGCCTGACTCATCGAGTAGTGCTCGGCCTCGTAGCCGAACGTTCCCGCCATCCCACAACAGCTCGTGTCGAGCGGGTCGACCCGGAAGCCCGTCCGGCGGAGCACGCCGACCGCGTGGTGGTCCTTCTTCACCGACTTCTGGTGGCAGTGGCCGTGGTAGGTGAGCCGCTCCGCACCGCCGTCGGCGTCGAGCGCCTCGTCGAGGCGGTTGACGTCGACGTACTCTAAGACGCCGTAGGTGTTTGCGGCGACGGTCGCCGCGGCCTCAGAGGAGAGTAGATCGAGGTAGTCGGACTGGAACATGACGGCGTCGGAGGGTTCGACGACGACCACGTCGCGCCCGTCTTCGACGCGTGGTGCCAGCGACTCCACGTTGGCCTCGGCGGTCTCGCGCGCCTTACCCAGCAGTCCCTTCGAGTGGGCGGGCCGGCCGCTGTCCGTGATATCCTCGGCGACCTCGACGTGGACGCCGGCGGCTTCGAGCACCCGGACCGCCGCCTTCCCGGCGTCGGGGTTGTTGTAGTTGGTGACCGTGTCGGGCACGAGGACGACGCGGCGCTCCGCCGCCGACTCGCTCACCGTCGACCCGCCGCGCGCGCTCCACCAGTCGACGAACGTCTCGCGATAGAACGTCGGGAGCGAGCGCTCCCGGGCGATTCCGAGCGTCTTCTCCATCACGGCGCGTGCGCCCGGGATCTTGGTCCCGAGGTTCGAGAGCGGCGCGGTCGCGCTCCCGAGCTTCGAGAGCGTCTCGACGTTAGCGAACAGCTTCGACCGGAGGTCCGCGCCGTGTTTCTCGTGGTGAGCGTGTTCCACCTCGACTTTCATCTTCGCCATGTCGACCTCGCTCGGACAGTCGATCGAACAGCCCTTACAGCCGACACAGAGGTCCAACACCTCGTGCATGAACTCCGTGTCGAACTGCTCGCCGTCGTCGAGGTCGCCGCTCATCGCCTGCCGGAGAAGATTCGCGCGACCGCGCGTGCTCGTGATCTCCTCTTGGGAGGCCCGGTAGGTCGGACACATCACGCCGCCGGCCCCGTCTTGACTGGTGCGGCAGCCGCCACAGCCGTGACAAAGCTCGGCCATCCCCTGGAACCCGTTGTCGTTTTCCCACTCCAGGGCGGGCTCGAACCCGGCGTCGAAGTCGTACTCCTCGCCGAACCGGAGGTTCTCCGTCATGTCGTGGTCCCCGCAGACGCTACCGGGGTTGAGAAGCCAGTCGGGGTCGAACGCGGTCTTCAACTCGCGGAATACGTTCCAGAGCCGGTCGCCGTACAGCTTCCGGTTCCACTGCGTCCGCGCGCGGCCGTCGCCGTGCTCGCCCGACACCGACCCGCCGAGGCGCACGGCCAGATCGGTCGCGGCGTCGGAGATGGACTCCATCGTCTCCGTCCCCTCGGCCGTCTTCGTGTTGATGAGTGGCCGAACGTGCATACACCCCGGCCCGGCGTGCGCGTAGAAGCTCCCGAACGTGTCGTGGTCCTCGAAGATCTGCTTGAACTCCTTCGTGTACTCGGGCAGGTGCTCCGGCGGGATCGCCAGATCCTCGATGAACGCGATGTGCTTTTCGTCGCCGGTCCGCGAGAGCAGGATCGGCGTCGAGGCCTTCCGCATCTTCCAGAACTTCTTTTGCGTCTCCTCGTCGTATGCGGCCATCCCGTCGAACGCCAGATCGCCGACGCGGTCGTCGAGGAGGTCGTCGACCCGCTCTTTGGCCTCCTCCTCGGTGTCGGCATAGAACTCGATCAGGAGGAACGAGTCCGTCTCGTCCGGCAGCAGTCCGATGACGTCTTTGAATTCCTCTAAGTCGCGCGCGAGGTCGACGAGGACGCCGTCGAGCACCTCGACCGCGGCCGCGTCGTGTTCGAGGATGGGACCCACGTCCTCCATCGCGTCCATCAGGCTGTGGTACGTGAGCAGGCCGACCCCCTTCGTCTCCGGGATCGGCTCCAAGCTGATCTCGGCTTCGGTAACGATCGCCAGCGTCCCCTCGCTGCCGACGAGAAGCTTGGCGAGGTTCACCGTTCCCGACTCCGACTCCTCGACCAGCACGTCGAGGTTATACCCCGAGACGTTCCGCTTGAGATCGGGGTATCGGTCGTCGATCTCGTCGGACTCCTCGTCGAGGATCCGAACGACCTCGGCGTATATTCGTTCGAGGAGCGCGCCGTCAGGGTCTGCGCCCTCGCGAAGCTCCGAGACCGCGATCTCGCCGAACGTCTCGACGCTGCCGTCGGCCAACACCGCCTCGATTTCCTCGACGTACGCGTCGGTCTTCCCGTACTTCAGCGAGTGCGCGCCGGTCGTGTTGTTCCCGATCGCGCCGCCGAGCGCGCTCCGATCAGCGGTCGACGGGTCCGGCGCGAACTTCAGGTCGTGCGGTTCGAGGGTGCGGTTGAGCTCGCCGAGCGTGATCCCGGTCATCGCCCGGGCTCGCCGAGCGTCGGGGTCGACGTCGAGCACGTCGGTCATGTATCGAGTGAAATCCAAGACGACCGCCTCGTTGACCGACTGTCCGGCGAGGCTCGTCCCGCCGCCGCGGGGCAGTACGGGAATCTCCTCTCCGGCGCAGTACTCCATCACGGCCGCGACGTCCGCAGTCGACGTCGGGTAGACGACGCCGATCGGCGTCACTTCGTACGCCGACGCGTCCGTCGCGTACATCTGTTTCGAGTACTCGTCGAAACGCACGTCGCCGTCCACGAGCCCGTCGAGGTCGGAAACGAGCGCCGAGTCGGCGTCGTCCTCGCTGCGGTAATCGTAGTTCGTCCGCGGATCTGCGGATGGGTCGGGGGGTGTGTTTTTGGAAGCCATCTGTGTCGGTAGTATTACCGGACCTCGGTGTGGCGAAGGTATGAATGTTACGCGTCAACAGACACCGACCGTGATCTGTGTGATCTGCCGACACATCCGTACACCGATGGCCACACGTCCTTACATCGGCGGCCGACACACCGAGCGGGAGGTCGATCCGAAAAAGCGGGACAGCGGATCGGCGCGAGCGGACTACTCGCGCTCTTGGGCGTCGACGACCGCGACGGCTGCGAGGTTGACGATGTCTTTCACTTCGTCGCCGCGCTGGAGCACGTGGACCGGCTCGTCCATGCCGACGAGCATCGGGCCGATTGCCTCTGCGTCGCCGAGGCGCTGGAGCAGCTTGTACCCGATGTTCCCGGACTCGAGGTTCGGGAACACGAGGACGTTCGCGGGCTCGTCGAGGTCGGAGAACTCGTAGGTGTCTGTAAGCATCTCCTCGACGAGTGCCGTGTCCGCCTGCATCTCGCCGTCGACCGGGAAGTCGACCGCGGAGTCCTCCCGGAGCATGGCCGCGGCGTCCCGCGGCGCTTGCGTCTCCTCGCCCTCGACGCTCCCGAAGTTGGAGTACGAGAGCAGCGCCGCGCGCGGCTCGACGTTGAACTGTCGCGCCAACTCCGCAGTGTGTCGCGTCGTCTCCGCGAGCACGTCGGCGTCGGTGTCGCGGTTGACGGTAACGTCGGCGAAGAACACCACGCGGTTCCCGATGGTCAGCATGTAGACGCCGGAAACGTACTCGGCGTCGTCGGCAGTCCCGATGACCTGAAGCGGCGGCCGAAGCGCAGACGGATAGTGGTGCGTCAGTCCGGTGAGCAGGGCGTCTGCGTCGTTCTGGTCGACCATCACGCTACCGAGGTAGTTCGTGCTGGTCCGGACGAGTTCGCCCGCCTCGCTGCGGGTGATCCCCTTGCGCTTGCGGAGCTCGTGCAGTCGGTCCGCGTACGCGTCGTACTCGGCGTCCGTCGGGTCGTTGACCATCGGCTCGTAGTCGAGCCCCAGTTCGTCTATCGTGGCCGTGATCGCGTCCTGATCGCCCAACAGCACGGGCTCCGCGATCCCCTGCTCTGCGAGCTGGTAGGCCGCGCGGATCATCTTCTCGTCTTCGCCCTCCGCGAGCGCGATGCGTTTCGGGTCCTGTTTGGCCTTGTTGAAGACGATCCGCATCATCTCGCGGGACTTGCCAACGCGCGCCTCCAGGGCGTCGCGGTACTCGTCGAGGTCGACTTCCTCGCGCGCCGCGCCGGACTCCATCGCCGCCTCGGCGACCGCCGGCGCGACCTCGAAGAGGACGCGCGGATCGACGGGTTTCGGCAGGATGTACTCCGGGCCGAACTGCAGCGGCTCGTCGCCGTACGCTTTCAACACCGCGTCGGGGACGTCCTTGCGGGCGAGTTCCGCGAGCGCCTCGGCGCAGGCGACTTTCATCTCCTCGTTGATCTCCGAGGCCCGCACGTCGAGCGCGCCGCGGAAAATGAACGGGAACCCGAGGACGTTGTTTACTTGGTTCGGGTAGTCCGAGCGGCCCGTCGCCATGATCACAGTGTCGTCGCGGGCGTTCTTCCCCTCTTCGTAGCCGATCTCGGGGGTCGGGTTCGCCATCGCGAAGATGATCGGGTTGTTCGCCATCGAACGGACCATCTCCGGCGAGACGATGCCGCCGGCCGAGAGGCCGACGAGCACGTCCGCACCCTCCATCGCGTCTGCGAGGTCGCCGTCCTCGATGTCGCGGGCGAACACCCGCTTGTACTCGTTGACGTCGCCGGCCTCGGCCCGCTCTTCGGTGATGATGCCGGTCGAGTCACAGAGCACGATGTTGTCGGGGTCGACGCCCAGCGAGACGTAAAAGTGCGCCGTCGCGAGCGCCGACGCGCCGGCCCCGGAGAACACGACTTTCATGTCGCCGAGGTCCTTGTCGGCGATGTCGGCGGCGTTGATCAGCCCGGAGCCGTTGATGATGGCGGTGCCGTGTTGGTCGTCGTGGAACACGGGGATGTCCATCTCGTCTTGGAGCCGCTCTTCGATCTGGAAACACTCCGGTGCCTTGATGTCCTCGAGGTTGATCCCCCCGAAGGTCGGCTCCATCGCGGCGACGGCCTCGCAGAACGCGTCGGTGTCGTCGATGTCGAGTTCGACATCGAACACGTCGACATCGGCGAACCGCTTGAACAGTACGCCTTTCCCCTCCATGACGGGCTTCGACGCCGTGGCACCGATGTTCCCGAGTCCGAGGACGGCAGACCCGTTCGAGACGACGCCGACGAGGTTCCCCTTCGCGGTGTAGTCGTACGCCTTCTCCGGCGACTCTGCGATCTTTCGGCACGGCCCCGCGACGCCGGGCGAGTACGCGAGCGAGAGGTCACGCTGCGTGTTCGTCGGTTTCGTGGTCGCGATCTCGATTTTGCCCGGTGGGTCGGCCTCGTGATACTCCAGTGAATCGTCTTCCAGAGTCATACCGACATGTTGTCAGACCTGCTTATATATTTATGGGGATTGCGCGGGCGCGGCCGCTGACAGAACGGCGATCATAAAAAGCGTCACGACCGCGACCGGTCGAGCGTTTTCCGGCGTCGCTTACTCGAGGTCGGGCCGCGAGAGTTCGGTCTCCTTCGAAGTGATGAACTCGAGCAGCGCGGGCGTCCCCTCCTCGGTCTTCTCGATGGCGCGTTCGAGCGCCGGCGCGACCTCCTCGGGGTCTTCGACGCGCTCGCCGTAGCCGCCGAGCGCCTCGCCGACGTCGGCGAAGTCGCCGCTAAAGGGCGTGTCGTAGCTCGCCATCTCGTAGTTGTTCAGGTGGATGGTGAGGATCGGGGCGTCCTCGCGGGCGGCCGTCTCGAAGTCGAGACCGGTCATCCCGATGGCACCGTCACCCATGATGTTGATACAGAGCTTCTCCGGGAACCGGACCTTCGCGCCGAGTGCGAGCCCGAGCCCGTAGCCGAGCTGTGTCGTCTTCCCCCAGCCGATGTACGAGAGGGGTTCGTCCGTCTCGTAGAAGGGCGCGAGGAAGTCGCGCGGATTGCCGGCGTCGGCCGTGATGATTGTCTCCGACTCGTCGACGACGTTCGTGATCTCGTTGATCACGCGGTAGGGGTTGATCGGCGTCTCGTCGGACGTGAGTTTCCCCTCCCACTCGTCGAGCCAGTCGGCTTTGACCTCGGCGATCTCGTCGGCAACGTCGTCGAATCGACCGCGATCGTCGTCGACGCGCTCCGCGACCGCGTCGACCACCGCGTCGAGGACGATCTGCGCGTCGCCCACGAGCGCCATCTCCGAGTCGACGTCCTTGTCGATGTCGGTGGGGTCGAGCGTCGAGTGGATGACCGTCTTCCCCTCGGGGACGGTGATGCCGTAGGCCGTCTCGGTGAAGCTGCAGCCGACGCCGAACAGGACGTCACACTCGTCGAGGAAGTGCGCGAGCTGTCCGGGCTCGCTCTTGCTGCCGGCTCCGAGCGAGAGCGGGTGGCTCTCCGGGAAGGCGCTCTTGCCGTTCAGGCTGGTCGCGACGGGCGCTTCGAGCGTCTCGGCGAGCTCTTTGAGCTCGTCCCACGCCTCGGCGTAGTGGACGCCCTGTCCGGCGAAGATGACCGGGTTCTCGGCGTCGACGAGCTCGTCGGCGACGGCCGGCACGGCCTCGGGGTCGACGCCGGCCCGGTTGGCGCTCGACGGAACGTACTCGAAGTCCTCCGGTGCGTCCTCCCAGAAGACGTCCTTCGGGACTTCGACGACGGCGGGACGCGGACGGCCGTTCCGAGCCGCGGTGAACGCCCGGCGGAACGTCTCGCCGACCGCGTCGGGGTCCGAGAGCTGCTCGCAGGTCTTGCTCACGCTCTGGTAGCTCACGAGCGAGTTGAACTTCGGATCCACGTCGGTCTTGGCTCGGTCGTATCCGGCCGGGATAGCCACGAGCGGCGCGGACTCGCCGTACGCCTGCGCGACGGCACCGATGGAGTTCTCCGTGCCCGGACCGTGCTGACAGGCGAACGCGACGACCTCGTTACCGGACGTGAGCCGCCCGATAGCGTCGGCCATGTGCACCGCCGTCCGCTCTTGGCGGGTAATGATCGTTCGGAGGCCGGC
>Ga0102939_1000825_pt1 | contig 11453 bp, 9 predicted proteins | sample SalPon2_B_H2O_MG_FD_78214 | JGI IMG/M metagenome (GOLD analysis project Ga0102939, IMG submission 78214) | Salt pond water microbial communities from South San Francisco under conditions of wetland restoration - Salt Pond MetaG R2_B_H2O_MG | ecosystem: Environmental > Aquatic > Non-marine Saline... | reverse complement strand
TACGGAAAAGAATTATATGACCGCCGAGAAAATTATCGTGCGAGTGGTTCACATGACCGACTACTACGACTACGTGCTCGGCTTCGTTCCCCTCGCCCTCGTCGGTATCACCGCCGTTCTGGGCGCGGCTGGCGTCGATTTCCCCCTCGCCGTCCTCGTGGGGGCGGCGACGGCCAGTTTCGCCGTCGGGCACGCCCTCTTCGTCAACGGCCCGGTTCAGGAACGACTCGCCGTCGACGAGGCTCCCGTTCACTCGTCGACGGCGACCGATCGCCCGCCGATCAACGCCGACTGATCTCCCGATTCGGGAGGCACTGACCCGGAAGAAACGTCTGACAAAGGTATAATATCCTTCAGGCAGTCGTCTTGGGCATGGTGAAGAGCACCGTCCGGTTTCCCGAGTCCGTCGTCGGTGAAATCGAGTCGCTGGTCGAGGACGGCCGCTTCGAGAGCAAGTCCGAGTTCTACCGCTTCTCGACGGACTACGTCCTGAATCAGGTGCTCGACGACTACGAACCGGAGACCATCGACTACCGCGAGATCAAAACCGAAGTGATGCCGGAGCGCGAACGGACCCTCGGGACGGCCGACGACGAGGGCCCGCCGTTTCTGGAGTCGGTGTCGTTCGTCCGGAAACTCGCGCTTCGCGGAAAGTTCAACGACGCGGAGGATTTCATCGACCACCAGTACGCCGCCGGCGACCGACACGCCATCCTCCTCGAGGAGATTCTGCGCCTGTACCGCTCCGACCGCCGGCGCCGGGCCGCCCCCGTCGAACGGGACCAAGAGCGGGAGCGCGGGCGACCGGAACTCGACGACCGGCCCTGATACTGTGTACTGTAAGTCGGCACCGGCGTGTTGCCGCCCCGTTCGGAAACACGCCGGTACACAGTTACAACACACACTACGAGACGGATCGTACGCAACGGGACATACTATAACTACCAGCCGCCCCGAGTGACCACATGACCGACACCCTGTTCCTGACCAGCGGCGACGTTGCCGGTTTGGCGACGCCCGCGGAGTACGTCGACGCCGTGCGTGAGGGCTACCGACAGCACGGCGAGGGTGCGCCCGCGGAACCCCGGACCGCGCTCTACAACGACGACCCGCCCGGCCTGTTTACCTCCTACGCCGCCGTCCTGCCCGACACCGGCGTCATGGGTGGGTACATGTACGCCGCGGGCTTCGGCGAGCGCGACGCGTGGTTCGTCACGCCGCTGTTCGACGCCGAGTCGGGCGAACCCCTCGCGCTCGTCGACGGCGCGAGCATGAACCCGTTCAAGACCGGGGCGGCGGGCGCCGTCGGTGTCGACGCCCTCGCCCGCCCCGACGCCTCGGCCGTCGCCGTCTTCGGGTCCGGCGCGCAGGCCCGCGGCCAACTCCGCGCCACCGCCACCGTCCGCGACGTCGAGACGGTGTGGGTGTACTCGCCGACCAAATCGAGCCGCGAGGCCTTCGCCGGCGAGATGGACCGCCGTCTCGACGCCAGCGTCGCCGCCGTCTCCTCCAGCGCCGCCGCCGTCGAGGGGGCGGACGTGGTGATCACCGCCACCGACTCGTCGGACCCCGTCTTCGACGGCGACCTGCTCGAACCCGGCGCGCACGTCACCGCGATGGGGCAGTACCACCCTGAGAAGCGGGAACTCGACGACACGGCGGTCGCCCGGTCGACGTACGTGATCGACCTCCGCGGTCGGCTAGAACGGGACGCCGGCGCCTACATGCACGCCGTCGACTCCGGCGCGGTCGAGTCGGACCACTGCCACGCCGAACTCGGCGAGGTAGTCGCGGGCGTGGCCGACGGCCGAACCGACCCCGACGAGATAACCGTCTTCGACAGCGGCGGAACGGGTATCGAGACGACGGCCGGTGCAGCCCTGGTCTACGAGAAGGCTCGCGAGGCGGGGCTGGGGCAGTCCATCGACTTCGCCCCCGCAAGCGACGCGCTGACCGGGCGGGAGTAGCCCGTCACGCCCCCGCGCGGGAGAGGATGCCCCCGCCGACCAGACAGCACAGCGCCGCCCCGACGTACGGCACCGTCTCGGCGAACGAGAGCGCGCCACCGACCATCCCCGCGGCGCTCCCGAGAAAGAGGAGACAGGCGAGGGCGAGAAACGCCTGGCCGACGAGTCGACTGCGTCGCATCAGGCGGCCCCTCGAACGTCCGTTCCGGCCGTCGCCGTCCCCGTGACCGGCGACGGTACGACCATCCGCATCATTCGAGCCGATACCGTAGCAACGCGGCGATTCCTCCGAGGTTCTTCAGGCGCTGGCCGGGTTCGAACTCGCCGGAGAAGACGACCACGTCGCCGCCCTGTCGCTCGACGGACGTGATGATCTCGTCGGCGTCGACGTCCCACTCGCCTTCGCCCTGACGCTCCTCGCGCAGGCGGTCGTCGAGCACGAGGAGGGTTTCGACCGCGCCGAACTCCGCCGCCTCCGCGACGGCCTCGGGGCCGTAGGTCGCCTTCGCGCCCGTCGCCATCTCCTCGGTCAGGTCGTCGATGAGTTCCGCCTCGCGTGCGATGCGCGTCTCGGTCTGTACGTCCTCGAGGGCGCCCCGTTTCAACACCTCGTGGACGCCCCGGTCGCCGACGCCCGCGGTGTCGACCGTCGTCGTCTTCGACGAGATGTCGGGGAAGTTCTCTTCGATGTAGTCCAGTGCGTCCCCCTTCTTGAAGCCGGGGCCCGCCAGAATCACCGCGTCGGCGTCGAGGTGGGACAGCGCCTCGCCCAGTTCCGCAAAGAGCTCCGACCGTGGGCGGGCGTACTCGCCCTTGCCCGTCGGGCGGGTGAAGGAGGCGTACTCCTCGGTCCCGTACTGGGCGACGGTGTGGATGTGCGCCTCCCCCTCCTCGACCGTCGCGATGGCGACGTCCGGATTTTCGGCGGCCGCCTCGGCCTCCTCGATGCGCTCCATCTGGTCCGGCTTGAAGAACTTCTCGATGGTGATCTCGTCGTGTTCCTCGACGTTGAGGGTGTGGTGGTGACCCAGTTGGTCCTCGCGGGAACAGCCGACGATGACGCCGCCGATCCGGAGGCGGTTGGCGAAGCGGGCGAACTCGACCGTCTCGACTTCGACGGTGACGTGAATGTGTTCGCGCTCGCCGCCGGTGTCGCGCATCTGGTCGTCGTCGCGCTGGATGCGGCGGCTAGTGTCGCCCTCCACGTCGTCGCCGGGTTCGAGGACGTACGATAGGTGCCAGAGGTCGTCGACGTTCTCGGGGACGACCGTCAGCCGGGTGCGTCCCTCCTCGCCGCGACCACGGCTCTGGATTCGCATACTGGAGGGTCGCGGTCCGGGGACTCATGCCTTGTCATTCGACACGCCGCGAAAATCGCCCGCTCTCTCAGACCACCGGGCGCTCCGCACCCATCTCGCCCTCGTCGTCGTGGAGTTCGAGGCCGCGGAGGTCTCCCCACGCGTGCCCCACGATGTAGTACGCCGCGGTGATGGCGTAGAAGCTCACGAACACCCCCACGACCGTCCCGAGAAGGGGGACGACGTTGAGGGCAGCGGCGACGATACCGGCGCCGAGGATGACGGCGAAGCCCATCACCCACGCCGTGGCGTACGTCCCCGAGGTGAGGACCGGGCGGAGGTCACCGACCGCAAAGCCCGCCCGGAACGAATCCTGCTCGGCGTAGTTGGCCACGGCCGCGGGGACGATGTACGCCGCCAGCAGGCCGAGGACGAGTGCGAGGAGACCACCGACGAACGCCACGGCGCCGACGACGAGCCCGGATCGAGGGCCGGGACCCGCGGCGGCGGCCGCGAGGCCGGCCGTCACGGCGACCAGGAACGCGGGCACGAGGCCGTACACGATGGCGATGGCGAACGCACGCACCCCGTCGCCGGCCAGGTCGCCCCAGTCGTCGAAGCGTGGCGCGTCGTCGTCGCCGTGCATCGTCCCGCGCAGGACGCGGACCAGATAGCCCGCGACCAGTACCGTCGGCACCACGAGGAAGCCGAGCAGCGTCAGTAGTCCGCCGATTACGACCGTCTTGACCCATTCGTCGCTCTCGCGAAGGTAGGTGAGGGAGTCAGTGATCATAGTGGTGCGAGCCAACGGCCGATCCGGGTTGCTCGGGCTTATGACGACGGCCACGATATTAAAGATACGCTATCTGACACTCTCTCGTAGTGATTATGGTACGTCAGTACCGGCGCGTTGCCGCCCCGTTCGGAAACACGCCGGTACCCAGTTACAATACACAGTATCAGTCGTCGACGATGTCGCTCCCGCCGGGCGGCAGGAACTCCTGAATTTTGTCCGGGCTGGCTATCTTTCGGACGAACGACTGATCGACGAAGCGCTCCTTGAAACGGCGATAACACAGTTTCGCGGCGTCGTTCTGGGCGTACTTCCCGGGTTCGAGGCGGAGGGTCGTCTCCGCCTGTGGCTCGATGGCCGACGGCGGACCGCCGATCACGCGCGTCTCCGGTTCGCACTGGATTCCCACCGTCACGCTCGCGCTCACGTCGCGGAAGTAGGTGCGGTCGCCACGGATGACGAACCCGCCTTTCTCGATGTACTCGCCGCTCTCGGGCGTCTTCGACACCTGATCCGGTTCGACCATGTACGCGTCGCCCGCGAACCGGCCGTCTTTCCAGACCGAGGAGTAAGCGACGGCGAACTGCGCGGCCTCTTCGAGGCTCGTGTCCGGGAAATCCACCGCACGCGCCTTCTCGCTCGGCCCCGTCGCCTTCAGAATCGTCACCGGCCCGCCGTGGGCCTGCGCGTGGAAGAAGCGGTCGTTGCCCTCCATGTACTTCTTGACCAGCGCCTCGTTCTCGTCGGCGTTCCGGCCGCCGACGACGAGGAAGCCGTCGCTCGTGTGGAACCACCGGAACTCCTCGTACCAGTGTTCGGGCTGTTTGATCGGCACCGACGACATCGAGAGCCAGTCCCGGTTCCGTGGCTCCTCGTCTTCTTCCTCCGCCTCGTCGCCGTCGTCGGCCTCCCACTCCTCGCGCCGCCGCTTCACCGCCTCGAGTTCCTCGCGCGTGTTTTCGATCGCCGCCAGTGCCCCCTCCTTTTTCTCCTCGACCCGCTTCGCCTCCTTGTACCGCTCGTCCGCGTTCTTCTCGACGCCCATCGAGGGGTCGACCGGCACTCGCGTCCCGTCGAGGTCGACCGTCACCGTCCCCTCCCTGGCGTTTAGGTCGACGACCGCCTCGGCGGCCGGGATGCCGCGCTCCGCGCCCTCCGCGAGCGTCTCCTCGATGTCGTCCCAGCCGTGCCCCTCCTCGCGTGCCCCTCGGACCGTCGAGATGATGTCGTCGACGAGGTCGTAGTTGGCGTAGAGCGCCTCGGCGCGCTCCCGTTCTGCTTGGGCGTCCTCGTCGAACCCCTCGATCGCCCCCTCCTGCTGTTCGATGATGCGCTCCTGTTTCGCGATTTCGGCCTCGAAATCGGGGCGTTCCCGCCCCGTCGACGTCTCCTCTTCGGGTTCGCGCTCGAAGCGGTGGAAGTAGTCGTCGACGGCGGCGTTGAAGGAGTCGTACACCTCCGCGTCAAGCCCCTTGCGCTCCTCCAGGGGGAACGGCGTCACGTCGACGACCCGGTCGTCTTCGAGGTAGATTCGGGGGTCGACGTCGCCGTCGCGGAGCCGCTCGGCCAAGTTGCCGATCGCCTCGTAGAGGGCGTGGTACACGTCGTCGTCCGCGTCGGCGATGTCGAGGCCCTTCTCTACGCCCGCCCGCGAACAGATCTCCTCGCCGTAGAGGCCGCCGAAGTTGAGTTGGGTGGCGAGCGTGCGCACCACGTCCGTATCGGACTCCTCCATCCGCCGGACGAAAGCGTCGTAGTCCATCGTCAACGGGTGGATGCGGGACTCGGGGAAGCCGTACTGCGACCCCGGCGCGACCGTCCGCGATTTCAGGCGGACGGTCTCCAAACTTCGGACCACCTCACCGCTCTCGTCGAGTACCGCCACGTTCCCCTGCCCGAACAGTTCGGCGACGATGCGGGTGTTCGCGTCCTCGCGTTCGAACTCGAAGACGAGGATGCGGTCGAACTCGTACTGCTCCACGCCGGCGAAGTCGGCGCCGCTCAGACGGTTCCGGAGCATCATCGCGAAGTTCGGCGGGCGTCCCGGCGCGTCCGCGACGTGGTCCGGGTCGGCGGTGTGCGCGCGTTTCACGTCGCCCACCTCGATCAGCAGTTCGACGCGGCCGCGGTCGAAATCCCGCATCCGAAACCGAAGGAGGTCGTCGTCGTAGAGGTAGGCCTTGTCGACTTTCGCGCCCTCGTACCGGTTCAGTTCGGTGACGAGAGCGGCGAGGTCGACGCTCGTCAGTTCCCGCTTCGCGTCCATAGTCGGGTTTCTCGGTCCGGCCGAAAAGGCGTGTCGTTGTGGGCGGGACAACTATACGCCCCGCCCGACTGCCTCCGGTATGCGACTGGAGGATTACTGGGGCGTGGGGCCGAAGACGAGCGAGCGCCTCCGGGAGGCGCTGGGCGAGGCGGCGGCCGTCGAAGCCATCGAGTCCGCGGACGTGCGCGCGCTGACCGACGCGGGGATCACGCGGGGGCGAGCGACGCGCATCCTCCGCCGCGCCAACGACGAGGCGGGGATGGACGCCCTCGCCACCCGCGACGCGCGCGAGGTGTACGACGACCTGTTGGCGCTGGCGAGCGAGTACGCCCTCACCCGCCACGCCGCCGACCGTATCCGGGTGCTGACGCCGCTTTCGAACCCCGAGTCGGTCGAGAGACGGCTGGACGCCGTCGACGCCGCCGTCGGAGCGTGGTCCGACCTCGGCGACGCGAGCCGGGAGGCGGTCGTCGCGGCCTTCGACGCCTACGACGCGGCCGAGGGAACCGAGCGCGCCGCCGTCGACGCCGTTCTCGCCCTCCGCGATGCCGGTCTCGACGGGTCGACGTTCGACGCGCTCGGCGACATCGACCCCGACGCGGTGCGTGAGGCGGCCGACGCCTTGCAGTACGTCACCCCCGAGGGCGTGGGCGTGGGCGCCGACGACCGCCTCGACGACCTTCGGGCCCGCCTCGACGACGCGCGCGACCTGGAGAACTCCGCGTTCGATGTCCTCGACCGGATTCGGGAGACTGGCGTGCGGGACCTCGAGGATTTTCGCCGCGCCTTCGCCGACTACGTGGACCGCGAGACCCGCCTCTCGCGGTCGGCAATCGAGGAGGCGGCGCCCGGCGAGGCTCACGACGCCGCCGACTTCGTGAGCACGGCGCTCCGGGCGCTGGTCGACGACTTCGAACGCCGCGTCGCGGCACGCGAACGCGAGGTTGAAGACGACCTCCGGGCGTCCATCGCCGACGCCCGTGACGACGTGGACCGGGCGGTCGCCGCCGTCGACGACGTGGCGTTCGACCTCTCGCTCGCGCGCTTTGCCGCCGCGCACGACCTCGTTCGGCCGACACTCGGCGGCGACGGCCTCGCCGTCGAGGGGGCGCGCAACCTCTTTCTGTCCGATCCGGACCCCGTCGACTACGCGGTCGGCGATCACGACCTGTCGCCGCCGACGGGCGACCGCGTGGCCGTGCTCACGGGCGCCAACAGCGGCGGGAAGACGACGTTACTGGAGACCTGCTGTTCGGTCGCGTTACTGGCCGCGATGGGGCTTCCCGTCCCCGCCGACCGCGCCGCAGTCGGTGAGTTCGACGCCGTGGTCTTCCACCGCCGGCACGCGAGTTTCAACGCGGGGGTGCTGGAGTCGACGCTGAAATCCATCGTCCCGCCGCTGACCGACGGCGGCCGGACGCTCATGCTCGTCGACGAGTTCGAGGCGATCACCGAACCCGGACGCGCCGCGGACCTGTTGAACGGCCTGGTCGACCTCACCGTCGAACGGGGCGCCCTCGGCGTCTACGTCACCCACCTCGCGGACGACCTGAGCCCGCTCCCCGACGCCGCCCGGATCGACGGCATCTTCGCCGAGGGGTTGACCCCCGACCTCGATCTCCGGGTGGATTACCAGCCGCGCTTCGGCACCGTCGGGAAGTCGACGCCGGAGTTCATCGTCTCCCGCCTCGTCGCGAACGCGGGCGACCGGCGGGTGCGACAGGGGTTCGAACACCTCGCCGCCGCGGTGGGCGAGGAGGCGGTCCAGCGAACCCTCTCCGACGTGTGGGAGAGGTGAGACGGGCCGCCGAACCGACCGCCCGCCACCGTTCAGTCCCGCGATCGGTCCCCGAATCGCCACGGACCGACCGTCCGGACCACGTCGGAGCGTACGACTCTTAACCCCGCGTCGTCTGGGGGAGGTATGTTCGAGGACCGTTCGGAACTCCTCGCCGACAACCCCCCGTTTCGGGGGTACGGCACGGCCGTCACGGTCGGTCCCGACGGTCCCCGGATGTTCGTCGCGGGATTCGGCAACGCCAATCGCGTCCTGCGGTGGCGGGGCGGGACGGTGGTCGACGCGGCCTGCGGCGTCCTCGCGGACGAGGGGCGCCACGCCATCGGCGTCGCCGCCGCGGACCTCGACGCCGACGGGCGCGAGGAGGTGTACGTCCACAACGTCGCCGCCTTCGGCGGCACCTCCGCCGAGGCTGACCTCCTCCTCGACCCGACGGGCGAGGGGACGTGGCGTGACCTCTTCGCCGACCCGGTGAACCGTGGCCGCGAGAACTACCACGTCGGCCGGTCGGTCGCCGCCATCGACCGCCTCGGGACCGGCCGGTACGGAATCTTCGTCACCGGCTACGGCGCCCCCGCCCGCTTCTACGAGGTTGGCGACGACGGCGGCATTACCGACCTCGCGGACGCGGTTGGCCTCGACGTGGTGACGGGAGGTCGCTCCGTCGCCGCAGGCCCGATCCTCTCCGACCGCACGGACGTATTCGTCGGGTCGGAGCGAGGGGCGAACCTTCTGCTTCGGAACGTCGGCGGTACCTTCGTCGACGTGGCCCGGGAGTACGGCGTCGCCGACGCCGGGGAGAACGCCCGCGGCGCGACGCTCGTCGCGCCCCACGCCGCGCCGACGCCGGATATCGTCTGTGGCAACTGGAACGGTGCGAACCGGCTGTTCACCCGCGATGACGACGGTCCGTTCGAGGACGTCGCCCCCCCATCGCTCGCCCGGCCGGCGCGCGTCCGGACCGTCGTCGCCGCCGACTTCGACAACGACGGCCGCCAGGAACTGTTCGTCAACTGCCTCGGAACGCCGAACCGCCTGCTCGAATACGACGGCGGGTGGACTCAGACGGGCATCGGCGACGCCCTCGAAGCCGAGGGGATGGGCACCGGCGCCGCCGTCGCCGACATCGACGGCGACGGCACGCTCGAACTCCTCGTCGTCCACGGCGAGGCCGAAGCGCAGCCGCTCTCGCTGTTTTCCGCCCCGAACGACGACGACTGGCTCCGGGTCCGACCGCTTACGCCCGACGGCGCCCCCGCCCGCGGCGCACGGGTCGACCTGACGACGGCCGACGGACGACAGTGCCGTGTTATCGACCCCGGCAGCGGCTACCTCTGCCAGATGGAACCCGTCGCCCACTTCGGGCTGGGGACCGCGACGCCCCGCGAGATGACGGTCCGTTGGCCCGACGGCTGCCAGCGGACGGTGACCGACCTCGACGCCCGAACGACGGTCCGCTGTCCTCATCCGACCGGCTGATCGTCCCGCCGGCCGAGTTAGCGGGATTTAAGACGGGCTCCACGTTACTGACTGGAAAGATGATCGACCCCACATCCGATATTGGGGAGGACGTCGACGAGAGCACCGCACCGACGTGTCACACGTGTGGGAAGAAGATCATGCAGGAGCCGGCACATCGGGTCGTCTCGTGGGTCGAAGACGGTGAGGTCGAGCATCTCCACTTCTGTGACGACGAGTGCCGCGAGGCTTGGAGCGGGCGCCGACCGCGATAATCACCCTTCGAACCGATCCAACCCGAGCGACAGCATATCCGGGCTGACTGGCTGGAACTCCTCGCGCTCCCACGCCGGGAAATACTCGCGCACGCCGTTCCACCGGTCGCGAGCGTAGCGGGCGTCGACGAACACCCGGACCCCGCGTTCGTCGGGGCCGCGGATCACCCGTCCGATCGCCTGCCGAGCCTTCCGGACTGCGGGCACCGTCAGCGCCGTCTCGAAGCCGCTCCGCCCCCCGCGCCCCTCGCCCCCGAACGCGCGGTCGTACGCCGTCGCGACCGCTCGGGTCCGCGGCCGCGTCGTATCGACCAGCGGGACCCCACAGACCACCGCCGCGTGCAGGCGGTCACCCTGATAGTCGACGCCCTCCGTGAGCGTCCCCCGGAGGCTGGTGACGAGCGTCTTCGACCCGCCGGCGAAGAAGTCGGATTTGAGCGCCTCCGTCGCCCCATCGTCGCTCGACTCGTCGAGCAGGACCGGCGAATCGAGGCGCGCCTCCAACTCGCCGGCCATCCACTCCGCCTCGGCGTAGTTCGGCATCCCGACGAGGACGTTGCCCTCCCGTTTCGCCACCTCGACGACGGCATCGACGTACACCCGCCGGGCGTCGCTTTTCGACCCCGGCGCGCCGCGGTTCTCGTGGGTGAACGCCGGCGCGTCGACGGCGAAACTCGCGCGGTTCTCGGCCGGGAAGGTGAGGCCGTAAGTCCGTTCGACGACCGGCCGGCCGTCGTCGGCCAACTCGTCCAGTCCCGTCACCGTCCGGAACACGTCGAGCGGTTCGAGCGTCGCCGACATCAACACGCCGCCGCCGAACTCGCCCAGCCGATCCGCGATGGCGTCGCCGGGGACGCAGTTGTGAAGCGACAGGCGCGCGTTGTAGGCCCGTCGCCACGAGTCGGCGGGTTCGGCCTCGTTCCAGGTCCGCGAGCAGTCGATCGATCGGAAGTAGCGACCGTGGTCCGCGCGGTACCACGCACCGAGCATCCGCCCGACCGTCGTGGCCGCCCGTTCGCGGTCCTCCTCCTCCAGTTCGTTCAGGACACGCGCGACGACGGCACCGACCGCCTCGGCGCGCACCCACACGTCGTCGCCGTACTCCCCCGTTGCCCACTCGGTGATGGCGTCGGGTTCGGGCGTCTCCGGATCCCGGAGGGGGATTTCGTCGTCCGGCAGGTCGTCCATCGCCGTCCGCCACGCCGGCCGCTCCCGGTCGAGGTGGGCGCGCACCTGCCGGTCGAGTTCCTCGCGCAAATCGCGGACGAACGCCCGCGTCTCCTTCAGTTCCGACAGCGTCACGTCGGACTCCTCCAACTCGCCGCGGACGAGGGCGCCATCCCCCGACGCCGGTGCACCGGACTCCGTCCGGCTGTCCGTGGCGCGTCGCTCCCCCCCATCCAGTTCGACCGGCTGGATCGCCCGCGTCAGTTCCGACTCGGCGTCACGGAGGGTCGCATCGGCCACCCCGTCGCTCACCAGATCCCGAACCCGCGGTTCGAGCATGTGCGCCTCGTCACAGACGACGAACGTCGCGTCGTCGAGCAGGGCGCCGGTGAAGGAGTCGACGGTCCGCGGGTCGAACGCGTGGTAGTAGT
>Ga0102939_1000821_pt1 | contig 11457 bp, 11 predicted proteins | sample SalPon2_B_H2O_MG_FD_78214 | JGI IMG/M metagenome (GOLD analysis project Ga0102939, IMG submission 78214) | Salt pond water microbial communities from South San Francisco under conditions of wetland restoration - Salt Pond MetaG R2_B_H2O_MG | ecosystem: Environmental > Aquatic > Non-marine Saline... | reverse complement strand
GAGAAAGGCACAGAACAAGAATGATAACTATGTAGCTGGAGCACCAGCTCCAAGAGTAACACAGTACGAGATGGGAGCGAGAGACAAAGACTTTGAGAAAGAAGTCGTTCTAATCTCAGAAGATGACTGCTCAATCAGATCAGAAGCACTGGAAGCAGGTAGAATCGCAGCTAACTCCTACCTATCCAAAGAATTTAACATGGAAGAGGACTACAAGCTGAAAATTAGGCCTTACCCGCACCACGTTCTAAGATACCACCCGCTAGCAGGAATCGCACAGGCAGACCGTTACTATGAAGGTATGCGTAAGCCTTTCGGACGACCAATCGGACGTGCAGCAATAGTTGACGAAGGAGACGTTGTAATGAAGGTTACAATTGGCGAAGGAGGCGTACAAGAGGCAAGAAAATCTCTTGAAAGAGCCAACCACAAGATGCCGGTAACATGCAGGGTCAAACTGGCTGACAAGTAAATATTTTCATTACCCTAAATTTTCTCTTAATTTGGCAGAAGATTTAATTCTCTGTATATTAATAATTGCCATATGGTCCAGTGGAAAGGAGAAATAGGAGAAGATTCAGGTCAAAAAGCACAGTTATTGGATACTTTAGATAAGTTTAACGTTCCTAACTTCTTTGTCATAACTCCTGATGAAGTAGGAAGGCTTTTTCAGTCAGAAACAGACTCGAATCAGATTTTGAATGCTTCATTGAACATGGGTGTAAAGAGAGAACTCAAAGATGCCTATGACGAAGTAGGAATGAGCTCAGAAGTTAGAGAAGCATCGGGTAAGGCAAAGAGTTTAGTTGGAGGACAAAGAAATGGTCAACTTGTTACGATAAGAATTTCATCTTCTGAGAAAGAAAAATACAATTATAAACTAAATGTAGGGTCTTCAAACTTTTTTCAAGCTCTCAAAGAAGTTGTCGCATCTTATTATAAATATAATGATAGCCAGCCATCAGTAATAGTACAGAAGATGGTTGAACCAGGCTTTACGGGTGCACTAACGTCTGAAGGATCAGAAACAATTGTTGAAACCGTAAAGGGCATAGGCACATCTTTAGAAGAGGGTCTAACCCAACCGAATATTTGCTACCTGAGAGGGTCGAGACTTGAAAAACGATTTTTGCCAAAAGAGCAACTAGAAATTTCGAGAAATCCTGTACGAGGAGAAAACCAGAGGAAAGAAATAGAGCCTGAGGAACCATTTGAAAGAGAGGAATTGGAAAAGTTTGTCAGAATAACTAGGTCGGAGGATCTCAACCTAAAGTTTGTCTACAAGAGGGGAGGCTTCCATGTAGTTGATGCTTCAAGAAGTCAAGAAGAACAAGGAGGTTTTAGTGTATCAGAAAATGGCTTAAGAGTCTCAAAAGGCGAAATTAACGGTGTTATTGGCCAAAAAGTGGAATTTAGCGACCAAACTACAGGTCCAGAAGAATATCAAGATGCTTTAATAGCAAAGAAAGGTGGTTTTACTTCGAGAGATGCTTATCATGCTAGGGAGGCTGATAAACCAGCAATATTCAGGTATAAAGGAAATCTTGAACAAGGTCAGAGGGTTACGGCTTCTAGAAATGATGTCGATGTTGAAAAACGAGAAACACGCGAAAAAGGTATTGCTTCGAGCACAATTCATACAGGTTCTTCAGAGGATTTAGGGGGTGCTCCTGGTTTTGAAGAGTCTAAGGGCTCTAATCCTTTCCGTAAGGAAGAAGAGTCAAAGGCTTTTTCAGATGAAGTTTTAGCGACTGAAGTTCTTCCCATAGATCCTAGAAAAGGTAGAGGGGTGTTTTTGAAGAGAAAAGGGAGCAAGGGGTATTCAGTAGATAGCCAAACTAAAGGTTCTAAGAGCATTCCAAGAGAAGGATATCTTTCTTCCTTTGAAGATGTTTTTGCTTTCGAAGGCGGTTCTGCGGTTCTTGATGCTCGGAGAATCCCGGCCAGGGGCTTGGAGGAAGCGCTTGAGTACTTACAAGCTGATACTAAGGTTTTACTTGTAGAAAACCCTGAGAGAGAACTCCTTCAAAAGGCAGTTGAATCTGGTGTTGATGCCATTGGTTGTCCAGAAAACAGAGTTGAAAGGGTTTCTGAAGTTGTGGCTTCCTTTGAGAAGAAATTTATAATGGACAAACTTCGAGACATATAGTCCATCTAAAAAGATTAGGAGGGCAATTTGACCTATGACTCCTAGAAACACCAGAGAGAAAAAGACTGAAGAAAGACAGAAGTTTAATTATGAAGAGTTTGAAGAAGTAGTTGAAGAGATTAAAGACAAAGATTATGATAAAATTGGTCTTCAAGGTCCAGATGGAATTAAACCACAGATAATTGATTATGCAGATCAACTAGAGGAAGAAGGTTTTGAAACAGTTATAATAGGGGCTTCTACCTTTGGTGCCTGTGGAATAGCAGATAAAAAAGCTGAGAGAATGGGAGCCGACGCATTCATCCACGTAGGACACACAAGATTCCTTCACCCTGAAGGACAAGATATGGATGATCTCAGTGTTTATTATCTGCCTTACAGAGAAGACCGTGACTTAATGGGTGTTCTTAAGGAGAATTATGAAGATATAGAAGCTGACACTGTAGGTCTTGTAGGGGTTACACAGTATATGGACCGAGCAGAACAAGCCCGAGAGTTCTTAGAAGATAAAGGATATGAGGTAGTTGAAGGAACAACAGGTCTCAGGACAACAGAGCCCGGACAAGTACTTGGATGTGATGCAGGAGCAGCACACAACATCGCTGAAAAAGTTGATGCCTTCGTTTTTCTTGGAAGTGGGCACTTCCACCCTTCACAAGTATCTGAGACAGGCAAGAAAATTTATGTTGTAGATCCTTACAAGGAAGAGATTTGGATAGAACCTCCAAACAGTCTTGATGATGAGATGAAGGCGGAACATGCACGTGTACTGAAGCATAAGGACAAGAAGAAGTGGGGTATTGTTACTTCCAGCAAAAAAGGTCAGAACTACATGCAAGCAGTCAAGATTGCCAAAGAAAAACTAGAAAGACATGGCAAAGATGTGTATGTATTTGTAGAAGACCGTATCTTCGAACCAGACTACAAAGGCTTTGGTATTGACGTATATGTAAACTGTGCTTGTCCTAGAATGACTAAGGACTGGCAAGACCTAGCATTTGTATCTGTAGGAGCACTAGATATGTTGGACGAAGTAGAGATAAATCATGATTGAAGAGATCCTATCAATTCGATATCATGAATAGGTATGTCGGAAGAACTTGTAGATCCAGAGATTGAATGAACCATAATTCTTCTCATTTACTTAAATCAAAGATTGAACGATGAATATTTTGGGTTAGTTTTACGGTGAGGGCGAGGAAACTGAAAGTAATGATGTTTAGATTGTATGTAAGGAACCTCTTGAATTCAGTATGTGTTAAAGTATGCATTTGAGAAGTATGTAACTTATTTAGTTGTTATTTCTAGGTAGTAAATATTTAAGGTTAATTTTCTAAATATTATTTATGTCGGGAATGGTTAACGACAACGGCTTCTTAGAAGATGATTTTCAACAGACATTTGACTCTCTTAGACTTCAAAATAAAGCTGAAGAAGTCGTTGGGGACCTTGATCAATATATTCAGACTAATTATGGCGGCCAAATTGAATCTGCACTTTTAACTCGTTCCGGACACTACGGCATGTCCCTTATGGCTGATTCTGCTTTGATGCAGGAAAAGTTCGGCTATGATCCTGAAGCGCAGGAAGTAGCTGATCTGGATTTATGCATTACTGTTAGCGATGATATACAGGGCGACATACCTGAGATAAGAGATCTGTTTAAAAAAGAAGATGGAAGTTATGGAGAGTTTAATAAAAGGTACGATGAGGTAGAAATTAATCCTCGGATACTTCATGAGGGAGGTCTTATAGGTAAATTAGAGAAAGCTGCAGAAGAATGGCGGAAGGATATACCTGAAAGTGTTAACTTTCCAGATGTTGATGGTAGTGAAACATCTCGCCACCCAGTGAACTTCTTAGGGTATTTCCATGAAGGTTTTACCCCACTTAAGCAATCTGAAAAGTTACAGGATACGATAGAGTATACTAGTGATGTAATAACTAATCAGGATGGTCGAGTTTATGAAGAAATTTGGGAGGACATTTGGGATGACTTCAGTTCAAGAATGAGATTTAAACCAGAAGTTATGGACAAAAATGCAGAACTTGGGAAAATAGAGATGGCAAAAACTAATTCCAATGAATTTGATTATTCTAGGGATACCTATGCAGATCAGTTAGGAGTGAGGAAAGAAGATAGGGATATTGGAAACACAGATTTAAGTCAAAAACTTAAAGATCAACTTGCGGATAATGAAGAAATATTAGAATGGTTTGAAGGAGAATATCCGTATGAATTGACTCCTAATACCACCAATCAGAAGCAACTGAACCTTAGTGATGGTCCAGAACCAGAGGCAAGTCCTGATGAAGAGATTATAAGAAGAAAGGTTGTCAGATTTCTTGAGGACCATCCAGACATAGAAAAAGCTGCAAGAGACGGCAATTATCAGTTTGCATTTGGTAAGGATCCTCTTAGTGGATACTTTGGAGATGATTTTGAGCTTAAAATTGCTGAAGGTGCTGCAAAATCTGCTCTTGGGCGACAAATCGCTTCTAGAGAATCTGAGGAGAAGCAAAATCGTGTGAACAAAAATATTTTAGAATTTTAATTTAATTTTGAGACTAAAATAACTGCCAAACCAAAAAGTTATTATAACTTTTGTCACTAAGTAGTAAATATGAAATTCAAAAATTCATACTCTGTGAATATATCGGATCTAAGTGATCCAGACAATCAAGAACTAATGGATAGACTGGATAAAATAGAACTAAGACTAACTGATATTAACACAGAAGATCATTCAACTGTTGTTGCTGCGCAAGAACTTGCAGATCAGCATAACTTGGAAATAGAAACTGTCCATGGCACTAGAATATCTAAATTGGGAGAACATCCAAGAGGAGCCTCGGATCTCATGGGTAAAGCAAGAAATATTGAACTAGGTTATGATAACCATGGTAACAGAACAAAACGACTACTTTCACCTTCTGCAATAGTATATCATCCTCCTTACGAAGATGATTCTCCTGATCTTTCTAGAGATGAAATGCGTGAAAATATGGTTCATAATATCGCTGAGTTTACTGAAAGCGACTTACCGCCCAATGCAGATATCGCATTAGAAAATCTTCCTACACCAAGAGGACTAATCTTCGATCCTAGAGATATAGAGTTAGTAAATGATACTGCGCAAGATTATGGTATTGGAGATGAAATTGCCTATACTCTAGACACAGTCCATACTGATGAAGCAGTTGAAATGATTCAAGTTATGACAAATGAAGATAGACTTTCTAATGTACACTATTCTGATCATTTAGCGGTAGACGATCCTTCAATAGACTTTCTGAAAGAGAAATATCCTGGAGAGGATGAAGAACTACTTCCATGGACAGAGAGGCCTGACACGTTCACACATCTTCCGCCTGGGGAGGGAGATGAAAATTTTGAGGCTGTCATCGATGAACTTGAAGAACAAGGGTACCAAGGACCTCTTACTATGGAGCTTCACGATAGGTTCAAAACTTTGGAAGGATATGAATTAGCTGTTCAGACGATGAAAGATTCGGGGTATTCAATCGATTAAGACTCCCAAAAACTTTTTTCTAATAACTTCTCTCTGTCATCAAATCTTTGCTTCTCACTAATCAGTTCCTTAATCTTCTCCTGACCTTTAGTATAACCAATCATTACAGCCCCAACAAGTCTTTCGCCATCAAAAAATAGTCTTCTATATTCATCTTCACTATATTTTATTTCGATTGTTTCTCCTTTCCAGTCTCCTATTGAAAGGAACTGTACATCAAAGTGTCCTACGCCATAGGTGTTGACGTACTTAAATTCCTCTTCATTACCGAGCATGTTCATTGCTGCTGTTTTACCCATTTCCTCGCTGTGATCCCAAGAACCGTTCACAACTCTTCGCTCGAAAACCGGTGATTCGTATTCGACCATGTTTCCAGCTGCAAAAACATCTTTCTGAGAAGTTTCAAGTTTCTCATCGGTTTTTATCATGTTATGTTCGTTTTTCTCCACCTCTACGAACTCAGAGTTTGCCTCTTGCCCGATAGCTACTGCAACAGAATCACAATCCAACTTTTCGCCAGTATTTGTTTGTACAGAGGCAACTTCTCCGTTTTCAACTTCGAAGTCTTTGGCTTCAGTTTCTGTCATAACTTTAACTCCTTTTTCTTCAAGTCTTTCATGTATAATTTCTGCTCCTTTCTTATCCAGACCTCTCTGCCACCAATTTTCACCTCTTATTAAGTAATAGGTTTCAGCATCGTTTTCTGCGTAAGCAATCGCTAAGTCTATACCAAGTAATCCTCCACCAATCACAACAGCTTTTTCAGAACTTTCAGCTGATTCTTTGATTTTTTCAGCGTCGTTCATCGTCCACATGTAGTTTATATTGTCATAGCCTTCATCAAAAGGAAGTTTTCGTGGACTACCTCCAGTAGCCGCCAGTAGTTTGTCGTAAGAAAAGCTTTCTTCAGTATCTGTTTCAACAGTTCTCTCTTCAGTATCGACCTCTACTACTTTGGTTTCTAGATGCAGGTCAATATCTCGTTTCTCGTACCAGTTTTCGTCGTGGACACGTGTGAACTTTTTCGGCAAATTCCCTTTCATGAAGTTCTTCAACATGATACGGTTGTAAAGTGGCTCTGACTCATCTGTAAGAACTGTTACAGAAGCATCCTCATTTTCTTCTCTAATTTTTTGAGCAGCAGTCGCACCGGCGTTACCATCTCCAATAATCAAGAATTTTCCAGATTCCATGATCCTAAATTTTGAAGACAACTTTATACAATCTTCACAATAAAGAACGTGAACCTGGTTTGAACCTTTCCTTCCCTTTTAGTTTAAAAAAATTCCCAGTCAACCAATGATTGTGATGCGGAGCTAGTGTAGTCTGGCCCATCATACCACCCTGTCACGGTGGTAACGCGGGTTCAAATCCCGCGCTCCGCGACTCATTATAATTTTCTCAATTAAGTCGAAGATTACTTGAGTTTCCAAAAGGGTAAATATTGTATGCCTCCGGAAATGATTCCAAGCCACTGTCCATATTGTGGAGAAGAGTTAGCAAGTAAAGAAGAGGAAGGACGTGAACGGCTTTACTGCAATTCATGCGAACGTTTTATTTGGAGAAATCCTTCTCCTGTATCAGCAGTTATCGTCTTCAATGACGGCGGTGAAATTCTATTGGTGGAGAGAGGTATAAAGCCTGGGAGAGGCAAATGGAGCATTCCTGCAGGGTTTCTGGAACTTGAAGAGTCTGCCTCAGAGGCTGCAGTTCGTGAGTTAGAGGAGGAAACAGGTCTGATTGCAGAAGAAGGTGATCTAGAGTATGTTCATAACATGAATTTCGAAAGATTTCCAGATCAGTTCCTACTAGCAAACATTTTTTCTCTTGATTTATCAGATGCTGAAGCTTCTTTAGTGGCTGGTTCGGATGCTGAAGACGCAAGATTTTGGAATCTACAAGAGCTCGAGGATAAGAGTGATGAAGAAATTAGAAGCAATTTTCTTCCTGCAGTATCCAAAGTTGATGAAATAAAATTTGAGTGAAATTTTACTTCAACAATTAAAACGACTAGACCCTAGATATTTTGCATGAAGAGTTTTGTTGAGGAGTTTCAGGGAGAGCACGAGAAAAATTCGAACATAGTAATTACAATAGACGGCGAATCCGGTGCAGGAAAAGGTACTATAGCAGAATATATTGCTTCTAAGCTTAATATTTACCATTTTTCAGCTAGTGATGTTTTTTACAATATAGCGGATGATAGGGGGATTTCTCACGTGGAACTGGCTCAACAAGCAAACAAAGAAGTTGACCTAGAGGTCGATAGAAGGACTTTGGAAAGAGGTCTAGAAAATGATTGTGTAATTGACTCTAGGATAGCTTCCTGGGTGCTTGGAGAGTACTCTAACCTAAGGATTTATGTAAAAGCGGATTTGGAGGAACGTGCCAAACGTATAGCTGCAAGAGAAGATATAAGTTACGAAAAAGCTCTTGAAGATACTGAAAAAAGAGATGAAGAAAACTCCAGACGCTACGACGATTATTATGGTATCAATACTGAAGACTTGAGTATATACGACGTTATCATAGATAATACGGAGATGTCAATCAGTGAACAGGAGGAGCAGTTGGACAAAATCCTGGAGAAAAAATTTGAAGAAAGGCTTCAAGAATAATTTACAGGTGTCTTGAACTGTCCTACGAGATAAAGGATCACCCGGCTGACGCAAAATTCAGTGTGGTGGCGGACTCAAAGCAAGAAGCCTTTAAACAAGTAGTTGAAGCCTTCTCAGAAATAGTTGGTGGAGAAGCAGGCAACCAAGTCCATACTATCAAGGTTGAATCGGAAGGTCTCAAACCCTTGCTATTCGATTTTCTAGATGAGCTTATTTTCCTACAAGATACAGAAAATGTTGTAGTATCTTATGCTGATGAATTAGAACTTGAAAGACTTGAAAACGGTTGGAGGATTGAAGCCGATATCAAAGTAGATCTTATTACCTCACAGGTCCATGTAATGGATGTAAAAGGACCAACATATAACGAGATGAAAGTGAGTTACGAAGAAGGAGAAGGTTGGGTACTGGAAGCAGTTATTGATATCTAAGAAAGTTTAAACCTGAAGATAGAACAAAGAATTTATTGTCATGAAACTGAAGATTCAATTTTTCCTAATCTCGATTATACTGTTTACATCTCTAACATTTGCTGCAATGCCTCCTGCGAAGAACTACTGTGAACACATGGGATACAACTACACGTCTGAATCAGTAGAAAATACATCGTACTCTCGTGGAATATGTCAATTTGATGAAAATAGCAGTTGTTCTGCAGAAGCCTTTTTAGAAGGTAATTGTGGGCAGGAGTATGTAGAGAATATCTCTTGCCGGAAAGAAGGAGATCCTGTTTTCACGGAATTTGAAACCTGTTGCGGAAACCTTGAACCGCACGTTCCTGCAGGAGCTTCAGGACAAACTACCTGCCAGCCTGAGAAAAATATTCTTGAGAAAACTTTAGAACACTTGAGGTTTTTAACCTCAATTCTTGTTGAGATTACAGTAGGATAGTGCTGCTTTTGTAAAAATTCCTGCTTAACTCCGTAACATGGAGATAAACAAAATTTCTGAAAACATTTATGAGATTCCAAAGGAAGGGGAGATGGAGAAACCAGCTAGAATTTATGCAAACGATACCTTGCTAGAAGAGATCAAACAAGATAACACTTTGGAACAGATAAAGAATGTTGCAACCTTGCCAGGTATACAAAAACATTCAATTGTTATGCCAGACGGTCACCAAGGCTATGGCTTTCCAATCGGCGGAGTTGCGGCAATAGATGCTGAAAAAGGAGTAATTAGTCCTGGAGGAATTGGTTACGATATAAATTGTGGGGTACGTGTCCTTAAGACAGATTTAACTTATGAGGATGTTAAAGGAAGGGAAGAACAGCTTGCTAATATTTTATTCAGTAAGATTCCATGTGGACTTGGAAAAGGAGGTTACATAGATACAGATGAAGATGATCTGTTGGAAATACTTGAAAAAGGCGCTGAATGGATGCTTGAAAATGGGCATGCCAAAGAATCTGATTTAAAGAGATGTGAAGAAAACGGCAGACTACCTGGAAATCCTGAAAAAGTACCTGAAAAAGCAAGAAAAAGAGGTATTAATCAAGTAGGAAGTCTAGGATCCGGAAACCATTTCCTAGAGATTCAAAGAGTGGGAAATATTTTTGACGAAAACAAAGCAGAATCATATGGTTTAGAAGAAGATCAAATAGTAATAATGATCCACTCAGGATCCAGAGGACTTGGACATCAAACATGTACTGAATATCTTAGAATGTTTGAAAAAAATTATCCGGAAATTGTAGAAGAAATACCTGACAAAGAATTGATTTACGCTCCTATTCAAGACGAACTTGGGCAAGACTACAAGGAAGCAATGTATGCTGCTGCAAACTATGCCTGGGCGAATAGGCAGGCAATAACACAGGGTATACGTGAATGTTTAGATACTATATTTGGCCAAGTTGAAACTGAGTTGCTCTACGATGTCTGCCACAACATTGCAAAAGAAGAAACTCACGAAGTAAATGGCGAGGAAAAAGAGGTTATCGTGCATAGGAAAGGTGCTACAAGAGCGATGCCGGCTGGCAGACCGGAAGTTCCGGAAGTTTATTCAGATGTAGGGCAGCCTGTACTTATTCCTGGAAGTATGGGGACCAGTAGTTACATTCTTTCTGGAGGAGAGAAATCTCCAGAACTCTCATTTGGGTCAACAGCTCACGGAGCAGGAAGACTAAAGTCCCGGACCCAAGCCAAACAAGATTACTGGGGAGAAGACGTTCAAGACGACCTTAAGAGAGAAGGAATTTATGTCAAAGCTGCTTCAGGTTCAACTATTGCTGAAGAAGCTCCTGGCAGCTACAAAGATGTTGACGAAGTTATCAAGGTAAGCGACGAACTAGGGATAGGAGAGAAAATAGCAAAATTAAGGCCGATAGTAAACATCAAAGGATAAATTTAGAAATCAAGTTTTCTGTAGCCTAAGGCAAAGCTGGCTACTGCTAAAGTTGTGAGGAGTACTAGTGGTCTTTGAATCTCAGCTAGTCCACCACCCTCAACCATCAAGGTTCTCATTGCTTCAACCCCGTAAGTGAGAGGAACTGCTTTCTGGATTAATTGAACTGTTTCTGGCAACATACCTGGGGTATAAAATACAGGAGCCAAGAAAATCATGGCGAAAAGAAAAATAGTGACTACTTTCTGCATTTCAGAGTGATTATCGAAGTATGCAGCTGCAATCAAACCTAATCCCGAGTGAGCGAGCACCGATAGAATAAGTACTGGCACAATTAGAATACTGAGCTGGATTGGTGTCGTTAATATTCCTACAGCTATTATCAATGCAGAGAAAGCTAATGGAAGACTTGCCATCAATACTTTTTCGATGACGTATTCTTTCTTTGTTAGTTTACTACTCCTATACATCCTGTAAAGCCCCTTCTCTTTCTCACCGGTTATTGAGTAAGCAACTGCACTTATTGCTGCGTAGGATGCTATGAAAACCGAGTAAGAAGCGACTATCTCAGCTGTGGTTCCCTGACCAAGCAAGAATCCTGTTAATCCAAACACTCCTAAAACCATTATAAGCCCATAGACAACCTGTATAGGGGTTCTAAGAGTATCTAGAAGGTAAGATTTCAGGAGTTCAATTATCTTCTTCATAACGTCTTCCTGTCACCTCAAAAAACACTTCTTCAAGACCAGGTTTCTCTATTGAAAGATTTTGCAGTTTATCAATCTCTCCAGAATCAACCATTTTCCTAAT
>Ga0102939_1000818_pt1 | contig 11498 bp, 13 predicted proteins | sample SalPon2_B_H2O_MG_FD_78214 | JGI IMG/M metagenome (GOLD analysis project Ga0102939, IMG submission 78214) | Salt pond water microbial communities from South San Francisco under conditions of wetland restoration - Salt Pond MetaG R2_B_H2O_MG | ecosystem: Environmental > Aquatic > Non-marine Saline... | reverse complement strand
TCCTCGCCGTCGTCGCGGCGGTCTGTCTGCCGGCATATCTCGTCGTCGCGCTGGTGGTGAACAAGCGCTGGCACCGGTCGTGACCCGACTCAGACGAAGCGGAACGTTTCGAGGTTCTTCGGGTTGAACGTCCGCATGTTGAACTTCTGGTATAACGCGGAGGAGAGCTGGTTGGTCGAGGACTCGTCGCCGTGGACGCACAGGACTTTCTCCGGGCGAGGGTGCATCGTCTCGACGAACGTCTCCAGTCCCTGCCGGTCGGCGTGGCCCGAGAAGCCGTCGACGGTCTCGACGTCCATCTTCAGGCTCACGCGCTCGGCCCGCGGCCCGCTCGTGTCGCCGAGCGTAATCTCGTCCTGTCCGCGCTGAATCTGTCGCCCGAGGGTCCCTTCGGCCTGATAGCCGACGAACACCATCGTGTTGTCCGGGTCGCCGCCGAGCAGGCGGAGCCACGACATGACGGGTCCGCCAGTGACCATCCCGGAGGTGGTGAGGATGATGGCGGGTTCGTCGTCGACGATATCCTGTCGCATCTCGTCGCCGCCGTCGACCTGCTGGAACTGCTCGGCGAGGAACGGGTTGTCGTCCTGATAGAGGATGCGGTCACGCAGGCTCGCCCGCAGATGTTCGGGATACGCGGTGTGGATGGCCGTCGCCTCGCGTATCATCCCGTCGAGGTAGACGGGCATCGTCGGGATGTCGCCCGAACTCATCGCCTCTTCGAGGACGAGCATCAGTTCTTGCGACCGACCGACGGCGAAGGCGGGAATCAGAATCTTCCCCTGTTTCTCGTGGGCCTCGTTGATGACTCGCTTGAGGACGCGCTCGGAGTCGGCTTGGTCGGTCTGGTAGTCGTTCTTACCGCCGTAGGTCGATTCGAGAACGAGCGTCTCGACCCGCGGGAAGTCGTTGACCGCGCCGTCCAGCAGGCGGGTGTCCGTGTAGTGGATGTCGCCCGAGAAGGCGACGTTGTACCGACCTTCCCCGATGTGGAAGTGACACACCGCCGACCCGAGGATGTGGCCGGCGTTGTGCATCGTGAGCTTGATGTCCGGCGCGATGTCGGTGACGTTGCCGAAATCCAGCGTGATGGTGTGTTTCAGCGCGTCACGGACCTGTTGGCTCTCGTAGGGCGGGGCTCGCCCCTCTTTGGCGGCCACGTCGAGATAGTCCAACTGCAACAGCCCCATCAGGTCACGCGTCGGCTCGGTGGTGTAGATGGGGCCGTCGTAGCCGTACTTGAACAGAATCGGGATGAGCGCCGAGTGGTCTAAGTGCGCGTGGGTCAACACCACGGCGTCGATGGAGTTCGGACCGGCGGCGAGCGCTTCGGGCACCTGTAGATACGGTACCTCGCCCTCCGCGCCGGGCTTGTCGCCACAGTCGATGAGGATGCGGGATTCGGGCGTTGAGAGGATGAACGAGGCGCGGCCGACCTCACGACAGCAGCCCAGCGTCGTCAGTCGGACCCAGTCGTCGTCGGCGGTCTGCGGGCGGTTGATTCCCCGACCAACCCGCTCTAGAATGTCCCGGCGTTCGGTGCGTTCCTGCTTGAGGAAGTTCCGGACGTTCGAGACGGTGTTTGACTCCATCGGCGGCGTCCGAACCACTTCGGGCGTCCAGCCGACGGCGGCGGCTATCTGGTCCAGCGTCTCGCCGTGGCGGCCGATGACTCGGCCGGGTTTCTCGGCTTCGATGAACACCTCGCCGGTGTCCCGGTCGAAGTCGAGATTCTGGACGCCGGCATCCTCGGGAATCGTCCCCGCTATCTCCGGCCTCGCCTCCGCTTCGGGCACCAGCGCGTCCTGCGTGGGGCGGACGCTGATGCGCTTGCGAAGCGTCTGTGCGAGGTTCGGGACGATACCGTCGCGGTCGGCTACTTCTTTGGCGTCGGGCGTGTAGATGACTAGCTCCGGCCCCTCGAAGGCAACGGAGGCGATTGTGATATCGTCCGGTGTCTCGGACTCGACCTGTGCTTTTATCTTCTCTAGTGTCTCGTCTGCAGTACTCATATGTCGAAAGCGACGATTGGAGAGTTCGGCCGTCGAAGAACAACGGCTATCGAACGTCGATATATACGGCAAAGTCAACCACGGATAAGAAGCTTTGCTTCCGCGGACGACCCTCGAACGTGGCGCTCGATACCACGCCGCATAATCCGGCAACACCGACCGATTTTAGTGACTCACGGCCCAACCCTCACATATGGGTTTTGGTAGCTATGACGAGTCCGAGCAGAAGGACCAAGACGTGGATACCGACGATAGCGAAGGCGTCGCTGTCCACGAGAACGAGCACGACGGCACCGTCGACTTCGAGATGGAAGGGTCGACGAGCGACCTCGTCGACAAACTCGGTGATATGCGAGACGACTGAGCGAGACTCATAGCGATTATTGTGGATTATTTCCGGAGAGGGCCTGCGGGGTCGGCGCGTCCCGATAACTCGCTACAATAATAAAAATCAGGCGTTCAGTGTCTCGGCCAACTCTCCGTTCTCGTCTAACTGTTCGAGGATGTCGCTTCCACCGACGAACTCGCCGTCGACGAACGTCTGCGGGATGGTCTCGCGACCGCTGTACTCGGAGAGTGCGTCGCGGTAGGCCTCGGTCGCCTGCAACACGTCGACCGTCGCAACGTCCTCGCGGTACTGCCCGATGAGTCCCAGCGCCTTCCGCGAGTAGCCACACTGGGGCATCAGTTCGGTGCCTTTCATGAACAGCGCGACCTCGTTGTTGGCGATGGTCTCGTCGACGTTCTCCTGTGCTTCCTCGGGCGAGAGTTCCGGTTCGAAGCTCATGGCTCTCCGTAGCGGTTCGGGCGGGAAATGCGTACCGCTCACTCCGGCGTTCTCGTGGTCAGTTCGATGGCGTGGATATCCCGCGTGAGATGCTCGCCAAGCGCGTCGTGGACCAGTTGGTGTTGGTCGACGAGCGACTCCCCGTCGAACGACGGCGAGACCACTTCCACGGCGTAGTGCCTGTCGTCGTCGGGGTCACGTGGCGTCGACACCGTCGCCTCGGCGTCTGGAATCTCGGCTTCGATGAGCGCTTTGACTTCGTGTGCGTCCATGGTGACTCGGTGGTCGCCGGTGGAAAAAACGGTTTGGCTCACCGCAAGCGTCGCTCCCGGTGGCCGTCAGAGCGCAGTCATCCGTGGACTGCCCCGCTTCCATCACCCTGTAACCGGACGCTAGCGCCGGCGTACGTGAAGTGGACCGTCGTCTGTGTGCCGGCGGACCGAAGGTAGCTATCAAGCGCGTCGACATCGACCACCTCGCTCAGCGGGCTCAGCGCCGTCGGCTCGCAGTCGCGTGCCGCGCTCGTGAGGCGGATGACCGCCTCGCTCGGGCGGGTCTGGGTCCAGTCGAACTGGTCGGAGACGATATGGGCGTGGGACATCGTACGTCGGGAACCGATACCTCTACAGCTAGTTATATGTGTATTAATTATTATAAAGTTACCAATAGCGGCAACGGCTCCCGTCGCCAACGCGGCCGGTCAGGCCACGAGTCGCTGGTGAGTCGGTTTCATACAGCGGTCCTGCACCACGCGGCGGCCGGCGGCTTCCGCGCGTTCGACGGCGTCGTCGTCGTGGATGCCCAACTGGAGCCAGATGACGGCGTCGTCGTCCCGATTGAGCGCCGAACCGACGATTCCCGCCACTTCGTCGCTGGGCCGGAACACCTCGACGATGTCCACCTCGCCGGGCACATCGGCCAGCGAGTCGTAAACCTCGCGACCGAATATCTCGTCGGCAAAGGGGTTGACGGGCACCACGTCGTACCCCTGTTCGATGAGGTACTTCGGAATGTCGTGGGCGGCTTTGCCGGGACTGGTCGAACAGCCGACCACGGCCACGCGGTCCAGTTGTAGTATCTCTCGGAGTTCGGCCTCGTCGGTGACTGGCATACGACGCTCTACGCGGTCCGCGGACAAAAGCGAGGCGGCGACAGGCTCCCCACGACGGGCCCCGATACCGACGACTACGACCGCTACAGCCACGTCACTACCGACGAGGGATACATCATCTACGATACGGAGGCCAACGACGCGTGGGTGCAGGCCAAGCGGTCGCTGACACTCGACGAGTGGCGATGAGACGGTCGTTCGCAGTCGCCGCGGTCGCCTGACTAGACGGCCACACGACGACTACGTGTTCGTCTGTGGACAGTTCGGTACCGGCCGCGGTCGCCGTCGATGACTGCCATCGCCTGGAATGCGCTCACCGGGGCTGGCGCCGCGGACGTCTTGTTCTTGCTGGCGGTGGGCGGCCCGACACAACGCGCTTAACCGCCTGCAGCGGCTACGAAGGTGCGATGACCGACGGGGCGACGAGCGGGCAGGACGCCTTCACCGCGCTGGGTTCGGCAGTTCGGAACGCGCTCTCGGAGCGCGGATTCTCGACGCCGACCGAACCACAGCGCAGGGCCATTCCGCGACTCGCTCGCGGCGAGGACGCCCTCGTCGTCGCTCCGACCGGCACCGGCAAGACCGAGACGGCGATGTTGCCGGTACTCGACGCACTAACCGAACGAGAGGACCGATTCGGTATCGGCGCGCTCTATATTACGCCGCTGCGCGCGCTGAACCGGGACATGCGCGAGCGACTGGAGTGGTGGGGCGAGACGCTCGGACTGGACGTGGACGTTCGCCACGGCGATACGACGGACTACCAGCGGAGCAAGCAGGCCAACGACCCGCCGGACGTGCTCGTCACGACGCCCGAGACGCTGCAAGCGATGCTGACCGGGTCGAAACTCCGCATCGCGCTCGAAGACGTCTCACACGTCGTCGTCGACGAAGTCCACGAACTGGCCGCCGCGAAGCGCGGGGCGCAACTGACCGTCGGCCTCGAACGCCTGCGGGAGGTCTCGGGGGCGTTCCAGCGCATCGGCCTCTCCGCGACGGTCGGCGACCCCGAAGCGGTCGGTGACTTCCTCACCGCCGGGCGGGGCTGTGCCATCGTCGAGGTGGACATCGGCAGCCGACTCGATATCGAGGTGGTCCGCCCCGAAGTCATCGACCGGGACGAGCGCCTCTCCAGCGAACTCGTCACCGACGCCGAGACGGCCAGTCACGTCCGCTTCATCGACGACCTGATACGCGACCACGACTCCGTGTTGGTGTTCGTCAACACCCGTCAGACCGCCGAAGCGCTCGGCTCGCGGTTCAAGGAACTCGGGACGAATCTGGGCGTGCATCACGGCTCGCTCTCGAAGGAGGCCCGTATCGACGTAGAAGACCGGTTCAAAGCCGGCGAACTGGACGCCCTGCTGTGTACCTCGTCGATGGAGTTAGGTATCGACGTGGGCCGCGTCGACCACGTCGTCCAGTACGGGAGCCCCCGGCAGGTCTCCCGATTGGTCCAGCGCGTGGGCAGAGCGGGCCACCGGCGCGACCAGATTTCGGCGGGAACTGTCGTCACCACCCACGCCGACGACACGTTGGAGGCGCTGGCTATCGCTCGGCAGGCCCGCGAGGGCGACGTAGAGCCAGCCGAAATTCACGACGGTAGCCTCGACACGGTGGCCAACCAAATCGCGGGGCTGGTGATGGACACCGGCGAGATTCCGGCGATGGCCGCCTACAATATCCTCACCCGCGCCCACCCGTTCCGTGACATCCCCGAAACCCAGTTCAAGGCCGTCGTCAGGGAACTGGCCGAGAACAATGTCGTCTGGTTGGACGAGGACCGGGACACGCTCGAAAAACGCCGTGGGACGTGGCAGTACTTCTATCAGAACCTCTCGATGATTCCCGACGAGGCGACCTACGACGTGGAGGACGTCGCGTCGGGCCAGCAGGTCGGCACCTTAGACGAGCGGTTCGTCGTCAACTTCGCCACGCCCGGCGAGGTGTTCGTCCAGCGCGGGGAGATGTGGCGCATCACGAACATCGACGAGGAGGACGAGACCGTGACGGTCTCGCCCATCGAAGACCCCGCCGGCGAAGTTCCCTCGTGGACGGGGTCGGAGATTCCGGTTCCCAAAGTGGTAGCACAGGAAGTCGGCGAACTCCGACGCGTCGCAGGCCGACAGCTACAGGACGGCGCACCGGCCACGTCCGTCGCCGGCCACGTCGCCAACCGCTACGACGCCGACGCCCGGACGGTCCGGACCGGGCTCGACCAACTGGAGGGCCACGACGCACCGATTCCGGACGACAGCACCGTCTTAGTCGAGTTTCACGGCCGCGAGGTGGTCGTCAACTCCTGTCACGGCCACAATGTAAACGAGACGCTCGGCCGCGTGCTATCGGCCCTGTTGGGCCAGCGGGCGGGGTCTTCGGTAGCGATGGAGGTCGACCCCTACCGCATCGAACTGGAGATTCCGCGGCAAATCACCGCCGGCGACGTCATCGAGGTACTGGAAGGAACCGACCCCGACCACCTCGCGGCGCTGGTCGAACTGAGCCTCAAGAACGCCGACGCGCTGAAGTTCAAGCTCGCGCAGGTAGCGACGAAGTTCGGCTCCCTGAAACGCTGGCGCGGCCGCGGGTCGACCGACTTCGGCCGCGACAGATTGCTCGCGGCGCTGGAGGACACCCCGATGTACGAGGAGGCGTTGCGGGAGGTGCGCCACGAGGATTTGGCCGTCGAGGAGACGGCGACACTCCTGCGTGCGCTCCGGTCCGGCGAGGTGGCGCTGGAGACGGTCAGCGAACACACGCCAATCGGTATCGGCGGACGCTCGTCGGGCCGGGAACTGCTCTCGCCGGAGAACGCAGACGCCAGCGTCATCCAGACCGTTCGCGAGCGCATCCAGAGCGACCGGGTCCTGCTCGCCTGTCTCCACTGCAAATCGTGGGACCGCAAACAGCAGGTCGGCCGCGTGCGCGACCAACCGGAGTGTTTAGAGTGTGGTTCCACGCGCGTGGCAGCGCTGAACCCGTGGGCCGAAGAGGTGCTGACGGCCGTCCGGGCCGACGAGAAAGACGACGAACAGGAGAAGATGACCGAGCACGCCTACCGCGCGGCGTCGTTGGTCCAGACCCACGGCAAGCAGGCCGTCGTCGCCCTCGCCGCTCGCGGCGTCGGCCCGCACAACGCTGCCCGCATCATCAACCGCCTGCGTGAGGACGAGGACGAGTTCTACCGGGACATCCTCCGACAGGAACGCGAATACGCCCGCACACAGTCGTTCTGGGGTTAACTTCGCCCAACAGAAATTGTGTGACACGTTCTCACTCTCGTCGACACCCTACGACTCCTCGTCGTCGGGGTCGATACCCGCCTGTTCGTGGAGTCGGCCCGGCTCGCCGCGGGCCTGTCGTGCCGCCCGCCCCGCGACCCGCCGGGCTAATAGGAGCGCAACGATAGCCGGCAGCGCCAGCAGCGGCACTATGACCGTCGCCTGCTCGGTGACGACTGATGCGCCCGGCGTGAGCGTGCTGTAGCCCAAGGCCAGTACGATAGCGCCGAGTCCGGCGACGACGAGATACAGGCCGCGAGAAAGCACTGCGCTCGGGTTCGGCTGCCTCGACAGCGCTGCCGCGGGCAGGAGCCACCCCGCGAGACCGATACCGGCGAGTTGCCACGCTGGGACGTCACCGACGGCGATGAAAACGGCGTACACCTAAAGCGGCGCGATGGCGATGCCGATGGCCAACCCGGTCAAGACGACGGCCCATCGCGGTGTCGCGTTCATCTCCGACTCGAACGCCGCCATCCGCTCGTCTAACAGGTCGGCCACCGCTTCCGAGACCAACTGCTCGTGACACGCGGGACACTCCACGGCCACCCGTTGCAGCGGTTCTCCGCAGTTCGGACACGCGGGGTCGTCGGCCTCGCGCCACTCGTCCATACCCCGCCGTTTGACGCCCGGGGGCTTGAGTTGTCCGGCCCGGGTGAACACGCGTTCTGCACTGTGCTTGGACGACAGTGCACACCAAACCGCTTCGAAAAGCACGGCCGAACGCGCCGTCTGACGCCCGCTACTGCGGCGTCTGGCGGTAGATGAGGTTGCGCTGGATGTCGTTTGCTCCCTCGTAGATGACGGGGATGCGGGCGTCGCGGAACACCCGCGAGATTCGGTTCTCGGTCAGCACGGAGCGCCCGCCGTGGAGTTGCATCCCCATGCTCGCACACTCGGTCGCGGCCTCCGTCGCGGCGGTCTTCGCGAGTGCGGCCCAGTAGCCGGCGTTCTCCTGATTCTCGACCCGTTCGGCGGCGTCCCACGTCAGCGAGCGCGCGGACTGGAACTGGAGTTGCATGTCCGCGAGTTTGTGCTGGACGGCCTGGAACTCGTCGACGGTGCGGCCGAACGCTTCGCGGTCGTGGACGAACTCCCACGCCTCTTCGATGGCCGCGGCCGCCAGTCCGACGCCGTGGCTGGCGACGATGACTCGGCCGTGGTTGAAGAACTCCGCGAGCATGTAGAAGCCCGCGCCCTCGACGCCGACGAGGTGGTCTTCGGGGATTCGGCAGTCCTCCATGACGATGTGGCCCTGTTTCGACGCCCGAAAGCCCATCTTTTCGGGGATATGTTCGGCGTGGTAGCCCTCGGCGTCGGTGGGGACAATGAACACCGAGTAGTTGCCGTAGCGGTTGTTCGGGTCGTCGCCGGTCTTGGCGTAGATGGTGAGCCAGTCGGCTTCGACGGCGTTGCCGACCCAGTACTTCTCGCCGTTCAACACCCACTCGTCGCCGTCTTTCTCGGCGGAGGTGGTCATGCCCGCGAGGTCGCTGCCCGTCTCGGGTTCCGAGACGCCGAGGCCGGTAATCTGTTCATTGTTCGCGACCGGCCGGAGGAACGCCGCTTTCTGTTCCTGACTGCCGTGGTCCTGTACTATCTCCGCACCGAAACTCGCCAACTGCAGTGTCAGCGCGATGCCGGCGTCGGCCCGATAGAACTCCTCGGTGATGGCCAACACTTGCTGGATACCCAGCCCTCGGCCACCGAACTCCTCGTCGATGTCCTGTGACACGAGGTTGGCGTCCATCCCGGCTTCGAGAATCTCCCACGGATACTCGCCCGTCTCGTAGTACTCGGCGGCGTTCGGGGCGATGTGTTCCTGTGCGAACTCGCGGGCGTCTCGTTTCAGTTCGATTGCGTCCTCCGGAACCGGACGCTCAGTGAGCAACTCCATACCATTCCCCACGTGAGCAGCCATCATATAGCTCTGGAAACGCAAGAAAACGTCACGGGGGTTGTCGGTAGTCCCGCTCGCCGCGGCTACTCAGACTTGGATTTCCTGCATCAGTTCGACCAGTTCTTCGAGTTCGGGGAAGGTGTACACCTTCACGTTGATGTCGGATTCGAGCGCGTGGACTCGCGAGTCGAACATCAGCGCCATCTCGTTCTCGCGGCCGCCGACCAACTGGTCGACCATTCCCGACCCCGGACCGAAGGTGAAGTTCGGCGTCGAGATGTCGATTGTCGTATCGAGGACGTTCGCCCACCCGTCGATGAAGCCGCTGGTCATGATGTTGCCGATCTCCTGAATTGCAGAGCGCTCCATGTCGGTGAACCCACCCTCGTCACTGGTCTCGCCCATATCGCCTATCATCCCGTGGGCGAGGTCTTTCGCGCTCTTTGCGTTGAACAGAAAGAGGATGTAACCGTGGGGTTTCTCCACCATCTCGATGCTGATACCGATCTGTTTCTCGTCGCCGATGTGGGTCTTGATATCGGGAATGTCGATGAAGTTAATCTTGGTAATCTCCATCTCGGTCTCCATCCCGGTCATCTGACTCAGATGGTTGGCGACGGTGTTGCCGCCCTCCTTGGCCATCTTGTTGAACAACCCCAGCTTCCGGATATCTATCATCAGACTCATGTTGCTCGGATAGCCGAGAGTTTCCGGGCCTGCCACATAAGCTATACACCCCCATTTTCGCAGGCGAGAATGGGAATCAGTCTACCCGGACGCTGACGGCCACGCCCTCACCGAGCGGCAGGAGCCCCGTCTCGAAGTCGGGGTCGTCCCGGACGTGGCGAAGATAGGCCGCGATGCCGCGACTGGCATCGCTCGCGTCGACGGTCTCGCCGGCCAGCAACGCCCGGATATCGTCGAAATCCAGCGGTCCGGCTTCGACGGCGTTGTCCGCGGCGACGACGCCACCGATAGGCACCTTCTCGCGGACCGCTTCGAAGGCCTCCGTGTAGCGGTGTTTCTCGTTGTCGAGTAACACCACGTCGAAGGGGCCGTCGTAGCGCTCGACGATTTCGATGGCGTCGCCGTGTTCGAACGCCGCGCGGTCGGCGCAGCCGCCGCGCTCGAAGTATTCGCGGGCGTCGTCGAGTTCGTCGGCATCGATTTCCGTGAGAACGATTTCGCTGTCCTCTGGAAGCGCGGGGGCCATCCAGTACGCCGAGTAGCCGTAGCCCGACCCGAACTCGAAGACGCGCTCGGCGTCGGTCAGTCTGGCGAGCAGGCGGAGCCACGCACCGACGGCGGGGCCGACAGTCGGGAACCCCTCGCGGTCGGCCCGCTCGTCCATCTCCGAAGTGACGTCGTCCGGTTCGGGCGCGAGGCTGCGTGCAAACTGCTCGGTCACGTCGGGTAGTGGCGTCTCGTCCATGTCTGGCATCCGTTCGGTGTGTGGGTAAACCCTCGGTCGCGACGCAATCCGCGCGGACGCGAGCCGGCACGGTAATAGTGGCGCGGCGTGTGGTACGTATATGGAACGTACCGTCGAAATTGTGCCGGAAGCGGGCCTGCACGCCCGCCCCGCCTCGAAGTTCGTCCAGACAGTCAACGAGTACGTTGCCGAGATAACGGTCGGCCCCGCCGACGCCGACGAGGACGAGATGGTGCCCGCAAACAGCATGCTCGCGGTGACGGGACTGGGCGTCAAACACGGCGAGTCGGTCCGTCTCGTCGCGGCAGGCGACGACGCCGAGGCGGCGCTCGACGCCTTGGAGACGGTACTGGGAACCCCAGAAGACGGGGAGTAGCTAGAGTTTGTCGATGTCGCTGGCGGCTTCGGCCTGCTCTCGCACCGAGTCGACGGTGGCTTTGGGGCTGGTCGCGGCGACGGCGGCGTTGACCGCGCCTTCGAGCACCGGCGCGTCGGCTATCACCGCGTCGGCGTCACTCAGTTCGAGAGCGACTTCGGCGTTCATTACGGCGCTGCCCAAATCCACGAGGACGACCACGCCGTCCCCGTCGTCGGCGGCCCCGAGGGCGTCCTCGATGTCGTCGGGGACGGTGCCGAAGCCGCCCTCGCCGTCCCCGCCGACCGGTTCGATGCGGGTGTCTCCGCCCATCTCGCCCGCCACTTCCGCGATGCCTTCGGCGGCCGTCGCGCTGTGGGAGACGACGACGAGTCCGACCATCAGTCGTCGTCGGCCTCCGCGTCCGGAATCGTCGGTGAGTCGGCGTGGTCGGGCAGTTCGTCCGGCACCTCGACGTGCTCTGTGGCCACGTCGAGCAACGCCTCCATGATGTAGAGGGTGCTGGTCGCGCCGGGGTCTTGGTGGCCGACCGACCGCCAGCCCAAGTACGATGCGCGGCCCTTCGATGCCCGAATCGGGACGGTGAAGTCGACGCCGCG